>Ga0182024_10005365_pt1 | contig 28787 bp, 26 predicted proteins | sample P32metaG_FD_120480 | JGI IMG/M metagenome (GOLD analysis project Ga0182024, IMG submission 120480) | Permafrost microbial communities from Stordalen Mire, Sweden - P3-2 metaG (Illumina Assembly) | ecosystem: Environmental > Terrestrial > Soil > Wetlands > Permafrost | place: Sweden: Stordalen...
ATGACCTGCCTGTGCCAGGTAAAGAACGGCATCGACAATATCTTTGACCGTCGCCCTTTTTATAGCAGGCCGCAACGTCGGATCTTTGGGATCACTCTGATGCATCGCTGTATCCACTTCACCAGGGGCGACGGCATTGAAGCGAATACCGTCATTTGCATACTCGACCGCAAGATTCTGCGTCGCTGAATTCAACCCGCCCTTCGTAATCATCGAAACGGAACCGTTGGTGCCGGCAATTGGACGATCGGCAAGAGCCGCAGTGATGCTCACAACGCACCCCGACTTCTGTTTTAACATCTCTTGCACAGTGCGCTGAGTGATGTAGAAGAATCCGAGCAGATTTGTAGAGACGAGGGCGTCGAAGTCCTCTTTAGTGAAGTCGGTGAAAGGCTTGTTAAGGAAGATGCCGGCGTTATTCACCAAAACATCGATAGTTCCGAAGTTGCTGATTGCCGCTTCGACCGCCTCGGCAGCCGTTTGCTGCTTGCCGATATCGCCCTCGAGCAGAACCAGACTGCCTGAGGCGGTTAACTTTCGATTGGTGTCACGCGAGGTCGCGACGACGTTGTAACCTGCCTGCAGAAGCGCTTCGACTAAGCCCGCGCCAATGCCTCCCGATGCTCCGGTTATGATTGCTGTCTTCTTGCCCGGCATAAACAACATTTTGTCCTAGAGCATCAAATGCAATACTCCGCCGGCCGCTGGCCCTGTCAGCGGCTTCATCCCGCTCGCCGCGCCGCACCTTCTTCACGTGAAGAACTCAGGAATCCTTGCACCTGCGCGGCAATCTGATCTGCGGCCGTGTCCAATGCGAAATGACCACCGTCGACGATGTGAATTTCAGCGTTCGGCACATCCTTGCGGTAGCGCTCCGGCTCGCCCGAGTCGAACGAGAGTTCATATTTGCCCCAGATCACCAGCAGGCGCGGCTGCTTCTCGCGCATCCACGCTTGCCATTTCGGATAGGCCTCCACGTTGGTTCGATAGTCGTAGAACAAATCGCTTTGGATCTGTGCCTGGCCTGGCCGGTTGAGAAAATAGAATTCGTCGGTCCACAGATCGGGGTCATAACGTTCGACGTTCGGATCATTTCCAACATGACGAGTACGTGTTGCGGCGAGTGAGAGGAGATTTGTGCGCAGCGCAGTTTCGTTTGGAGCGCGATCCGCCCAAAACTCGCGCCGCGTCTTCCAATTCGCACCCAGGCCTTCATTGTGCGCAACCGCGTCCTGAACGATGAGAGCCTCGACCCGATCGGGATGCGCCAACGCCATGCGAAAACCGACCGGACCGCCATAATCCTGCATGTAGAGTGTGTAGTGCGAAAGTCCGAGCGCTTCGGTGAAGTGATTCATGACCTCGGCGTAGTGATCGAACGTGTATGCGAATGTTTTCGGATCCGGCCAGTCGCTGTGTCCAAAACCAGGGTAATCAGGGGCGATCAAGTGATAGCGATCCGAGAGCCGCGTAAAGAGCGGCTCGAACATTCGCGATGAAGACGGAAGCCCGTGCAGCAGAAGGAGCGTGGGCGCGTCTTTCGGACCGGCCTCTCTATAGAAGATCGAGAGGCCGTCAACCTGTGTCGTTCGATAAGAAGTTGGAATCTTCATTGATATTCCTTTCCGTTGGCTCAGGCGGCCACGCGTTGCGCAGAGCGATCCTTGTGCGGCGGAGCGACATAAGGGAACGAGGCGGGCAGATCCGTGTGGGGACCTACGTTATCTCGGGTCACCTTTCCATTGGTGAGGAGAGGAAGGAAGAAATCTACGACGTCGTCAGTGAGTGCCCGGCCATTGTCGGGGTAGGACACGGGCCGCGTGGGATCATAGTGGAGGACGTCCGGCAGCAGGGTTCCGGCAACCCGCGTGGCTTCCGCCGACGTGTACCCGCCGGTGTGCTCGAGCGCGTGCGCGAAGACTGGGATGAAACGGGCATCGTCCGCTGGCTCCGCAGCGAGATAGGCGGCATTCGCCTCGCCGGCAAGGAAGGGAGTTTGATTTGACCGCGCACCGCGATCCGCCTGCACCAACTTCCCGCTTGTGCCGTCCAGCGTACGAACCCACAGGCCCATCTTTTTACCGAGGGCGGAGTTGGGTATTTCCAGCACGATGCTGCACACGTCTTTGTCGGCGAAGTAATCGTCACCGGTGAATTGCAGGTTGTTCAGCGCGCCCAACGTGTCGAAGAAAAAAGGGTCGTTGCGCCAGCCGGCGAAGAAGCGATAGTCTCCCGCTTCTGTCACGCGTGCTTCGCTTGCAGTTGAGACGGGTGCGCCTTCTATGATCGTTTGCCCGTCATCGCCAGTCCCGGCTGCCTGCTTGCCTTCAACGCGGAGTACCGTTGCAGTCTGGGCTCCGTTCGCGTCTGAGGTGAAGCGCACGCGGTACGCGATATCGGCGACGGCATCGCCGTTGGTATCAATCTTGAGTTCATATAAGGCATCAGTCGCGAAGGGTACGTCTGTTGTAGGCCCCTGCGGATTCACACCGACAGACGGATGCACGTTCATAATCAGGATCGACTTGCTGGCATCCCCAGGCTTTGGGAAAGCATACAAGTCAGTAAAATCAAGGCGGGCGTCCCCGTGGGGAAAGCCAAAATCCGGACCGGAGTAATGGTGCGACATATTATCTTCTCCTTATTCTCTGGATACCTATCGATCAAAATCCTTCGCCTCGTACTGTCGTCGTTTTCAGCATCAAGGAGCGTAACGAGTAAACACAAGATCGGTCGCTTTGGTTTTCTCGTGGCAAGGGAAACAGGTTTTCATAAACGTGGCGTCGCCGGGTTTGCCGTCTGCGAAGTGGCCGAACCCCCAGCCGCCGGTTGCGGCGTACTTCGTTGAGTCCTTGACCATAAACTGAACGTTCGTGGGAGGCCCGGGAACGAAAGATTGAGCCTGGCCAAAGACTTTATTGTTTTCATCCGAGGGCACGTTACGGTAATGCAAAGCAGCAATGATCGAGCCATCCGGGAACGGAAGCTTTCCATCCCGCCAGGCATTGAACGCTATATCGTTGCCCAAGACGGCGCCTAAACTGTTGAGCTTGCCTGCTTCATGGGCCGAGGAAATCCATCTCCAGTCGCGATACCCATGAGGGATTTCGGTGACGAAGGGCGCGGGTTGCCCATCCGCGCGGCCTGGGTCAGGAGCGATGAGGATGACGAGGCCGGCCAGTGTTGCAACTGCGGTCAAGAAGAAGGTGAAGCGTCTCATAATAGTTCCTCCGTTCAATCTGCTTTGGTGAAGCCGAAAACCAGCACTTCTAAAGACGATGACACTGGCCCCTGCATCACGGCGCGTAGTTTGTGAAAACGAAGTCGCGAGCTTTGGCAGGCTCGTGGCATGGGAAGCAGGTTTTGAGCGCCGCCGAGGCGTCAGGTTTGCCGTCTTTAAATTGAGCGAACCCCCAGCCGCCCGTCGCAGCGTATTTTTTCGAATCTTTCACCATGAACTGCACGTTCGTCACAGGCCCGGCCACGAAAGATTGAGCGCGTCCAAAGGCTTTGTTGTTTTCCTCAGAGGGAACATAACTCCAGGCGAGCCGGGCAATAATTGTGCCGTCCGGGAACGGCAGCTTCCCGTCGCGATAGGCCTTGATCGCTGTGTCGTTGCCGAGAAGCGCGCGAAGATCGTTTAAGTTGCCTTCTTCGTGAGCGACGGAGATCAGCTTCCAGTCGCGGTATCCGGGAGGAATCTTGATTCCGAAGATCGGCTCAGCCTCTGCATCGGAGCGTCCAGCGGCGTGAGCCATGTAGACGAGCACGCCGGTCAGGGCTACGAGTGCAAGCAACAGGTAAGCGATTCGTTTCATGCAATGCCCTCCTTCCATGAAATTCGTTGGACGCGATCCATTAGAACAGAAGCCCGGGGGATGAACAATTGGACGATGGTATCGACGATACTTTGGTATCGGCTCGGGCGTTAATGAGTGGTTTCCGACACCGATTTCGGGTCGAAATAACGGTCGCGGCTTCCCCAAGGCAAATGAGGGAATCTCTGATAGAATTCCTCCCTAACAATGGGGCGTCGTCAGTCAATCGCAGTAAGGATGGGGTTGACCTATGCCGGAACTTACGCCGTTCGTGTTTGTTGTCGACGATGACGTCTCTGTGCGCGAATCGCTGGAGTCGCTGATCCGCTGCGAAGGCTGGCAGCCGAAGACATTCGCGTCCGGCCAGGAATTCCTCGACCACCCAAGAGTTGCTGTTCCCAACTGCCTCGTACTGGATGTTTCCCTTCCGGGCCTTAATGGGCTGGACCTCCAGAGCCTGGTCGCCGGCGAGCGCAGGGATATGCCGATCATCTTCATCACGGGCTACGGCGATGTGCCTATGACGGTCCAAGCCATGAAAGCGGGTGCTGTCGAATTCTTGACGAAGCCCTTCAGCGATGACGTGCTGTTGCGGGCCATTCGCGCAGCCCTCGACCGCAGTCGCGTTGCGCTCGGTCACGAGGCCGAGATGCGCGTGCTCCGGGACCGTTACGCGTCACTTTCCCAACGCGAACGGCAGGTTATGGCGCTAGTGGTTTCTGGCCTGCTGAATAAACAAGTCGGTGGCGAGCTTGGCATCAGCGAGATCACCGTAAAGGCACACCGAGGCAAGGTGATGCAAAAGATGAAAGCCGATTCTCTTGCCGACCTTGTAAGAATGGCTTCAAGGCTCCGTGCGGCGACTGCAGCGCGCGCTGCATAACGGCCACATTCACAGTCGCATTTATTCGTTAAGACGCGGAATTCGCGGGCTCCGTCTTTCAAGTATTTTGCCGGAGTGTCGGAGGAGAACACCATGAAGAAGAGTACGGCACCGATTTCACTCGCCGGTTCCCAACTCGGCGAAGTACGCCACGTATGCGCATTCTTCAATAGCGACGAGGAGGAGTATCGCATCCTGCTTCCCTTCATTAAGGACGGCTTCGAGTGTGGCGACAAGGCGGTTCACGTCGTGAATCCGGATCAACGTCACGACCATCTGCAGCGGTTGTCCGCTGCAGGAATCGATCCTGCGGCCGGCGAGCGAAGTGGGCAATTAGAGGTTCGGATCAACACCGAAGCTTACATCCGGGACGGCCGTTTTGATCAGGATCGCATGCTGGCGGCGTTCGAGCAGATGGCCAGCGGCAACGCCAAAGGTGGATTTCCGCTGAGCCGCATTTGCTGCCGGATGGACTGGGTACTTGAAGATCAATCCTACATTGACGATGTCGTTGAATTTGAATCGCGCGTGAACGATGTGTGGCGTGATCACGACGACGCGGTGATCTGTACTTACCAGCTTGGCAAATTCGGAGGCGACACGGTAATCGATATCATGCGGACGCATCCGATGATCATTATCGGCGGGCTCTTGCATCGAAATCCGTTCTACGTTCCGCCCGAAGAATTCCTGCGCGAGGTGCGCCAACGCCAGGCCATGCGGCCTACCCAGTCCTCCACGGCTGCCTGATATGGAAGTCCTACCCGAACTTGCCACCGGCGAAGTCAAGCATCTTCAACGGTGCATTAACGATCTTGTTAGCCTGCTTGCTCTCCCCGCGGTCTGGAGTGGCGGCGACCCATCCCAAGTTCTCAACACATTGCTGGATGCGCTCATGCGCATGCTTCGCCTGGACCTGGTCGCTGTGAAGCTGACAGGTCCAGTGGGCGAGACGCCGGTTGAGATCGTTCGAATCGCCGAACAGCGTGGGCCGATGCCTTCGCCGCACCAGATCTGCGAAGCGCTAGGCCAGTGTTTGAAAAACGACTCGCGGAAATGGCCTCCACCGCTTCGGAACGCTATGGGCGAGGGAGACGTTTCGATCGTGCTTTTGCCGCTGGGGTTACAAGGCGAACTCGGCGTAATCGTGGCAGCGGCTGAGCGGGCGGATTTTCCGCGGCAGACGGAAGCACTTCTTCTGAGCGTGGCGGCGAATCAAGCGTCGATCGGGCTGCAAGAGGCGCGGCTTCTGAGCCATCAGAAGCGGGTCGCCAGCGAACTTGATCAACGGGTTGTGCAACGGACTGCCGAACTTGCCGCCGCCAACCAAGAACTTAAGAAGGAACTTGCTGAACGCAGACTGATAGAAGAGAAGCTCGGGCAAGAAGAGAAAGAACTGAAGCGCAGTGAGGTCCGCAAGGCAGCGATCGTGGACTCGGCGCTCGATTGCATTGTGACGATCGATCACGAGGGGCGTATTACTGAGTTCAATCCGGCGGCGGAGCACACCTTCGGCTATCGCCGGGACGAAGTACTGGGAAGGCATTTGGCGGACATCATCATTCCACCATCGCTCCGGGAGAAGCATCGGCAGGGCTTCGCCCACTACCTGGCCACGGGCGAAGCGCGAGTGCTTGGGAAACGCATTGAGATGACGGCAGTACGGGCTGACGGAAGCGAGTTCCCCGTCGAGCTGGCAATCACGCGCATTCCGTTGGAAGGGCCGCCATCCTTCACCGGCTATCTGCGCGACATTACGGAACGCAAACGGGCGAGGCAGGAACTACTGCGCAGCGAGGCGTTTCTCGCCGAAGCCCAGCACCTTAGCCGAATCGGAAGCTTTTCCTGGCGTGTACCGACAGACGAAATTACCTGGTCAGAGCAGCTTTATCGCATCTTCCAGATTGACCGGGACGCGCAGTTGACCTTCGAACTGATCGGTACGCGAATCCATCCGGAAGACCTATCAATATTCCAGGAACATATCGAGCGATCTCGCCGGGAACGCAGCGACGTGCAAATCGAGTTGCGCCTGCAGTTGCCGGACGGCGTGCTTAAGTATGTACACGTCGCCGCTCACATCAGGGGCGAGCACGAGTACATTGGCGCGGTTCAGGACGTGACGGAACGCCGATCCTCCGAAGAAGCGCTCAGCAAGGCCCGGTCCGAGCTCGCACACGTGGCAAGGGTTACGAGCCTTGGAGTATTGACGGCGTCCGTCGCGCATGAAGTGAACCAACCGCTTTCGGGCATTGTCACCAACGCCAGCACTTGTCTGCGGATGCTGGCCGCGGATCCTCCAAATGTGGATGGCGCTCGCGAAACGGCCCGGCGCACGATTCGCGATGGCAACCGAGCCTCTGAGGTGGTCACGCGATTGCGTGCGCTCTATGCCAAGAAGGACCCTACGATTGAATCGATGGACCTGAATGAAGCTACACGAGAGGTTATTGCGCTGTCATTGAGCGAACTTCAGAGAAACCGTGTAACCCTGCGGCAAGAACTCGCCGACGACCTCCCACTGGTAACAGCCGATCGCGTCCAGCTTCAGCAGGTTATTTCGAACCTGCTGCGCAATGCTTCGGAAGCCATGAGCGTTGTCGATGATCGTCCGAGGGATTTACTGATTCGAACCGAACCGGATGAAAACGATCGGGTGCGCCTGAGTGTGAGAGACGCGGGAATCGGCTTCGAACCTCAAACTGCGGGCAAGCTTTTCGAAGCCTTCTACACGACGAAGAACGAGGGTATGGGAATCGGATTGTCGGTCAGCCGTTCGATTATCGAGCGCCATCATGGTCGCCTGTGGGCGACGCCGAATGATGGTCCGGGAGTTACATTTTCGTTTTCTATCCCCTGCAAGCCGGAGGGTTTGACGAGCGGCGATACGCACGCCAGTCGAATACCTTCCGTGTCGGATGCGGCATGAAATATCCACAGCCATCACTCACCCGCGACTGATCTCCCGGGCAAGACCGATACCTAAGTCTAATAGACGCGATCCCACGCGAGGCGCATCCTTACGTGATGGGATTGGGCCAGGAAGGGCGTGCGGCTGAACGTCTACTGGTGTCAGTCATCGATGACGACGAGTCTGTGCGCGAATCGTTGCCCGACCTGCTTGGCGAATTCGGCTTTGCAGCCCGTACTTTCTCATCCGCAGAGGAGTTCCTTGCGTCCGACTGCATTGCCCAGACCCGTTGCCTGATCCTCGACATCGCCATGCCGGGAATGAGCGGACCGGATCTTCAGCGGGAATTGAAACTGCGCAAGCAAGAGATTCCGATTATCTTCATCACGGCTAGCACAGATAAAGCCGTTCGCCCCCAACTCATTGAACGGGGTGCAGTAGAGTGCCTGTTCAAGCCATTCAGCGACACGGCTATGCTTGAGGCTCTTAATTCGGCATTTCACGCAAAGCAATAATTCAGCGGTCTGTCATCGATTGAAGTTCGAGGCGACTCGTCGTAGCGTCACCGTGTTCCCTCGATGTGGAGCTTGCCATCTTTGGCTGCCTCTTCGGGTGTCTTGCCATTCTGACGCGCGACAATGTAGGCGGCGTATCAATCCGACCACTGGTGCTTGGGAGCGGTAGGTTCGTATTCGCTGTGGTGTTTCTCAGCCTCTTGCAAGAGCTCGGTCAGAGTCGCGACATCCAAATTACTAAGTCCTCGGCCGGGCAGCCGAGTTGTTACTTCCTGAAACAGCCACCCATTGCCATCGGGATCGCGAAATGTGGCGAACGAGTTGTAGGTACCATGCTTGGGATCTGGTCCGCTGATGCGGCCGCTGCCGTCGATCTGGAACTGAGCGCCGGGCGTTCCGGGATGGAACACATCACTCACCTCGATGCCGCGTGCGACAAGATCTTTGCGCGCAGCCGCAACATCGGAGACGATCAGGTAGAGGCCTTGCGCCGATCCCGGTGCAGCAGGCGTTATCTTCGTGCCAAACTGAACCGAGCACCCTGAGCCGGGCGGAGTGAACTGCACGACGCGAAAGCCGTTATCAAACGGAAAGTCGGCGTCGAGACTCCACCCGAGTTCAGTGTAGAACTTCTTCGAGCGGTCAACGTCCGCGACCGGGATGACGACCGCCTCGAACTTCATGTCTACTCTCTCTGCGCTGGCGCCGCTCTGGATTTGAGAAGCGATGGGTGCAGTGTTCATGATTCCTCCGATTCAGCTTATCCGCCATTAAGCCAGAATCACGACGACGAATCTATTGGACGAATGTATCGGTTGCCCAAGGTGATTCCTGTCCAGCAACAAACAGTTGATCAGTTCAGCAACTTGCCGACAAGCCAGTCATCGACACTGAACTTTCCCGGACCGGAGCAGATCAGCCAGATAAAAAAGAGCACGTACAGGACTTCCGGAAGGTAGAGAAAATCGTCGAGCCAGCTAAGAGGTGACAGTTTCTTCGGCAGGGTCGAAAGCGCATTGGTCAAGATGGCGACAGTCATATCGATCAGTAAGGCCACGCAAGCCGGGCTCGAAAGAAAACCCGCGACCATCAAGGATCCGCAAAGGAACTCGACGCTCGCCACGAAATAAGCCGTTTGGCGGGGAAACGGGACTTTGGCCAGAACGAGCGTTTCGTAGACAGGTTTCGTGCCGCCGGCGACAAATAATTTGGTTCCGCCGGAGATGGCGAAGAACAGCCCGATCGAGACGCGCACCAGCAGAATGGCGTATTGTTCCAACTCACCGCTGCCCTGCAGCACAAACTGGATCAACCGTTTCCAATCCATTTCTTCTCCCTTCACGCCTCAAGATTATGTATCTATTCGTTCGACCCGCTGAGCGCGTGATGCGGGAGCCACGAATGGGTCCGCAAAGTATTGTGTTTCCCGCGCCACCTTGTCGCCCGCGAACTCCATGATGCTCACGGTGTAAGACGGCTTGCCGTCATACGTCAGAATGAATTCGGTGACCCAAAGATCGCCGCTGCCAATGATTCGTTGGACGGTGAACCGCTTTTTGTTCGGCTGACTGGCGCGTTGGCCCTGTATGTTGCGCCGACCGCGAGTGCGCTCGCCCGACTGCGGGTAGTCCAGCACCGCGTCCTCGTGATAGATGAGGTGTTCGGTTTCAAAATCGTTGGCATCGGACGCCGCCCAATGCTGATCGAGTGCCGCACGGATCTCTTGATCTCGCGCCCCGGAATACGGGTCGTTCTTTTGTTGATCTTTCTTTGGTTGATCGGCCATCTTGAGCCCTCAATTTGAGACAGAATCCAAATGTTTCAGCGGAATCGGATTGTAGAACTCGTCAAGTCGCGATGTCCTTCGCCACGCGAATCTGTGCGGCTGTCGCGAGTGAGCTTATCGGCGTGACGCTAGGGCACGTTCATAGTTGCGATGGAATTTCCTCCGCGTCCGTTTATCTCGGAAAACCATTGAGCCAGAACAGAATGGTCCGCGCAATTGGACGATGGTATTGCCCATATTTTCTTATCGCCTCTTCAGCTGGTCCTTCAAATCAATCGAAGCGAGGAGACCTCTACAGCGCACTCGATAAAAATGTATCGTCGATACCAAGGTCCAATTGCTTTACTCCCTCGTGTCTGGCCTAATCGCAATCGCTCGCAATGCAACGCTGATCGGACCTACAAAACTTTTGGTGAAGGAGAACGCACCATGGCTGAACTTGTGAAGAAATCTGCGGCGCAAGAACAACAAGAACAGAAGGTAAGAGCACGCACCAGCTCGAAACGCATCGCCCGCCTTACCGTCGTCCCTGCGGCCGTTGCAGTGCTCGCCGTCCTCGGCGCCGCAGTCCTTTTCGCGCAAGGACAAAACGAGGAGAAGTACTCGCTGAAATCCCCGAGTGGAATCGCGTTCTCCGACTTCAGGGGATACGAAGACTGGGCTGACGTCTCTTCCGCGCGGACCGACGAAATACTCAAGGTGATCGTCGCTAATCCGAAGATGATCAAGGCGTACAAATCCGGCATTCCGGGCAACGGCCAGCCTTTCCCGGAGGGTTCCATGATCGTGAAACTTCAGTGGAAGCACAAGAAGAGCACAGAGGCCCCCTTCGTCGTGGAGGTCCCAGACGTCTTCAGCCAGGCTTTCGTAATGGAGAAGGACAGCAAGAGGTTTGCGAAAAGCGGCGGGTGGGGATATGCGGTGTTCAACTACGACCCCGTATCGGACAAGTTCTCGGCCGATGCCAAAAGCCCCTCAGACTGCGGTTTCGCGTGCCACACGCCAGTGAAGGCAAAGGACTATATTTTTCATCCGTACCAGAAGCGTTGAGCCGCACTGTAACACCGCAGTCGAAATTGTCTGTTCTTTCCAAAAGGCACGCCGCGTCGATCCTCTACGCGGCATGCGCTACTCATCGTTGCTCATATAATTCAGTCATGTCTGAGCTTGATCATTCTGCAATGCTCGCGGTGGCGTTGGCGGAGGCCCGCAAAGGGCTGGCCGAAGGAGGCATTCCGATCGGAGCCGCGATCTTTGATGCTGCGGGTAAACTCATAGGCTCGGGTCACAACCGCCGCGTGCAGAATGGGGACCCATCGCTGCATGGCGAGACCGATGCATTTCGCAATGCTGGTCGCCAGCGCAGCTATCGCGATCTCATCATGGTGACCACGCTCGCTCCGTGCTGGTACTGCAGCGGTCTAATTCGCCAGTTTGGCTTTGCTGCGGTGGTGGTGGGTGAGAGCCGCAATTTTCAGGGCGGGATGGATTGGCTGCGTTCGCTCGGAGTAAAGGTCTTTGATCTCGATTCCGAAGAGTGCGCCTCGCTGTTGGGCGAGTACATCCGCAAGAATCCCGCAGTGTGGAACGAGGACATCGGCGAAGAGTGACCTCCGGGCGAACACGCACGAAGGAACGGGCCATGGCAGGCCGCTCCCAAGCGTGAGTAGCAAATTAGAAGTTGAACTGAAGAGTCATCTGGACCTGCCTGGGGAGACCGATTGTTTTGTTGACCGCACCCAGCGACGCAGGACAGTTGTAGAATCCGGCGTTATTCGAGCCGCAACTTGTGGGCAGTGGCGTGGTCCCCGCTACCGGGAACTGGTTGTAGTACTGGTTCTGCGAGACATCATTGATGGGAACGTCAAAGCTCGCGGTATTCGTGACGTTGAAGACGTCGAAGCTGTACTTCATCGTGACGCGCTCGGTAAGTGACGTCATCTTCACCAGCGAAATGTTCGCCTGTCTTTGCCAGCTTTGCCGGAAGATGTTGCGCTGGCCAGTCGTGAAGTTGGTTTCGAAACTGTCGCCCGCAGGAATTGCTCCTCCGAGATCACCCAGGTTCAGCAACGGCAGAGTGAAGCAAGCGGCATTGAGCGCGGTCTCGTTCGGATTGAAGTACGCGTTTGCCCCGGAATAACCGGTGCGCGCACTCCTCGCCGTACAGCCGGGTTTCAGCGGCACGATGGGATTGGTGATGCCATCGTAGACGCTATAGAAGATGCTGCCCACGGCGCCGGTGTAGTCGATCACGCTGTAGGGTTGTCCGCTCTGCAGAACCGCGACCCCGTGAATGCCCCATCCATTCGCCACTTTGCCTTTTAGCGTCGACGCGGCAAAGAACTTCGGCAATTCATAGTTGTAGCTGAAGTTGAACACATGGGTGCGGTCAAAGTCAGATGATCCATACGCCGAGCGCAGGTTCAGCGGGTTGTTTCCGTTGAAGAACAGGCCCATGCCGCTTTGCTCATCCAGCGCGTGGGAATAAGTGTAGGAGAAGCCGACCTGCAATCCATGGCTCATGCGCTTTTCCACGTGAGTCTGCAGGGCATTGTAAGCCGAGACACCAGCCGCAGTGTAGCTCTCCGATTCTGCCGAAAAGCCGAGGTAAGGCACGCGCAAGTCGACATTGCCGCCCTCGTAGTTCGCCACCATCTGTTGGCCGTTCGGCAAATTGATGGCGCAGGTGTACGGCGACACAGTACAGCCCGGCGTCTGCACTGTATAGCCGTAAGTATAGGACTGCGGATTCTGAGAATTAGGGTGGAGGATATTGCTCGGCGAGGCGACGCCAGGCTGGTTGAAAGGAATGGGGATCACTCCATGTCGCCCCAGGTTGCCGACATAGCCGATCTCGATGGCAAGATCATTGCGCGGCTGCCATTGAAAGTCGAGCGTGTTGTTGATGGTGTAAGGCAACTTGTTGGCGCGGTTATATGTAGCGAAGGAGAAGAGTTGCTGCCCTTGCAGAATGCCTGCCTGTATTCCGACTCCGGGTGTCCCAGTATTGGGGAGATAGTTGTTGACGTCCATTGGATTGCCGGTGGGAACCGGACCGGGAGTGGGACCCCACGGGCTCGAAAGCGAGTAGTTGGGAACGCCAGCGATGCCGGATGGACAGGTGGGAATGAAATTCTGGTAGTAAGTGATGGAAGGCGCGGCGAGAGGATCGTTGCCACAAGACTGCGCGTTGACGTAGGGCGGAGTCTGGTTCACGCCGAAAGGCCCGCCGTTGATTACGCCTTCTGCAAATCCCGGTGAGAGATACGAGAAAAGTTCGCCGCGGTCGTAGTAGAGCCCGGTTCCCGCGCGGACGACGAGCTTGTCGTTGAATTTCTTCGGGCTCCAGGCGACGCCCAAGCGCGGCGCAAATCCCCATTGCCGCCCGGTCAGCGTTGTATTGCTGACACCTTTGGTGGGAAACAGCTTGTTGTTTCCGGCAATGATTATGCCGTTCGACGTGAGCGTATCGGTAGCGTCGTCGTAGGAATAAAGCGAGGGATCGAAGTTGTAAATGCGGCCGTATTTTTCGGTGAGGCCGCCATCCCAATCCCAGCGCAGCCCGGCAGTCAAGCTCAGATTGGAGCGGACCTGAAACTTGTCCTGAATGTAAGCGCCCGATTGCCCGGCACGAAAATAGCGGTTGGCATTTCCCTGCAAGAACTTTGTAGTGGTGAAATCGTCGTTGGTCGTAACTAAGCCTTGCAAGAACTGCCCGAAGTCTGCGGAGGCAATGATGCCTTGATTCGTTCTCTCGTCGCGAGTATTGAGTTGTGTGTAGGAGTAACTGCCGCCGAACGTGAAGGTGTGCTTGCCTTTCATCCAGATGGCGTTGGCGGAAGGCATGATGCGATTCTGAAATACTCCGGTGAATGCTCCCTGAGACGCTGCGCCCTGGCCGATGTTGAGAAAGTCGTTGGGCACGGGGGAAGCTCCCGTAAGAATATTCACAATGCTGATTCCGGGGAAATAGGGCGAACCGAAAGTATTGATGTTCAACTGCTGCGGGCTGAACGGCTGGGCGATCGTGCTGTAGACTTTCTCGCGAAGAGCGCCGAGAACCTCGACAACGCTTAAATTGGGCCGCAGGTTTTGCGTGTTAGTGAGCGAAGCGACCTGACTGCCGGCGTCGAGATGCTGCGTGAATCCGGCGACGTTAGAGTAGGCGTAAGGCGCCCGGGTCGGGTCGAGTTGGAAATAGTATTTGGCGGAGAGCGTGTCCTTGGAACTTTTATTCCAGTCAAGATCTACCACCGCTTGGTGCGCCAGAAAATAGGCTGTGCCGGGAATGGTGGCGTCTTCTGGAAAATCCGGGGACGGGGTGACACCGTTGGAATATGGAATCAGGTACTGACCGTTGGGAAACTGATATTGAAACAGCGCCAGCGCGACCGGGCTTATCTGCGTGTCGGGATTCGTGATCCCTGCGCCGAAATCATTGTTGGCGATGGCAGCCAGACAACCGGCAAAGGTTGGGCTTTGACGATTGACAAAGCCGCAGTTCGCCGTGGTTGATGACAGATACGTGGGATTGAAATCGATGGGCACCATCAGCCGCGAGAGGCCGATTTCCTGATCGGAATCGTGCAGGTGTTGGTAGCTGACGTAGCCGAACAGCTTGTCTTTGATCAACGCGCCGCCGACAGCGCCGCCCAGGGTTTCGCGATGCAACTGCGGCACCTCGTCGTTGGCGAGAATAATATTGGGGTCCTGCTTGTTGAAGAACGGCGCGGCGTTCAGCCAGTCCGTTCCCCGATGCCAGTAAGCCGTACCGTGAATGTTGTTGGTACCGGACGCGGTGCTCATGTCAATGTGCGCGCCGCTGGTCGAGCCTTGTTGAGCGTCATACATCGACGTATTCACGCGAACCTCTTGAATGGTTTCAGGCGCCGGACTTGGCAATGCCTGACCGACCGAGAGATAGACAGACGCCGTGCCCTGGACGGGGGCGGCGTTCGTGCTCGCGACTCCGGCTACACCGGTATTATTCACGATGCGCGAAGATGCGACTTGGCTCGTGCTCTTGCCATTGAACAAGTTGCTGGCGTCGACGCCGTTGAGCAGGAAGCTGTTGCTGGTGTCGCGCTGGCCGTTGGCCCAGATCGGCTGATTGCCCAGGCCGCTGTTGGCGCCAGTGCCACCCGACAGTTCGGCATTTACTCCGGGAGAAAGAATGGCGAGTCCCGTGAAACTGCCGGTGGGCAGCGGCACGGCATCGATCTGCTCTTTTTCCAGGACGTAACCGTTCGTGGTGTCGACCGCATTCATTAGAGGCGTCGCGTCTACTTCAACGACCGTGCCTACTTTCCCGACGGGCAACGTGGCGTTGACGGTGGCAGTGCGGTCGGCCTGCACCGTGATGGAAGGAACTTTTTCGCTCTCAAAACCCTCGTGAGTGAAGGTGAGCGTGTAAGTTCCGATGGGCAGATCTACGAAGTCGTAGCTGCCGTTTGCATTGGTCTTCTGAGTGCGCGTGAGTTTTGTCTGGTCGCCGACGATGGTCACATCGGTGTTTGGCAGAACGCTGCCGGTCTTGTCAGCGACGGTGCCTGTGATTCCGCCGAGCGTTTGTTGAGCGCGCGCGTCCGGTATGACGACAATCAGCGCGATAAGAAGAGCAAAGAGAAAGATGACAAATGCCGTTTTCTTGTTAAGCGCTTTCCGGTTCAGCGTTTTGCCGTTGAGCGTACTTTTATCAAACATTTTCGTATTAAACATGGATGACCTCGTGCAAGTCTGTAAGCAAACTCGTGCGCGACCGCATGCCGGCGATCGAAAGGCCAATCTGTTTTCACCGATGTTGGCGCAGAGCTGGTTTACTCTGTGCATCCGCAAGCCCATATGATTGACACAAGAATCTACGCGAGTGGGCTGCGGAACGAAAGGATTATATCCAGTAATAATTTCTTTGCCACATATCAGATATTTTTATCGGAGCGACTTTTGTCGAGGCAATGTTCCGTAGCTCAAGATTGCAAGGGCGCTAGCTTTCCTGCGTTTTTTGTCGCCCACGGAACCAGAACCACGCTAATCCCGCGGTCAGGTAAGCGAGATATATGTAAGGCAGCTTTCCGTAAGGTCCTTCCGGCACCGGATAAAAATTGCCCACGAGCGCCAGCAGCATTGCAAGACCAGCCAGCCATGGAATGATCTGTGCTCCCGGACGGTAAACGCCATGTGTGCGCAAGTATTTCGGCAGGGCGACGCAAATCAACGCGTAGGCGACGATGAAGCCGTAGGTCGCAAGCGATCCCAGCCAGCCGTAGACATCCAACCCACTCGCCCCGCGAGCCGCGAGCACAGCCGCGGGAAGCACTGCCGCGATGCCAGTGAGCACAACGGCGCGACCGGGGGTCCGATTCAGAGCATGAGTGGCGCTCAGAGAGCCATGGGCAAGGCCGTTGTGCGCCATCAGCAGCAACACCCGAGCAGCCGCCGTGATGCATCCGAGCGTGCAGGCGAACAAACTTACCAACGCTCCAATGTCGATCAGCAATCCCAGCACGTGGCTGCCCGCCACTTGAGCCAGCACACGCATTGGAGCCTGGCTTGTACCCAGGTCTTGCCCGGCGGCGTGGAAGCCGAGGACTTCCGCATACGCACATATGGTGAAAAAAGCGCCCGCGAGAACCGCACTTGTGATAACCGCGCGTGGAATTGCCCGCAACGGATCGTGCGCTTCAGAGCCCAGAGCCGTCGAACTTTCGAATCCAACAAAACTGAACAGCGCCAGCACCAGGCCAAGCCGCAACCCGCTGCCAGTCATGCTGCGGAGATGAAGTTGGTCCTGGTCCCAATGCCAGCCGTGCCGAACCAGTAACAAAGTCACCAGAATGACAATCACGGTCACAGAAGCTGCTTCGATCCACAGCATAAGACGCGCGGAAATCTTTACATCGCGATAGGCAATCCACATTGAAACGCCGGCGACCAGCAAAGCCAGCAGTACCGCAGAGTAGCCGCGGCCCGTAGCATCGCGCAGCAGCAGATTCGCGTAGTGGTAGAAGCCGCCAATCACGCTCGACCCTGTTGCCACATACGCCAGCAAGAGACTCCATGCAACAGTTGCAGCGAGCCAGGGAGGCAGGGTCATCGAAGCGTAGGTGTACAACGAGCCGGGGGACGCGGAAATGCGCGCGTAGCGGCCAATGCAGAGTGCGACCAGCACAATTGCCACGGTCGCGAGCACATAGGCAAGCCACGTGCCGTTGCCGGCAAGAGCGCAAACCAGCGGAATCGTGGCGGCGGGCGAGGTTGTTGGAGCCATGGTGGAAACGGACTGCGCCAGCGTCTCCATAGGAGAAAGGATCCCGCCGCGCAAACCATAGTCCGTCGTCTGGGACTGCGCTGGGGCGGATTGAGTCATCCGGATAATCCTTCCTCAAGTTGAGGTGGGATTGTACAACACGATGGAATGTGATCAGCGGAGCGGTATATTTATCTAGTGCCTTTTTGCGGCGCTCTGGCCGCCGTTGCTCGGAGGAAGAACACTCCATGAAACTTGACAAAGAGTTCTTGCGCAGCCTTCCCAAAGTTCTTTTGCACGAGCATCTGGATGGCGTGCTGCGACCTCAGACCGTGATCGAATTAGCAAAGGAAGCGGGGTATACAGAACTTCCCACGGCAGATCCGCAGGCATTGGCGCAATGGTTTCACCGTGGCGCGAACCAGGGAAGTCTCGCCAAATATCTTGAGGGCTTCGCACACACGATAGCCGTTATGCAAACCGAAGAAGCTCTGGAGCGCGTCGCGTATGAACAGGCCGAAGATCTCAGCAACGACGGTGTGGTTTATTTTGAAACCCGCTTTGCTCCGGTCTTCCACACGCAGAAACAATTAACCCACCAACAAATTGTCTCGGCCGTCTTGAGGGGGCTCGAACGAGGCCGCAAGGATTTTGGTATTTCCTCCGGATTAATTATCTGCGCCATGCGCAATCGACATGAATCCCTCGAGATGGCGGAGCTTGCTGTGGATTTTCGTGCGCGCGGTGTGGTGGGATTTGATCATGCCGGAGAAGAAGGGGGCTATCCCGCCAAGAAACACGTCGACGCTTTTCATTACATTCAACGTGAGAATTTCAACATCACGATTCATGCTGGGGAAGGTTATGGAAAGGAATCGATCTGGCAGGCAATCCAGTATTGCGGGGCGCACCGGATTGGGCACGGAACGCGCCTGATTGACGACATTGCCGTGGTAGATGGCAAAGCGGTGAAGCTGGGCGACCTCGCGCAGTACGTGCTCGATAAAAGAATCCCGCTGGAGCTTTGCCTGCTCAGCAATGTTCACACCGGCGCGACGCCAAGTCTGGCAGAGCATCCCTTCAAGATTCTTTATCAAGAGAAATTCCGCGTTACGCTCAACACAGACAATCGCCTGATGAGCCATACCAGCATGACGCAGGAATTTGAAGCGGCTGCGGAAACATTTGGCTTATCGATCGACGATTTCGAAAAGATCACCATCAATGCGATGAAGAGCGCTTTCTTGCCGTATAAGCAGCGCATCGATTTCATCTATTCGATCATTAAGCCGGGCTATGCCAAGATTCGCAATTCCGTGAACCCGCCTACTCGCACATAGCGACAGCCGGAAAGTTTATTCCGCATTGTTCCAGGCAAATCAGGCTGCCAATGTCGCCAACGTTTCCGCAAGCACAAGTGTGCCTCGCGCAATATCGTCGGGAGATGCGTACTCATCCGGACGATGACTGTATCCATTCCGGCAGGGGATAAACAACATGGCGACGGGAGCGATGCGTCCCATGAATAGCGAATCATGATAGGCGCGACTCACCATGGAGAGAAATGTAAATCCGTGCTTCCTGCAGGATTGTGAGAGTGCGTCGATCAAGAGTGGCGAGCAATCTCCCGGAGCGTCTGCATTCAGTAATTCAGTGCGAATCGAAACCTGGCGCCTTTCCGCAATCGCGCGACCCTCCGTTTCCAACGCTTGCATCACCGCATCACGCCGCACGAGATCCGTATCGCGAATGTCTACGCTAAGACGAACCTGGCTGGGAATACTGTTGACCGCGCCGGGAAATACCTCGCAGATTCCGACCGTTGCAACCGTGTCGACCGCGCCGCTCGTGCGGGCTGCGTTCTCAATCGCCAGAATCAGTTCGGCCGCAGCGCACAGAGCGTCGTGGCGATCGGGCATCAAGACTCCACCGGCATGTCCTCCCGAACCCTCGATCACAACGCGGAGACTCGCCGGCGCCGCGATCTTCGTGACAATGCCGAGCGGGACATGCTCGCGTTCTAACAGCGGACCTTGTTCAATATGCAACTCCGCGAACGCTTTGTAATAGCCAGCCGGTAATTTAACGTCTTCGATTTCACCTGCAAACCCGGCCACGCGGCGAACCTGCTCCACTGCGGCACCATCTTTGTCCGTCAGCTTTCTCGCCGTATCTGGAGAAAGCGTGCCCGACAGAAGCCTGCTACCGAGACACCCGATTCCGAAGGGCGTTGGTTCTTCAGCAGTGAACACAAGCAGCTCAATCGAATGTTTCGGATGAAATCCGCAGCGCTGCAGCGCACGAATCGCCTCGAGGCCTCCCAACACACCCACCACGCCATCGTATTTGCCTGCATTAGGAATAGCGTCAATGTGCGAGCCCGTGCCGACCGCTGGCGCATCCGGGTCTGAACCACTCCAGCGAGCGAACGTATTTCCAATTGCGTCACAGCGCACCTTAAGGCCGGCTTCTTCGCAGCGCGCCTTCATCCAGGCGCGAGCTTTCAAGTCCGTCGGCGTGAAAACAATTCGCGTTACCGCGGGAGCCTCTGCGTCAGAAAATGAAGCGAGCGCTTCAACTTCAGCCAGCAGGCGGTTGCGATCAATCTCAAGATTCATGGTTGCTGACTGCCCAGGGATGGCGATGAAAATCTTTGTAGATAAGATATTTTGCGGGCACCTTGCCGATCGCTCCAAACCACTGCGGGCACCACGGCCCCATCCAGATGAAATCGCCCGCCGTCACTGGATACCACGAATCGCCGAGCCGGTAGATGCCGCCGCCTTCGAGCATGATGAGACCGTGCTCCATAACGTGCATCTCGACCATGCTCAGTGCTGCTCCGGGTTGATAGACCATGGTGTTCACGGCGAAGTCAAAGTTCATTTCATCGGGGAGTAGGAACTTTACTTGCAAGCCAGGATCATCGTCGAGTGGATGCGACGTGATTGCATCTTCACTCGACACAATAAACTTTGGCGGCTCGACGGAATCGAGCGCATGATACGGCTTTTCAATCACAGCCATGCGTGTCTTGCTCGTGCCCACCACTCGATGAGGAAACCCTTGCGGAAGATAAGCATAGCCGCGCGGACCGAGGTCGTTCGCTTTGCCGTTCACTTCCACACTCGCGCGGCCCTCCATTACAAAAACGAAACGCTGCGCCACCGTGTTGCCAAGTTCGCCACCCGCCTCGAACTCGGCGGTATATTCGGTAAACTGTGCGCCCATCGCCGGACCGACGTGCACAATCGCCGAGCACGCCTTCAGCCCTGGCAGGGTGGTGCGCACAAAAGTGTCCGCAGTCAAGAGGAGATGATTGCGCTGATGCGAACCGCGCGTCTGGCCAAGATTATTCACGTCACATCCTCTCTCGAACTATGCGCGACGCGGCAAGTTGATCCAGCAAATGCAAGCCGCATTCGATTGCCTTCTCCACATCTTCAACTGCAACTGATTCTGCAGGATCGTGGCTGATGCCGCCGGGAGTTCGCAGAAAAATCATCGAGGCCGGAACCTTCTCGGCCAGGATCATAGCATCGTGACCAGCACCGCTCACCATTCGGTGAGGCGTGGCTCCTGTTTTCGCGATCGCGCGCTCGATTTCAGAAACCAGAAACGGATCCATCGCAACCGCAGGTTGCTCCAGCAATGTTTCCCACTCTGACGTTAGTCCTCGCCTTCCGGCGATTTCCTGAGCTCGCTCCACGAGATCCTTGACCACCCGAGTCCGAATCTCGTCCGAACCGTGGCGAACGTCGAGCGTCGCTCGCGTCTCCCCGGCAATTACGTTGGTCGCTCCTGGCTTCGCTTCGATCATCCCTACCGTAGCAACAAGGTCGGGCACACTGCGGGCACAGTTCTCGACTGCGGTGGTCCACTCCGCCGCCGCTGCAAGAGCATCACGCCGAACATGCATCGGAGTCGTACCGGCGTGATTGCTGCGGCCATGAAATGTGAACTCCAGCCGACTCTGCCCGGCGATCGAGTCGACAGAGGCGAGCGGCAATCTAAGTTCTTCCAGAACCGGTCCCTGCTCGATGTGAAACTCGATGCATCCAAAGTATTCAACGTTCAAATCCGCTTGAGAAATCTCAGCCGGATTTAGGCCGAAGTCTTCAATTGCCTTTTGCAAAGAAATCCCTTGGCTGTCTTGAACCTTTAGCACTTCGGCATCGAGCCGTCCCACAAGAGCCCGGCTGCCGATAAACGGAACTCCGAAGCGAACTCCTTCTTCTTCAGAAAATCCAACGACCTCGATTCCAAAGGGAAGACGCCGCCCGTGTAGAGCCTCCAGCAAGCTAATCGCAAGCATCACTCCGAGAACGCCATCGTAAGCTCCCGAGTTTGGAACCGTATCAAGGTGCGAGCCAATGAGTAGCTTCGCAGCGCCGGCTTGTGCGCCTGGATATGTTGCACGCAAATTCCCGACGGCGTCTATGCGAACTACAGCACCGAGAGGTTCCATCCATCGCGCGATTTCGCGATGGCAGTCGCGCATCGGTGCAGAAAGAAATGTCCGCCGCGTGCCGACTTGATCTTCCGAAAAAGTCGCCAGCTTCCGGCATCGGGCAATGACTTCTTCCGCACGCTCGCGCATTTCTATGGTCGTCATCTAGCCTTCGCTCGGGGATTTGTGCACTCAGGCCTCGCGGATGATCTTCGCCGCCGCCCAGCCGATGACAACCAGGGCAACCAGAATCTCCCAGCCATACGCTCTTCCGTAAGTCGCCACGGGAAAGTGATTGCTGATCATGATAAAGACAACTGGAACAGCCATGAAAGTATTGTGTTTGGATCGCAGCTTGGCTTGCGCTCCGAGAGACGCATCGAACTGGGCTCCTGCCGCGGCCGTAGCGATCATCTTGCGTTGAGAGGGAAGAATTCGGAACCACACGTTGGCCGTCATGATGGTTCCCAACATCGCGCCCACATGGATGTAAGCCGCGCGCCCGCTGAACACGCGCATCAGTCCCCAGGAAATCGCAGCGATTGCGACGAGAGAAAATCCCGCAAAAGCGGCTTCAGACTTACCCAACGGCGACCGCGCCGCCAGATCGTAGATGAGCCAACCGCCCACCAACACAGCCAGTCCGATCGCAATGCCGGCTGCTTGCGAAATATTTGCCACGTCCACGTCAATCAGTCCCGCGCTGGAATAATAAACGAGGAACAGAAGCACGATTCCGCTCAGCCAGGTCATCAACGCTTCCCAGCGAAACCAGCGAACTTGCTCGGGCAACACTCCCAAGGATTTCTGTTTCGCGACCGCATAGAAGCCACCACTGTGCACCATCCACACCTGTGGTGGCGGGCCGCCCACTTCGGCCTTTTTCTCCAGTCGCCCGAATTGTCCGTCCAACCATGTGAAGTAATAGGTCTGGCCAACCCACATGATCGCCGCGAAAACGTGGAACCATCGCACGCTCAGGTTGAGCCACTCACGGATTGAAGAAGTCAACTCGTTAACTCCTTGGCGAACGGCCTGGCATTCAACTTCCCCGGTAAGTCGTGAAGCCGTTCGGGCTGAGCAACAACGGAATATGCAGTTGAGTCTCGCCGTCCCTTACCCGGAACGTAACTTCGACGACAGGGTAAAGCGCTTGAATCTTCTGCGTGTCATAGTAACTCGCGGTGTCGAAAGATAAACGGTAGGAGCCCGCGGACAAATCTTCGCCCTCGGGCAGCAATTGACTGCATCGGCCGTCCGCGTCTGTCCACTGCGATGCCAACAGCTGCCATCCGGAAGGCTCTTGCCTCTCTAATCGCACAGCCACATTGCTTGTGGGCTTACCGAGAGCAAGATCGAGAATGTGCGTTGAAATGCGTTTCATGCGTGAAGCCATTTTCTCAGCCGAATCTGGATAATCTGCCGCTGCTGTTCGGCTGCCTCGCGAAGCTCAGCGCCAGCATCATTCTGCATCCGGCGCCTAAGAATTTCCAGCAACTCCGCCGCCAATCTTCCCTTAGCACACACGATAAAGATGCGCCCGAACTTCTGTTCGTACTCTCGGTTCGCTTCAGCCAAGGCGATCTTAACTGCATCACCGGCTTCCGCCACTTCTTTTTGTTCTTGCTCCGCCCAAGCCAAAGATGTCGTCCCGTGATCCGAAGACTCGAGCGAAGGCTTAAGCGCAACCGATTCGCCAATTCGCGGATGGCTCTGGAAGGCTTCCATCCAATCAGATTCGTTCAGTTTGTACCACGCCTCATCAGACGCGACCACAAGAGCTGTTTCATCCCGCAACGGCCTTCGAGCCGTCATCTCGCGGGCCCATGCAGTTGATCCGCAACAAGGCAGAATCTGCGCCACAGCTGTGTCGAAAGAAGCATTATTCCAGCTAACGAGAATGTCCTTCATGCGTTTCCGTCCGCGCTCAGCAGGTTGAGGAATTCGACGATAAGATTGCCCGCCACTGCCGCGCGATATTTTGCCGTGGATCGAATGTCATCGATTGGCCGAATCTCTGCCACGGCCGTTTTCCTTGCCGACACCACAAGCGATTCATCGATTACCTTTCCCTTCAGCATCGTCTCCGTCTTACTCAGCCGCAGCGGAACCGGAGCCACACTTCCCACTGCGATTCGGATGTCTTCGATCGTTTGCCCCGCCATCCGGCCAAGCGCTGCGATGCACACTTTCGAGATAGCCTGAGCATTACGGCTTCCAACTTTTCGCGCGTAAGAAACATATCCTGAAAAACGACTCGGGAGACAGACAGCTTGAATCAATTCGTCAGGCGCAAGCTTGGTCTTCTTGTAACCTGTGTGAAACCCAACGTAAGGAATTCGGCGCTCACCCCGAACTGATATCAAAATTAACTCGGCATCATAAGCCAGCAGCGCAGGTAATGAATCCGCGGCCGGCGATGCATTCACGATGTTTCCGCCGAGAGTGCCGCGATTCTGATTCGCAATTCCGCCAGTCCAGCGGGCGGCGCTTACGAGCATCGGGAACTCGCGGCCGATGACCTCATGTTCACGAATATTTGTGTAAGTACATCCAGCACCTAAACGAATTTCATTTGCGAGAATTTCAATGCCCCGCAATTCAGCAAGATTCCAAATACTAACCAGCTTGCGAGCGGCCAGCTTCCCAGCCGCATACTGCACCATGAGGTCAGTGCCCCCAGCAATAGGCAGCCATCCGCCGGGATTCCGCGCCAGCAACTCGACAGCGGCCTGCAAGCTTCCCGGCGCAACCAGTTCGTAATCCTTCGGATCGGACCTCATTCAGGCCTCATGACGATGCCGCCGTCTCGTGCCGCGCCGCTGTAGCGACGGCCTCGAAGATCTGCGCGTAGCCTGTGCATCGGCATAGATTGCCAGAAAGTCCTTCTTTTATTTCTTCCAGCGTTGGCTTTGGATTCTTGTTCAAGAGATGCGCTGCGGCCAGAATCATCCCGGGCGTGCAAATGCCGCACTGCGCGCCGCCACATTCTAGAAAAGCTTCCTGCAGCGTTTGCGATCCTGCACTTTCATCCAGCCCTTCAATCGTGACGATGCTCGCCCCTTGCGCCTGCAGCGTCGGAACCAGGCAACTGTTCACCAGAGCGCCATCCATCAGCACCGAGCACGAGCCGCATTCCCCTTCCCCGCATCCTTCCTTCGCGCCGGTCAACCCGAGTTGTAGCCGCAGCACATCCAGCAAGCGTTCCATAGGGAAGGCACGCACAGTTCTTTGCTCACCATTTACGGTGAATGAGATCTCAGACTTGCTCCGATCTTCCAAGGACCTGCTCATCGAACTCCACTCGCAACTTCGTCTGCGCCCGCAAGAGACCGTGCTGCGACCGCCTCATAAATATCTTCCGGCATCAGGGGAATCGAATCGAATCGAACTCCCAACGCGTCTTCAACCGCATTTAGAATCGCAGGTGCGGGCCCATCCATCGGAAACTCACCGATTCCCTTCGCGCCAAAGGCGCCGTGAACATTCCCCAACTCTTCAAAGAACACTCGAATCGGCGGCAAGTCGCTGGAAGTCGGCATGATGTAGTTGGTCATCTGATTGTTCTGCATGCGTCCCTGCTGCCAAATTACTTTCTCGAACAATGCGAACCCGATTCCTTGCGCGACTCCGCCCACAATCTGCCCGATGGCAAGAACCGGGTGAAGCACTCTGCCAACTTCCTGAAGCGCGACGAAGTCATTCACTGCAACGCTATACGTCGTCAGATCAACAGTCACTTCGGCAATGTAAACCGCCCATGAATACGCAGCGTAGGCCTCGCCTCGATATTGTTCATCGTCCCAGAAGACATCGGGAGGCGGATCGTATTGCGCCCACGAACGCAGTTGACCATGAGCCGCAACGTAGGCCTGGCATGCGGCGCGGAATTCCTCTGCTGAGTAAGAATCGCCGAGGAGTCCGGCCAACGTCAAAGTCTGATGGATCCCTCGCGCCGCGGACTCCACCAGTTTTCCCACCACCATCACCGTGCGCGATGCAACCGTGGGACCGCTGTTCGGCACCTCTGTCGTATCCGGTTGCGCAATCGTAATATCTTCATAGCGCAGGCCCAGTGCTTCTGCTGCGATTTGGCACAGCACCGTTTTCGTCCCCTGGCCAAACTCGGTGCTCGATACCAGTATGCGAACGCCACCATCGGCGGATCCTTCCACGCCAACCACGGAACTCAGGTAGCGCTCGCCCGACCCGGTAAATCCCGCACCGTGAAGAAATGCTGCCATGCCAATCCCCTTCTTCGTTGCCCCGGTTCGATTCTCGATCGCAAACTTCTCTTTCTTCGTTTGATACTCCGAAAGATTGATAGCGCGATCAAGCATTTTTCCAAGATCAATCGGTTCGCGCACAACCTGTTCCGTAGTGGTTGTCTGTCCTGGCTGCAGAAAATTCCTGCGCCGGACCTCGACCGGCGAAAGCCCGACGACTTGCGCGATTCGATCCATGTGCCGCTCCATGGCAAAAATACTCTGGGGCGCGCCAAAGCCCCGAAACGCCCCGTGCGGCGGCGCGTTCGTGGCGACCGCCTTCGCACGGATGCGAACACTCGGCCAATAATAAGGACCGCCCGCATGAATGGCGCCGCGAGAAAGAACTACCGAAGACAACGTCGCGTACGCCCCGCCGTCGATTGTGAATTCGATTTCGCCACTCAGAATCTTGCCATCCTTGCTCACAGCGGTACGATGGCGCGTGCGCGAAGGATGCCGTTTCGTCGTGGCCGCCATATCTTCCGCGCGGTCGTAGATAATCTTCACGGGCCTGCTAGACTTCATCGCGAGCAGCGCGGCGTGCCCTGCGATTATCGATGGGTAATCTTCCTTCCCGCCAAATGCACCCCCGGTTTCCATCTGCACCACGCGAACTTTCTCCGCAGGCAGATCGCATAACGCCATCAAAGCCTTGTGCACATAGTAAGGGCACTGCAACGATCCCCACACAGTGACGCCTTGCTGCGCGTCGTAAGCTGCAATCATCCCGTTGTTTTCTATGTAAAGCTGCTCCTGCGCGCCGGTCGAATATTCGCCTTCGACAATGTAGTCGGCCTTCGACCAGACCTCATCCACATTGCTTTTTTGAATAAGATAGGTTTTGAAAACATTGTCCGTGCCCCAAACAATTTCGGAGCCGCGCTCACTTTCTTCCATCGTAAATATCGCAGGGAGAGGATCGTATTCGATCGACACCGAGTCAACCGCTTTCCGTAGAGCGTAGCGATCCGGGTGGGCTAACAACAGCACAGGCTCTTCGGGATGGTTAATCGAATCACTCGCCAGGCATGGCTGATCGTCTCCGATGAGCGCAATGCAGTTTTTTCCAGGGATGTCTTTCGCGGATACAATCACAAACTCGTTCCAGGCCACGCTGGTTTCGAACGTGATTTTCTTGATTCTGCCTCGGGGAATTTGGCTGCGAACCGTCGCGCCGTAAAGCATTCCCGGCAAAACCATGTCGTCGACATACACAGCTTTTCCGGTTACCTTCTCGCGTCCCTCTTTGCGCGGAACCGCAGTGCCGACGATGCGTCCATGGTTCATGATTCAACTTCGTTTCGAGGCGTGATCCTTCGAAGTGCGACGATGCGCTAGTGTATACGACAAGCTCGACTACTTTCCGCTTATCGCATGCATGGCCCGGAACTCCCGTCCCGCGGGCTCTCCCGGAAACTTCCCATCCTGAAACACGGGATTCCCTCTCAAATAAGTGGCCTTCACGACTCCGCGAAGTTTCTCACCCATGTATGGAGAAAATGGATGACGATAGTGCAGTCGTTCTTCAGTCACCAAGAATTCGCGCTCGGGATCGAACGCCACGAAGTCGGCGTCGAACCCCGGCGCAATGCGCCCCTTGCGCATCTCGCAACCGGCGAGCCGCGCGGGAGCGGCGGCCATCCAGTGCGCAATATCGAGAAGCGTAAATCCTCGATTACGGGCCTCTGTCCACATCAGCGACAGCACCACCGAGAGGCTTGATATGCCACCCCAGGCTGTTCTGAAATTGCCTTCGTCGATTTTCTTCATTCCCGGCGGGCAGGGAGAGTGATCGGTGACCACCAGATCAATCACGCCGTCCCGCAGACCTTGCCACAGCCGTTCGCAATTTTCGCGGCTGCGGATTGGCGGCGCGCACTTGCACACTGTCGCTCCATCTTTAATTGTCTCGGAGGTGAGATGCAGATAGTGCGGGCACGTCTCTACGCTCACCTTCAGTCCCTGAGAACGCGCGGCGGACAACTCCTGCAAAGCTGCGCTCGCCGAGAGATGAACTATGTGCAGCCTAAATTTGTACTCGCGGCACAACGACAAGAGCAACCGAATTGCCACCAACTCCGCTTCCTCAGGACGCGATTGCAGATAGATCGAATAGCGTCTCCAATCGGCATCATCCAACTTTTCCGTGGCCGCGTCGATCAGCCCGGGTAATTCTGCGTGCACCAGCAGCGGCAGACCAGTTCGTGCGACGGCAGGCAATGCCGCTCGCAGTTGCTGCTCCGTCACCATCGTAAAGCCATCGATTCCGGGATGAATCAGAAAGCATTTGAACCCCGGCACGCCCGCGGCCGCGAGTGCTTCGATGTCAGCCTGATTGTCGTGCACGACCCCACCCCACGCGGCCCAGTCCACGCGGCACCGCCCTTGCGCAGCCGCGCGCTTCGCCTCCAGAGCGGCAACCGTGGTCGTCGCCGGCAAACAATTCAGCGGCATGTCCACCAGAAACGTGTATCCTCCGGCAGCGGCAGCGCGTGTCCCCGTATCGAACCCCTCCCATTCCGCGCGTCCGGGATCGTTGATATGCACATGCGAATCCACCAGCCCAGGAAGAATGGCCGCATCCCCAAAATCGAGCGTCTCGAAATTCTTGGGAATTTGATCCGGAGAAACAAGAGCCTGAATCTTCTCCCCTTCTACGAGTATCGCCGCCGGCCGAATTCCTTCCGGAGTCACCACTCGACGCGATAAGAAAGCCTGCAACGCCAAAATATTTCCTCCATTGAGACTCAATGCACGAAGCTCAAAAGAATATTTTACGAACTCCCGGCTCCCAGCTTATACTCCCTTTTCAGCGAAGCGGCTGCGCAACGGTCCATGTCGACGAAGAACGTGCTCGCGGGTTCGCGGATTGCAGGCCTGGGCATACTGTCGCCGATCAGGCGATAACAG
>Ga0182024_10005366_pt1 | contig 28785 bp, 20 predicted proteins | sample P32metaG_FD_120480 | JGI IMG/M metagenome (GOLD analysis project Ga0182024, IMG submission 120480) | Permafrost microbial communities from Stordalen Mire, Sweden - P3-2 metaG (Illumina Assembly) | ecosystem: Environmental > Terrestrial > Soil > Wetlands > Permafrost | place: Sweden: Stordalen...
ACTTCTTCCAGCGTCTCGCTCACCACAAGAGGATCGAGGCCGTAGGCATTCTTGTAGATTCTCCCATCCGGCAACGTCAGTGCCGAAGGCTTGCCATCGGTGATCATCACGATCTGCTTCATGTCCTTGCGCTGCCGAGCCAGCACGCGCTGCGCCACGCGCAATCCCTCGCGAGTGTTGGTGTGCCACGGTCCCACTTTCACGCGCGCCAGTTGCGACACCGGCAACTCCTCCGCCGAATCGTGAAACAGCACCAGTGACAGCGAATCACCGGGATACTGCGTGCGGATCAGATGCGAGAGCGCCATGGCCACACGCTTGGCTGGCGTAAAGCGGTCTTCGCCATACAGAATCATCGAGTGCGAGCAATCCAGCATCACGACCGTCGCGCACGAACTCTGGTAGTCGCACTGGTGCACCTGCAGATCGTCGTATTCAAGATTCAGCGGCAGCGCAAGACCTTCGCGCGCAATCGCCGAGCTCAGCGTCGCCGTCGCGTCTAAATTCAGCGTGTCGCCGAATTCGTATCGTCGCGAGCCGCCGCTAGTCTCGATCCCCGTTGCCCAGTGCCGCGTGTCGTGACGTCCATAGCTCGACTTGCCCAGCGACCCCATTAGATCGCGCAGCGTCTTGAAGCCCAGAAAGTCCAGGCTCTTGTCGGTCACTTCGAATCGCACGTTCTCGTGATTCGGACCGCCCGCATTGCCCACCTGCCCATTCATTTCGTCCATGCGCGTCGGGCCATTTTGCGACATCGCGGAGATATAGTTCTCGCGCTCCATTCGTTCCAGTAATTTGACAATAAGTTCATCCAGCGTGCCTTCGGCCATTATCCGGTCAAGCAGCTCGCGCGTCTCGCCGTCGAAGAAGTCACCCGTCTGGAGCACGCGCCGCAGCGCCTCGCGCAGGTCGTCCAAGGTGTGGTCGAGATCCTGAAAGTCATTCATCGGATCGTAGAACCCCGAGTCCAGCAGATAGTCAGACAAAGCCTGCAGCAGGCTCTCGAGATCGATCTCCGAGGCCAAATCGCCGGTGTACTTCGTGTAATGAATCCGCTTCATTCCGCTCCCTGTCGTCTCCGTCCCGTTTTTCTTAGCCCCGCACCTTGAGCCCCGACCCCTGAAACCTGATCCCTGCGTTAATTCAATCCCCCGCCTCGACGCGATCTCCGCGCGCGCTGCCAGTCTTCGTACTCCATCTCCAGGTCTTTGCGCTCCGGTGGCGCATCCTCTCGATCTCTTAGGCGCACGCCCTTTTCAGCGGCAAATCCGTGCTGCTCATTGCGGCTCAGCTTGCGATGCGCCACCATCCCCTCCAGCAGAAATTCAGCCGCGGCCACTACCTTCGACGCGGAATCTGAAGCCTTCACGCCAAGCGGCGTCAGCTTATCCAGCAGCCCCTGAATCCCCTTCAGTTCCTTCAACGCAGCGGCCGCCGGCTGATCTTCGTCCAGCTTCACCGTCCCGCCGAGATTGAACCATTGCTCAATCTGCGCCGTGTCCACGCCTTCAAAATAGCGGTCGTAGATCTTGCCCACCGCTGCACGTATCAACTCGCGCACCACCGTGTCCGCGCCGCGCATCTCGCCTTCATACTCCAGCTCCAGCTTGCCCGTAATCCCCGGAATCGCCGCGTAAATGTCACTTACGCGTGGCAGCGCCGGCGCGTCGCCGGTCAACAATGCGCGTCGTTCCGCGTTTGACACCACCAGCTCCAGGGTAGAAATCGGCAGCCGCTGGCTCACGCCGCTGCGCTTGTCCACCTTCTTGTCTTCGCGCGCGCTAAACGCCACTTGCTCCACCACCTCGCGCAGGTACTGCGGAATTTCGATCGCGCCTTCTCCGCGCGCCGCCCACGCTTCCTGCGCCGTAATCGCCACGCCCTCCTCGAGCGTCTCTGGATAGTGCGTGCGAATCTCCGACCCGATCCGGTCCTTCAGCGGCGTAATAATCTTGCCTCTCGCCGTGTAGTCCTCAGGGTTCGCACTGAATACGAGCGCCACGTCCAACGCCAGCCGTACCGGATAGCCCTTAATCTGTACGTCGCCCTCCTGCATGATGTTGAACAGCGCCACCTGGATTTTTCCCGCCAGGTCAGGCAGCTCGTTAATCGCGAACAGCCCGCGATTGGCGCGCGGCAGCAATCCGTAATGCATTGTTAGCTCGCTAGAGAGATCTTCGCCGCCGCGCGCGGCCTTGATCGGATCAAGATCGCCAATCAAATCCGCTACGGTCACATCCGGCGTCGCGAGTTTTTCCACATAACGGTCCTCGCGACTGATCCACGCAATCGGCGTTGCGTCTCCGCGCTCTACAATCAGGTCGCGGCAGCGGCGGCATAGAGGCCGATAAGGATTGTCGCGAATCTCGCATCCCGCCACGTAAGCCATCTGCTCGTCCAACAGTGCCGTCAGCGCGCGCAGAATCCGGCTCTTCGCCTGCCCGCGCAGCCCAAGCAAAATAAAGTTCTGCTTTGACAGAACCGCATTCACGATCTGCGGAATCACCGTGTCTTCATAGCCCACGATGCCGGGAAACACCTGCTCGCGCGCCTTCAGCCGCGCCATCAGGTTTGAGCGCATCTCGTCCTTCACGCTGCGCGACTTCAATTGCGCCTCAGAAAATTGCTTGCTGGCACGCAGTTCGCCGAGCGATTGAGGAAGAGTGGCTGCAGGCATTCGTGGCCTCCTGTAAAGTTCTGTCGGGGAAAACCGGCTGTATTAAGAAAGACGTGCGACGCGCGGAAACAGCGCAGCCGCATCGGCATCGTTTGGCTTGAGTGCAAGAATCCGCCGCTCGATGGGCCGGCTCTGGTGGAGAAAGCTGTAAACGGCGCTGCTCGGGATCAGCACGAGAAACGAGAGGCGCGAAAAGCAAGAGGCCTACAACAATATTAAGTTAGACGCGCGAATGCAACCTTCAGGAAGTATGCGCCAGATTTTCGCGATTCGCAAAGCCTGGTCAGTACGCCGGCGTTCCCAGCTTTTCCCATTGATTTTGGTGCCGCCTGACATACCAGCAGGGATCTTCCCCACCCTGCGGAAACAGCGCAACGACGCAGGGCACGTTCGTGGTCCCCACAAAGTCGTACTCGGGAAGCCCGCTCTTCAAGGGAATCTCAATGAACTGGCTTACAGCCACTGTCGAGTGAGGCGAGCCGCGCAGTTTAAACACCGCAAAATCCACTACGAAGGCCGCCAGCGAGATTATCGCAATCGCCAACAACCCCCGCAGAGCCCACCGCCCAAGCCTGCGCATCATCTTTCCACTTTCCACTTCCGTTCAGAATATACTCGAACTCCGAGGCAGCCTGCGCAAAGCCCAAGCCCTCAGGCCGGGCGTTCGAAGTGTGGTTGCGTTCAGCGTCGATGCGCACCTCAACTTCCGCGACGATCCTCCGCCGGATTGATAGAATTCTCTGTCATCGCTCAGCCCGAAAAGGAGAGTGTGTGTTTCCTCCGGCCTCTTTTTTCAAGTCGCATCGCAAGATCGCCGCACAGTCTGTTCTGGCCTTCGCCGCGCTTTTTCTCTTCGCGCAACCCATCGAGACAATCGCGCAAAACGCAACGACGAGCGCGCAGAGCGCCGCCGACCCAGCGCAAAGCGCACCAGCCTCTTCACAAAACGACCCGCTGGTCGTCTCGACCACTGGAGGCCTCATTCGCGGCATTGCTCGCGCCAAAGGCGGCGCGCAATTTCTCGGCATTCCCTACGCCGAGCCGCCGCTCGGCCCTCTGCGCTGGCACGCGCCCGTTCCGCACAAATCCTGGACCGGAGTCCGCGACACCAACGCTTTTGCCGCGTCCTGCTCGCAAGCTCTCCTTGGCGGCGCCTGGAACCGCTATGACCACGAGCACAGCAGCGAAGACTGCCTCTTTCTCAACGTCATCACACCTGCATGGCCTACCGCCGCGAAGCCTCTTCCCGTCATGTTCTGGATACACGGCGGCGCCAACCAGGGAGGCTCCGGATCAGGCTCGCTCTACAACGATGGCACGTTGCTCAATCACGGCGTCGTCCTAGTCACCTTCAACTACCGCCTCGGCATCCTGGGTTTTTTCGCGCATCCCGAGCTCACCAGCGAGTCCCCGCATTACGCTTCAGGCAACTACGGGCTAATGGATCAGATTCTCGCCCTGCGTTGGGTCCACGAAAACATTGCCCGTTTCGGTGGCGACCCGAACAACATCACCGTCTTCGGCCAGTCCGCAGGGTCCATTGACACTGGCATTCTCATGACCTCGCCGCTCGGTCGCGGCCTCTTTCAAAAAGCCATCGGCGAAAGCGGTGCGCCGTTTTTTCCCACCCTCATGTCCTTTGACCAGGCCCAGCAGGCCGGCCAGCAATTCGCCGCGTCCTTCCCCGCGCTCACAACCGAGAGTCCCATCGATTTGCTCCGCAGCGTTCCCGCAGATGATCTTATTGCCAAAGCGGCCCATTTCGAATGGGGTATCCCTCCCGTCGGGCCCATTGTCGATGGCTGGGTTGTTCCGCGCTCGCCCGATGAAGTCTTCAAAGCCGGGAAGGAAGCGCCAATCCCCTTGCTCGTAGGAGTCACAACGCGCGAGTTCGGCGCAGGCGATTCCTCTGACGCGTTGCGCAAATCCATTCAGGATTACGCCGGGAAATTCGCGCCGCAGGCTCTCGCGCTCTATGGTGTGGCCGATGGCGGCCAGGGCAAAAACGATCCCCTCTACGGTTCAGCGGGCGTCCAATGGAGCGCAGACACACAGTTCCATTGCCCAGTTTCGACCGAAGCTCTCTGGCACGCCGCCGCGCACCATTCAACTTTTCTGTACGAGTTTGATCACGCCATTCCCGGCCAGGAGGCGCAGGGCGCTCTTCACTCGGCCGAGCTGCCGTATGTCTTCGGCTCGTTCCCCACCTCGGGCAACATCTCGGGAAAATTCGGCCCAGTTGACGTTCACCTCGCCGATCTCATGGAGGATTACTGGACTAATTTTGCGAAAACAGGGGACCCCAACGACGGGTCTTCGTCGTTGGGGAGTAAGAAGACAGGCGATCCGAATAGCTCGGGCGACGCAAACTCTGCAGACCCAAGCTCTACCGCGCTGGCGCACTGGCCGGAACTCGATGCTGCCCAACTCTACTTCGTATTCACCGAGGACGGTCAGGGAGTTGCGAGCACCAGTCCCTTCCGTGCGCCGCAATGCGACCTCTACCGCGAGATCCTCGCCGTGAACATGAAACATGGACAGTAACCGATTCGTCTTCGATGAGCGGCAGAGGGAGCAAGAGAAAAGAGCGCAGCTCGAACTGCGCCCTTATCGGCATTGTTGTTTTAGAGGCTAGAAGCTAGCGGCTAGGAATTTGAAGCTGCAATTAAAACTTCACGCTCGCAGCCCGCGGCGAAATTCCGGTTAGCTCGGCGGCCCGCGCCTCAGCATACGCCGCCGCGCCCATCAGGGCTGTACGGCTTTCGAGAATCACGCGCACCGGCATATTCACGAGCAGCTGGCTCAGCCGTCCCTTGTCGGTGAAGGCTTTCATGAACGTTCCATCCTTCAGCTTCTCCAGAATGCGCGGCGCGATTCCGCCGCCCACATACAATCCGCCCACCGACAAAACTTTCAGCGCCAAGTTACCTGCTTCGGCTCCGTACGCCGAGACAAACATGTCCAGCGCCTTCTCGCAGATCTCGCTCTTCGCCTTCAGCGCCGCATCTGTGATGGCCGCGTTCGGATCTTCCTGCGTCATCTGCTCCGCCAGCCACGCCGGCTCTTCCAGGCCGCGCACCTCGCGCAGAAATTCGTAGCAGTTTGTGATTCCCTGACCGCTCACAACCCGCTCAAAGCTGATGCGGCCGTTGTACTTCTGCTTCAGAAAGCGCAGCAGGTCAATCTCGTCTTCATTGCGCGGCGCGTAGTCAGAGTGGCCGCCCTCCGATGGATAGGGAACATAGGTGCGCCCATCCCAAACCAGAAACGCCTCGCCGAGTCCCGTTCCCGCCGAGATGAGCGCTTGATTGCCCACCTGCCGGGCATCGCCCTCGCTCAGCGTGTAAATCTGATCCGCGGTCAACTCTGCGATGCCATATCCGTTCGCCTGCAAATCGTTGATAAGGAAAACGTAATCAATCTTCAAATCGCGCGCCAGTTCGCGGCTGTCCAGCGTCCACGGCAGGTTAGTCAGCCGCAGCCGTCCATCCCGCACCGGGCCCGGCACACCGAAACAAGCTGACGTGACTTTATCCGTCAGCACAAACTCTTTCACGATCTCTCCCAGGCCCGAGTATTCCTTGGCCGGGAACTGCTTATCGCGCGTGTGCTTCAGATTGCCGTCGGTAAAATCGAACAGCGCCAAATGAACTTTGGTGCCACCTACATCGCCTGCCAGAATCATTCAGACCTCTCGATAACCCCATTGCCCTGGGCGTCAGGCGCGGGCAGGAAACTGGCCGCCGCCTGGTCCAGAAGCAAGGTCAGTATACCGTCTACAGGCGTGATAAATTGGCTCGGAAACCGCTCCTGGTCGCGCGGCCCTTGCAACACCTCATTTAGAATCATCGCCTTATCCGCGCCGCTAATCAGGAAGAAGACCTGCCTAGCCTGGTTGATGACTGGCCGAGTCAGCGTCACCCGCCACATATCCAACTTCTCTATATAGTTGGCCGTTACTAGCCGTTTTGTCTCATGAAGGGCCTCGGTATGCGGGAAAAGAGACGCGGTGTGTCCATCGGGACCTAGTCCCAATTGCAACAAGTCGAACCGCGGAATCTCTGCGCCATGTAGCCCGAAGCTCGTCTTCAACTCCGCCTCGTACTGGGCCGCGGCATCGTCGGGCTCAAGCTCGCCCTTCATGCGGTGAATCTGTTCTGGTTTCAGTGAAACATGATCGAGCAGCGCCTCGCGCGTCATGCGGTAGTTTGATTCGGCGTCGTCCGGCGGCACGCAACGTTCATCCACCCACCACAGATCGAGCTTCTCCCACGGCATTCGCTCTCGCCACTCTTCGCCGCGCTCACCCAGCGTTGCAAACGCGGCCTTGGGCGTCGACCCGCCGCTGATTGCGATGCGCGCCACACCGCGTGCCGCCACAGCTTTCTCGGCCTCGACAACAAAAAACTCCGCCGCGCGCCGCGCCAGCGCCGCCGCATTCGGCGAAACGGAATAAACGATCTTCAGATTGTGAGGCATCAGCACGCACCTATGGCTTCTACGTTACACCCGGAGTGGATCGATGATTCTGAATGAGATTCTTACAGTTCTGAATTGGGATTAACTGCCCGCGTCACGGCAGTCTGGCATCAATTCCCATGGTTTTGGCCACGCCTCTTAGTGCGGTGTCGCGCGTCCACAAATGCGTGCCCGGCGTAATCAGGCACGACGCTACCAGGTGGGCATCGGTGAGGCCAATGCCCTTTGCGTAAAGGCCTCGCACCTCGATCATCTGCCGAATATCCCTGAGCGCAACCACTCGCGCCTGCGGCAATCTATCGAGCCTGACCAGCGTCCGGGGCCGGTTACGGAGCGAGCCAAGCGCCAACTCCGCAGCCAGACAAGAGTGCATCACAACCTCGCGATTGCTCAGCAGCATCTGCAATTGCAGGTCACCCGATCGAAAATAATCGATCCAGATACTCGCATCTGCGAGGATCACAGATCATCCACGCGCAGCCGGCGAACATACTCGAGGTCGGGCATCGTTCCGCCGAGTGCCGCAAGCTGGCGCGAAGCTTCTCTTTCGATCAGCGCCTTCAACGCCTCGCGCAGCAGCGCCGTCCGCTCCGCTACTCCCGAATACTCCTGAGCCTGACGCACTAATTCGTCATCCAGTGTCACTGTCGCTCTCATAATCCGAACCTCACATCACCAATTTCATCACCAAATGGTGACAAATATGGTGATAGGGTGTCGACAGAACCGCAAAGATCAGCAAAATCAACAAAAAATTACGTTTGAACGGCCGATCTCGTTTAGCGCCCTAAATAATCCCGGTACTGCGCCTCAAGCACGCCCGATGCGCGCGCCAACCCGATCTTCGACACGTTATACGCGTACAGGCTCTCCACCAGGTTGTTCTGGGCTGCGGCGAGAGTGGCCTGCGCCGTCACCAGCGGCAGATTGTCGTCCACGCCGGCGTTCACGCGGTCAGTCTCGTCGCTCAGCTCGCGCTTGGCCAGGTCAACATTCGACCGTGCTACCTCTACGAGTCGCTTGTTCGCGCTCACGTCCAGCAGCGCCGCTCGAACCTGCTCGTCGATATGGTTGCGAAGATCGTCGAGCTGCGCATTCGTCTCTTCCATCTTTGCCTTCGCAATGTCGCTGTCGCCGCGCAGCTTGGCCTCGCGAAAAATCGGGAAGGCAAAAGTCCCCATTGCAAGAAAGTCGCCGTGCGTGCCCGCGCCGTTCACGGTGCTGGTGCCGTAATAGCCGCTGAAGCTCAGCGACGGCAGCCTCTCGCTGCGATACACATTGTGCAGCGCCTTAAACGCCACCGCCTGATTCTGATAATTCTGATAGTCCTGCCGATTCTGGTAGGCCGTCGCCTTGACCTCCTCCGGCGTCTGCTCCGCCAGATCGCCATATGGAGCGGGATCGGTCAGCTCGATAACCTGCTCAGGATCGACGCCGATCTCCCGCTTCAGCAAAACCAAATCCTTCGCCTGCTGATTCTGGGCCGCGATCAGCGCCTGCTGTTGCGTTTGCAACTGCACCTTTGCGCGTAGCTCGTCAAGATTCGCTGCTACCCCCGCCACGTGCTCATCGTGCGCGTGATCCGCGAACACCTGCGACTGATCGACCAGCGCCTTCGCATTCTCCACGTCGCTCTCGTCGGCCAGCGCGCGCAAATAGGCCACAGCCACCTGCTGCACCACCTCGCCACGCGCCGTCATTTTGGCAAAGTGCGCCGCGCGCTCCGCCACGTTCGCCGCCTTCAACCCCTGGATCACCGGCCCGGAAAACAGAGTCTCGTCGTACTGGATTTTTCCTTCGGTCAGGTAGTCGCGCGTAATGAGCGAGAGCCCCGCGGGTATAGTTCCACCCGGAAACAGCGACGTGAACTTCGAGATCGTCTTCGGTCCAAAGCCCAGCGCCGCCAGATCGTGCATATGGTAGCCGGTGTCGCCATCGAGCTTGATCGTGGGCAGAAACAACTGCAGCGCCTCATTCCTCTCGGCGTGGTAGGTCTTCTCCTCGTTCTCAACTTCCTTCAGTCCGAGGTTATTTTTGAGGCCGCGCTGGATGGCGTCGTCCAGAGACAACTTCAGCGGCTCGCCGGTCACCGGCTGCGCGGTCAGGCTGCCCCAGAAGGGGTTCTGCGCCGACGACTGGTTCTGCGCCTGTGCGAACACTGCTGCGCCGCCAGCCAAAAACAGCAAAGCAAGAAGCCGCCGATGCGGGGCAAGATGTTCCTGTCGTCTCACTTCCATTATTTTCTCAGATGTGCCGAAGGCCCCCAGGGATTCATCTGCTGTGGTTTTTTGCGGATGGCTGCCTGGCCCTCGCTTGCTTCTTCCGCGCCCGCTCGATGAGATATCCTTCTCTGCGGCTGAAAACGGCTCCGCGTCCAAGCGCCGAAAAAACTCCGCTATCAGGCAGCGCGCATCCCACCCCCGTTCCGTTGCTCACGAACACGCTCTCGAAAGGCCTTCAATGCCGCAGAAATCTTTGCTGTCCGTAGCCAAACTTGCTGCCTTCGTTCTCTGCGCATGCGCATCCGCTGTGGTGCTTGACGCGCAAGCCGCCGCTACTGGGCAGCTCGGCATCGGCGCCGGGCCCGTGGGCATTTTTGACGGCCAGCAGGACGTGGGCACAGTTCTTCACCCCGGCTCCGCGCAGTATGACAGTGCCAACGGAACCTATACGGTTAGCGGCAGCGGCGAAATCATGTGGTTCTCGGACGATGATTTCCACTTTGTGTGGGCCAAGGTGTCGGGAGATGTTGCGCTCAGCGCCGACATCGCGATCCTCGGCACTGGCGGAGATCCCCATCGCAAGGCCGTTCTCATGATCCGCCAGACGCTCGACGGCAACTCCGCCGCAGTTGATGTAGCCGTGCACGGAGTCGGGCTCACCTCTCTGCAATTTCGCGACGCAGCCGGCGGCATTATGCACGAGGTGCAGGCGCACGTTACCGCGCCCAAAACGATGCGCATCGAGAAGCGGGGCGATTACTTCTACGCCTTTGTCTCTGGCGACGACGGCAAGCTGGAACCGGCGGGAGCTTCAACCAAAGTGGCGCTTTCCGGCTCTTTCTATATCGGAATCGGCGTTTGCGCGCACAATAAGGACGTTGTCGAGCGGGCAGCCTTCTCCCATGTCAAGCTCGATTATCTGTCGCCGGCGGCGGGCGAGCCGGTTCTGGTAAGCGCGCTTGAAACAATCCCGATTGCTTCGACAGATCGTCATGTCGAGTATGTTGCGCCGACCCGCTTCGAGGCTCCTAACTGGTCGCGCGATGGTTCATCACTCCTCTTCAATCAGGACGGCAAGATCTTCAAGCTTGCGCTCGCCGGCGGCCAGCCTGTCGCTATCGACACCGCCCCCGAGTTGCATTGCAACAACGATCACGGCCTCTCGCCGGACGGAACCATGCTGGCCATCAGCGACAATTCGAATCCTGATTATCAATCGCGCGTCTACGTGGTTTCCGTCGCTGGAGGAACGCCGCGCCAGCTCACGCCCGACGGCCCATCGTACTGGCATGGCTGGTCGCCGGATGGAAAGACGCTTGCCTTTACCGGCGAGCGCAATGGCGACTTCGACATTTACACCATTCCCGCCAACAGCCCCGCCACCGGCGGCGCGGAGACGCGGCTCACCACCGCGGCTGGACTCGACGACGGGCCCGAATATTCGCCAGATGGCGCCTGGATCTACTTCAACTCCGAGCGCACCGGCCACATGCAGATCTGGCGCATGAAGCCCGACGGCAGCGGGCAGGAACAAGTCATGTCCGACGACAGCAATGACTGGTTCCCGCACATCTCGCCCGACGGTCAGTGGATGGTCTTTCTTGCGTATGCCGCTGACGTCACCGGTCATCCGCCCGGCAAGGATGTGGAATTGCGATTGATGTCGATGACCGATAAACAAGTGCATGTTCTGATAAAGCTCTTTGGCGGACAGGGAACCATCAACGTTCCCTCCTGGTCGCCGGACAGCAAAAAGCTTGCCTTTGTCAGTTACGATTTGCTGCCGCAAGAGAGCCTTAGCCCGCATTAGGGTCGAGCGTGAGCGCGCGGGAACCCGCCACGGAACATGTCGTTACCCATTATTTTTTCGGACGAGCCGCGGACTCGCGGGATTCATCTCTAAGTAGGAATCTCTTCGCCAGTAACATTCAGTCCAGGCTCTTCGCTGCCCAGCGCTGCGACCGCGGATTCAACGTCGTTTCTCGGTGCCTCGTCCGCTACCACCGTCATCCCTGCCGCCTCCATCATCTTCTCTAGGTCGTACCCTTCCTTGCGCACGCGCTGATCGTAATAGAGGAAAGTGATCGAAATGGGAAAGATAGGGCCAATCAGCGCTCTGATCGCCGTGAAGAAGACATAGCCGAGCTGCACATAAACGCGCTGATTGAACCAACGCAGATGCCACTCGGTGTGGAAAATGAACCAGACAAATTGGAGCAGTGCCACGACGACTGCAGCCATTGCCCACGCCCCGACGAATGTCGCAGCCCACGCGAGAAAAATTCGCCAACGACTTCCTCTCGTCAAGAGCCAACTGCGTTTCATCGCCTTGATTCCGGAAAACCCTTCGAGAGCCGCCGCGGGAATCGTGAACGAAGTGGCAACAGCGACCCAGACATTGAGAAAAACCAAACCGGCCAATGGAATCAGAACGATCGTCAGAGCCGGGACAAATTCGCCCGAATCCATTTGTCCCAGCCTGTCCAAAACGAATGCGAATCCGATGCCTACGCCCGCTGCCAAAGCTTCCGGCACCAGAAACTGAGCCGACAATTTGAGGAACGCAATCCACAGATACCTTGCCCAGCGCTCCGCTGCAAAACGCAGCGAGCCCAGAACGGTCGCCTCCTCGCCGAACAGGATATTGGAGCTTGCGCGCACAAACGCGGGCAGAAACAGAACGGCTAGGAAACTGGATATGTGGAAGTAACCAAACCAGACGACCTGACCCCAAATGAGAGCTCGGCTCCGATCCAGCGGGCCCAGCAACCGGTCAGTGTGTACCCAGGCTTGGTCAGCGGATTGCAACGCCAGCATTACTACTGAAGGCGGCGCGGCAATTCCCACAAACAGCAGGAAGCGTTTGCGATATATCTCGAATGTCCGGTCGAGAATCTCGCCAAGCGTCATCGGGCGCAGCAGAGCCGCCATACTTCACCCCTGAATCAAGCCTGCGCCGCCGCGAAGCGCCGGCTCCGCAACTCCGGTCACGCAAAGTAGAGAGAGGCCCCGTCTCTTTCACCCGCCCATGAACATGCCGCCGTTCACGTCGATCACATGCCCCGTGATGTATGACGCCGCATCCGAGGCCAAAAACTTCACGGCCTGCGCAACGTCCTTCGGAGTTCCTCGCCGCCCGAGCGGGACCGTTGCGAGCATGGCCTTGGTCTGTTCCTCGCTCAGCACTGCCGTCATGGGCGTTTCAATAAATCCCGGAGCCACCGCGTTCACCGTTATGCCGCGCGATGCAACCTCTCTCGCCAGCGACCGAGTCAACCCGATCAGGCCCGCTTTCGACGCTGCGTAGTTCACCTGGCCCGCCTGCCCGGCGCGTCCCACCACGCTGGCGATGCTCACGATTCGTCCCCAGCGATTTTTCAGCATCGGGCTTAGCAGCGCCTGCGTCAGCAGGAAAGCGCCAGTGAGATTGATGTTCAGCACCAGGTCCCAATCCGCGCGCTTCATGCGCAGCATCAAATTGTCGCGCGTGATCCCGGCATTGTTAACAAGGATCTCCACTTTGCCGAATTTTTCCAGGATTGCTTTGGCGCCGGCTTCAATCGATTCCTCGCTCGATACGTTGACAGTGAATGCAGTGGCATCGATCCCCTGGGCCTTCAGTTCCGCCACCGTTTCGGCCAGCTTGGCCTCGTTCACATCCGCCAGCGCCAGCACTGCGCCGGCTGCGGCCAGCTCCTCCGCGATTGCGCGCCCAATACCCTGCGCTCCGCCCGTCACCAGCGCAATTCTTCCCTGCAAATCTCCCATGTTTTCTCGTGACCTCTGCGCGCTCTTTGCCGCGAGCCGCGCCTTTCTATTACCGATTCTTTCCAGCGCCAATTATAGATGGACTGCCGCAGGCGATTGATTTGCTTGTCTTTGGGATTCGTTGGAACCGGCGCGCCTGAACGGACGGCCGCAACAGTACCCACATTCAACCGGCCTAAGAGCCAAGCTGATTGCAACGGACTGTGAACTATGAACTGTGAACTGAAAACTGCCTTTACGTCGGCGTAGCCGCCACCGTGACCGGGCGCGCGGCCAGCGCAGGACGTACCAACTCCGCGGGCCACACATACACTGCCAGCCGCCGCGAGTAGTGCAGCACCGGCTCCTTCCCCGGCACTTCCAGGCCCACTGAAGCCGCCAGGTCGTTACGCTCAATCTCCGCCTCTGCTTCTTCCAGCGGCCACGATACATGGTGCAGATTCGCCCGGATCGGCTCTCCCGCGCGGTTGGTCGAGAACACGCACGGCCGCTCGGTAAAGAAATATTCGAACGAGCCGGGGCGAATGTCCGCTGTCTTCTGCGTCGGCCCCAATCCCCGGTAACGCGCGTTGAAAATTACCGGCTGGCGCGAGAACCGCCGCCGGCTGTAGAACGAGAACTCTCGTTCCGAGCGCGGCTCCAGATGCATCTCAGCAAGGCAATAGGGCAGGTGGTAAACAAGGTGCGCTGCCGCGACCGCAAACAAATTGCTCGAATCTACCGAGAAGCAATAGAAACCCGGCGTGCCCGTAATCTGGTCGCGCACGTACGTTCTCAAATTCAGGTCAGGAAAGTTGCGCAGGCCTGGAATCGCCGGCACTCCGCGGATTTTGATGCGGTCCAGCCAGAACGGCACCGCTCCCAGCCACGCCGACCCCTGAATCGTGTCCGCTTCAAGCCAATCCGGCAACAGCGCCTGAATCTTTGCTGCGGCAATTGGCCAATGCGCAAACAGCAGATCGTTCCAGCGCTGGGTCATCGCCCAGCGTCCCGCCGGCAAGGGCCGCGGCTTGTGCGACGTACGCACCAAATACTCCCGCATGGCTACTCCCGCGCTCCCGGTCGTCCGCGCTCGCTCCCGCCCCGGCTCGTTCTTGTCGAGGCTCCCAGTTCGCCGCCTGCGCGCGGGTACTCCCTTATGACGTATTCTGTCCGCGAGACCATCCTCATGTCCAGTGAATCTTCGTCTACCTCCCCTGCGCGCAACCTGACCGAAGTCATCGCCATCCATGGCGCCGACCCCGAGATTCTCGCCTATGCCATGGCCAAATACTCGCGCTCGGCTCTTTCCATGCGCGATTCCCTGGCCGAAATCAGCGCCCAGAGGGCCGAGCAGTTCCTTAATACCTTTTATTTTGAGTACGGGCATCGGTCCATCGCGGATCTTGCTCACATCGCCTTCGCAGTCGAGCGACTCTCCCTGCTTGCCGCCATCATCCTGGTTGACGAGACCCGTTGGGACGGTCAGGAACGCTCCACGCGCTACCAGAATTTCCTTGAATCCGGCTTTTATGTCCCGGATTTCGCCGGGGATACCGACTCAAAAGAACTCTACGACCGCACCATCGAATCGCTGATGGCCGCCTACAAGCGCGTCAGCCTTTCCGTTCTCGATCTGCTGCGCAAGCGAGTCGGGCGCCCTGAAGGCATGAAGCCTGAAGCCTACGAACGCACCCTCCGCGCTCGCGCCTTCGATGTCGCTCGCTACCTGCTGCCCTTGGCCACGAACACTTCGCTCGGCCAGATCGTGAGCGCCCGCACGCTCGAAACTCAGGTCTCGCGCCTGCTCTCGCATCCCGCCGCTGAAATCCGCCTGCTGGGCAAGAAGCTGCGTGAAGCTGCCATCGGCCCTGCCTGGAACGTCAACGCCAAGGCCGCGCAGGCTTTTGTCGATAAGCTTTCCGCGATGCAGGATTCCGCCGCGCCGGCGCTTGCCGAACAGGCCGCCGCGCTCTTCACCCGTGAGGTCCACACCGCGCCAACGCTGGTTAAATACGCCCAGCCCAGCGAGTATCTTGTCCGAACTGAAACCGATCTGTCTAAGTGCGCCGCCGAGCTGCTCAAAGGCTCGCCTCCGGCCGCTGCTCCGCTTGTCGATCTCGTTGAACGCAGCGAGCCCCTTGAAATCGAGCTGGCCGCAACTCTGCTCTACTCGGCGTGTCACCATCCTTATCGCCAGCTTCGCGACTTCCTCTCTGGCATGCCCGCCGCACGCAGTGCTGAAATCATTGATCTGGGCCTGAAGCACCGCGGCAAGCACGACGAAACCCTGCGCGCTTTTCAGGCCGGCGCCTCGCTGCGCTTCGACATTCTCATGGACATCGGCGGCTTCCGCGACTTCCATCGCCATCGCCGCTGCGTACAAATCATCCAGGGATTCACCGGCCTGCACGGCTATGAAACTCCCGGAGGCGGCGATCTGCGGGATGTGACCGACATTCTCGCCGAGGCCAAGGTTCTCTCTGAATATCGCTCGGCTATCGGCGCTGCTCATGTGGCCGCCAGCACCATCGCCTCAAGCCACGTGCCTGAGGCGCCGCAGTCCGCTCTCTATCTGCTGCCTCTTGCCACGCGCATCCGAGCGCTCTTCAAAATGGACTTCGCCGAGGCCCAGTACATCACCGAGCTGCGCACCGCTCCAGCCGGCCACTTCAGCTACCGCCGCGTCGCATGGGAGATGTACCTGAAGGTCAAGGGCCAGTACCCCACACTCGCGCAGCATTTCCGCGTCACCGACTACACGCGGCCTATCGATTTGTTCCAGCGCTAACAGACCACGGACGTCATCCTGAGCGATGTCGCCGTGGCGACCGAACTGGCAGTCATCCTGAGCGATCATCGTCCGCGAGGGCGGACGATGGGAGTCGAAGGACCTGTATTTGTTTCTTGCTTTGTAACAGGGCACGACTTTAGTCGTGCCATAAGTTGCGCCAAATGAATCGTGGACTTTAGTCCCCGAGGGATTTTTTAATTTGACCCGCTTCCCTTAGTCTCCGTCTGCACTCCCGCGGCGTATACTCGCCTCGTCCGCAATTCCGTCGCGGAGCCCGCACCGGACTAAGCTCGAAGACTCGGGCTCGAAGACTAAGGCTCGAAGACTCAGGCTCGAAGACCCACGCTCGAAGACCCCCGCACGTTCCCCTCGCCCGCGAAGGCCTTCACCACAATCACGCCCGGCTGCAACGCCGGACCTTCAAGTGTCGGGAGCACGATTCCCGGCCTGCACCAAGGAGGTTTTTGATGAGCTCATTCAGGAAAGCAGTTCTCTGGCCCCGCATCGCATTAATGTCGCTCGCCGCATTGCTCCTGGCCCTGGCAGTCCTCGCCACGCCGGCCTCCGCGCAAAGCGCCAACATCCGCAGCGTCACCTTCTACACCGTCAAGCCCGATCGCATCGGCGATTTTCAGGCTGAAATCAAGGAGTACAACGGCATCCTGGCCAAAGCCGGCTCCGACCGCTACAGCACCGTCTGGGTTTCGCTCACTGGTCCCTATGAGTACGCGCGTGTCCAGATTTACTCCAAGTGGGCCGACCTCGACGCCACCATCGACAAAGACCCCAAGCTGAAAGATCAGCAAGCCGATCTGGCGCGACTCAGCACGCATATCATCGAGTGCACTTCAAGCTGGCACCGCGAAATCGACATCGTCGATCCCGATCTCAGCCTGCCCGATAACGGCAATGAGCCCAAGATGATTCGCGTTCTCGTCACCCAGGTCCGCCCCGACAAGTACCACGATTATCTCGACCTCCAGAAAAACGTGATCTTTCCGGCGGTCAAGAAAGGCGGGGCTACGGCTTACAACTTCGCCGAGAAGCGCTTCGGCGAGCCGGGCCCGGAATTCGTCTCTGTCACCGGATTCAGCAGCTGGGCCGATCTCGACGACACCATTGGCGCTGAAAAAGGACTCGGCAAGGAAGGCTACCAGGCTCTGACTAACCAGGTGCGCGCCCTCATCGTGCAAAGCGAGTACTACGTCTATCGCTACGAGCCCGACCTCGGCTATCTGCCCGCTCCTACACCCGCGGCGAAATAAGGCCAAACAAAGCCGGCGCGCAATCCTTGCGGTTGCGCGCCGAACTGGCTCGCCCGACTCCGGCCCGGCCGCCACCTGTGCTGTGCGAAAATCGATCTTTGCACGCGCAATCCAACTTCCGCCTGCTCATCGTCCGCCTGGGCGCAATGGGCGATATTCTTCACGCGCTGCCTGCGGTGACGGCGTTGCGCCTGGCTCATCCTGACTGGCAAATTGGCTGGGTTGTGGAACCGCGCTGGCGGGCGCTGTTGATTGCAGGGAACAGGAGTTTGGGATCAGTGGCGACGCAAGACCGCGAAGTCGAAAACCCTGTTGTTGACCGGCTCCACTTCGCCCCGAGCCGAGAATGGAAGCGCCATCCGCTGAGTTCCAATACTCGAAATGCAATCGGCGATCTGCGCCGCGAGTTGCGCGCCGCGGATTACAACGCCGTGCTCGATCTTCAAGGAGCAATCCGTTCCGCGGTCATCGCCCGCATGAGCGGATGCACGCGCCGCATTGGCGAGGCGCACCCGCGCGAGTGGCCTGCTCAGTGGCTCTTTAGCGAGCGCGTGGTCACGCATGGAGCGCACGTGATCGAGCAGGATGTGGAGCTGGCTTCGGCAGTCGCCGGTGACGCGCTGGCTGCAGTCGACCCACTGCTACCTGTTGATCCCGACGCCGAAGCTTGGTACGCCGCGTGGCTTGCGTCGACGTTTCCGATCGCCGCCCGGCCCATCGCGCTCATCACTCCCGGAGCCGGTTGGGGCGCCAAGCGCTGGCCACCGGAGCGCTACGCCGCCGTGGCCGCGGGACTGGCGCAACGCGGGATGCAGGTTGTGGTGAACGCTGGACCGGGCGAAGAGACGATCGCTGCTGCGATCGCATCAGGCGGGGCCGTTGTGGTCACGGCAACTCTGCCGCAGTTGATCGCGTTGACGCGCCGCGTCGCCCTGTGCATTGGCGGAGACACCGGCCCGCTGCATCTGGCGAGCGCTCTCGGCCGGCCGGTGGTTGGAATTTATGGGCCGACCGATCCTAGCCGCAACGGACCTTACGGCACGCGCGCTCGCGTGCTGCGCAGTCCGGAAAGCCGGCGCGATCATTCGCGGCGCGACGCACCCGAGGCCGGTTTGTTGAAGATTGCACCGGAAGACGTACTTCGCGCCGCGGACGAGTTGCTGGCCGAGGAGTCGTTCGGGAAGAAGAGTGCGCAATGAACCAACAAGCCACTCCTCCAAACTCCGGTTCGACTCTTCCAAACGCCGGTGCTGTGCCTCCAGATGGCAGTTCCGGGCAATGGTCGTGGCAGCGCATCGCGCGGCGCATTCGCGTGCCACTGGGATTTCTGACTGCTGCCGTTTATCTTGTAGAAGTCGTACGCCGGCCACCGCATCCGGCTGCGATTGCTTTGAGCCTTGCGCTGGTGTTGCCGGGTTTGGCTCTGCGCGCGGCTGCGTCAGGCACAGTGAAGAAGAACCGCGAACTCGCCGTCACCGGGCCCTACGCTTATACGCGGAATCCGCTCTACCTTGGATCAACTCTCATCGCTGCCGGCTTCGCGCTCGCGCTGCTCAGTTGGCCGGTCGCGCTGCTGCTCGCGGTGGGATTTGCGGCAATCTACATTCCGGTGATTGCTTCCGAGGAGCGATTCCTGCGCTCCACATTCCCGGAGTTCGAGAACTACTGCCGCAGTGTACCGAGATTTATTCCGCGTCTGACCGCTGCCAGAATTCCACGCGAATCGGGCCAAGCCGGTATTTCCCAGCCAGTTCGTCAAATCGGGACCGTAACTGAAGCGGCTACGGGTGGGTTCTCGTTCGCCCTCTACCTGAAACACCGCGAGTACAATTCTGCTTTAGGGGCCGCACTGCTATACCTGAGTCTGCTCTACCTGCGTCCGGTGCTGGAGACTTTTGTGCATCGGGCCCGGTAAGCGCTTTCCGCGCCGGCGAAGTCTAACCAGCCAAGTCCAACTGTAAGGGGTCAGGTCAACACACATGAGAACCGGGGACATGAAAACCAGGGTCATGAGAATCCGGCTCATGAAAGTCAGGACCATAAGATTCTGGGCCACGAGCATCCGGGCCCATAGAACCCGAGCCAAGAGGAGCTGTGCCGAGCCTTGAAGACGCGCGTCAACGCAGTCTCCCTATTGTTCGTTCTGACCCTGGCGGCTGCGGCGCACGGCCAGGATGCTGCCGTTCTGGCGCCATCACGGGCCGGGTTCAGCTTTCCGCAGAAGCAGACACTAACCTACTCGGTGGATTGGCGCGTGTTTCCCGCAGGCACGGCAATCATCCACTTTGAGGCCGCGGGCGATCGCGAGCGCATCATCGCATCGGCTGACACCAGCGGCGCAATCAATCTGCTTTTTCACGTTGCTGACAATTTCCAGGCCGATTTCGATCGCGCGAAGGGATGCACCTACGACTTCGACAAGCAAACTGTCGAAGGACGGCGGCAGTTCAATTCGACGCTGCACATTGACTATGCCAATTCCAAAGCAATTCTGGACGAGAAGAACATGGTGAATGGCCAGGCCAAGCACGCGGAGTCTGCCGTGCACGGCTGCGAGACCGATTTGCTGACCGGAGTGTTTTACCCGGCGTCACAGGACTTGACGGTGGGCCATAGTTTCGCGATTCCAGTGGCCGACGCGCAGCGGACGGTGATGGTGACGATGAAAGTTGAAGGACGCGAGGAGATCAAGACTTCGCTCGGGACTTTTAAGACGATTCGGGTGCAGCCGACCGCCGATGCCGGCGTGGTGAAGAACCGCGGAAACATCTGGATCTGGTACACAGACGACGATCGGCACCTGCCGGTGCAGATGCGCGCGCGACTTTTCTGGGGGACGATTACGTTCCGGCTGATTGGCAACGAGAACAAGTAGGGCGGTTCTCAGTTCTTAATTCTTAGTTGACAGCGCATCCTTCAATCAGCGGAGTTTTTTGGCGATGCGGGCGCGCCTTCTTGCGAACTACGAACTAAGAACTGTGAACTACGAACTGCATTCAGGTGTACACTTTTTCTTCGCGTGGCGAGGCGGTTCGCGCCGCGCAGTGAGGCATTCCATGCGTAGACATTCTTTTGCCCTGATTCTTGCCATTGTCTTTGTTTTTCCAACGCTTTCGAGCGCGCAGTCCGCGCAGGCGTCTCAGCCCGTGCAGGCGGCGCCGGCCGCCCAGCCGAAGCGGCCGATGACGTTTGAAGACTTGATGCAAATGAAGCGGCTGGGCGATACAGCTGTTTCGCCGGACGGAAAGTGGCTGGCGTATTCCGTTACGACGGTCGATCTAAAGCAGAACACGAAGACGGCGGAGCTGTGGCTGCAGGCGATAGCGGGCGGGGAGCCCATAAAGTTTGCGGTTGGGCAGCCGGGGGATTCCGGGCTACAGTTTTCGGAGGACGGGCACTCTGTGCTCTTTCTTTCTGGACGAGCGAATGGGCAACAAATCTGGGTTGCGGACTTCGACCCGGCGACGGGCGCAACGAGCAATGCGAAGAAGCTGACGGCGATTGCGACCGAGGCGGACAACGCGAAGTGGTCTCCGGACGGAAAGTCGGTTGTGTTCACGTCCGCGGTGTTTCCGGATTGCCCGGCAATCGCGACTGCGGATTTTGACACCGGGAACAAATGCAATGCGGATAGAGATGCGGCACTGGCCGCAAGCAAGGTGAAGGCGCAGATATGGACGCAGCTTATGTATCGCCACTGGGATCACTTCACCGGGAACAAGAGAACACATTTGTTTCTGGTCTCGGTTGATGGAAGCGGGACACGGGATTTGAATCCAGGGGACCCGCGCGATGTGCCGCCCGATTATGCGTCGATTGAGCAGGGATGCGGATGCGACTTCTCGCCGGACTCAAAGGAACTGGCGTTCACTGAGAACTTCGATCCGGTGCCGGCGGTGTCGACGCATTCGGATATTTTTACTTTGGACTTGACCGATCCCGCTGCGAAGCCAGTCAAGGTGAGCACATCAGCCGGTGGGAATTTCAATCCGGCGTACTCTCTGGATGGGAAATATCTGGCGTGGCGAAGCCAGGCGCGGAATGGGTATGAGAGCGATCAGTTCAGGCTGGCGGTGTATGACCGCGCGGCCAAGACGGTCAGGGACCTCATGCCGAAATTCGATAACTGGGTCGACGAGTTTGCGTGGGGATCAGCGAACTCGCATGGCATTTACTTCACCAGCGGCGATAAGGGTGAAGAGCAAATCTTCGCATTCGATCAACTGGCTGCTATTTCGGATTCCAAGGCTGTGCTGTGGATTCCAGTAGTGCGGCTAACGGACGATGGAGCGTTCGGCGGCTTGCACCCGACCTCCGATGGAAAGTTACTTGTCGCGACGCGCATGACTGTTTCCGCGCCTGCTGAAGCTGTCCTGCTTGATTCCGTATCGACTGGGCATACGTTACGATCGATCGCGATGGGCGACGGCGCTTCCCCAGCCGATGTGATTGCCGAGGTGTCGAAGGAGTCCCCGCTAACCCACCTGAACGACGCGCTGCTGGCGCAACTTGATCTGCCGAAGATGGAATCGTTCTGGTTTACGGCTGCGGATGGGACGACGTTGCAAGGATTCATCATCCGGCCGCCGGAGTTCGATGCGGCGAAGAAGTATCCGGTGAAGTTTCTGATTCATGGAGGGCCGCAGGGCGCGTGGGGCGACGACTGGAGCTACCGCTGGAACGCGGAGTTGTTTGCGGCGAATGGTTATGTCGTGGTGATGATCAATCCGCGCGGGTCGACGGGATATGGGCAGGCGATTGTGGAAGGCGTGAGCGGCGACTGGGGCGGCAAGCCTTTTAGCGATCTGATGACCGGGCTGGATTATGCGGAGCAGCATTATCCGTTCATTGATAAAGGCCGCGAGTGCGCGCTGGGCGCGAGCTACGGCGGGTACATGGCGAACTGGGTGCTGGGGCATACGGACCGATTCAAGTGCATCGTGAGCCACGACGGAATGTTCAACGCTGAGAGTGCATTTGGAACGACGGAGGAAGACTGGTTCAATATTTTTGAGTTCAAGGGGCATCCGTGGGATTACTACGGGAAACCGGACTCGGAGAATCCGTTCAGGAAGTTTTCGCCGTCGCTGTATGCGAAGAACTTCAAGACGCCGACGCTGGTGATTCATGGGCAGCTTGATTACAGATTGGATTTGAGCGAGGGACTGCAACTGTTTGACACGCTGCAGTTGCTTGGCGTGCCGAGCAAGATGCTTTACTTTCCTGACGAGGGGCATTGGGTGCTGAAGCCGCAGAATTCGCAGCTCTGGTACAAGACGGTGAATGATTGGGTGGATCAATGGACGAAGAGCAGCCAGTAGCCAGTAGTCGATAGCCAGTAGCCAATAGGGAACCGGGAACAGAAGAGTGCGGGCGAAGACGCCCGCACGACAGCCGGCGAGGACGCCGGCGCTACAAGGGAACAGGGAACAGGGAACAGGGAACAGAAGAAGGACCCCTCGGTGGCATTTGGAAGTAGAGCCGCGAAGAAGAAAGAGCCGCTGGGCGAGGCGGGGCTGTATCAGTATGCGGTGAGGGCGCTGGGGCGACAGATGCGCACCGAGGTTGAGCTGCGGCGCTTGATGGGCGCGCGGGCCGCTGCGGACGAGAGCGGCGAGCAAGCGGTGAGAGCGGCGATTGCGCGGCTGAAGGAGCATGGATATCTCGACGACCGTGCGTTTGCGGAGACCTATGCGCGGCTGCGGCAGGAGAACGAAAAGCTGGGCGCGCGGCGCGTGCGACAGGATTTGCAGAAGAAGGGAATTCATTCAGAGCTGATCAAGGAGACGATTGATGCGCGGTACGGCGGCGGAAACGACGACAGGCTGGCGAATGAGGAGAAGCTGGCGCGGGAGCATCTCGACAAAAAGCGAATCCGGAAGCCGGTAAACGAGAAGGAGACGGCGCGCGTGATGCGGCGGCTGGTGGCGGCGGGATTTTCGACTGGGACGATTTACAAAATTCTGCGGCAGTGGAATGTGGCGGAGGAAAGTTTGGCGGCGCTGGAGCAGGTGGACGCGGAGCGCGAGGCCGGGTCGGGCGACGGTTCGACACACGACGAGTGAGGCGTTCCCACCCCAGGCGCAAGAACAAAAACGCGCCGACTGTGGGGCACCCGGAGGTTCTTGCTATCCCGGGTCTCAGAATCGAGACCCGGGGCACCCATTGATTTGCTCGAAACGAGACACACGAAGAGTGAGGTGCTGCGCGGGGCATCGACGGTCGCCGATTGACCCTCGAAAAAGGGTCGAAAAGGGTCGATTTAGGCTTCAAAAAGGCTGTTTTTCCCTCCAAAAACCGCGTTTTTAAGTGCGATTTCTTAAGCGATTTCTGCTGATTACAAAGGTTTTAAGTACACTTTGCACCAAACGCAGTGCACCTTTTTTCATGTTCGTGCTTCGGCGGCGGCATTTTCGGCTCGATTTGAGAGCGCCTGGGCCGCTTTGAGGAGCTCCTGACCCCCTCTTGAATACTTCTGAACGGACGGCTTGGGCGGTGTTGCCATGCGGCCCAGGGCGACAACTGCGATTTTCGCGGCGGCGAGAAGTCGTTCCGCGTCCATGGGGGCGACGGCCTGAATGACCAGCGCGTGGCCGATGCAGGCGATGAAGTCGCAGATGTTCTGGTTGCCGGCGAGCGGCGGCATGGCGCGGAGATAAGCGGCGTTGGCGGCTTTGACGGCGGGGTAGTCGCTTCTGCCTTCGCTGATTTCGGCGATCTCCTTGTTGTAGGCGCGGAGCCACGCGCGGTTGCAGCGATCGACTGCGGCGTTTTGAGGTGAATCGGAAGTTGTGTTCATGATTCGATTGTGCGCCGGAACGAGGAATTAATCGGCAAAGTTGATAAGACAGGGACTAAGGGACTAGGGACTAGGGAATGAACGATTTGCGGGATACGGACGGATTTATTTTGGCTGCTGGGGCTTGACAGAAAAGCAGGGAGCAAGGGAACGGGGGAACGAGGTTCGTGCGATCCCAGGTCTCAAAAGCGAGATCTCCACCCCACGGACGAAGACCTGTCCTTGGGGACCCCGGACCTGGGGCACCCATTTTTGTGGTCGATTGAGAGCGTGCGTGCTGACCCACCTTTTCGCGATGATTTCCAAGAAGCAGATCCCTCGGCTCCGCTCGGGATGACAAATTGGTTGGTCGGGCCGCGCGAAGCGCGGCCCGACGATCTGCAGGGTTGGGGCCGGTCGTTATTTTTATTGCGGCGAAGGGACGACGATTGCGGAGATGGAGCCGGACTTTATTTTCGTTGGGGCGGAGGGAGGACGACGGCGGGGATGGGATTTTGTTTGGGCTTGGTGATTGATTCGCGAATGTCGGCGAGGGGAGCGCTGTTTGAGAACTCGAGACCGTTTGGAGTAGTCAGAATGCCGAGCTGGGCCCAGAGGGCGGGGAGATCGTACTGGACGGGCGCGTCTTTCCATGCGGCGTAGAGATCGGTGAGGACGTGGGTGTTGGTGGCATGGTCGCCGATGGCGAGCGCTTGCGGCAGCGTCCAGTCATGGTCGATGGTTCCGCCGGCGGCGACGATGGCGCGAAGTGCGTCCTGAAGGCTGAGACGGTTGTGCGTCTGCTGGCGAATCTGGACGTCGGCGACGAGCGCGAACATGGCCCCGCCCCAGTATGTGCGGCCCCAGGTGTGGGTGTGGTCGAGGCCCTGGTCGCCTGCGGCGGGTTCGCCCTGCGACATGTCGCGGACCATATCGTGCCAGATTTTCTCGGCGGTGAGATCGCCGATCATGACGCGCTCGACGGGCTCGATGTAGGTGGCGAGGCCTTCTTCGATCCAGTGCTGGGCAGACGGGTCCTCATTCGGATCTTCTGGCATGGATGGAAATGCCATGTGGGTGAGCTCGTGCGTGATGGTCCAGTCGGCGGCGAGCTCGGATGCGGTTGTGTGCTCGCCGATGCGGAGTCGGGTGAAGCCGGGATTGCCGTGCATGTCTCCCCAGGTGGTGCCTTGGACGACACCGTGCCGGCCGGGAACGGGAATGACAAGCACGCGCGCGGTGGAGACGGGAAAACGGCCGTAGTAGGTCGCGACGGCGGATGCGGCAGTGGCGATGCGGGCGACAATTGCGGATCTGGGAAGATCGAGCGGGCCGTCGGCGAAGTCGACCTGGATGGTGGAGCTGGCGACCTGTATGTTGTCGGTTTCGACGACGGGGAGATGGGAGCCGGGTTGGGCTTGGAGGGGCGAATCCCACCCAAGCAGAGCTTGGATGGGGCACCCAAATATCAGGAGGGCGAGAGAGGCTGCGTGGAGTCGAGAGGTCATCTGTTGGTTGGACGGGAGAGAAGGACGGAGGGACCAAAGGATCAGGGAACAAGGGAACGAGGTTCGTGCGATCCCGGGTCTCAGAATCGAGACCCGGGGCACCCTTTTTTTTGCTCGATTGAGAGCAAGCTTGCGATCCCGCGTCCCGGAATGGGGACGCGGGATCGCAGACCATTCATGTTGGAGGGCGATCAGGCCTTGGAGGCGAGGATTTCGAGCATCTCGATTTGCGGCGGTTTGGCCAAGAGCTCATCGGCTTTGGCAAGGAGTGCTTTGGCGATGGGTCCGGTGAGGTGCGCCTGGCGGCCGGCATCGTCGGGAAATGTGTCGAAGATGCCGAACCTTGCCGGTCCCAACTTTACGGCGTACCAGGTGGTGGTTGCGGGTTCGGCAACCGCGAGCGGCTGTGCCGACTTGAGAAATGCTTCAAGTTCCTTTTCTTTTCCCGGCTTGGCCTCAACCAAGGCGAGAATTGCGCGTGTATCCATGCGGCCCTCCTCAGGGTTGTACTGCGATTGGATGATGCTGAGCAAGCAATGGTTTCGCGAGGGGGTTCTAGTGAGTGCGGGACATTACACTGAAGGAGCTATGAAAATGCGCTCGGGAAATGAGATACGCGAGCTGTTTCTGCGCTTCTTTGAGACGAAGGGGCACCGCAGGATTCATTCGTCTTCGCTGGTGCCGCAGAACGATCCGACGCTGCTGTTTACCAATGCGGGGATGAACCAGTTCAAAGACCTTTTTCTGGGGGCGGAGAAGCGGGATTACAAGCGGGCGACGACCAGCCAGAAGTGCGTGAGGGCGGGCGGGAAGCACAACGATTTGGAGAATGTGGGTTTTACGCGGCGGCATCATACGTTTTTTGAGATGCTGGGGAATTTTTCGTTCGGAGACTACTTCAAGCGCGAGGCGATCCAGTTTGCGTGGGAGCTGGTGACGAGCGAGGAGTGGTTTGGAATTGCGAAAGACCGGCTGTACGTGACGATTTTTGAAGGTACGGCTGAAGTTCCGAGGGACGATGAGGCGGAGAAGTTCTGGATAGAAGTGGGCGTGCCGAAGGAGCGGATTTTTGAGTACGGGGTGAAGGACAACTTCTGGCAGATGGGCGAGACGGGGCCGTGCGGGCCGTGCTCGGAGATTTTTTACGACATGGGGATTGGGGCGGCGGAGACGGCTGGTTTGGATTTGCCTTTCGGCAAAGATGACGCGCGGTATGTGGAGATTTGGAATCTGGTTTTCATGCAGTTCGATCGGTCTCCTTTGGTAGATGCGGGGGTTGTGGATGCGGCGGGAAAGACGACCGGGTACAAGCTTGCGCCCTTGCCGAAGCCGTCGATCGATACGGGGATGGGGTTGGAGCGCGTGGCGGCGGTGCTGCAGGGGAAGGTGAGCAATTTTGAGACGGATTTGTTTACGCCGTTGATTGAGAGGGCGGCGGAGCTTACGGCGCAGCAAGTCAGCAAGTCAGCTAGTCAGCAAGTCAGCGCGGGTGCGGGCGAGGACGCCCGCACGACAGCCGGCGAGGACGCCGGCGCTACCAAGGATGGGGCAACGTCGGGGTCGGCGGATTTGGTTAACAGTGCAAGTTTGCGGATTATTGCGGACCATGCAAGGGCGGCGACGTTCCTGATTAGTGACGGGGTGGTGCCGTCGAACGAGGGGCGCGGGTATGTTCTGCGGAAGATTTTGCGCCGGGCAATTCGCCATGGCAGATTGTTGGGGCAGGAGAAGCCGTTTCTGTTTGAGATGGTTTTTGCAGTGCGCGATTTGATGCAGGGTGCTTATCCCGAATTGGTGGATTCTGCTACGCGCGTGGCGAAGGTGGTGGAGGCGGAGGAGAAACAGTTTGATCGCGTGCTGAAAATCGGGCTGACGCGACTGGATGAAGAGATGAAGGCGGGATTCTCGGGGGATAAGGCGTTCCATCTGTACGAGACGTTTGGTTTGCCGCTGGATTTTATGGTGGATGCGGCGCGCGATGCGGGAATCGCGTTTGATATGGAAGGGTTCGAGCGCGCCAAGGAAGCGGAGCAGGGGCGGGCGCGGGCGAGCTGGAAAGGCGGCGCGCAGAAGACGGCCAGCCCGGCGTTTCGCGATTTGCCGAAGACGGTCTTCGAGGGCTATCGGTCGCTGACTGCGACGAATGCGGAAGTGCTGGCGATTGTGAAGGGCGGAATTGGTGCTCCTGCGGCGAAGGCGGGCGATGAGGTTGAGGTGGTGCTGGACCAAACGAGTTTCTATGGCGACTCGGGCGGGCAGATTGGCGACACCGGAGTTTTTCTGACGGTGGATGGGAATTCCATCGTGGCTGAAATTGTTGGGTGCGTGCTGCCGGTGCAGGGAGTGCGGGCGCACAAGGCGATTTTGAAGCAGGATCTGGCGGTGGGTGATCGCGTGAACACGGTGGTGGATGGAGTGCGGAGAGACGCGATCCGGCGGAATCATACGGGAACGCATTTGCTGCACGCGGCGCTGAGACAGGTGCTGGGCACGCACGTGAAGCAGGCGGGTTCGCTGGTGGCGCCTGACCGGTTGAGGTTCGATTTTTCGCATTTTGCGCAAGTGGCCGACGAGGAGTTGCAGGAGATTGAAGACATTGTGAACCGCGAGGTGCTGAAGAACGCGACGGTCGAAACGCTGGTGGATGTGCCGATTGACGTGGCGGTGAACGAGTACCACGCGATGGCGCTGTTCGGCGAGAAGTACGGCGACAAGGTGAGGGTGGTGAAGCTGTCAGATGGTTTTTCGACGGAGCTGTGCGGCGGAACGCACACGGGGGCGACGGGCGAGATTGGGTTGCTGAAGCTGACGGGCGAGGAATCGGTGTCAAGCGGAGTGAGGCGGATTGAGGCGATCAGCGGGATGGGGTCGCTGGATTCGTTCAGGAAGGATTTCGAGCTGGCGAAGGTGGCCGGGCAGTTTTTGCCTTCACCGGACAATTTGCCGGACGGGTTGAAGGCGAAGTTTGCGGCGCAGGACGATGAATTGAAAAAACTGCGGCGCGAGATTGAAGAGATGCGGATGAAGTCGGCTGCGGGAGGATTGGATGAGGCGGTTGCGCGCGCCGTTGAAGTGAAGGGCGTGAAGGTGCTGACGCATCGCGCGGATGAGCTGGAGCGCGGGCAGTTGCGGACGCTGGTGGACAATTTGAAACAGAAGCTCGGCGAGGGAGTGGTGGTGCTGGGATCGGCGCAGCCGGAGGGAAGAGTGGCGATCATTGCCGGGGTGACGCCGGGGTTGATTGGAAGAATTCAGGCGGGGAAGTTGGTGGGCGCGGTGGCGAAGTTGGTGGGCGGATCGGGCGGCGGGAAGGCG
>Ga0182024_10005367_pt1 | contig 28782 bp, 28 predicted proteins | sample P32metaG_FD_120480 | JGI IMG/M metagenome (GOLD analysis project Ga0182024, IMG submission 120480) | Permafrost microbial communities from Stordalen Mire, Sweden - P3-2 metaG (Illumina Assembly) | ecosystem: Environmental > Terrestrial > Soil > Wetlands > Permafrost | place: Sweden: Stordalen...
CGCAAAATCTCTGAAAGGTATTTGCGCCCCCATGCGCACCTTTAATCGGATAAGTTGTCGATGTGACCCCCCCACCCTTCGATAGCAGTCATCTCAAAATACGATCCTGCTCAAGGGCCTGCCAGCCGCACCTCAGCTCGAACGGCTAGGCGCACGCTTGGGGGTGACTGTGCGATTTACAGTGGCTGGCTTGACCAGCTTGAGGTGCGATTTGGCCATGTGTTCCGCGCTTCCCGCATGTATGACAGTTCGTATAATGCCTCTTCTACGAACTGTCGCGTCGAACAGGACTAACGCGAGGCTGGCCCGACAAGCTGGGCGACCCTCCCCCCACCATGCCAGGGGCATCCCCGCTGCGCTTAACGTAGATGGGGTCCGGCAGATATTTTGGTCCAAAAGGTCGTGTAATACTTTATCAACTGTCGAGTGACGAAGTGCTAACCGTGTGAGCAAAAGCGATTGCATCGAAAAAATCGCACCGCGACCTGGATGCCGCCGCACGTCACCAACGGTTGGGTGGTAGCAAGGTGACAAACTAAGACCGCCGAAAGCAAAACCGCCATTTGTCATTGATACTTTAATTGCTGCTCTAATGGATCGACAGAAAAGCTCTCTGGTGGCGCTCCTCGCTGATACCGCTCCCACATAATCGAGTAAGCAGCTTCAATATGTTTAGTAAAAAGCTTGGTATCGAATAATGGCGTATTTAGACGGTTTTCAGCTAGCTTGCGCTTGATCACTGCCAATTTTTCAGAATGCATAGCAAGATCAATCGCCATCTGCTCATAGGCTTCTAATGTTGTTGTTATAAGTTCTGGCAACCCAATGGCATTCAACACACTGGCAGCCATTCGCCCCACGAACGTGTCACCAATGCGCGTCAAAACAGGCAGACCCGCCCAAAGCATATCACTAGCAGTCGTGCCCGCGTTATATGGCAAGGTGTCCAGGAACAAATCCGCTAATCGAAGTCGTGATTGATGCTCAGGCAATGACATACGCGGCGCAAAAATCAGTCGTTCTGCATTAACGCCTCTTGTCACAGCTTCGCTTCGCAAGTTGCTTTTGGCTGTCGGATTTTCCACGACAAGCCATAGTACGCCGTCTTCCACTTTCTTGAGGATCCGCATCCAAATATCAAAAACATCAGGTGTGATCTTATAATTGGCGTTGAAGCAGCAGAATACGAAGCCCTCATGTGGTAGACCTGCATCGGTACGTAAAAACTCCTTATCAGATATACGACGATCTTGATCGGTTGGGTGAAAACTGTTTGGGAGATAGACGATTTTTTCCTCGTAAAATTCCTGTTTATCTTCTGGGATCACAATTCGATCACCAATGATGTAGTCAATATATTCTGCGCCCATCGTCGCTGGATAGCCGAGATAGTTTACCTGAACGGGTGCGGGACGCCGAGCAAACACGCCCGTTCGAGCACCAGCCGTAAAACCCATCAAATCAACCAAGATATCCACTTCTGATGATCTTACGAGATTGGCAATCTGCTCGTCACTAAATGTCTTGGCATCAATAAAGCGCTCAAATGTCGCCTTCAATCTCTGCCGTATTTCTGAATTATCATCAGGACCAAGCGATATGCCGGTAACATCAAACCGAGACCTATCATGGCGCTCAAATACCCCAGTCATAAGAAATGACACGGGATGCTCACAAAAGTCAGCGGAGAGATACGCAACACGAATTTTATCATGATCGTATCGTTCGCCCTGCCAAATCAGTTTTTCAAAAAGGTGGCATTCTTTTGCAGTGTACAACGTAGCATTTTGTAGCTGGTCTTCAAGCGATGAACAAATCGCCAGCAATGAAAATGGTGGAGCTTGAGTTCCGCTCCTAACAGATGAAATAAGATGGGCGCTCTCGGCATCAAAATTACTCCAATCACAAAGCTGCATTTTAGAATGAAGACGCGCGCCTTCCGCGTAAGTTAAGTCAGGTTTCAGTGCCAGCGCCTTGTCATACGCAGCGAAGGCTTCGTCGTAGCGCTTGAGTTCGTTGAAAACATTGCCGCGACCAAGCCACGCCTCGGCAAGATCAGGTTTGAGTGCCAGCGCCTTGTCATACGCAGCGAAGGCTTCGTCGTAGCGTTTGAGTTTCCCTAGAGATTTTCCTTTGTTACAAAATGCTCCCGAAAAATTTGGTTGCAATGATATTGCTTTATCAAAATTCGCAATAGCATCATCATAACGCTCTATCTCGTTTAAAATTGTGCCGCGGTTATTCCATGTTTCTGCAACGGTCGCGTTGATTGATAAAGCTTGGCTGAAACGCTCAAGCGCCTCATTCGGCCTGTTTAACGCCTTTAAGATCAGTCCATAGTTGTAAAAAGTTGCGTCTGAGTTTGAATTGAGTTTTAGTGCCAATTTTATATAAGGCTCAGCCTCGGCACATCTTCCGAGATGCGTTAGAAGAACGCTCAATAAATTCAGCGCCGCGACATGTTTTGGTTCATGCCGCAATACCTCTTTGAAGTGCCGCTCAGCATCACTCAATCTTCCAGTCTGAAACGATGCTATTGCTTGTTTAAGACTATCGTCGGAGAGTGTCATTTTCCAAGCTTATTGCTGCGTTTTGAACATGCATGAATGCCGCGTTTCAATTATCTTTAATTCAGGTCATTTCATTTGCGACAGATTAGAAAGGCATTGGAGCGCCTTACACCAACTCGACCTACAGCGTAGGCATCCAAACAAGTGGCAAATGTCCGCCCGTCCGGCAGCCACAGAGCAGTTTGTTCGCAACCCAGAGCTTTAGCAACCCAAGCAATTTGGTCGGCTTTATCAGCCATGTTCGTCCTTCGACTTGGCATATTAAAAGGTGAAAAGTTGTTGTCGTCACGTAATTCGGCGGGCGGCACCCGCTCACAGTCCCACCTTCGCACCTTCACATGGCTCAAGGTGGCAAGGTAACAGCGAACGCGCGACGATGGCGGGCGAGATTTTTACCTTGTTACCGGCTTCAACACCAAAACATTCCGTTTGGCGCTGACAACGACCCAACTGCTTGATTAGATCGACAGACTAGCGTTCGCCACCGTCTTTTTTAATCGCCTCCCTCTCCCGATAGTCGCGCAGCCGCTACTGTCACGGGTACGTGAGGTCCTGGTGCAGTTGAACAGGCAGCCGTCACGGACCATCGTCGGCCCATAGGTAATAGCGGACTACAAGCCGTTGCTTTTGAGCCATGCTGACCGCCTTGGCGCTGCCGTTTAGACCAAAATGAAAACCCCCGGCAGTTTCCCGCCGGGGGCGCTTTGTCTAAGCGAACTTCACCTTGATCAGACGATCAGGGATAGAAGTTGCGGTGCACGCGGAACTCACCCATCAACGCGCTCTGATTGCTGACGAGACGAGGCCCTGCGGCCTCCGCACCGTTGCCATAGTTGGACTGCATGCCGGCCAAGCCCGTCTGCAGGTCCTGGTAGACAATGTCGACACCGAGATAGGTTTGGCTGTCGATATTGAACTGCGTGCGGGTACCAATGGTCCACGTTTGGAAGTTGTTGTCGCAGGTAGCGCCGTTGAAGCTAAATGCAGCTATGGTTTCAATGTGGCACATGTAGCCGTTGGCGGCGGCGTCGTAGGTTGTGGCAGTATAAGCGCCATAGACCGACGTCTGCCAATGCGGGTTCCAGAAGTGCTCGTAGGCCGCGTTGACGCCCCACGCGGTCGTCAACTCGATGCTGGTCCCAGTGGCACCATAGACGCCATCGCTGCCGATACCGATGCCGTAGTTACCGCCGTTGAACATCGAGTACATGTTGTTATACGAGAAGTCGACGTACTTCCTGGCGCCTTCCGAGTAGTTGACCTGCGCCTGCAAGTAGTCGCCCGCGCCGATCATCGGCGCCAGGAGCTTGATGCCGGCACCGACCGCCCAGCCGATCGTATCGCTGGGTGAACCGCTCGTATCGCTCGATCCGTAGTAGGTGGCAGCGACGTCGTGGATCGCGCCCATGATTTGGGCGGAACCCCAGGTTTGGTCGACACGCAGGTTGGCCACGATATCCGGCCACTGGTTCGCCTCGGCCGACGACGCAGGCTGTATACCAAGGTTGCCCGCAGTCGTTGAGCCTGTGGCGAATAGGAACATAGAGGAGGCGCCGCCGTTGATAACGGCCGTGGTGCGCGGGTTTTCGGCCGCCAAGGTGGCCGATAGTCCACCGCCGAGCATTGCCGTGTAGGCGCCAAAAACGAAATCGCCAGCGTCGCCGGTGTCCGATGCCGGGTTGACCATGCCGCCAAAGAACGATGTCGCCGGCTGCGAGTAGAAGTCGTAGAACGACGTCGTCACACCGAACGTGAACCCAGCGAACTGGATGAACGCGCGGTTGGCGCTGAAGCCCACAGCGTTGTCATAAGGTGACAACGTGGTGTTCGTTCCCGGAGCCGTGACGTTGCCGGAACCGACACCTGATTGCGGGCCACCGGAGTTGTAACCGATCGCGATATAGCTGCGTACCGTGCCGTACTCGGTCTGGTTGCGGGCGTCCAACGTGATGTAGCCGCGCACCTTCGGAGCCAAGTTCTGGGTGCTCCGCGTACTGTTTTGGCCGGTCGCCAATGCACCGTTGGTGGAGTTTCCGTTCATGCCCCAGGCGTCGTAAACGCGCGCCCAGCCGCCGACTTTCAAGCACATGTCAGTGCCCGGGATGTAATAGAACCCCGCACCGTACAGGCTGCAAATCTTCACGTACTGGACCGGCCTGGCCTTTACGGGAAGATCGGCGGCCTGCGCCCCAGCGATCGCAACGAAACCCGCTGCGGTGCCGAGGAGTAGGCTTTTCACCATCTTCATCTTGAACCTCCAAACGTTGTTTATTGAGAGGGTTCGTCTCCGCCCAGTGCGACAGGCACCGATGGAACTTCCCCTTGCTCCCCGCTTGCCCGGAAAACTTGTCGTACCCCGCAGTCGACCCAACCTTGATTGCCAAACTTGGGCTTGCCACTCGGTGCGATCCGTCGACCCGGAAAGCGCGACACGGGGATGCCCCCTCCGTCGCAGTTCGAACATTATCGGATAAGGGTTGAGGTGCAACGAAGAAGCGCCATTCCCACAGGTCTCTGAAGCACTTTTCAATCGAGTGTTGCGTAAAAAACACGCAAATTTTCGGTCCCGCCCGGTTCGCGGCGCTGCCGGAACTTAAGTCGGCGCCGTCTTATTTTCCCCCGTCAATTCAATGTATTATAGGATCGGTCCGCGATTCCTGACGGTCCATGCGCCACTGGCGGTGCCCGGCTCGGAATGTGACGTTGGCTAGAATTGACCGCTTTTGGGCACATTCCGGCCTTGCCATCGGGCGGAAAAGCCCAATTTTGAGGCATTCGAGCCGGATGGGCGGTTTTCTCCGGACCAGCCGGGTGGGAGCCGAATATTACCGCCCCGACAGTCACCCACGCGATCGGCATCGAATCTCTTGCCCGCCCGTCAATTGGTGAGTCGCGAAAGCGCGAGCGGTGCAGCCGTTCCTCTGCAAGAAAAATCGCCGCAAAAAATTCCAACCTGGCGATTGTGAAATGAAACCTCGACGAAAATCGTCGCACCACCCCTCTATACGATGGCGGACGCCGTTGTTATCGCAAACCGAGCAAACATTTTTTGGGGAGAGAACAAGATGCAGTGGACGGCGCAGCGGGATCGACTTCGCGCGATATTGAATGGGAGCGAATGCATCCGCCCGGCCTCGGTGTTCGACCCGCTGTCGGCGCGAATTGCCGAGCATCTTGGCTTTGAGCTCGGCCTGTTCGCCGGCTCGACGGCATCCCTGACCGTGCTCGGCGCTCCCGATCTGGTGCTGCTGACGGCCAGCGAATTCGCCCAACAGGCGCAGCGCGTCTGCCGCGCCACCAACATTCCCGTGCTGGTCGATGCGGATCACGGCTATGGCAACGCCTTGAATGTCGCGCGCACCGTCGAAGAACTCGCCACCATTGGGATCGCTGCGGCGACGATCGAAGACACGATCCTGCCGACGCCGTTCGGCGCCGGCGGCAAGCCGGGATTGATCTCGCTGGAAGAAGGCGTCGGCAAGATGCGCGCCGCGCTCGCGGGCCGTCCCGATCCGGCTTTCGCCATCGTCGGGCGCACCAGCGCGCCTGTCATTTCCAGCCTCGCCGACACGATCGAGCGGCTGCGTGCCTACGAGCGTGCGGGCGTCGACGCGCTTTTCATCGTCGGCCTCAAGACCATCGCGGAGCTTTCGGAGGTCGCCGACAAAACCACCCTGCCGCTGATCCTCGGCAGCGCCTCCGGCGAAATCGAGAGCGCCGACCTTTCCGCCCTGCGCGTGCGGATCTGCAATCAAGGCCACTTGCCGATCATGGCGGCCGTGCAAAGCATCTACGACACGATGAAAGCGCTTCGCGGCGGCACCCGCCCGGCCGAGATCAAGAATGTCGCCTCCGGCGCGCTGATGAAAACCCTCACGCGCGCAGCCCAATACGACGAGGCGACCCGCGACTATTTGACGGCCAAATAGCCCGGCGGCTGGCGGAGCCGGAGGGAAACAAGCTTGGAAGCTGGCGGAGCCGGAGGGATTCGAACCCTCGATACGCCTTTGGAGCGTATAACGGTTTAGCAAACCGCCGCCTTCAGCCACTCGGCCACAGCTCCGCTGGCGGCAAGGCTTATGCTTTCGGGATTTCCCCGTCAAACCCGACCTTGCATTCCAGGCGGCAAAACTGCACTTGAAACCCGCCGCACGGAGCTCAGGCGGCAGACTTAGGCCTCCTCTCGGACTTAAAGCGGATGAACCGAAAACAGCGCCGCGCCGCTCCCAAGCGGCACCCTTCGGCCGGCGGCCAGCGGGCCAGTGCGGGCGGCGATCCGGTCGGCCAAATGTTCGCCGAAGCGGCCCGCCTGCAGCATGACAACAAGCTCAGCGACGCCGCGCGCGTGTACAAGTGCCTGCTGCTGCTCCAGCCCGATCATGCCGAGGCCAGCAACAATCTCGGCCTTGTGCTGCACGCGCAAGGCAAGCTCAACGAAGCCTCCGCCTGCTTCGCGCGCGCGCTCGCGCTGCGGCCGCAATTGTTCAGTCCCTTCGCCGGCGTCTGCGCGACGCTCGCCGCCGTCAATCCCGCGATCGGCCAGGCGATGGCCCGGGCGATGCCGGCTTGGCCGGCGCGTCTGCCGGCGGCGCGCCTGCTCGACGGCTCGAGCCTCGATGCGCTCGCCGCCGATCCCCTGCTCCTCGGCATTCTGCAATCGACCGTGATCCGCAACCTTGCGCTCGAGTGCGCCCTCACCGCGCTGCGCGCTCACCTGCTCGGCATCGCGCTGGGCGCGGCGCCCGCCACCGCCGGCGAACTGACGCTCTGCTGCGCCATCGCGCGGCAGTCCTTCATCAACGAATACGTGTTCGCCACCACTGCCGACGAAGAGTCCGGCGTCGCCGCGCTCAAGGCGCGGCTCACCGGCGCCGCCGCGGCGCCGATGGCGCTGGCGGCGATCGCCATGTATCTGCCGCTGCATACGCTGCCGGACGCCGCCGCGCTGCTCGATCGCGATTGGCCGGCGCCGCTCGCCGCCGTGCTGATCCAGCAGCTGCGCGAGCCGAAAGCCGAGCGGGCGCTAGTCAGCACAATTCCGCGTCTGACTGCCATCGACGACGGCGTTTCGCTGCGCGTCCAGCAGCAATACGAGGAGAACCCCTACCCGCGCTGGCTGCGCGTCGCCGGCGGCGTCGAGCCGGCCGCGATCGACCAATCGTTGCGCGACATGTTCCCGGCTGCGCCGTTCACCGCGCTCGGCAAGACCGCCGATCTGGACTATCTGGTGGCCGGCTGCGGCACCGGCTGGCACGCCACCAGCATCGCGCAGAAATATCTCGGCGCCCGGCTGCTGGCGATCGATCTGAGCATCAGCAGTCTTTGCTATGCCAAGCGCAACACACCGCCGCCGCTCAGCGAGCGCATCGAATACGCCCAAGCCGACATCCTCAAGCTGTCAGCGATCGGGCGCAGTTTCGACGTGATCGACGCCAGCGGCGTGCTGCATCACATGGCCGATCCGTTCGCTGGCTGGCGTGCGCTCATCCCGTTGCTGCGGCCGAACGGTCTCATGCATCTCGGCTTCTACAGCGAACTCGGTCGCCGCGAGATCGTGGCGGCGCGCGCCGTCATCGCCGAGTGCAAGCTCGGCTCGAGCCCGGAAGAAATCCGCCGCTGCCGGCAGGATCTGTTGCAGACGCCGCTCGCGCGCCTGGCGCGTTTCGACGATTTCTACAGCATGAGCGAATGCCGCGACCTCTTGTTCCACGTCCAGGAAAGCCGGCTGACGATTCCGCAGATCCGCGACTTCATCGCCGCCAACGGATTGCGCTTCATCGGCTTCGAGTTCATGCAGCCGGCCTTGCAGCAACTACGCGACCTGTTCGCCGCCAATGGCTGGTCGATGACCGATCTCGATAAATGGCACGCGTTCGAGACCCAATACCCCGATACCTTTGCCGGCATGTATAACCTCTGGGTGCAGAAAAACTGACCCCGCGCGCGACAGCGCGGTATAAAATTTCAGGGTGCGAGAACTAAAGCACCCGACGGCGGGTTAACGCTCGCAGGGTGACTTAAGCCGTCCGACTGGGACGACAGCCGTGACCCGATTAAACACAGCGCTCTTTGCGGCCCTTGCCATCGCAGCCATGATGGGCCTCGCCCGTCCTGCCGCGGATCGAATATCCCTGGTGCGTGCAATATGGCGGCATGGACGGCGACGGCGGGCGAAATTGCGGCTTCGTGAGTTACCAGCAATGCATGGAAACGGCCCGCGGAAGCGGCGGCTTTTGTGAGCACAACGTGTTCTACACCGGCGCCCCCGAGCGGCCCGCCAAGCCGCCGCGGAAACGCCGGAACGATTGACGCGGGTTAGACGTTTTGTTCGCGAACGCATGACCGGGAGACCTTCGATGCGCAAATTATGTTCGGTTCTCTTCGCCGCGCTTGCCGCGCCGACGGTGTTTACGCCATCGGTCGGCCACGCCGATCCTTACGCCTGGTGCGCCGCTTACGGCGGCGGCCGAAACGGCGGCGGCCGCAACTGCGGCTTCGTGACCTACCAGCAATGCATGGTAACGATCCGCGGCATGGGCGGCTTCTGCGAGCCCAATTTGTTCTACACCGGCGCGGTCGATCAGCCCGTCAGGCACGCCCGCAAACGTCACTACGACTAAGTCGCGGTCCCAAGCCTCGCCGCGCCCGCCGCGCCCAGGCGGGACGGCGCGCTTGCGCGCCCGGCGCAAGCCGGGGCATATCGCGCTCTATGGCGAAGCCTCCCCGTTTCAATTTAGCGCAGACGATGCAGGACGCCGTCGCCCTGCACCAGCAAGGGCGGCTGCGCGAGGCTGAGAAGCTCTATGCGCGCGTGCTGAAAGCGGCGCCGGACCAATTCGACGCGCTGCATCTGCTCGGCCTGGCGAAGGCGCAAGGCGGCCAGATGGGCGAGGCCGACCGGCTGATATCGGGCGCGCTCAAGCTCAATCCAAAAATGCCCGACGCCTGGGTGAATCTGGCCAACGTGCTGCACGCGCTCAAGCGTGACACTGAAGCACTCGATTGCCTCGACAAGGCGCTGGCGTTGCGGCCGGGCGATGCCAATGCCCTGCAAAGCCGCGGCAACGCGCTGCTTGCGCTCGGCCGCCCGCAGGAGGCGCTTACCTGCTTCGACGAGGTGCTGGCGCGCAATCCGCGCCATGGCGAAGCCAGGCTCAATCGCGGCAGCGCGCTCGCGGGCCTCGGCCGCACCGCGCCGGCGCTCGCCGATTTCGACACCGCCTTGGCGCTGATGCCGGGTCATCCGGCAGCATTGTACAATCGCGGCAACGCGCTCGCCGCGCTCGGCCGCTACGACGAGGCGCTCGCCGCCTTCGATCGCGCGCTCGCCGCCGCCCCCGGACATGGCAATGCCTGGAACAATCGCGGCCGCGCGCTGCAAGCGCTCGGCCGCCACGCCGAGGCGGTCGCGAGTTTCGACAAGGCGATCGAACTGCATAAGGACAATGCCGACGCCCACTTCAATCGCGCGCTCAGCCTGCTCACGCTCGGCGACCTGGCCCGCGGCTTCGAGCAATACGAATGGCGCTGGCAGCGCAGCGGCATGCGCGACACCCGCCGCGGCTACGGCAAACCGCTCTGGCTCGGCGAATACCCGCTCGCCCGCAAGACCATCCTGCTGCACGCCGAACAGGGATTGGGCGACACCATCCAGTTTGCGCGCTACGCCCCGCGCCTGGCGCGCGCCGGCGCGACCGTCGTGCTGGAAGTCCAGCCGGAATTGAAAAATCTGCTGGCAGGTGTCGAAGGCGTCGCCTCCTGCCATGCGCGCGGCGATCAGCTTCCCGCCTATGACGTGCATTGTCCGCTCGGCAGCCTGCCGCTGGCGTTCAAGACCGAGCCGGCAAGCATTCCCGCTGACATCCCTTACTTGCGCGCGGACCAAGGCCGCCTCGCCCAGTGGCGCGCGCGCATCGATGACCTGCCGGGTAAGCGCATCACCATCGCCTGGGCCGGCAACGCGAGCCATGCCAACGACCGCAACCGGTCGATCGATCTCAAGCTGCTCGAACCGCTGCTGGCGCTCGAGGGCACTTCCTTCCTGAGCATCCAGCGAGAGCTGCGCGGTGACGACGCCGAGACTTTGGCGCGCCTGTCAAACGTGCGCCATCTCGGCGGCGAGTTCGCCGACATGGCCGACACCGCGGCGATCGCCGCGCTGACCGATCTCACGATCTCCGTCGATACGTCGGTGGTACATCTTGCCGGCGCGCTTGGGCGTCCGGTCTGGGTGATGCTGCCCTTTGCGCCGGACTGGCGCTGGACCCTATCAGGCGGCAATTGCCCCTGGTACCCGCAGGCGCGGCTGTTCCGTCAGCCCGCGCTCGGCGATTGGCCGGGCGCGATCGCGGCGTTGCGCGCCGAGTTGGCGCGCTTCGCCGCCGCCTAGCCGATGATCAAGCCGCGGCGCGGATCGCCGGCGCCTGTACCGGCTGCGGATGGCTCTTGAGCCAATCGCGCGCCGCGCGCTGAGCGCGGCCGATCTCGGCGTCGGCCATCTGCTCGGCGATTTCACGGCGCAGCTGCGCCGCGTCGGCGTGCCCGCGCATGGCCGCGAGGTTGAACCATTTATGCGCCTCGATCAGATCGACCGCGACGCCAGCGCCGGCCGAATAGGTCATGCCGAGCGCAAAGCAGCCGTCCGCATCTTTCGGCTCGACCGCACAGGTCGTCGCAATTTCGATAGCCATTTCGGCCTCCCCATTATCGCGACCGCTCCGCCTTTGCGGACGATCGCTTAAAGTCCCTGTTGCCCGGCGCAAACGCGTTCGCCGGAACAACACGATCTAAGGGAGAAAATTTGAATGACAGTTTAAGCATTGCGATGAATCGAACGTGAATGCGCGCGCGCCAAGCCCGCGCCGATACGCGCAAAGCTCCTGTATTTCCGGGCTAAATCGAGCGCGCGCGGCGCGCAATTGAGAAAGCGCTAACCGCGCTGGGTAAGCGGCAGCTAACCACCTACGCGACTATGCCGGCGCTTGCGCCGTCATGCGCTGCGCGCGCGCTGGCCGAACAGCACGGCCTGGACTTTCGGATCCTTCATGTCGATGCCCTGGCGCAGCTCGAGGCCGAGCGCCATGCCGCGTTGGACCGCCGGCCGCGCCTTCATGGTCTCAAGCCAGCGCTTGAGGTGCGGAAACTCGTTGATGTCCTGGCCCTGCCGTTGCCAGCCATTGGCCCAGCCGACGATCGCCATGTCGGCGATGGAATATTTGCCGGCGATGAATTCGCGATCCTTGAGCCGCAGATTCATCACGCCGTAGAGCCGGTTGACTTCGTTGACGTAGCGGTTGATCGCGTAGGTTAGCGTCTCCACCGCGTAATTCTTGAAGTGATGCACCTGCCCTGCCATCGGGCCGATGCCGCCCATCTGCCAGAACAGCCACTGCTCGACCTCGACGCGGCCGCGTTCGTCCTTGGGATAGAACTTGCCGGTCTTGCGCCCGAGATATTGCAGAATGGCGCCGGACTCGAAGATCGAGATCGGCTTGCCGCCCGGGCCGTCGGGATCGACGATCGCCGGCATGCGGTTGTTCGGAGATATTTTAAGGAAGTCGGGCTTGAACTGTTCGCCCTTGGAGATGTTCACCGGGATGAGGGTGTAGGGCAGCTTGCACTCTTCCAGCATGATCGAAATCTTGAAGCCGTTCGGCGTCGGCCAGTAATAGAGTTCGATCGGCTTGACCGATTTTTTGGCCGCGGCGGCCTTTCCGAGCTTGGTCTTCGACGCCGCCGTTTTCGATTTCGCCGTCCGCTTCACCTTGCCGCGCGCCATTTTCCCTGCTCCGTTTCAATCCCGTCATGCCGGTCCCGTTCAGACCTAAGGCCCGAGGCGGCAAACCGCAACTCTCAGAAATGCCTCACAGAGCGGCGTTTTCCGGCTGTCATCGGGAAGCCTACTGGACGGGCACAACCCCCGATGGTTATTCTGATGCCGCAGGTTGCAGACGATGCAACGGCGAACCAAATGGGGGCTTCATGTCCAAAGCACTGTTCGCCGCCTTGCTGGCGGCAGGCCTGATCGCCGCGCCGCTTCCGGCTCTTTTGCAGACCGCCGCCGCGCAGACCGCCCAGCCGGCGGACCAGAAACAAGCGAAAGCGAAAAAGCCGCCGACCGCCGCTCAGCTTGCGGAGCGCGAGCGCATCAAGAAGTGCGGCGAGGAATGGAAGGCCGCCAAGGCCGCCGGCAAGGTTGAGAAGGGAATGAAGTGGCCGCAATATTGGAGCGCGTGCAACAAGCGCCTCAAGGGCGGCGGCTGACGCGGCGCGCGACGCGCGCTTTTTAAAACTTTCGACGGTCCAAACGTACCGAGGGCGTCGGCGAGACTGAAGTCTCGCCGACGCCCTCTGTTGTCATCGGAACCGGCGCGCCGCGGAACAACCGTATTGCGCTCGTCACTCCGTCGCACGCACCGGCCCGTATGACGCAATCTTCGAAACGTTAAGTCCGAAGATCGAGAAGAAGCTAACTAGAGCTTCTTCTTCTTCTTCACTGCTTTCTTCTTCCTACGTTTCGCCATTGCTGCCCTCCTAGCCATGAAACATGGCGGATGTCTGCATCAGTACGGTCGGGGATCGACACGCACTGCATTCCGTTTACTACAGCGCGATGAAAAAAACAGCGTTTCGCTTACCCAACTGTGTATTCGCAGCGTGCGACGCACATCGAAGCGTCGGTGACGGTGTACTCGCGCAGCATAGACGCACGCGCTGTGAACGCGCGACGAATGCGCGAAGGCTTTTCGCGCAATATGCAAAAAGCACGATGGAATAAGGGCTTTTTGCAACAACGCGCTGCTAACGCCGCCACTTTAAATCAAAACATCTGTGTGCATGTGCGTTCGCGTTTATCTCGGCATCGCGTCGATCGCGGACATCTTCACAGGCTATAATTTTTTTCACAATTTTGATTGCAAACCGCGTGCGCGGACCTGAATCGAGCAAAAAACGAGCGAATCACTGTCGAGTGATTCGCGGCGCGCGCATTCACCGGGTGGTATTTTGTCCGATCCGTCGGATTGACCGAGGGCGTTTCGCATCGCCATTTCTAATTTTCGCGCGCCCGCGGCGCCCGATTGACCCACCGCACGCCGATCGGTTGCCGGCGCGCGCCATCGTCGCGCCCGTCAGAGACCGAACTTCTTTTTCAGGATGTCGTTGACCGCCTGCGGGCTCGCTTTGCCGCCGGAACTTTTCATCACTTGGCCGACGAACCAGCCGATCGCCTTCGGGTTGGTCTTGGCGTCTGCGACCTTGTCCGGGTTCTTGGCGATGATCTCGTCGACGGTCTTTTCGATCGCGCCGACGTCGGTGACCTGCTTCATGCCGCGCTGCTCGATGATGGCGCGCGGATCGCCGCCCTCGCTCCAGACGATCTCGAACAGGTCCTTGGCGATTTTCCCCGATATCGTTTTGTCGGCGATGAGGTCGAGGATGACGCCGAGTTGGGCGGCGGAAACCGGCGCCGCGGCGATGCCGCCGCCCTCTTTGTTGAGGCGGGCGAACAGTTCATTGATCACCCAGTTGGCGGCGAGCTTGGCGGCGCGCCCCTTGGCCACCGCCTCGAAATAGTCCGCCGTCTCGCGCTCGGCCACCAGCACGCCGGCGTCGTAGGGCGAGAGCGCGAAATCGCACATGAAGCGCGCCTTCTTCTCATCCGGCAGCTCCGGCAGGTGCGCTTGCAGCGCCGCGACATAGGCGTCGTCGAATTCCAGCGGCAGCAAATCCGGATCGGGGAAATACCGGTAGTCGTGCGCCTCTTCCTTCGAGCGCATGGAGCGCGTCTCGCCCTTCACGGGGTCGAACAGCCGCGTCTCCTGATCGATCGCGCCGCCGTCCTCGATGATCTCGATCTGCCGGCGCGCCTCGTGCTCGATCGCCTGGCCGATGAAGCGGATCGAGTTGACGTTCTTGATCTCGCAGCGCGTGCCGAGCGGGCTGCCCGGCTTGCGCACCGAGACGTTGACGTCGGCGCGCAGGCTGCCCTCCTCCATATTGCCGTCGCAGGTGCCGAGATAGCGCAGGATCGAGCGCAGCTTGGTGATGAACGCCTTGGCCTCGTCGGCCGAGCGCAGGTCGGGTTTCGACACGATCTCCATCAGCGCCACGCCGGAGCGGTTGAGATCGATCGCGCTCATGTTCGGATGCTGGTCGTGCAGGCTTTTGCCGGCGTCCTGCTCGAGATGCAGCCGCTCGATGCCGACGGTGACGGCCTCGCCGCCCTCGAGATCGACGATCACTTCGCCGTCGCCCACGATCGGCGATTTGTATTGGCTGATCTGGTAGCCCTGCGGCAAGTCGGGATAGAAATAGTTCTTGCGGTCGAACACCGATTTCCGGTTGATCTTCGCCTTCAGGCCGAGCCCGGTGCGGATCGCTTGCCGCACGCACTCCTCGTTGATCACCGGCAGCATGCCGGGCATCGCGGCGTCGACCAGCGAGACTTGGCTGTTGGGTTCGCCGCCGAATTCGGCCGAGGCGCCGGAGAACAGCTTCGACTTGGAGGTCACCTGAGCATGCACCTCCATGCCGATGACGACTTCCCAGTCGCCGGAGGCGCCCTTGATCAGTCTGTTGGCTTGGACGGTCATGCCGGTAAAACTAACGTCCGGCGCCGCGCCCGGCAAGGTCGCCGTCAGAGTTGCAATTCGCGCCCGAGCGCCTGTTCGACCGCGTCGATGAATTCGCGGTACTCGACCAGGCGGCCGTCCTGCAGGCGCAGAAAGCTCGCGATCCTCACCCGCAGCACGCGGCCGGTGGCGCGCTGGCGGTAGCTCACGACCGACATCAGCGCGGCGCGCTCGCCGTCCACGATCATGACGTCCGGGTTATAAGCTTCGAGCGCAAAGGCCTTGGCAATGTCGGCCATCGACGCCAAAACCGCGGCGCGTCCGTGCCGCGGTCGGCGAACGGAAACACCGACATCGGCGCATAGATCACCCAGTCGATATCGTCATGGATCAGCGCGGCGACGCGCTCGAAATCCCGCCGTCCGTAGGCGTCGTAAAGCTCCCTGACGATCGCGCGGGTGTCGCCCTCGCTCACGGAATCCTCATCCAGCGGGAACAAGTATGGCGCTGCGCCCGCGCCGGACCAAGTTCCCAAATTTTTTCTGCGGAATGTGCGGCCGGTTGCACGCTTATTCTCATAAATGGCCTGAATTCTGCATAACGTAACGGCATAACGTGCTGCCGCGCGAGGAACATCCTTCAGGCGGCAAACGTTTGGATAACGCACAGCGGAGTGAAGGCCATGAACCAGGACAACGGCACTTTCGGATGGATCATCGGCGGCATCGTCGCCGTGGCGGCGGCGATCTTCATCTTCAGCGGCGGCGAATTGGGCGGCAAGAAAACCGTCGAAGCCGACCAGGACCTGCCGCCGATCGCCACAAGCGATCAGAATTAATTCGGCATAAACGGCGCGATCACCACCAGGCTTGCGGCGTGAATCTACCCGCCGCCTTTTCGATTACGGCCGCGGCCGAGAACAAAGTCTCTTCGTCGAACGGACGGCCGATCAGTTGCAGGCCGAGCGGCAGCCCCTGGCTGTCCAAACCCGCCGGCAAGGCGATGCCGGGCAGTCCCGCCATGTTCACCGTCACCGTGAACACGTCGTTCAAATACATCTCGACCGGGTCGGCCTGGCCCTTCTCGCCCAGCCCAAACGCCGCCGACGGCGTCGCCGGCGTCAGCATGGCGTGCACGCCTTGCGCAAAGCATTGCTCGAAGTCGCGCTTGATCAGCGTGCGCACCTTCTGCGCGCGCAAGTAATAAGCGTCGTAATAGCCGGCCGACAAAACATAGGTGCCGATCATCACGCGCCGGCGCACTTCCGCGCCGAAACCTTTTGCGCGGGTGCGCTCGTACATGTCGGTGATGTCGCTCGCCTGTTCGCGCAAGCCGTAGCGCACCCCGTCATAGCGCGCGAGATTCGACGAGGCCTCCGCCGTGGCGACGATGTAATAGGCGGGCAGCGCATATTTGGTGTGCGGCAGCGACACCTCGACCAGTTCGGCGCCCGCGGCCTTGAGCCATTGCCGCCCCTGCTCCCACATCTTTTCGATTTCCGCCGGCATACCGTCAAGCCGATACTCCTTCGGAATGCCGATGCGCAGGCCCTTGATCGATTTTCCGATCGCCGCTTCATAGTCCGGCACCGGAATATCCGCGCAGGTCATGTCCTTGGCATCGGGCCCGGCCATCGAGCGTAGCAGGATCGCGGCGTCGCGCACCGTGCGCGCGAACGGTCCGGCCTGGTCGAGCGACGACGCGAAGGCGACGATGCCCCAGCGCGAGCAGCGCCCGTAGGTCGGCTTGATGCCGACCGTGCCGGTGAACGCCGCCGGCTGCCGGATCGAGCCGCCGGTGTCGGTGCCGGTGGCGCCCAGGCACAATTGCGCCGCCACCGCCGCGGCAGAGCCACCGGACGAGCCGCCGGGCGTCAGCGGTGTGTTCGAACCCTTGCGCCGCCACGGCGAGATCACCGGCCCGCAAAATGAGGTCTCGTTCGACGAGCCCATGGCGAACTCGTCGTTGTTGGTCTTGCCGAGCAGCACCGCGCCGTCGCGCCAGAGATTGGCGGTCACCGTGGAATCATAAGTCGGCACGAAATTGCCGAGGATGCGCGAGCACGCCGTCGATCGCACCCCTTCGGTGCAGAACATATCCTTGATGGCGAGCGGGATACCTTCCAGGGGACCGGCTTTACCGCCAGCAATCCGCGCATCGGCGGCCTTCGCCACGGCTGAGGCGCGCTCAGGCGTCTCCAACACATAGGCATTAAGCGCGCGGGCTTTTTCGATGGCCGTCAGATGCGCGTCGGCCAATTCGAGCGCCGAGAAGCTTTTCTTCTTCAGCCCGTCGCGCGCCTCCGCCAGAGTGAGCGAATTCAATTCACTCACGGCTTGTCACGACCGGTTTGGGATCGTCGGCGCCGGGTTGCGGCTCGCCGTCGCCCGCCTCGCATTCAAACCGCGCGGCCTGCTCGCGCAGGATCCGCTCGCGGTCCTCGGGCGGCAGCGCGTCGATCATGGCCCAAAAGTTCATCTCACAGGCGATGCACATTGGTTTATTCCCTCATGGCCGGGCTTGACCCGGCCATCCACGTCTTACTGCACGAGATCCCCGGGTCTCGCTACGCTCGCCCGGGGATGGTGGAATGGTGCGCTTCGCCCATCATTCCACCACCTTCGGCACCAGAAAGAAATTGTCTTCGCTCGCCGGCGCATTCTTCACGATATCGCCGGCAATGCCGCCATCGGTGACGACGTCGGCGCGCTTCTTCATGGCCATCGGCGTTACCGAGGTCATCGGCTCGACGCCCTCGACATCGACCTCTTGCAGCTGCTCGACAAAGGCGAGCATGGCGTTGAGCTCGCCCTGCAAATGCTCGATCTCGCTCTCGGGCACGGCGATGCGCGCCAGATGCGCGATGCGGCGGACGGTTTCGGCGTCGACGGACATGCGAACCTCAAGGAATACCGTGGCCTATAGCAGAGGCCCGTTCCGCCTCGCAATGAAAAGGCTTCAGGCCGCCTTGCGCCCGTTGTCCTCGCAGGCGTGCACTTCGATCGTCACATGCGACAGGCCGGCGAGGCCGGCCAGCCGGTGCTTATAGGCCGAAGGCGCCTGCGGCCGGTCGGACACCACCGCCGCAATCAGGCCGGTATGGCCGGGCCCGAGCCGCCACAAATGCAAATCACAAACCCGGTCGCCGTCGACCTCCAGCCGCTTGCGGATGGCGCCCGCCAGATGCCGGTCCGGCACCATGTCGAGCAGCACGGCGCCGGCGGCCCGGATCAGCCCAAACGACCAGCTCAGGATCACGGCGACACCCACCAGCGCCATCAGCGGATCCAGCCACACCCAGCCGAACAAGAACCCGCAGGTAAGCGCGACAATCGCCAGCACCGAAGTCAACGCATCGGCGAGCACATGCACATAGGCCGCGCGCAGGTTGGTGTCGTGCCCGTAGCCGTGGCCATGACCGTGGTCATGGTGATGGCCGTGGTCGTGCTCGTGGCCATCATGCTCATCCGCATCGTGCGCATGGCCGTGATGAGGATGAGCGTGATGCTCGCCGCCATCGGACAACAGCCAGGCGCTGACGAGATTGACGGCCAAGCCCAGCACCGCCAGCGGGATCGCCTCGCGGAACTGAATGGCGACCGGCGCCATCAGCCGGCTCACCGCCTCGTAGCCGATCGCCAGCGCGATCAGCGCCAGGCAAATCGCGCTGGTAAAGGCGGCGAGTTCGCCGAGCTTGCCGGTGCCGAAGGAATAGCGCGCATCGCGCGCATGCTTGCGTGCGAACCGGTAGGCGAAGGCGGCGATCCCGAGCGCGCCGGCATGCGTCGACATGTGCCAGCCGTCGGCCACTACCGCCATCGAGCCGAACAGCGTGCCGCCGACAATTTCGGCCACCATCATCGCCGCGGTGAGCGCGACCACGAACCAGGTGCGGCGTTCGTGCTTGTCGTGCTTGGCCCCGAGGAAAACGTGGCCGTGCTGCCAGGGCTTGATCGAATGGGTGTGCATGGGCGACTCCTGCAATTGGCGGCCGGTGAACACATAGAGCGTCGACCAGGCGATGCAACCACTAGGACTATAATCACAATGTCGTGAGAACTTATCCCCGCTCGCCGGGGCGGCTTTATTATCGCTGCGTCCGGTCCACCGAGGGCGCTGTCATGAGGCGTCATGAAAGTGGGATCGGATGCGGCGCCCGCGGGCGTGGTTCGCAGCCACGCACTCGGGAGGCCCCGGGACCCGATCGAGGGGCACTATGACCCTTCCGCCGGGAGCCTGCTGGACTGGGACTGGCCGCAAGGCCTCGTCCCAGGAAACGCGGACCCGGGGAACAGAAATCGCCGCGATGGCGCGCCATCCCCTCGATTTATTCGAGGGGCACGGAAGGGGAAGACGGCGTACCCGGCGCCGCATAAAGAATACGGGCGGCGGAGCGTTGGCTACGCAACGGATGAAAATGGTTACAATCCCCCCATGAGCCCGCCCCGCAGCCACGACCGCTATCCCTACTCCCCGATCGGCGAGCGGCCGCTCTACGACTGGCCGAGTGGCCGCCGGCTGGCGGTCTATGTCGCCCTCAATCTTGAATGGTTCTCGTTCGGCGAAGGGCTCGGTGCGGAATTGGTGCCCGCCGCGCATCAGCCCGACGTACTCAATTACACGTGGCGCGACTACGGCAACCGCGTCGGCGCGTTCCGCCTCGCCGAACTGTTCGCCGAATTGAAGCTGCCGGTGTCGCTGCTGGTCAATGCCGACATGTACGCGCATGCGCCACAGGCGGTCGCCGCCTTTGCCGGCGCCGAGATCGTCGGCCACGGCCGCAGCAATTCCGAGCGCCAGGGCACGTTGAGCGAAGATGACGAACGCGCGCTGATCGCGCAGACCACCGCGGCGATCGAAAAACATTCCGGCGAGCGGCCACGCGGTTGGCTCGGACCCTGGATTTCGCAATCGCATGTCACGCCCGATCTGCTGCAGGAGGCCGGCTACACTTACCTGCTCGACTTGTGCCACGACGATCAGCCGACCTGGATGAAGACGCGCCAGGGCCGCATCCTGTCGGTCCCCTACCCGCAGGAACTCAACGACATCCCGCAGATCGTCGCCCGCAAGCGCGAGGGCGCTGAATTCGCCGACACGATCGAGGATGCCTTCGACGTGCTGCACGTCGAAAGCGCGCGGCGCCCATTGGTGATCGGCATCGCGCTGCACGCCTACATCGTCGGCCAGCCGCACCGCTTCAAGCATCTCAAGCGCGCGCTCAACCATATCGTCCGGCGCGCCGACGAGCGCGTCTGGTTCGCCACCTCGGGTGCGATCGCCGCGCACGCCGCCGCGCTGCCGGAGGGCACCGTGCCCTAACGGCGCGAATAAACCTCACATCGCCTGGCTCATACCGCGGATGCGCCGCGCCAGCACGCCCATGATGTAGGTCGCGAAGTTCGGCACTTCGTCCACCATGAAGCGGAAAGTGCGCGGATCGATCAGCGACAGTTCGCATGCCTCGCGCGCCCGCGCGGTGGACGAGCGCGGCTTGTCGTCGATCATCGACATGAAGCCGAGCGCCTCATTCGCGCCGATGGTCTCGATCACTTTGTCGCCGATCACCATGTCGATGACGCCCGACTGCACAATATACATGCAGTCGCCGGCCTCGCCCTTGCTGAAGACCACGCCGCCGGCCGGCACCTTGATGGTGGCGCCGGCACTCTTGGCGAAAGCGCGCATGTCGATATCGGCGCGCGGCCGCTTGGTGCTGCTCACGTTCATTGCATCCCCCCACAAATCGACAATATGTGATGCTGTTTTTTGCCGTGAAGCAAGCGCGACTTGGCGCCGTTATCGCCCGCAATTCATGATAGAACTAAGCGATTGCCGGCAGGGAGAACCAGTCATGACGACATTTCCAAATCCGTTCAACGTCTTTCCCGGCGCCGGCGGCAACTGGCAGGAAATCATGACCCGCTGGTGGTCGCCCAACATCTCGCTCAACTTCGCCGGCGACGCCGGGATCGAACGCGAAGTCAACGAGGACGTCGCGAGCTACGGCCGCCAGATCGGCTGGCTCAACGATATTGTCGCCGCGCTCGCCGCCGCCGCGCCGGATACGGTGAAGGCCAACGCCGATGCCGAAGGGTCGCTGCAAACGCTCAAGGCCGCGCAGAAAAAAATCAACGATATCAAAAAGCGGCGCGAGACCGTCGCGGTCGACAAGGCGTGCGCCGCGTTGAGCGCGCTCGACAGCGACGACTACCGGCGTCTGTTGCGTTCGCTCGATCCCGAACGGCCGCCGGATGCAGGCTGACATGGCGGTCGGCACATTGCTGGATATCGCGCCGCAGTGGGCGCCGCGCGGCGCCCTGATCGGCCTCGATCTCGGCACCAAGACCATCGGTGTGGCCGCGAGTGATCCCGACCGCAAGCTCGCGGCCGGGGTCGAAACCGTGGCGCGCACGAATTTCACCGCCGACGCCCGCCGCCTGCTGGCGCTCGCCACCGAGCGCAAGGCCGCCGGCTTCGTGCTCGGCCTGCCGGTCAACATGGACGGCTCGGAGGGGCCGCGCGCGCAATCGATCCGCGCCTTCGCGCGCAATTTCGCCAAGCTCACCGAACTGCCGATCGCGCTGTGGGACGAGCGGCTGTCGACCGCCGCGGTCGAACGCGAACTGATCGCGATCGACATGAGCCGCGCCCGGCGCGCCGAAGTGATCGACCAGCACGCCGCCGCCTATATTTTGCAAGGCGCGCTCGACCGCCTCGCGCGGCTCGCACCGCAACCGGGCAGCCAAAAATAAAGGGCGGACCTCGCAAGGTCTGCCCTCGTTTTTCGGCAACGTAATGCGTCAGTCGCAGGACGTGTAGTTCATGGATGCCGGCGACTGGGTACAGCTGCGACCCTGGTGCGAGCGATACCCGGTATAGCGGCCCGGCGCATAGGCATAGAAGTCGGGCCCCGGCGCATAAGCGTACGAGTTATCGCCGTAACTTTCGTACGGGCCCGGCGCATAGGCGTAGCCCGCGCCGTCGTCGTAGCCGTAGTAGCCCGGATAGGCGCCGCCGGCTACGGCCGCGCCCACCAGCGCGCCAGCACCGAAGCCGATCGCAGCCGCCGCACCGCCATTGTGCCAGCCGCCGTGTCCATACCAGCGCGCCTGGCTCGGCGTCGCCGCCGCCAGCGCGAGCGCGCCTGTCAGCGCCGCGGCCACCGCATATTTCGAAAGTGTTTTCATGGTTCATCTCCAATTTTCACCCGGCTCGCGGGCTTTGTTGCTGTTTCGCCAACCGGTTCCGGCGGCGACGCCGCCGGAGACTGCCTATTCAACCGGCGGCAGCGCCGCGCGTTCCGTTAACGCCCGTTCATGCGGTAACGCTTCCGTGGGGATCGTCCCGTCCTCGGGACTTGCCGGGAACCCCGGTTCCGCCTATAGCAATCGCTTTAATGAACATTGCGCCGAAATCCGCGTTCGTCCTCAACCAACGGCATCTGTTGGGGATCGAAGGACTTTCGCACGCGGAAATTTCCGGCCTGCTCGACCTCGGCGAGGAATTCGTCGAACTCAATCGCCAGGTCGAGAAGAAGCGCACCTCGCTCCGCGGCCGCACCCAGATCAATCTGTTCTTCGAAGTCTCGACTCGCACCCAATCGTCGTTCGAACTGGCCGGCAAACGGCTAGGCGCCGACGTCATGAACATGTCGACGAGTTCTTCGTCGATGCGCAAAGGCGAGACGCTGATCGATACCGCCATCACGCTCAACGCCATGCATCCCGACATCCTTGTGGTGCGCCATCACGCCTCCGGCGCGGTCGAATTGCTGGCAAGCAAACTCGACTGCTCGGTGATCAATGCCGGCGACGGTGCGCACGAGCACCCCACCCAGGCGCTGCTCGACGCGCTCACCATCCGCCGCAACAAAGGCGGCATCGAGGGCCTGGTGGTGGCAATCTGCGGCGACATCCTGCATTCGCGCGTCGCCCGCTCCAACATCATCCTGCTCAACGCCATGGGCGCGCGCGTGCGCGTGGTCGCGCCCTCCACGTTGCTGCCGCCCGGCATCGAGCACTTCGGCGTCGAAGTCGCGCGCGACATGCGCGAAGGTCTGAACGGCGCCGATATCGTGATGATGCTTCGCCTGCAGCGCGAGCGCATGCACGGCTCCTACGTGCCCTCGGTGTCGGAATATTTCCACTTCTGGGGCCTCGACGAGAAGAAACTCGCCTACGCCAAGCCGGACGCGCTGGTCATGCATCCTGGACCGATGAATCGCGGCGTCGAGATCGACTCGATCGTCGCCGACGGCGCGCAGTCGCTGATCCGCGAGCAGGTCGAAATGGGCGTGGCCATCCGCATGGCCGTGCTGGAAGCTTTGTCGCGTAACCTGCCGAACGCCTGACATGATGTTATCCGACCGCCGCCCGATCCTGCTCGCCAACGCCCGGATCGTCGATCCGTCGCGCGACTTCGATATCGTCGGCGACCTGCTGCTCGCCGACGGCGTGATCCGCGAAGCCAAGAAGGGCATCGGCGCCGGCGGCGTGCCGGAAGGCACCGACGTGATCGATTGCCGCGGCAAGCTGGTCGCGCCAGGCCTCGTCGACATGCGCGCCTTCGTCGGCGAGCCCGGCGCCGGCCACCGCGAGACGCTGGCATCCGCCAGCCAGGCCGCCGCCGCCGGCGGCGTCACCACCATTATTTGCCAGCCCAATACCTCGCCGGTGATCGACGACCCGGCGACGGTCGATTTCGTACTCCGCCGCGCGCGCGACACCGCGATCGTGCACGTTCATCCGATGGCGGCGCTGACCAAGGGCCTTGAAGGCAAAGAGATGACCGAGATCGGCCTGCTCAAGGCGGCCGGCGCGGTCGCCTTCACCGACGGCGACAAGAGCGTGACCAACGCGCAGGTGATGCGGCGCGCGCTCACTTACGCCAACGATTTCGACGCACTCATCGTGCATCATACCGAGGACCCGGATCTGATCGGCGACGGCGTGATGAACGAAGGCGAATTCGGCGCCCGCCTCGGCCTGCTCGGAATTCCGAAGGCCGCGGAAACGGTGATGCTCGAGCGCGATATCCGGCTGGTCGCGCTGTCGGGCGGGCGCTATCACGCGGCCTCGATCACCTGCGCGGAATCGCTCGAGGTGCTGCGGCGCGCCAAGGACGCCGGTCTCAACGTCACCGCGTCGTGCTCGATCAATCACATCTCGCTCAACGAAAACGACATCGGGCCCTACCGCACTTTCCTGAAAGTGTCGCCGCCGCTGCGCGCCGAAGACGACCGCAAGCTCTTGGTCGCCGCGCTCGCCAGCGGCCTTGTCGACATGGTGATGTCGGACCACAATCCGCAGGACGTGGAAACGAAACGGCTGCCGTTCGCGGAAGCGGCTGCGGGCGCCATCGGACTGGAAACCATGCTGGTCGCTGGCTTGCGCCTGGTGCATTCCGGCGAGATCGAATTAACGACGCTGTTGCGCGCGATGTCGACGCGGCCGGCGGAGCTGATCGGGCTTCCCGGCGGCACGTTGAAGAGCGGCGCGCCGGCCGACGTCATCGTCGTCGACACCGAGTTGCCGTGGGTGCTCGATCCGGCCGAACTCAAATCGAAATGCAAGAACACGCCGTTCGATGAAGCCAGGCTGACCGGCCGCGTGGTGCGCACCATCGTCGCCGGCCGCACTGTTTACGAATACGTATGATCCCCGCTCTCGCTTTCGTGGTCGGCTATCTGCTCGGCTCGATTCCGTTCGGGCTGATCCTGACGCGCGCCGCCGGCGGCCCCGACGTGCGCACCATCGGCTCGGGCAATATCGGAGCCACCAATGTACTGCGCACAGGGCGCAAGGGCCTCGCCGCCGCAACCTTGCTGTGCGATGCGTTCAAGGGCACCGCCGCGGTCTTGCTGGCGGCGCATTATGCGACGCCGGATGCCGCACTGGTCGCCGGGCTTGGCGCCTTTCTCGGCCATCTCTTTCCAGTGTGGCTGAAGTTCAAGGGCGGCAAGGGCGTCGCCGTCTATATCGGTGTGCTGATCGGGCTCTATTGGCCGGCGGCGCTGATCTTCTGCAGCATCTGGATCGCGGTCGCGGGGTTGAGCCGCTACTCCTCGCTTGCGGCCTTGATCGCCAGCGCCCTTACCCCGTTCGCGCTGTGGCTGGTCGGCCAGCCGAGGACCGCCGCTTTATTCCTCTTGCTGAGCGCGCTGCTGTGGATCATGCACCGCGCCAATATCGCGCGGCTGCTCAACGGCAGCGAAGGCAAGATCGGCACGAAAGCCGCTTGATCGCCAAAAACCGGCACCGGTTTTCGGACTGACCCCCGGTTGTAATTTGGAAAATCCGGTTGTAGGACGCCGCGCCTTGGGCGATGCTCAGTGGAGCGCGACGGGGGCGCCGGTGAGCGAGCGGGAGCGACTGAGCGAGGAGCAACGGCTCGACTGGTTGCGCCTCACCCGCAGCGACAATATCGGTCCGCGCGGTATTATGGCGCAAGCGCCTGGCGTTTGCGCCTAATACCGGGTCCGCGCACGTTCCGCGACTTGATCAATCACTATGGCGGCGCGCGTGCCGCGCTCGACGCCCTGCCCGCGCTCGCCCGCCGCGGCGACGACTCGGGGCCGACCCGCATTTGTTCGCGCGAAGACGCCGCGGCCGAGTTGAAAGCGGCGCGCGCCCGCGGCATCGGCTTCGTCGCGCTCGGCGAACCGGATTATCCGTCGCGGCTGCAGATGATCGACGACGCGCCGCCTTTGTTGGCGGTGCGCGGCAAGCGCGCGGTGCTGGCGCGGCCGCTGGTCGCCATCGTCGCCTCGCGCAACGCTTCTGCCGCCGGCGTCAAATTCGCAGAGCGGTTGGCGCGCGACCTCGGTCAAGCCGGTTTCGGCACCGTATCGGGGCTGGCGCGCGGCATCGACGCCGCAGCCCATCGCGCCAGTCTTTCGACCGGCACCATCGCGGTGTTGGCGGGCGGTCATGACCGCATCTATCCGGCCGAAGACAACGACCTGTTGGAAGCGATCCTTGCCGAGGGCGCCGCCGTCTCTGAAATGCCGTTGGCCTGGGAGCCGCGCCCGCGCGACTTTCTGCGCCGCAACCGCCTGATATCGGGCCTATCCGCCTGCGTGGTGATTGTGGAAGCGGCGCGGCGCTCGGGCTCGTTGATCACGGCGCAGCTGGCCGGCGAACAGGGACGCGAAGTGTTCGCGGTGCCGGGTTCTCCGCTCGATCCGCGTGCCGAGGGCACCAACGGGCTGCTCAAGCAGGGCGCGATCATGGTGACCGAGGCCGACGACGTGATCGCCGCGCTGGTGCCGATCCTCGGCCGCAGCTTCGACGTGCCGATCGAAGAGCCGGCGCGGGAAGGGCCCGGTCCGCTCGACGTCGAACCCGGCGACGACGAGCGCGCCCGCATCGTCGGCCAGCTCGGGCCGACGCCGGTGTCGATAGACGATCTGGTGCGGCTGTCGGGGACGTCGCCGGCGATCGTGCGCACGGTGCTGCTGGACCTCGAAATCGCCGGCCGGGTGGAGCGCCACGGCGCCGCTTTGGTGTCGCTGCTATAAGGTACGGGTCGAATCGGCACCGCTCGGACCGCGCCAATGCTCCGGAACTACTTCTTCTTCTCCGTCATCTTCGCGCTCGTCTGCGCTCCGTTGCGGGCGCAGGAGCCGTCTTTTGCCGCGTTCGAAGGAGCACTTTGGCCGGACGCGCAGGCCAAGGGTGTTACGCGCGCGACATTCGATCTTGCCTTGAATGGCGTGACGCCCAATCCGCGCGTGATCGCGGCCGCCAAGCGCCAGCCCGAATACGGCAAGCCGGTCGGCGCCTATGTCAACGACATCGCTTCGCGCGGCCGCATCGCCAACGGGCAGCGCAAGGAAAAGGAATGGGCCAAGTCCTTCGACGCGGTCGAAAAGAAATTCGGCGTCGAACGCTCGGTGCTGGTCGCGCTATGGGGGGTCGAGACCGACTACGGCGCCGAGAAGGATCATTGGGACGTTTTCCGCTCGCTCGCGACGCTCGCGTTTGCGCGCTATCGCCATCCCTATATCCGCAACGAGTTGATAGTCGCGATGCGTATCATGCAGGACGGCCGTTTTCCGCGCGACAAGATGGTGAGTTCATGGGCCGGCGCCATGGGCCAGACCCAGTTCATGCCGACCAATGTCGTCGATTACGCCATCGACTTTTCCGGCGACGGCAAGAGCGACATCTGGAACAATGTGCCGGATGTGCTCGGCTCGACCGCCAATTATCTTAGCAAGGAGCACTGGAAGCGCGGCCTGCCCTGGGGCTTCGAGGTCACGCTGCCGAAGGGCTTCGACTATAAGCGCAGTCGCGGCAGTTTTGCGGAATGGGCAAAGCTCGGCGTGCGCCGCGCCGACAGCAAGCCGTTGCCTCATTCCGGCCCCGGCATCTTGTTCTTTCCGAGCGGCGCCAACGGCCCGGCATTCATCGCGACCGAGAATTACGCGGTGCTCAAGGAGTACAACAACTCCGATGCCTACGCGATCGCGGTCGGGCATCTCGCCGACCGCATCCGTGGCGGGCCGCCGATCATGACGGCCTGGCCAGCCGACGACCACCCGATCTCGCGCAACGCGCGTATCGCCTTGCAGAAAAAATTGGCCGCGCTCGGCTACAAGGTGCTCGACTTCGAAGGCCACATCGACTTCGACCTACGCGACATGATCCGGGCCGAGCAGGTCAAGCTCGGCATGCTTCCGGACGGCAACCCGACCGCTGCATTTCTCGACAGGCTTGGTGTGAAGGGGCCGTGATCAGTCCGTGATCCGGAAAAAGCGGGAACCGGTCTACGGACAAGATCATGCTCAAGATCGTCCGCCGCCATTCTGGGTGTGGCGGGCCTCGTTCTCAGCTTCCAGGCGGACCATTTCGAGCAGATAGCCGAGCGTATCGAGCCCGCTCAGCCTTGCCATGGTGGCGAGTTCCGCGGTCAAGGTCGCCACGTAATTGGCTACCACCGACCGGCTGCCGGCTTCGGATACGGCGCCTGGGTTGGCTATGGCGACGAAAATACACAGGTCCAGGTTGAATAGTAGTCTATAACTTGATTTATTGATACAATACATCTTTAGGTTGCATGCGGGCGCACCCCGGTCTCTTTCATGCCCGAATTGGCTGTTCATAAAGGTTTTCCCGGCACCCTCATTTGACAGGGCGGGGTGCCTTCACCATGTTCCGGCCAAAGCGAGCGGTCGATTCCGCCTGAAATTGCTTTGATTTCGGCGGATAACCTATTGGATTCTCATGAAAGTTGTCGTTGTCGAGTCGCCTTCCAAGGCGAAGACGATCAACAAGTACCTTGGGCCCGGTTACGAGGTCTTGGCCTCCTTTGGCCATATTCGCGACCTGCCGGCCAAGGACGGATCGGTCGATCCGGACAATAACTTCAAGATGTTGTGGGAGGTCGACCCGCAGTCGCAGAAGCGCGTCAACGACATCGCCCATGCCCTCAAGGACGCCGACACCCTCATTCTGGCGACCGACCCCGACCGCGAGGGTGAAGCGATTTCCTGGCACGTGCTGGAAGCGCTCAACGAAAAGAAGGCGCTGAAAGGCCAAACGGTCGAGCGCGTCGTGTTCAACGCGATCACCAAGCAGTCGGTGACGGAGGCCATGAAACACCCGCGCGCCATCGACAGCGCGCTGGTGGACGCC
>Ga0182024_10005368_pt1 | contig 28781 bp, 27 predicted proteins | sample P32metaG_FD_120480 | JGI IMG/M metagenome (GOLD analysis project Ga0182024, IMG submission 120480) | Permafrost microbial communities from Stordalen Mire, Sweden - P3-2 metaG (Illumina Assembly) | ecosystem: Environmental > Terrestrial > Soil > Wetlands > Permafrost | place: Sweden: Stordalen...
CCGCCCACGGGCGAGACGCCCGTGCCACGAAAAGCTACGCACGCCTTTACCTGCCGCTGTTGAAATCCCTCGCACCCGACCGATAATCCTTTTGAGTTCCGCATTCCCGCGCCGAGGTGGTCCGTGCCCGTCCTGCAAGCCCCCCGAGAACCGACGCCCGCGCCCGCCGCCCCGAAGGGCGGCGAGATCAACCGCATCATGCGCCTCCAGGTGCCGGTCATCGTCCGCCTGGCCGAGCGGCGGCTGCTGGTCTCCGAAGTCATGCGGCTCGGCACCGGCGCAATCATCGAATTCTTCAAACGCCACGACGAGCCGCTCGAACTGTTGGTCAATAACAAACCGATCGCCGTGGGAGAAACCGTCAAGGTGGGGGAGAACTTCGGCCTGAAAATCTCCCAAATCGGCGATGTGAAACAGATCATCCAGGCCTTGGGCGCATCGCGGACATAAGGTGCGAACAGAACCACGAAAACTCATTCGGGAGGGCGAGGCTCCGGCCAAGCCGAAGCCCGCTCGAAAATCCCGGCTCGGCCGGAGCCTCGCCCTCCCGAATGAGCCAAATGATTCTGCCCCGTGACAGAACCAGTCTCGGCCATCTACAGGCTTGAGCGGGGCACGACTTTCAGCGATCAGGTACGCGTTCCCACGATCCGAAACGCCAATTGAAGTCCCTCTTCTTGGCTGTGAATTTGTCCCTCGAGTTGTGCGTCGTAGACGGCGTCCAGCATGCGCTTAAACATCGGCCCCGGCTTGAGACCATGCGATGTCAGCAGGTCGCCATTAATTAGTGGAACCGGCGCGAATTCTGTTTGCTCCAACCGGGAGAGTTCCCCATTCAACGTGGCGATCCGTTCGGTAAACATCGCGCGCGCCGCCATGGCCGTCATCAGCTTCCGAGAAAGCGTCGCGGTCGGCTCGGCCAGGAATCGCTTGAGCCGCGCCACGCCGGGCATGGCTTCGGCCAGCAGCGGCTCCAGGCCCGACAGCGTGCCGCGCAGTTGCTCGGATTCCTCGTTGCTGATTTTGAGTGACTGCCGCATCGCCTGGACGATCGCGCCGTTCTCGGCCCGGGAAAATAGAGCCCGCACGTCGAGCGGCCCGGGGTCACTGCGGAGCCTGTAGCATATTGCTCCCGCGGCCAGCGCAAGCCCGAATGGGATCGGTTCTTCGGGCGACACTTGGGCGAACAAATACTCCGCGTCCGCTGTCGCCTCGCGCCGCGGGAATTTCCAGAAGCGATAGATCGTATCGATCAGCTTCAAGTCCCACAGCAGATGCCAGGCCGCCCCTCGCGTCGCCGGCGTCAGCATGACGCGCAGCTCCTCGGCAATTCGCTCGGGGCTGATTCGCTTGAGCTGCGGTGCGTGGGCAACGATGGCCGCCGCCGTGGCGGCCTCGATTGAAAATCCGAGCCGGGCGGAGAATCGGACGGCTCGCAGCAGCCGCAGGCTGTCCTCGTTGAAGCGCTCGGTCGGGTCGCCGATGGCGCGGATGCGTTTGGCGCGCAGATCGTCCTGCCCGCCGACGTAGTCGATCACCTGGTCGGTGATGGGATCGAGGAACAAGCCGTTGATCGTGAAGTCTCGCCGCTTGGCGTCCTCCTCGGCCGTGGTAAAGCGCACCTGCGAGGGATGTCGTCCGTCGGCATACGTGCCGTCGGCGCGAAAGGTCGCGACTTCGATCTGGCTCTGGCGCTGCCGTACGAGAATCACGCCGAACGCCGCGCCCACCGCCTGGGTGTTCCCGAAGAGTTCGCGCACCCGTGCCGGCGGCGCGTCGGTCGCCACGTCGTAGTCCTTGGGCTCCCGCCCCAGCAGCAGATCCCGCACGCACCCGCCGGCAAAATACGCCGCGTGCCCGGCATCCCGCAGCCTCCGCAACACCGCCATCGCATCGTCTCGGCTCGACTTCGGCATATCCTGAGTATCCTACGATGGGTCCACGAAGGACACGAAGGAACATGAAGGGGACTAAATGAAAAGACAAAGGGTGTGATCCGCAGATTGCGCAGATTTTCGCAGATTGCATGCGGGAGGGAGGAATTCAACTCTCTCTCTCTCTCTCTTGCTTCCTCTTTGAATTTAATCTGCGAGCATCTGCGCAATCTGCGGATATATCTCTTTTGTCTTCTCTTCTTCGCGGCCCTTCGTGTCCTTGGTGGACCAACATCTGTCCGTGGATACCCTGTCTTTCAACGAGCGAATGGATAATCTGTTGATTCCACGGTTCGGGGGCTTGTTGTCATGACAAAATACGGCAATTACGAGACGGCTGACGAGTTGTTCCATACGCCTTTCGCGACGGTCTACACCGCGCGTCCGGCGGGGGCGTCCGGCGCCGCCGAGTTTGTCGTGAAGGTAGCGAATCCTTCCCACGCGCACGCGCCCGATGAGGGGGCGGAGAATCGAGCGGCCGATTCCGAGTTTCTTGCCCGCGCCAAAATTCAGCAGGCCGCCGCGGCGCAGGGCGCTGGCTGGGCCAAAATCCATGAGCGGGGCACTTCCGATGGCACGGCGTTCCACGTCACCGACCTTTATCCGCGCACCGCGCAGAAATTGATCTCGGGGCGGATCGTGCTCAACGCCGCCGGGCTGCATCACCTGACGGCGGCTGTCGCCCGCGGCCTGCGCGAATTGCGAGATACCTCGAGCCAGGCGCATGGAAACTTGAAAGCGTCCAACGTGCTGATGAGCGGCTCGGGCGAGGTGGCCGGCGCGAGGGTGGTGTTGACCGATCCGGTTCGCGACCCGGCGCCGGAGACTGAAGCCGGCGGCGACATTTACGCCGTCGGCGCGTTGATCTATCAGCTTGTGATGCACCGCCCCTTCCGCCACGCGTCGTGGCCCGTGCCTGATGCGATGGAGTGGCAGCGGCTGGGAGACGCGGGGGATCTTTGGCGGACGCTGTGCAGCAGCCTGCTCAACCCGGAGCTTCCCCATCGCACGGACCTGGACGGATTGGAACGATCGCTCGGCGCGCTCGAGCCCGGCCGAATTGCCCTGGCCCATCTGCTGTGGCTTCCCGTGCGGCTCGTGCGACGCGTGCCGTTCGGCAGGGCCGTCGCGGCGATCCTGCTGCTGGCGCTGGGCGGAGCAGTTGCGGGTGGGGCGTTTGTTCATAGGGAAGAAGCGACCAGCCGCCAGCGCGTGCAGCTCGCCCGCGACCTTTGGCTCGATGCACTCCGCACTCATGGCTCGGACCTGCTGACTCGGTGTGGCTCTGCCAACGGCGCGGCGATCATCGACCATTCGGAAGTTCAATCGCTCGATCTTGCGCCCCGGCCGACGCTGGCCGCGGATCTTTCGCCCACGGCGCTCGAGCAGGCGCGCCACGCCGATGAGGCGGTGGATCAAATCCGCGATCGGCTTTTGGCCGCTTACAACCAGGCCGGGGCGAAATTGCGTTCGATCCAGTCGGCCTACCTGGACGAGGGACTTTTCGAGGGATTTGCTTCAGTCGAAGTTGCCGTCGCCGAGCCGGAGCCGGACGACGACCGGCTGCTGTTTGCAATCCGCAAGCGGTTTCGCTTTGCCGACCGGCTTGCCGTCTACCCGCGGCCGCAGATGAATCCCGCCACGGCGCAGCATCTGGCGGAGATGGATCAATCGGGGGACAAGGTGCTGGCCGCGTTTGCCAAGGCGCTGCGCAATGCCTACCGCACCGCCGCCATCCCGGTGACCAACGGCTGGCAATCGACCCCGCTGGTGGACGAACTGACGGCCAAGATCGCCGCCGTACACGGCTGGCCCGCCGACTACTCCATCGATCGGCTCAAAGCCGAGGAACATCTGAACCTCGACAAGGCCACGCTCACGACGATCACCCAATGGCTGAGCGCCGTCCCGACGTACGCCTGGGTGCAGGCGACGGCGCAAAGCGCGGCTGCACAGTCATCTCCCGAACAGAGCCTGGCCGCCGCGGACCGGCAGGCCCGCGGCCAACTGATGCGTTTCCTGACGGCCGATAGTCCGCTCGTCCAGCAGTACCAGCGCGAATCGGCTGATCTGCATTCGCAGATTGAGGCATTGTCGTCGCAACGGTTCGTTCGGAAGGACTTGCCGCAGGCGTTTGATTCCCAGGCATCGCGCCTCAACGCGGCCATCGGTGCGTTGCCGGGCAAATATAAATATCAGCCGGCCGATCTGGCCGATTGGCTGGCAAAGATGCGCGCCCGCACGAGGCGTTTCACGCTCCCCGCCGCACAGGAATTTTGGAAGGGATGGATGGGTGATCGCGGCGTCGATTCGATCGACGCCGGTTGGGTACGGCGCACGCAGGTGATGAACGCAACGCTCACGCAGTTGGATCGTGAGACGTTCCATATTCCCACCGAACTCGAAAACGAGCCGTGGGCTGGCCCCGTGCGGGAGTTTGCCAACCAGCAGCTAGCCAAAGCGATCAAGCGCCTCCCGCCCGATCAAACCACGCTCGACGCGGGCGAGTTGGCCCAGGTCAGCCGGCAATACGCCACATGGATCGCGCACGTCGAAAAGTTGAAGCAGGACTACACCGATCTGTACGAAGTGCCGATCACCGCCAACACCCTCAAGCTGCTCGACGGCCATTGGGCGTCGGCCGACGATCAGGCCTTCTGGCACACTGAAGTTGAAAACAATGGCACGTTCTTCCGCATCATGAAGCCCGAGCTCGACCGCATCGACGCCGCCCGGGCGGCGCTAAAAGGCTCCGGAAAAACGCCCTAACGCCAAGACCTGTGTACGACGCCCGCCTGCGGGCCGCGGTTGCGCATTTCTCCCTCTCCCTCCGGGAGAGGGTTGGGGTGAGGGGAAGTCGGAGTCGACTTTGATCAGCAACCTGAGGCGCTTGTAATTCCCCCTCACCCCGGCCCTCTCCCGGAGGGAGAGGGAGGAAAGAGACTCCGACGGGCTATTTCAAATAGCTAGACCGCCCGCGGCCAAAGCCGCATAATTCGCCTCATGGTTCCTTCGCCCTATCTGGTTGCGCCCGGCAAGAAATTCAAGCTCACTGATTGCCCGACCGACGACACCGGCCCGTTCAAGGACAAGCACGACGCCAAGCGTCCGACCCAGGACAGTCTCAAGAAGCTCGACAAGCTTCAGGAAGTGCTCTACGCCCAGGCGAAGCACGCGGTGCTGATCGTCTTCCAAGCGATGGACGGCGGCGGTAAAGACGGCGCAATCGAGCACGTCTTTGCCGGCGTCAATCCGCAGGGCTGCTCGGTGGCCAGCTTCAAAGTGCCTACGCCGCTCGAGTCGGCCCACGATTTTCTCTGGCGCATCCACGCCGCGACCCCATCGCGCGGGATGATCGGCATCTTCAACCGCTCGCACTACGAGAGTGTCCTGGTCGAGCGCGTGAAGGATTTGGCGCCGGAAAAGGTGTGGTCGAAACGGTACGACCACATCAACCACTTCGAGAAGATGCTGGCCGACGAGGGGACGACGATCATCAAATTCTTCCTGCACATCTCGTGGGAAGAACAGAAGCGGCGGATGGAAAAGCGCCTGGCCGACCCGACCAAGAATTGGAAGTTCAGCGCCGCCGACCTGAAGGAGCGCAAGCGGTGGGACGCCTATATGGAGGCGTACACCGACGCCATGCGCAAGTGCTCGACCGAGGCCGGGCCGTGGTATGTCGTGCCGGCCGACCACAAGTGGTATCGCAATTGGGTGGTCTCCGACACCATCATCCGCACGCTCGAGTCGCTGGACCTGCAGTTTCCGCCGCCACTGAAGGACGCGGATAAGATCAAAGTCCGGTGATCCACGAAGGACACGAAGGGGCACGAAGGAAGAAAAAGACGGAAGAGATAGATCCGCAGATTGCGCGGATTTCCGCAGATTAAAATGCAAAACCAAGAGACAGAGTGTACTCATCCCCGCATTCCAATCTGCGTAATCTGCATAATCTGCGGATCTATCTCTTCTTTGTCTCGTCCCTTTCTTTTCTTCCCTTCGTGTTTCTTCGTGTCCTTCGTGGACAAAAATCCATTCGGGAGAATCGCACATGACCGGACAGGACCAATGGACCGCCGTTGACAAGTATTATGGGGATCTTCTGGTCGCTCCCGACGCCGCGCTGGATGCAGCGCTGCGCGATAGCGCCGCCGCTGGCCTGCCTTCGATCCACATCGCGCCCAACCAGGGCAAGTTCCTCAATCTGCTCGCGCGCAGCATCAGCGCGAAAAAGATCCTCGAAATCGGCACTCTCGGCGGCTACAGCACCATCTGGCTCGCCCGCGCCCTGCCTGCCAATGGCCGTTTGATTACTCTGGAAGCCAACCCGAAGCACGCCGAGGTCGCGCGGGCCAACCTCGCCCGGGCCGGCGTTTCCGACAAGGCGGAACTGATTCTCGCCCCGGCGATCGAAACCCTGCCGCGGCTCGAACGCGAGAATCGCGGGCCTTTCGACCTGATCTTCATCGATGCCGACAAGCCCTCGACCGCCGACTATTTCGATTGGGCCGTCAAGCTCTCCCGCCCCGGCACGCTGATCGTGGTGGACAACGTCGTCCGCAAAGGCGCCGTCGCCGACCCGAATTCGGCCGACGAAAACGTCCTCGGCATCCGCCGATTTGCAACCGCATTAGCCGCCGACAAACGGGTCACCGCGACTGCGATTCAGACAGTGGGAAGCAAGGGGTATGACGGGTTTGTGTTGGCGGTGGTGAATTCGCAAAATCAAGGATTGTCTGTCGCAACTCCACTCGACATCGCGCGCCTTCTCGTTTAGCCGCCCCGCTTGCCGGGCGCGACAGGTGCGCCGCGGGGGCGAGAATGTCGGTATTGGATGCGCCAACGCTGGCCGCTGATACGGCGCGGGGCTCCCGTCGATTGTTCATCGTCGCGCCCGGCAAGCGGGGCGGCTAAACGAGAAGGCACGCATCCTTTATCGTGCAGGCGATTACCGATCCGCCCTCATCTTCCTCTCCGCCCCTCCCTTCTGCTTCTCATTCCCCATCACCGCTCCGCGCCAGCTTGCTTCCATCTGGAAATCCTGCGGCGTCACCGGACCTCGTGTCGCGACGGCGATTTGCTCGATGGGGAACTTGGGGGTGCGGTCCATATAGAGCAGGCCGTTGGCTTCCTGGTAGGTGTCGGTGAATTGGGTATAGCAGAAGCCGGCGAGCAGGGGGCAGCCGCGGACGGCGGAGAGGAGCTTGTAGTATTTGCGGGCCAGATCCTCGGCGTCTTCGACGCGGCTGTAGCCCCAGGTGTGGGCGCGGTCGCGGTGGAAGGCGATCCCGCCGAACTCGGTCAGGAGGATCGGCTGGTCCTTGTAGGTGAATTCCGGAAGGGCCAGCACCTTGTGGCCGGGACGCTCGCTCTGCAAAAGAGAAGGGATCGTTTCACCCGTAAGCGAGTAGCGGCGGGCGAGGCGCTCGGCATCCGCGTCGTAGTCGTGGATCGTCACCAGATCCGTCGCAATCGATTCCCACCCGTCGTTGCCGATGACGGGGCGGCTGGGGTCGAGGGTCTTAGTCAGGTGGTACATCGTCTCGACGAAGTGTCGCTGAGCGGGATTGTCGGGAAGATCGGGAACGCCCCACGATTCATTAAAGGGAACCCATGCAATGACGCACGGGTGGCTGATGTCGCGCATGACGGCTTCGGTCCATTGGGGCGGCAGCCGCTCGATCGTTTGCTTGGCAAAACGATAGGCGCTGGGCATTTCTTCCCATACCAGTAAACCCAATCGATCGGCCCAATAGAGGAATCGGGGGCTTTCGATCTTCTGGTGCTTGCGCACGCCGTTGAAGCCCATCGCCCTGGCCAGTTCCACGTCGCGGCGATACGCATCATCGTCCGGCGCGGTCAGGCCGCTGTCGGGCCAATAGCCCTGGTCGAGCACGAGCCGCAGCGGGTAGGGCTTTCCGTTGAGGACGAATCGATCGCCGAGCAGGGCGATCGAGCGGAGCGCGGTGTAGCTGCGGACGCGATCGACGATGTTGCCTTCGGGATCGAGCAGCTCGATCTCGGCGTCGATCAGCCGCGGGCGCTCGGGCGACCAGAGCATCTCGTTGCGGTAGTCATCGATGCCGGGATCGGAGATCCCGATCCGGCGGGCGATTTCATCGGAGTTGAAGCTATACGTATCGTTGGCCAGCACGCGGCCGTCCTGTGTCAGCTTCACGTGCAGCCGCAGGTCGCGGCGCTGCTTGCCCGCGAGGCGCACGTCCAGGCCGATCTCCCATTGCGTCGCGTCCGGCGTCCAGCGCAGTTGCTCGAGATACGATTCGGCGACGACCTCCAGCCAGACGGTCTGCCAGATGCCGGTGGTGCGGTAATACCAGATGGAGTGCGGCTCCGGCCGCCAATCCTGCTTGCCGCGCGGCTTGGCCAGGTCGGCCGGGTCGTCCTCGGTGCGAACAGCGATTGTCTGCGGGCCGGCATCGTTCAGCAGATCGGTGATGTCGGCCGAGAAGGGCGTGTAGCCGCCTTCGTGTCGCACGGCCAATTCGTCGTTCACCCAGACCGTCGCCGCATAATCCACCGCACCGAAATGGAGAATGACGCGCCGGCCCGGTTCGCGCGGCGGGGCGTCGAACGATCGTCGATACCAGACGGATTGGTAGAGACCGCTTTCATGCACGCCACTCATCGCCGTCTCGGGAGCAAAGGGGACGTAAATCTTGCGGTCCCATACGACTTCCTCCGGCAAGCGACAAACGCCTTCCGCATCGATGGCAAAATCCCACCCGGCGCCGTCCAGGCTAATCCAACTCTCCCGCTCCAACTGCGGCCGCGGATACCCATGCCCGCGCATCAGTTCCTTCTTCTTCCCGTTTCGCATGGAAGGACTTTAGTCGGAATGTGCCCCAAAGACGCCTAGGCTCGAGGGAAGGATAAGAAAGAGGGATTAACCACGGAGACACCGAGGGGCGCTCGACGGCGAGCGCAGCCGCCTGGATTAACCGCCAAGACGCGAAGAGGACAAGCTTCCGCGCGTGTCGCGCGGGGACTTGCCCCGGGCATGTTGGCGTGCGAAGAATTACCGATGCGCCCGCTCCTCGTTATCCTGATTGGCATTAGCTTCGTCTTATCGCCGGTTGCTGCCCTGGCGGGTAGACCGCCAACGGCGCCCGCTTCCCAGCCGAGTGAAACGGATCGGCGTCAGGCGTTTGAGCTTTCGCGCAAGGCGGCGGACTTCATCGACGCCCAAAAGTGGCCGGAGGCGGAGAAGACCCTGAACGATTCGCTCGCGCTTGTCCCCGATAACTTCGTCTGCCTTTACAACCTCGCCCTGGTTCATGCGACGACCGGGCGCTCCGAAGCGGCGGTCGAGGACCTGGAAAAGGCCACCGACGCCGGGTTCACCGACTTTCACCGTCTGCTGAATGACCCCGCGTTCGTTCCGCTGCGCGAACTGCCGCGGTTTGATCGTTTGTTGGCGCGGCGCGAGCAGATCCGGCATCACGCCGCCGAACGAGTGCTCGATGAGTTGAAGGCCTCGTTTGGCCAGCGCTACCGATACGAGCTGGACGAGGCCCATCAACTGGCGCTTGCGGCGCGGATCGATCAGTCGGCACTGGATGAAGCGGCCGCCTCGTTGCGGGTCGAGCAGCAGAGCCTGGCCGAGCAGCTTTTCTCGCATCCGCCGGACGAGCTGGTCCGGGTGATCATCGCCTCGTCGCTGGACTTCAGTAAGCTGGAGCATCGCGCCGACGTGGGCGGCCACTACGATGACGCGACCCGGACGATCCTGGTGAAGCGCCCGGGCCCGGAGCTTGGCCACGAATACGTTCACGCGCTCCACGCCGCCGACCAGCACGCGCTGGGCCAGGAGCATCCCGTCTGGCTGAGCGAAGGATTGGCCACCCTGTACGAACAGCCCGGCTACACCCCCGCGACGCAGCCGGCCTCGCCCCGAATGATCCCCGCCGACACATGGCGGCTGGCGCGCGTCCAGGCCGCCGCCCGGCAGAAGGCCCTCATCCCGATCGACAAACTAATCGCGATGGACCGCGCCGCCTTCACGGCCCGCGCCGACCTGGCATACGGTGAATCGGGAAGCCTGCTGCTGTACCTCTACGATCGCCAGCTTCTAAAAAAGTTTTACGATGCATATACCGCTGGGTATGGCGCCGACCGGGCCGGAGCCGTGGCGCTGGCGGCAGTCACGCGGGAAGCCTTGCCCGACCTTCAGCACAAGTGGGTGGAGTGGCTGTTGGCCAGGCCTGTCCCGCCGCGGTCGTCGCAGGCAATTACTCGCTGAACACCGGTAGCCCGATCGCGTCGCGCAGGCTGTTTTCCAATTCCCCAAGCGATTCGCCGCCGGGTGATGGAATCAGCACCACGTCAGTTTGATCTTCAGAGGAAACTTGCAATCGAATGAGCCGCAAGAGAACGGGGAATGCGCCCGCATGGCGAATCGAGATATCAGCGATCCTGGATGTGGGCCATTGTTTTCGTCCTCGCCGTCCCAGCGTCGGCACGTTCAACAGAAGTTCATAGCGCGATGCTCGAAAAACCGCCGGCAGCCGGCCGAATCGCGCCACCGGAATGAACCTGCGCAATAGCACCAGGAGCAGGACGCCGCATGTCACCACCGGAAGGCCGAGAATCACGGTCTCGTCGGCCCCATTGCGACTGGCGACGAAAAGCGCGAAAACCAGAAAGAGGATCAAAACGACCAATCCCCCGATGGGGATCAATTGAGCGAGCATGAGCCGCACGGGATGGACCGGCGCGATCACGATGACCAGGTCGCCGCCGTCGCGGCGGAGTCCAAGCGCTTCCGGCTGCACCTCGGCCGGCAGATACTCGAGCGGCGGGGGGTCGAGCTGCATCTTTTTTTGTCCTATTGCGGTTGTCCATCGCCGGCCGCGCAACCGCCCTTGGGCAGTCCACTTCGCGACCATCTTAACAAACACAAGCACGTCCGACATTGCAAGGGTCCTCATGTTGTGCGTCCTCCGCGGACGCGCGGAACAAAATTTCAGTTTTATCCTTGTACGCAACCGCGCCGCGTGATTAAGGTGAGTTTTTCGCCTGCGGGTTACGGATCAACGATGGAACGCCGGGCAATTGCAATCCATGGCACGGTGCAGGGCGTGGGATTTCGGCCGTTCGTTTTCGGCCTGGCATCCTCGCTGGATCTGGGCGGGTTCGTCCAAAACGGCACGGGTGGGGTGCGGATTGAAGTTGAGGGAGAGGGGCCGTCGCTCGACCAATTCGTTTCACGCGTGATAGCCCAGCCTCCGCCATTGGCCCGCATCGAGCGATGGTCTTGCGCCACTCAGGAGCTGCGCGGCGAGCGGCGGTTTCGCATCGAATCCAGCGACCGCGAATCGGCGGGGGAAATCGCTGTCGCGCCCGATGCCGCCACTTGCGAGCATTGTCTGAAGGAGCTGTTCGATCCGAACGATCGGCGATACCGCTATCCCTTCCTCAATTGCACCAATTGCGGGCCCCGGCTGACAATCGTTCGCGCCGTGCCTTACGATCGCGAACGAACCACGATGTCGGCCTTCGCCATGTGCGACCGATGCCGGGCAGAATATGAGAATCCGGCCGATCGTCGCTTCCATGCCCAGCCGACCGCATGCCCCGAGTGCGGTCCACAACTCATGGCGTTCGATGCCGGCGGGCGGCCGGTCCATATCAGGGAGCAGGCACTGGCCTTTTTCGTCGCGAAGATCCGGGACGGCGGAATTGGGGCGATGAAAGGCATCGGCGGCTACCACCTGGTTTGCGATGCGCGGAACGCCTCTTCCGTCGCGGAACTGCGCCGCCGCAAGCATCGCGATGAAAAACCGTTTGCGGTGATGGCGAGTGATATTGCTACCGCCGAGGAATTGTGCGAGGTGGAAGCCGGGGCGCGGGAGTTGTTAATCTCGCCGCGCCGTCCGATTGTGCTGCTCAAGAAACGGAATCCGTGCGCCGTCGCGGAGGCGGTGGCGCCGGGGAATCCATTCCTTGGCGTCATGCTCCCATATGCGCCGTTGCACCACGTCCTGCTTCACGATTTGCAAGACATCCCGCTGGTGATGACCAGTGGCAATCGCTCGGATGAGCCGATCGCGTTTGAAGACACTGATGCGGTGGAGCGACTGGCCGGCATCGCGGACGTTTTTCTAACGCATGATCGGCCGATTCACGTGCGTTGCGACGATTCGGTGACGCGGCTGGTCGCGGGAGCGGAATCACCGATTCGTCGTTCTCGTGGTTACGCGCCCCAGCCGATATCTCTGCCGCTGCCATGCCCGGTGCCGATCCTTGCCGTCGGCGGCCAGCTCAAGGCGACATTCGCGCTCGGAAGCGACTCCCGGGCAATCCTGAGCCATCACATGGGCGACCTCGATCACTTCGAGGCGTATCGCGCCTTCGAGAAAGATGTCGCCCTTTATCAGCAGTTGTTTTCGCTCCGCCCGCAATGCATCGCGCACGATCTTCATCCGGATTACGCTTCGACGGGATTTGCAAAGCAGAGAGCAGCAGCCGAAGGCGTGAAATGCGTGGCGGTTCAGCATCATCATGCCCACATGGCCAGTTGCATGGCCGAGCACGCGCTGATTGGGCCAGTCATCGGGGTGACGTTCGATGGGACCGGATTCGGAACCGACGGCGCCGTCTGGGGCGGCGAATTCCTGGTAGGGGATTACGCTCATTTTCGCCGGGCGGCACATCTCCGCTACGTCGGCATGCCCGGCGGTGAGCTGGCGGTGCGCGAGCCGTGGCGGATGGCGATGGCGCACCTGCGCGACGCGGGAATCGATAGCGTTTCATTGACTCAACGACTGCCGCGGGACGCGATTCGCATCGTCGATCGGATGCTGGAGCGTCAACTCAACTCGCCAGCCACTTCCAGTGCCGGACGGCTGTTCGACGCCGTGGCCTCGCTGATTGGGTTGCGAGATCAAGTCAGTTTTGAAGGCCGGGCTGCTATTGAGTTGGAATGGCTCGCCGAGGCATCATCCGATGAGCTGGTCTACCCGTATGCAGTCGCGAGGGATCACGACTCGGGAGCAACCGAGGCTGCTCCGATGGTCATCGACACGCGTCCGATGATTCGCGAAATTGCAGGCGATGTCGGGCGTGGTCTGGATCGTCGCTCAATCGCCCGTCGCTTTCACAATACGGTCGCGGCGCTTATCGCCGATATCTGCGGGCGCATTCGGGAGCAGACTGGAATCGGGACGATTGTGCTGAGCGGCGGTGTTTTTATGAACGCGCTCCTGACCACCCGAGCGGAGGCGCTGCTGCGAGAAGCCGGCTTTGTTGCCTATCGTCACCGGCAAGTCCCTTGCAACGACGGGGGCCTGAGCCTCGGCCAACTCGCAATCGCGGCGGCACATATGAGATTTAGCGCGCAGGCAGCCGAGGCGCATTTGAGTTAGGAGGGTTCCCATGTGTCTGGGTATTCCCGGAAAGGTCATCAGAACCTTCCACGAACATGACGTGCTGATGGGCAAAGTGGACTTCGGCGGAGTCTGCAAGCAGGTTTGCCTCGAACACGTGCCCGATGTCGCCATCGGCCAGTACGTGCTCGTTCACGTCGGCTTTGCCCTCTCCAAGATCGACGAGGACGAGGCCCGTCTGGTATTCGAATTCCTGGGCAAGATGAAACAGCTTGATGAGCTGGAGGTGATGAGTCCCGGAGATTCGATAGCGCCGTCGTCGCGAGCGGACGAGCAGTGGAGGGCCGCGACATGAAATACCTGGATGAGTATCGCGACACCGCCGCCGCGGCGCGGCTGGCCGAGGCCATCAAGCGAACCGTTACCCGCCCCTGGGTCATCATGGAAGTCTGCGGCGGGCAGACCCACACGATCGTCAAATACGGCATCGACGAAATCCTACCCTCCAGCGTCGAACTGGTTCATGGACCGGGCTGCCCGGTCTGCGTGACGGCAATGGAAATGATTGACCGCGCCCATACCATTGCATCGAAGCCCGGCGTGATCTTCTGCTCGTTCGGTGACATGCTCCGCGTGCCCGGCTCGCGCGGCGATCTGCTGCAGGTCAAATCGCAGGGCGGAGACGTGCGAATTGTCTATTCACCGCTCGACGCCGTGAACCTCGCTGCCGCCAATCCCGAGAAACAGGTCGTCTTCTTTGCCATCGGCTTCGAGACCACCGCTCCGCCCAACGCGATGGCGGTATGGCTGGCGCACAAGCGCGGGCTGAAGAACTTCAGCGTGCTGGTGTCGCACGTGCTCGTCCCGCCGTCAATCACCGCGATCCTTCAGTCGCCCGGCAACCGCGTGCAGGCCTTCCTCGGGCCGGGCCACGTCTGCGCGGTGATGGGAACGACCGAATACGAGCCGATCGCCCGGAGGTATTGCGTTCCGATCGTCATCACCGGATTCGAGCCGGTGGATATGCTCGAAGGCGTCCTGTGGACCGTGCGGCAACTCGAGGCCGGCGAAGCGAAAGTGGAGAATCAATACAGCCGAGCCGTCCGACCCGAGGGCAACCCCGCGTCGATCAAATTGATCGAAGACGTCTTTGAGATCTGCGACCGCAAGTGGCGGGGCGTCGGCATCATCCCCAAGAGCGGATTCAAGCTCCGCTACGAATACCGCGACCACGACGCCGAGCGGCTGTTCGAGGTCGACGACATTGAAACCGCCGAATCGACGGTATGCATCAGCGGCCAGGTACTCAGGGGACTGAAGAAGCCGCACGACTGTCCCGCCTTCGGTAAAACATGCACACCCCAGACGCCGCTCGGGGCGACAATGGTTTCTGCCGAAGGAGCCTGCGCGGCTTATTACGCCTACGGCCGGCACTTGGAATCCCGCGGGCATCGTGCCGGAGTCGGCGCCGCTCGACCGGAGCCAGAACTGGTCCAAATCGGAGGCGATCGATGACTGCACTGGCCGACGCCACCATTGCCAGATCGCCCTCTTTTGCCGCAGGCGAGCTCGCGGGAAAGATCATGCGCCAGTGCCGCGAAGTGACGGCGCTGAAGGAGCAATTCTTCAGCGAGAACGCGGAGCGCATTGTTGCGTGCTGCCACGCGATGGTTCGGTCGTTTGATAGCGGCGGCAAACTCTTCGCCATGGGCAACGGCGGAAGCTCGTGCGATGCGATTCATCTGTCGGTCGAGTTCATGCACCCGATCATCGAGAAGCGTCCGCCGCTGCCGACGATCGCGCTGACGACGGATATCGCGATCCTGACTGCGATCGGGAACGACCAGGATTTTTCCTTCATTTACTCCCAGCAACTGAAGATGCTCGGAAAGCCCGGCGACATGGCGCTGGGCGTCTCGACCAGCGGCAAGTCCGCCAACATCAATCGCGCGCTGCAAGCCGCGCGCGAAATGGGAATGCTGACGATTGGCTTTACCGGCCGCGACGGGGGCCGAATGCCCGGCGTGTGCGACCACTGCTTTGTCGTCCCCAGTTTCAGTATTCCCCGTATTCAGGAGACGCATGAGACGTTGCTACACATTATCTGGGACCTGGTGCATGTAATTCGCGGCGCCGAGGATGTGATGTAACGACGCTACGTTCATTCGGGAGCCCAGCGGCTCCGCCGCGAGTTGGTGTGGTTCGGCGGGTTGGTTCGGTTCAATATGAACGCACCCCCTGAAAACCTCGACCTCTCCCTGCTCGGCGCCTGTCCCGCGCCCCAATCGCGTTACGACCGCATTCTTCTTGGCCACGGCAGTGGCGGGGGCCTCTCGGCCGAACTGCTCAAAAAGGTCTTCCTTCCCGGATTCGACAATGACGTGCTGCGCAACCTGGAAGACCAGGCCACCGTCCGCCTCGACGGAAAAGACAATGGCAGCAAAGGCCAGCGGGTCGCTTTCACCACCGATTCCTTCGTCGTCCGCCCCCTGTTTTTCCCCGGCGGCGACATCGGAAAGCTCGCCGTCCACGGCACCGTGAATGACTTGGCCGTCGGCGGCGCAACGCCGCTGTTCCTCTCGGCCGCCTTCATTCTCGAAGAGGGCCTGCCGATTTCCGACCTGAAGCGAATCGTCGAATCGATGCGGTCGGCATGCGCCGAGGCAGGCGTGACTCTGGTCACCGGCGACACCAAAGTCGTCGATCGCGGCAAGGGCGATCAGGTCTTCATTACCACCGCTGGAATCGGGACCGTCGCCGAAGGTCGAACGCTCTCCATTCGAAACGCAAAGCCGGGCGATGTGGTGATCGTCTCGGGAACAATCGGCGATCATGGCATCGCCATCATGTCCGTCCGCGAGGGCATTGAGTTCGAGACCGTCCTCGAAAGCGATTCCGCTCCCTTAAACGATCTGACGCGCGTGATGCTGGACGCCTGCCCGTCGATCCGCTGCATGCGCGATCCGACCCGCGGCGGCGTCTCCAGCACGCTGAACGAGTTGGCCGACGCATCGCACGTCGGTGTCCGCCTGGCAGAAGCCGCGCTCCCACTCCGGCCCGAGGTGAAGGCCGCCTGCGAGATGCTGGGCCTCGATCCGCTGTATGTCGCCAACGAAGGAAAGCTGATCGCGGTTGTCCCGGGGGATGACGCCGAGCGTTTATTGGCTGTGATGCGCAGCCATCCGCTTGGCCGCAACGCGGCCGTCATCGGCCGCATCGTGGAGGATCATCCCGGCATGGTTGTCATGAAGTCATTGGTCGGCGGCGAGCGGGTGGTCACCGTGCTGGCCGGCGAGCAGTTGCCCCGAATCTGTTAACGCGCCCGGCCCGCCGCCCATTGCGCCTGCCGAGCAAACCGAAACGCGGAGGTACGCCATGGCAGAGACGAAAAGTCCCACACCGACTCAAGCCGCCCCGTACGGGCGCAAGACCCAAAAGCCGCCCGCGGTGAAGGAGGTCCACGTTCTGTGGATCACGGCCGGCCTGAGCTGCGACGGCGATTCAGTCTCCGTTACCGCCGCCAGTCAGCCCAGCATTGAAGATGTAATTCTGGGTGCAATCCCCGGCCTTCCCAAAGTTCATCTGCATAACCCGGTGCTTGCCTATGAGGTGGGCGACGAGTTCATGAAGTTCTGGTACGAAGCCGAGGAAGGCCGCCTCGATCCATTCGTGCTCGTCATCGAAGGCTCGATCCCCAACGAGAAGATCAAAAAGGAGGGATACTGGGCAGCCTTGGGCACTGATAAACAGACCGGCCAGCCGATCACCACCTGCGAGTGGATTGACCGACTCGCGCCCAAGGCCTTTGCCGTGATGGCCGCTGGCACGTGCGCCACCTATGGCGGCATTCACGCGATGCAAGGCAATCCCACTGGCGCCATGGGACTGGCCGATTATCTCGGTTGGAAATGGCGCTCCAAGGCCGGCCTTCCGATCATCAATGTGCCGGGCTGCCCTGTTCAGCCCGACAACTTCATGGAGACGATGCTTTACCTGCTGTATCAAGCCGCGGGCGTCGCTCCCATGATCCCGCTCGACGAGATGCTCCGGCCCACCTGGCTCTTTGGCAAGACGGTCCACGAGGGATGCGATCGCGCCGGCTACTACGAGCAGGGCGATTTCGCCCACGAATACGGCTCGCCCAAGTGCCTGGTGAAAATCGGCTGCTGGGGACCGGTGGTGAACTGTAACGTGACCAAGCGGGGCTGGATGGCCGGCATTGGCGGGTGCCCGAACGTCGGCGGCATCTGCATCGGCTGTACCATGCCCGGGTTTCCGGATAAGTTCATGCCCTTCATGGACGAACCCCCGGGCGCAAGCCTTTCATCGGTGGCCAGCGGGATCTATGGGCGCATCATCCGCAACCTTCGCCGCATCACCAACAGCACCGCCAACCGGGAGCCTAAGTGGCGTCATCCCGGCCGCGAGTTGACCACCGGGTATCATCCCACTTCCTATCACGCATAAAGGAGTCCCCGATCATGACTACAACCGCCATTCCCCAGCGCGAGGCAGGGAGCCAGACGCCTCGCCTCGTCGAGATGTCGTGGGACCCGATCACCCGTATCGTGGGCAGCCTGGGCATCTACACCAAAATCGATTTTGCCAATAAGAAGGTCGTCGAGTGTTACAGCACCTCGTCGATATTCCGCGGCTACAGCATTTTCATGAAGGGCAAGGACCCGCGCGACGCCCATTTCATCACCAGCCGCATTTGCGGGATCTGCGGCGACAACCACGCCACCTGTGCCACCTACGCGCAGAACATGGCCTTTGGCATTCGCCCGCCGGACATGGCCGAGTGGATCGTCAATCTCGGCGAGGCCGCCGAGTACATGTTCGACCACAACATTTTCCAGGACAACCTGGTCGGCGTTGACTACTGCGAGCAGATGGTCAAGGAAACCAATCCCGGCGTGTGGGAGCGGGCCAAGCAGACCGAATGCCCCCATGCGGCGATCCACGGCTATCGCACGATCGCCGAAATCATGACCTCGCTGAATCCCTTTACGGGCGAGTTCTATCGCGAAGCGCTGGTGATGAGCCGACTCACGCGCGAAATGTTCTGCCTGATGGAAGGCCGCCACGTCCATCCGTCCACCCTCTATCCCGGCGGCGTCGGAACCGTCCCCACGATCCAGCTCTTCACCGACTACATCACCCGCTTGATGAAGTATGTCGAATTCATGAAGAAGGTCGTGCCGCTCCACGACGACCTGTTCGACTTTATGTACGAAGCCCTGCCCGGCTACGAGGAAGTCGGCCGCCGGCGCATCCTGCTCGGCTGCTGGGGCTCTTTCCAGAACCCCAAGGTCTGCGACTACCAATACAAGCACATGACCGAGTGGGGCCGGGCGATGTACGTCACGCCCGGCATCATCATCGACGGCCAGTTGGTCACCACCGATCTGGTGGACATCAACCTCAACATGCGCATCCTGCTGGGCAGCTCTTACTATGAAGACTGGCAGCAGACCGGCGAGACATTCGTCACCCACGATCCACTCGGCAACCCCGTCGACAAGCGCCACCCCTGGAACCAGACGACCACACCGAAGCCGCAAAAGCGGGATTTTGCCGGCAACTATAGCTGGGTAATGTGCCCCCGCTGGCTGGACAAGCGCACCGGCGACCACCTCGCCCTCGATACCGGCGGCGGGCCGATCGCCCGGCTCTGGGTCACGGCACTCGCGGGCCTCGTGGACATCGGCTACATCAAGTCCACCGGCCAGAGCGTCAAGATCTATCTCCCGAAGACCGCGATGCTCCCCGAAGTCGAGTTCGAGTGGAAGATCCCCAAGTGGAGCAACGCCATCGAACGCAACCGCGCCCGCACCTATTTCCAGGCCTATTCGGCCGCGGCGGCGCTCTACTTTGCCGAGCGGGCGATGGAGGAGCTCTACGCCGGTCGCACCAAGACCTTCACTGAGTTTACCGTCCCCGACGAGGCCATCGGCTGCGGTTTCCACGAGGCAGTCCGCGGCGTGCTCTCGCACCACGTGGTGATCCGCAAGGGCAAGATCGCCAACTATCACCCGTACCCCCCGACGCCCTGGAACGCCACGCCGCGCGATTCCTATGGAACCCCCGGGCCCTACGAAGACGCGATTCAAAACACGCCGATCTTCGAGGAAAACGGGCCGGATAAGTTCAAGGGCATCGACATCATGCGCGCCGTCCGCAGTTTCGATCCGTGTCTCCCATGCGGTGTGCATATGTACACCGGAAGCGGGAAGCTGCTTGAGGTCCGTCACGCGCCGATGTTCGGAGCGCATTAGCGACGGTGGGGGAGTGGTCGCACGCACTGTTTACCGGGCCCGCTCGACTTCGACGAGCCCAGTCGAGTCGCGAGCCGTTCGTCGCTCGCCTGAAGGAGTGTAATGGATAAAGCCTCAGATGATCGCGAGTTCAAGAACCGGATGAGCGAACTCGAGTCTCTGCTCCAGCAGGTCGAGCGGATCCCGGATGCCCCCACCCGCGAGCTGGCGGGCGGGATCATTCAGTCGCTGATGGAGTTTCACGGCGCCGCCGTGACGCGCATGCTCGAACACCTGAACCGAGCCGGCGAAGCGGGCCGCACGGCGTTGACGGACATGGCCCACGATGAATTGGTCGGCAACCTGCTGCTTCTTTACGGACTGCATCCGCTCGACATCGACGCCCGCGTGCGGCTGGCGCTGGAATCAGTCCGGCCATACCTGGCCTCGCACGGCGGGAATGTCGAGCTACTCGAAGTCACGCCGGCAGGCATCGTCCGCCTGCGGATGCAGGGAAGCTGCCACGGCTGCCCGTCGTCGGCGGTTACGCTCAAGACGACGATTGAACAGGCAATCTACGACAACGCCCCGGACACTTCCGCCATCGAAGTGGAGGAAGCCCACGAGTCGCCCGCCGCCGCCCCTCCGGCCGGATTTGTTCCGGTCGAAAGCCTGCTTGCCGGAATCGGCAAACGCCATTTACAAGGAGCCCATTCATGATGCCCCACGATCCCCCAAGCCCGACCCACGTGGCTGGCACCAATAAGGGCGAGGAACTGGTCGCCAAGCGCGGCCGCGAGGCCGGCCGCGGCGAGAGCGGAAAGCGCGGCTACCGCTCCGCCCGCGATTCGACGAGCGTGAACGCCGAGAGCCTCGAGCCCATCGACCCGCGCATGCCCGAGATGCCGCCGGCGTGATCATGATGAGTGGCAGATGACTGGAGCGAGTTACTGGTGGCACGGGCGTCTCGCCCGTGCATGCGGCGCGAGCACGGGCGAGACGCCCGTGCCACATGGAAGCCGCACCTGAGCGGATAGCGGATATTGGTATGGCCCTTCCCGACCTGACCATCACGCCCCCGACAAACGCCATTGCCGCCCTCCGGCGTTTCTCGCGGCCTCGTCCCCCGAAGGAGCGCTGCGAGTTGTGCTCCGCGCCGCTTGCGCCCCAGCACCAGCATCTGCTCGACCCGGCCGCCCGGCAGTTGCTTTGCACGTGCGATGCGTGCGCCATCCTGTTCAGCGACAGTGCCGCGACCAAATACCGCCGCGTCCCGCGGCGAATTGAATCGTGGCCCGATTTCGCGATCGCCGACGAGCAATGGGACGCACTGGGCATTCCCATCGGCCTGGCCTTCTTCTATCGCGGCTCGCCCGCCGGCCACATCGCGGCGATCTATCCCAGCCCGGCCGGCGGCACCGAGTCGCTCCTGCAGGAGGAATGCTGGGAGATGCTCTGCGAGCAGAACCCCGTCCTGCGCGAGTTAGCTCCCGACGTCGAAGCGCTGCTGATTAACCGGGTCTCCGGCGCCCGCGACTATTTCCGCGTTCCCATCGACGAGTGCTACAAGCTGGTCGGATTGATCCGCACGCACTGGCGCGGCCTGTCCGGCGGAAAGGACGTCTGGGAACGCATCGCCGGCTACTTCACCGACCTGCGATCGCGCGCCGTGGGAGCGAGGCCCAATGCCTGACCTGGATTTCAAGGTCGAATCCGCAGCGGCAATCCCGCACGCCGCCGCGCCGACGCTTGTGTTCAAGCTGCGCGTGACCCAGGAGGCTGAGGCGGGACCGGCTGGGAAAGTACAATCGCGTGTACCGGATGCCGGGAGGGCGAGGCTCCTGCCGAGCCGAAGCTCGCCCGAAAATTCCGGCTCGGCAGACCTCGGTGAGCGCCCTTCGGGTCTGAGCCTCAGGGTCGAAGACAGTCGAACCGGAGCCTCGCCCTCCCCTGACCAGCCCGATGGGAACGACACGAGAGCGCCGACGCCGATTCACTCGGTTGCCCTGAGATGCCAGATTCGCCTCGAGCCGGGACGACGTCGCTACTCGCCCGACGAGCAGGCCAAGCTGGGCGAACTGTTCGGCGAGCCGCACCGGTGGGGGCAGACCGTGCGCAGCATGCTGTGGGCGCACACGAGCATCGTCATCCCGCCGTTCGCGGGGGAGACGATCGTCGATTTGCCGGTACCTTGCACCTTCGACTTCAACGTCGCGCAGACCAAATATTTCGACGCACTGACCGACGGCCAGGTCCCGCTCTGCTTTCTGTTCAGCGGGACGATCTTCTATGCCGGCGAAGAGGACGGCGCGCTGCAGGTCGGCCAGATCTCATGGGAAAAGGAAGCCGACTTCCGTTTGCCGGTGCAGGTCTGGCGGCAAATGATGGACATCTATTACCCCAACACCGCCTGGCTTTGCCTGCGCAAAGACGCCTTCGACCGGCTCCAGGGATACAAACGTGGCCGCGCGATGCCGAGCTGGGAGAAGGCCATCGAGAGCCTTCTGGACCAGGCCGAAGAACGGGTGACGCCATGAGCACGGCGATGATCGACCGAATCGTCCAGGCTGTCCTCTACGAGGGCTACGTCCTCTATCCGTACCGGCAATCATCGGTGAAGAACCGCCACCGCTGGACATTCGGCGGCATCTATCCCAAAGCCTACAGCGAAGCCACCGGCGGGTCCGACCCATTCAGGATGCAGGCGCAATTTCTGATCGCCGAGTCGCAAGACCCGGCCTTCCAGCTCACGATTCGCTTTCTCCATCCGACCAACCGCACCACGCTGCCCGAAGGCCAGACCTGGCAGGAAGCGGTCGAACGAAAAATTGAGATCGAATCCGTGCGGGCGGCCGATCTCGTCGCAGCGCCCCTGATTCGAGAATTTGCCTTCCCCGAACTCCGAACGACCGAACCCCGCCCGGATGCTGCGGGGTCCGTCCTGCGCGAGCAACACGCAATCGCGGGCGCGATCTCGCTTTCGGCCGAACGCAAATCCGCCGAGGTATTTCGCATCACAATCGTCGTCGAGAACCGGACCGAAACCTCAACGTCTTCGTCGGCCGATCGCGATGTGGCATCGCTCCAGTCGTTCGCATCCACTCACATGATTCTGACCGCCAGCGCCGGCCAGTTCGTCTCGTTGACCGATCCGCCCGCGCCGCTTGCCGCAGTCGCGGGCCAGTGCGAGAACATCGGCTGCTGGCCCGTGCTGGTAGGCCAGCCGGGCGAGCGCACGACGCTGCTGGCTTCGCCGATCATTCTTTCCGATTACCCCGAGGTGGCGGCCGAAAGCCCGGGAGACTTGTTCGACGCCACCGAGATCGACGAGATCCTTTCGCTTCGGATCATGACGCTGACCGAGGACGAGAAACGGCAAGCCGCCGCCACCGACGACCGCGTGCGAGCCATGCTAGCTCGCACCGATGCGCTGGCGCGCGATCAATTAATGTCTTTGCACGGCACGATCCGGGGCATGACTCCCGTGCGAAGCGGATCACACCCGTTTAGCGGGGCCGCTTGCGGGCCGTCCGTGTCCGTCGCAAGCGGTCCTGAAGCCACCTCTCGCGAGGAGCAACGCCATGCATGATTGGGACCCGTTGGAAGAGCGCAAGGCGCTGGAAAAAGTCCTCGCCGCCGGCATCGAGCTCAAGCCGGGCGACCGCGTCCGCCTTTGCCCGCGCGGGCGGGCCGATATCTTTGATTTGGCGCTGCGGGGCCGAACCGCGACCGTCGCGTCGATCGAACAGGACTTCGAAAATCGCATTCACGTAGCCGTGACCGTCGATGACGACCCCGGTCGCGACCTGGGACTGGAGGGAAAGCCCGGTCACCGCTTTTTCTTTAGTCTCGAGGACGTCGAGGTTCTCAGCGACCACGAGAGGGGTGAAGTGTGACGGGTCCCCGGCGAATTCTGGTTGCCGGCATCGGCAACATTTTCCTCGGCGACGACGCCTTCGGCGTCGAAGTCGCCCGGCTCCTGCTGGCCCGGCCGCAGCCGCAAGGCGTTCGCGTGATCGACTTCGGCATCCGCGGATTGGACCTGGCGTACGCCCTGACCGAAGGCTGCGACGCCGCCATTCTGGTGGACGCCGCCCCACGCGGCGAGCCGCCCGGGACGCTCTACGTGATCGAGCCCGATATCGAGACCTCTCAACCGGACGTGGGCTTCGACGGCCACTCAATGAACCCGGTGAGCGTGCTCCGTCTGGCGAGTACCCTGGGCGAACTGCCTTCCCGCGTCCTGGTCCTTGGCTGTGAGCCGAGCCGGCAAAGTTCGGAAGAAGACGCCGATTTCGAATTGAGCGCGCCCGTCCGCGCCGCTCTCGGCCCGGCTGTGACGATGGTAGAATCGCTCATCGAGCGCCTTGCGGCCGAAGACGCTGCGTTTCCAGCGCGCCCGCCGCTACATGAGCGCGTCGGTTGAGTGGCTGTGCTACAGGGAAAAAGGAGACATGAATATGGTCCACACACACGATGTTCTTCGTCGCTCCGGCCGGATGCTCGAGCGCGCCGCCGATTCAATGGAAGGACCGGGCCATCGCATGGCGCGGCCGGCGCCGATTTTCGGGCTGATCGCCCTGGCGCTGACCGTTTGCGGCATCATCTGGCTTTATCCCGAGTTCCGCCGATACATGCGGATCGAGCGGATGTAGCCGCCGGGCTTTCGACTGCTCTATTTCGGGAGGGCGAGGCTCCCGCCGAGCCGGATCTTTCTTGCCAGCCTCGGCTCGGCGGGAGCCTCGCCCTCCCATTTCCGGCTGCATGTGAAGGCCACGCGACAAGTGCATGAGTTGTCCATCGCACTCTCGATGATCGACGTCGCCGTCGCGGAAGTTGAGCGGCAGGGCGGCGGCCGCGTCGTCGCCCTGCACCTGCGGCTCGGGCCTCTCTCGGGCGTGATCCCCGGTGCGCTGCTTGGCGCCTGGGACCTTGCCTGCGAGTCGTCGCCGCTGGCCGGATGCCGGCTGCTGATCGAGAACGTCCCGATCTCCATCGATTGCCCCTCCTGCGGCTGCGAGCGCCCCGCCCGCTCGATCCAGGAAATCTGCTGCGCGGTCTGCGGCTCGCCCGCCTCACGGGTCGTCTCCGGCCGCGAGATGGATGTCATAGCGCTGGAGATGATTGACGGCGAAATTCCCAGCTCCGAGCAAATCACTACTTGAAAGCGGCCCGTTCAACCCCTGGATGCCGACTATAGGAGTCGGTCGGAAACAGTGCAGGTCAGCGACGCAAATACCGGCAATGTGCTCAGCACGACCGACGTCAGCAGCTTTTCCGGCGGCGAGTATCTGGTTTATAGAATCACCGGCCATGTGAAGATCACGATTACGAACGATAGCGGAAGCCTCAACTGCGTCCTCAGCGGCGTGTTCTTTGGGTAGGGCGCGGGCCCGGCCTCCGGCCAGCTGCCGCGACGGTGATGCCGCGGCTCCGATGATCCCAAAGGGAAATTGGAGCCGCGGCACCTTTTGCTCTACGTGGCTGGTTGCACGCGCTCCGAAAGAACGCGGGGCTTGAAGGGATTTCAGGTGCCGACATAATTAAGTCAGGACTTGGAGTGGCCCTAAACGGAGAACGCCCAAGGTGCGAATTGGTTACCTGCTTGCAGCGTTCCCCGGCGCCACGCACAGTTTCAACTGGCGGGAAGTGCGCGCGTTGGAAGCTGGCGGACTGACGTGCGATTTGGTTTCCACCCAGAAGCCTTCAGCCGACAAGATGTCTCACGTCTGGACGAAGGAGGCGGTCGATCGTGCGACATATCTGGTTCCACCGCGGCCGATGCTCCTCCTGGGGGGGATCTGGTCGATTTTGCGATCCGGGCCGCGCGGCTGGGGGCGAGTCGTCTCGGCAATCTTCGGCGCCGAAGGCATTGGGGGAATGAAGGGGCGCGTGCGGCTGGCGGTGCTGGCCATTATGGGCGGAGAGCTTGCGTGGCTGGCACGGCAGCGCGGGTGGGAGTACGTTCAGGTTCACTCCCTGGCCGATACCTCTCATGTCGCGATGTTCGCCCATTTGATTTCAGGGCAACGATACGGGCTGACGCTTCATGCGAACCTGGTGGAATTCGGCCCGAATCAGCGGAACAAGTGGAAACACGCGGCTTATGCGATCTGCATCACCCATCGACTGCGCGACTCCATCCGCCGAGACTTGCCCGACACCATCCCGCGGCAGATCGACGTCGCCCCCATGGGCGTGGAACTGAACCGCTTCATGCGTTGTGCGCCTTATCAACCGTGGGACGGAAAGGGTCGGGCGCGATTGTTTGCATGCGGACGGCTGAACTTTGGCAAGGGGCACGATCTGCTCGTGCAAGCAATCAGGCTTTTGCGGGATCAGGGCATTGAAGTGAACCTGCGCATCGCCGGCTATGATGATGGCAGCGGGTTTCGGGGGGTGCTTGAACGGTTGATCGAGGAGTTACATTTGAAGGATTGCGTCGAACTGATCGGCGCGGTGTCGGAGCCGGCGATCAAGCAAGAGCTGGAGGCGGCCCACGTTTTTACGCTTGCCAGCCGGTCGGACGAGCTGGGTGTTGCGACGATGGAGGCGATGGCAATGTGCCTTCCGGTCGTCGTCAGCCGCACCGGCGGGGTTACCGAGATGATCAATGAGGGCACGGACGGGCTGCTGGTCGATGCTGCTGATCCTTCCGCGATCGCCAATGCTTTGGCCGGTGTCCTTCGCGATCCCGAACGGGCCCGCCGTCTGGGCGAGGCCGGGCGGCACAAGATTGAGGAAGGCTTCCACAGCGGGATCAGCGCCGCCACGCTCCTTCGATATTTGGGCGTTGGCCGCGACGGGGAAACCCCGGCGACCGATCCCGCCTCACCGGTCGGTGAGATCGTCGGCGCGTGATTCGAGAGTCATAGGATCGCAGCGCATGACTTCCAACGCGACACCCGACCCGCCGATTCTGGCCTACCTCACCAGCGCGTATGCCCGCGCCTCCGACACATTCATTCGCGGCGAAGTGCGGCAACTACGCGCGCTGGGTTTTACCGTGCATACCTTTTCCATCCGTCGCGCTGAAGCCGAGCAAGTCATCAGCGAGGACGTGCGGCGAGAACAGGAAACGACGGAATATTTGCTCGACGGAAAAAGAGGCCGCCTGATTTGGGGCGCGCTGCGCCAGGCGATTGGCGCCCCGGCCCGGTGTTTGGGCGCGCTGCGGCTGGCACAGCGTTGCAGCCCGCCGGGATTCAAGTCGCGGCTGTGGCACGTTGCCTATGCGCTGGAAGCCGCTTATCTGGCCGGTCGGCTGCGGGCCAAAGGGGTGCGGCACCTTCACAATCACATCGGGGAGAATTCCGCGACCGTCGCGATGCTGGCGGCGCATATCGCGGGGATCCCATTCAGCCTCACGATTCACGGGCCCAACGAATTCGATCATCCGACGGAGATCGCGCTGGGAGAGAAGATCCGCCGATCGGCGTTTGTGGCGGCTATCAGCTCCTACGGCCGCAGCCAACTCTGGCGGTGGTGTGCGGCCGATCAATGGGAGAAAATCCACGTCGTTCATTGCGGGGTGGATGAAACATTCCTCGGACAAGCGCCGTCGCCGCCGCCGGCCAATCCTCGGCTGGTTTCCATTGGCCGGCTCTCCGAGCAGAAGGGCCAGCTTCTTCTGGTGGAAGCGGCGGCGATGGTGGCTCGCGAGGGGACGAAATTCGAGCTGGTGCTGATCGGAGACGGCCCGATGCGCCCACAAATTGAGCAAGCGATCCGCCAGCTCAACTTGACCGGAATTGTCCGCCTGGCCGGCTGGATGGACAGCGAGGCGATTCGTCGCGAGCTGATCGAAAGCCGGGCGCTGGTGATGCCGAGCTTTGCCGAGGGATTGCCCGTGGTGATCATGGAATCGCTCGCGCTGGGCCGTCCGGTGCTCAGCACCGCGATTGCGGGAATCCCGGAACTGGTGCGCGATGGGGTCAACGGGTGGCTCGTGCCCGCCGGTTCAGTATGCGATTTGGTGGACGGGATTCGGCGCGTGCTCGCCGCGCCAACTTCGGAATTGGATCGCATGGGACGGGCTGGCGCCGATGCGGTTTCGCGCGAGCACAATGCGGCGACTGAAGCCGGTAAACTTGCGAAGCTTTTCAGTCGGCCAATTGACGACTGACCCTAGCACGGCCGAGGACGGCCGTGCCACAGGCGAGCGTCGAGACAGAGCGGTCCTGTCCCCTCTCCCGGGGGGAGAGGGAGCCAGAGGGCGCGCTGTCAGAATAACTTTTCAATCTCGGCAGATCCGGCCGAACACCCCCCACACCTCCGCGTATGAATTTCTCGCACGACCGGGCCGCTTCGTTCGGGCACACCCGCGTTTACTGTGATGAGAGAATAAGCAACGCATGGCTTTTCAGGCTGAAATGTGGGTTGTCGCCCGACCGGAGTAAAAAAACTGATTTTCCTCATGAAATTCGGTTGATCGATCTCTTTGGCCCCTTTATTTGGGGGCACGTTAACAGCAGGCGCGGCGGACAGGGCTGTTCCGCGTCGTCGCTGCGAAAATAGGCAGTACGTAAAATCAGGAGTCGGAAAATGTCACAGAAGTCCCCCCTTGGACTCCGCGCTCGCGTCGTCGCTTCTCGCCGCACCATTTGCGATCAGTTTGCCGGTCTTTCGGCCCGCGCCATCGAGTATGGATCGGGCGCGTCGGCCCGGGTGCGGGAGATTCTCTCCGCCTGCGCTGCCGCGGCCATTCCGCAAGTGCATCCCGCGATCGAGTCCCTTGAGGGCCGCCAGCTTCTTTCGACCACCGTCTATGCCGCCACGGCCGCGCCGGATGCGTCTTCGCAGAACGTGCAGGATGGCATCTGGACGAGCAACAATGGGCTGGAACTGGGCGCCAAGTTCACCAGCGACGTCAACGGATCAATCACCGGCGTGCGGTTCTACAAGGGATCGCTGAACACCGGCACCCACACCGGCGAAGTGTGGAGCAGCACCGGCACGCTGGTGGCCACCGCCACCTTCACCAACGAAACCGCCAGCGGCTGGCAAGAGGCGGATTTCTCCAGCCCCGTCCCGGTCAGCGCGGGCGCGACCTATGTGGTGGCTTATCATACCCACGCGCAGTACATGGCCTTTACGCCCAATGCGATGGGCTCGGAACTGAACAATGGGTCGGTACACCTTCTGGCCAGCGGCGCCAATGGATACGACGGGGTCTTTAACTACGGATACAATTCCGTCTTCCCGACGCTCGGATACGAGACCGGCAGCTACTGGGTGGATGC
>Ga0182024_10005369_pt1 | contig 28779 bp, 26 predicted proteins | sample P32metaG_FD_120480 | JGI IMG/M metagenome (GOLD analysis project Ga0182024, IMG submission 120480) | Permafrost microbial communities from Stordalen Mire, Sweden - P3-2 metaG (Illumina Assembly) | ecosystem: Environmental > Terrestrial > Soil > Wetlands > Permafrost | place: Sweden: Stordalen...
CCCCTGACCCCTGACCCCTGACCCCTGACCCCTGACCCCTGACCTATGCCCGCCACCCCTCGTACCATGTTCGAAAAAATCTGGGATGCACACGTCGTGCATGCCCAGCCAGGCCAGCAAACCCTGCTGTATATCGACCTGCACTTGGTCCACGAAGTCACCAGCCCGCAAGCCTTCGAAGGCTTGCGTCTGGCCGGCCGCAAAGTACGCCGCCCGGAACTGACCGTGGCCACCCCCGACCATAATGTTCCCACCACCGATCGCCGCCTGCCGATTACCGACGCAATTTCCAAGCAGCAAATCGATACGCTCCGCAACAACTGCAAAGAATTCGGCATCCGCCTTTACGATCTAAACAATCCGCAGCAAGGCATCGTCCACATCATCGGCCCGGAACTCGGCATTACGCAGCCCGGCATGACCATCGTCTGCGGCGACAGCCATACGGCCACCCACGGCGCTTTCGGCGCGCTGGCCTTCGGCATCGGCACCAGCGAAGTGGAACACGTCCTGGCCACACAAACCCTGCTGCAATCCAAACCCAAAACTTTTGAGCTCCGCGTCGACGGCCATCTCGGCCGCGGCGTCACGGCCAAAGACGTCATTCTCTTTCTCATCGGTCAAATCGGTACCGACGGCGGCACCGGCTACGTCATCGAATACACCGGCCCCGTCGTCCGCAGCTTCTCGATGGAGCAGCGCATGACCGTCTGCAACATGTCGATCGAAGCCGGCGCCCGCGCCGGCATGATCGCCCCCGACGAGACCACGTTCAAATATGTGGAAGGCCGCGAGTTTGCTCCCAAGGGAAAAGACTTTGATGCAGCCGTAGAGCGCTGGCGTCAATTGCCCAGCGACCCCGGCGCTAAATACGACCGAGTCGAAATCTATGACGCAGCCGACATCGCTCCACAAGTTAGCTGGGGCACCAACCCCGGACAGGTCGTTCCGGTCATTGGCAGCGTGCCCGACCCCGCGAACTTTGAACGCGACGACCAACGCAAAGCCGCCGCCCAATCGCTCCAATACATGGGCCTCCAGCCCGGCAAGCCCATGCAATCCTTGGCACTCGACCGCGTGTTCATCGGCTCGTGTACCAACGGCCGCATTGAAGACCTCCGCGCCGCCGCCGCCGTCGTCCGCGGCTATCACGTCTCCAAGTCAGTCGGCGCCATGGTTGTGCCCGGCAGCGGCCAGGTAAAGCAACAGGCAGAAAAAGAAGGCCTCGACCGCGTTTTCAAAGATGCCGGTTTCGATTGGCGCGAAGCCGGCTGCAGCATGTGCCTGGGCATGAATCCTGACATCCTCACGCCCGGCCAGCGCTGCGCCAGCACCAGCAACCGCAATTTCGAAGGCCGCCAAGGTAAAGGGGGCCGCACCCATCTGGTCAGCCCCGCCATGGCCGCCGCCGCCGCCATCGCCGGCCACTTCGTCGACATCCGCGACTGGCAATATAAATCCTAGCGCCTCACCCTCCTCACCTCCTCACCTACTGACTTCCTCACCCTATGCAGCCCTTTACCAAACACGCCGGCCTCGTCGCCTCCATGGATCGGGCCAACGTCGATACCGATCAAATCATTCCCAAGCAGTTCCTCAAGCGAATCGAGCGGACCGGCTTTGGCCAATTCCTGTTTTTCGATTGGCGCTTCAAAGACGACGGCTCCGAGAACCCAGATTTTGAACTCAATCGCCCGCAATACCGCGGCGCCAGCATTCTGCTCACTCGCCGCAATTTCGGCAGCGGTTCCAGCCGCGAACACGCCCCCTGGGCATTAGACGATTATGGTTTCCGTGTCGTCATCGCCCCCAGCTTCGCCGACATCTTCTACAATAACTGTTTCAAAAACGGCATGCTGCCGATCACGCTTTCCGACGCCAACGTCGACGAGCTATTTGCCCGCTGCGCCAAATATCCGGGCTACAAACTAACCGCCGATTTAGAATCGCTGAAGCTTACCGACGAGCACGACCTGTCGCTGCCCATCGAAGTCGAAGAATTCCGCCGCCACTGTCTGCTCAACGGCCTCGATGACATCGGACTCACCCTCAAGCAAGCCGACAAAATCACCGCCTTCGAAAAATCCCGCGGCTTGACCCCGGTGTAGACTCCCTCTCCCTTTGGGAGAAGGCCGGGGTGAGGGTGCCCGTAGTAATCATTCATCATTTATCGTTTATCGTTTGTCACATGCCCGAAACTCGCCGCACTCGCATCGAAGGCCTTCTGGCGCTGGAACCCGCCGATCAATTCCTCCGCTACAGCCTGGCGATGGAGCTAGAAAAAGAGGGCGACCACGATCGCAGCCTTTCCGGCTTGCGAGAATTGCAGAACGATTCCGCCCCTTATATCGCAGCCTTTTTCATGGCCGCCCAACAACTCACAAAGCTGAATCGCATCACCGACGCTCGCGAAATTCTCCGCCGCGGCATCGACGAAGCCCGCCGGCAAAACAACGCCCACGCCGCCGGCGAAATGAGCGAGTTTTTAGCCTCGCTCGGCAGCGCCGGAGAGTAATGCTTATTGTTATACCGCAGTTACTTTCGCTTTGTGCCGCACGCCCCGGCAACCGCGCACGCCTTGGCGCACAGCGTGCAGCCGCCGCCCTGCCCTTCAGCGTCTTCTGTGCCGCAGCCCGGCCCGCAACCGGTGGCCAGCGTTTCAGAAAATTTACGGAATTCCGCGGCGGCATCGTACACTTCGGCCAGTTCGGCGGTGATCGCTTCAATCTCCGGCGTCACTTCACCCATAAAGTAAAAGAACAGCGACCGCCCATCGAACAAATGCTCCACGTCGAACAATGTGGCCGAAATGCCGCGCTCACCCAATCGGGCCGCACAGGCATCCAAAGCCTTCTGCCGGTTCTTTTCCAACCGCGTTTCCAGCAGCTCGTCTTCCACGGTCATCCCGCGGATGATCGAGCCATCCGTCGTGCCGCGAACCGCCGCTTCTTCAGCCGGTCCCAGCACTTCGCCAATTTCCAACCCCCGGCCGGTTCGCACAATCACTCGAGTGGCGCGCGGATAGGCCACGGCATCGACCGCTGTAAACCGGCCGACGTGCCCCATCAAACCCACTCGCACAAAATGATGCCGTGACATATCGTTATTGTCGGCCACACGGCCGCCCCTGCCAAGCCGATTTCGCGGCGCAAACCGCCGCTTTCGTCTTTCCACCGCGCTATTTTCAAGCCATACTGGTCAATTCCGCCGGCAGTGCTGACCTGGGATCTCAGACCCCCGAAAACTAACCTCAATTTTCTTTCCCCATGCCGCAACCAGTCCCTTTCTCAACCGAGCTAGATTCCACACCTTCCGGTCCGCACTGGCATGAATTGGCGCAGCGCGTTTTGGACGGCCATCAAATTACCCGCAATGAAGCGCTGGCCGTGCTGCAATCGCCTGATGCGGAATTACTCGATTTAATCGCTGCTTGCTATCAAATTCGGCATCGGCACTGGGGCCGGACGGTCCAGCTCTACTTTTTGATGAACGCCAAGAGCGGACTTTGTCCGGAAGATTGCGGCTACTGCTCGCAATCAAAAGTATCGCAGGCGGAAATACCTGCCTACAACTTAATTTCAGAAAGCAAATTGCTTGATGCCGCCCGAGTATGTGCCGAGCGCGGCGCTAGCACATATTGCCTGGTGATCTCCGCCCGGGGTCCCACCGAACGCGAAATCCAAGCGGTCGAGCACATCGTGCCAAAAATCAAATCGCAATATGGCCTGAATGTATGCGCCTGCCTCGGCTTGCTTACGCCCGATCAGGCCCAACGGTTAAAAGCTTGCGGAGTGGACAAAGTCAATCACAACCTTAATACTAGCCAGCGATTCTATCCGGAAATCTGCACCACGCATTCTTGGCAAGACCGCATCGACACGCTGAAAGCAGTGCGATCTGCGGGCTTGGAATTATGCTCCGGCGGCATCATCGGCATGGGCGAAAACGACGCCGACGTCGTCGATATGGCCTTTTCGTTTCGCGCCCTGAATGTGGAATCCATCCCGCTGAACTTTCTCAATTCGATCGATGGCACTCCGCTAGCGGGGAGCCAGCGGTTGAATCCTCGATACTGCCTGAAGGCACTCTGTCTGCTACGCCTGGTGAATCCTGCTAGCGAAATCCGTATTGCTGGCGGCCGCGAGCTACACCTGGGCAGTTTGCAACCTCTGGGACTTTACGTGGCCAACTCCATCTTTGTCGGCGACTATCTCACAACCAAAGGCCAAGCCCCGGAAGCGGATCATAAAATGATCGAGGAAATGGGATTCATCATTAGCCGCGATCCACAAGGTGCCAGCAATGGGTGCGGCAAGCATTCTTCTGAAGCCAGCAATCTTTCCTAGCTTCGCTAAGCGGAATACTCACGAAAATCGGCAGAATTTGCTCGACCGGAACTCTCCGCCAGGCCGATAAACCGCTACGAAGGTTTCAACTCTATTCCACGGATGGATAGCCATGCGCTCAATACACTTCGGTTATGGGCTTTTAGCGGCAGCGGGCTTGCTAAGCACCACGGCGGTTCAAGGACAAGTTCAGCAAGCCCTGGACATGACCTCGAATCATTCCCGATCGGTCAGCACCATTGGCGTCGATATTCAAGACGAACCCGCCGTTTTGGCCGGCGCTGCAGACCCGTTTAGTGTTGCCCGCAAAACACAAGACATGAACTATGGCGCGCCAAACAACAGTAGTTCGACCGGCGACAAAAATCGCACTGCGAACTCCTCCGCGCAACCCACCAATACAACAGCCAACGATCAATCGGAGCCGGTAAATCCTTCCAACGAGAACATGCAACCGGCCACGCGCGACACCGGCGCGCAATCGATCTCTCCGAGTGCCGCGGGTAACGGCTCGCAGACTTCCTCCGCGAAATCTCATCTGAGTGGCGATGGCATCGATCCGACCACGTCGGGCCCGCTCAGGAACTTGCAACAACGGTTGTCTGCCGTGCGCAAATCGACAACACCCGGCATGGCTTCCATTTCGGAACCGCATCTACCCCCGTCCGGCGCTTACAACGCATCCATCATGACGCCTGCGGCTGCCCCGACCATGTCGCCGACGACCGACATGACAACTTCGCCCAGTGGAATCCCGACTATGGCAGCCCCAATTGGGTCGGCCGCACCTACAGGTACAGTATCTCCGGCAATGGGCCCATCAATGGCGGCGCGAATACCGTCGGTAATCGCATCGACCAAGGCGCCGGAAGTCATGCCAAGTATGAACCCGGCCGCCTCCGAAATTTCCGGACCAGCACCAGCCCCATCGCCTCCCACGAACGTTGCCGTCGACGAAACCCCCGATTCTTCCTCCTGGCCCGAGACACATTCCAGCCAGCTTTCCAGTTCGGTTGCCGACGCAATCCGAGGTAAAACTCCCCCGACGCGCAGCAGTTATCCGGTTGTCTCCGTTGCAGTAGCGCCGACAACGCCAGCTGTTAGCGAGTCTAGCCGTCCGTCGCGCCGTAGTGCCGCTGCGGCCCCATCGCCAGATTTTAATGCAGCTCCCATGCCGGATACAGGCACACACTCAGCGTCGTCAAGTCATGCCAGTGCCCCTACACCGGAAGGTGTATTGTTCGTACACCAAAGCCCCGTACTCGAAGTCGAAACGACCGGGCCGCGCAGCGTCAGCGTCGGCAAAGAAGCAAATTATTGCGTAACGATCAGCAACACCGGCGAATTGCCGGCTCAAAATGTGGAAGTATCGATTAAAACTCCAGAATGGTCCGAAATTCTGCGGACCAAGGCTACAAACGGCGAAACGGTCGGGGCTTCCAATAAGCGCGGCGAACCGCTGATTTGGCGGCTGCCGCGGTTGGAATCGCACGCCAAGGAACAACTGACCGTTCGCTTGGTTCCGCGCGAAAGCCAATCGTTCGATTTGGTCGTCCAGTGGACTTGCTCGCCGGCAGTGTCGAAAACTATGGTCGAAGTAAAAGAGCCGAAGGTTGCTCTCACGTTGGATGGACCGTCGGAAATACTTTTCGGTCAAACGAAAGTGTATCGGCTAACCTTGGCCAATCCCGGCAATGGCGACGCCGAAAATGTGGTGCTGTTGTTGGCGCCCGTCGACGGCGGAGCCGGTGCCCCCACCCGGCATGAAATCGGCCTGATTCGCGCCGGCGAAACCAAGCCGGTCGAAGTCGAACTTTCCGCCAGGCAAGCCGGCAAATTGTCGATCAAAGCCACTGCGGTGGCCGACGGAAATCTCAAGTCCGAAGTTGCCCAGGACATTTTAGTTCGCCGCGCCGGACTGAAAACCGCCGTCACGGGGCCGGAACTGAAATTCGCCGGCACCCCAGTCACCTATAACGTGGTGGTTACCAACCCGGGCAACTGCACCGCAGAAAATATTAGTGCTTCGGCCATTTTGCCGCCTAGCGCGAAATTCGTGAACAGCCCCGGCGGACAGTATGTGGAAGAGGAAAACAAAGTCACTTGGACAATTCCCAGCCTCCGGGCCGGCGCCGAACAGGAATTACAATTGACGTGCACGCTGAACTCGCCGGGAACCAATCGCGTGCAAGTTTTGGCCACCGCCGCCGGCGATTTGAACGACAATGTGTCGACCGCCACGAATGTAGAGGCATTGGCCGACCTGAAACTGGAAGTTGTCGATCCGCCGGGACCGTTGGCCGTCGGCGAGGAAATGATCTATGAGGTGCACATCCACAATCGAGGCACCAAAGCCGCGGAAAATGTCGATGTCGCCGGATTCTTCTCCAACGGCATCGAGCCGCTCAATGCCCAGGGCGCACCCAGCCAAATCGCCCCTGGCCAAATCGTATTCAAGCCGATCGCGACAATTGCAGCAGGATCGGAAGTGGTGCTGAGAATCAAAGCCCGCGCCGATCAGGCCGGCAACCACGTATTCCGCACCGAAGTGAACTGCCCGTCGGTGGGCGCCAAGCTTGCTTCGGAAGAAACAACGCTGTTCTACGGCGACGGCCGCACCTCGGAAGAGCGAGTTGCATCGCGGTCCGAAAATTCGATTGCCGGGCAAGTAATTCCCGCGAGCGACAGTTCAGCTCCGGCCGTGGCTCGTTGAGATCGAGCAAGATGAATTCGAACGACCGTCATCCATGCCGGCGCGACCGCGTGGAGGCAATCCGGGAATCGTTTTGCGTGATTTAAATCCGGCGGCTTATCTTTTCACTCGTAGCCGCGACCGGCCGAGCAAAACCCCGGCCAGTCCTAAACTCGCCAATACCATCGTGCTGGGTTCCGGCACCGGCGGATTGCTCCCCGAGACCGTGGTATTACCGAGGGAAATCACCGTGTCCGGCGAGTTCAAGCAAGAGTACGCAACGCCAAACGACGTTTGTCCGGCCAGATTTGTTGGTAAGTTGTTCCAGAGATTGTGGCCAGTATTGGGATTGGGATCCGACTCGTCGTTAGTGTGAAACGTTACCGAAGACCATGCATTCTGGCTCGATGGAGTGGTGGCGTTGCTGGTCGTGAAGAATACCTGCCGAAAATCGGCAAAGCTCGAATCCGTTTTCGGATTTACCGGAGTCAAATCCAGGCGGAAAATCGTAGATCCGCCAGGCAGCAGATTAGCGAAATTCAAGGTTATCGACGAGTGGACAAGCGGCGAAGCATTGTATGAAGTAACGGTAACCGGCGAGGTGATCGAAGGCAGAGTTGTTGAAGGCAGGCCAGTGCCCGGATCAATACCTGGCTGCGGGTCGATCAGGCCTGTGACGTCAAAGGGCACCACATTCTCGTTAAGACCAGCCTGAGTATTATTCAATTGGATGGTGACACTCGTCAGCGTGGCGCCCGAAGTCGGATCACTCGTATTGGTGATCTCCAGGTAAGGATGTGTGCGCAAATATACCCATTCCGCAGTAGTAGTCGACGTGATCGATGGCACTTGGGGATCCAACATACCCAAGTCTTCCGAGATTGCGAGATTGTAGCTGCAGCTAGTCGCCCAAGCAGGACGGACCTCCAGCGCAGCAATTACGCAAACCACCGCTAATCCAATTCGAGATCGTACCCCCGACCTGGTCAAATGCGCGCAAAACATGATGCCTCTGTTCCTTTCGGCAACACAATGCGCCGTTGCCGTGGCGCGTTCTGCTCATGAGCAGTACCCAACTCGCTGTGGATCTGTAAGAAATCTGCACTCTTGCGCGCCAAGAGAATGCTGCGGTCAAAATTTACGACGCAACATCAGACGCTGCTTGTTCCACGGTGCCCGGAAAGGAGAAGCTTTGGGTCGCCACGCTACGTGGATTCCCCTCCCGCCAAGTCACAGTGCGCAGACTGTCTGAAGAGTCGCGCCGAAAAATAGAACCACAGCGCAGACTGGCGCTCGTGAGTGTTCCGTTTAGCGGCCTATCTTCTCTAAATTCCGCCCAGCCTCTCTGAGCGGAACGGTTCCTTTGCCTCTGCTAAACATACTAATTACGGCGGCTTCGTCAGTCAAGCGAGATGCGTGAATTAGTAAAACTTGGCGGATAGTAACGGTATTAACGTTCTAGCCCCGTTTCCGGCAAAACTGTAAAGCATTGATGGAAAGGAGTTTGCGTGTTCGCCTGGCAAGATGCCTGACAAGGAGAAGGGCTGTTGAGACTGCACTCTCGAGCCACACCATTGGCGGATTGCTGAGCAAGTAAATCAGAATAGAACAAAAATGCACCCATCGATCGAGGTATCGCGGGTCCAGATGCTCGGGAAGCCACGGCGTTGTCCACTTAAGCAATCACCGAGCGCGCCGTCAAAATCCCAGCGGCGCATAATAACGGCGCGGCAGGGTCCCCTCGTGCTTCCAGCTTGCCCCGCCGCGCCAACGCTCAGTGCCCCTCCCCAAGGCACTGTGCATCAAAACCATACTTTGCCAGCGCTTCGTGTCAAACTATCTTTCGCGCCGTGAACTCGCCGACATTGGCAGCGAAACAATTGCCGGCATTGCACGATTCCAAAAGTCAACAAAGATCAGGGCTGCCGCTACATTACGACAGTTGTATGCGGATGCCCGCATTGCTAATGTGCGACGACAAGAATCTACAGCTTTGCAGCTCAAAATCATTCGGCCATCAAGCATTGGGAGAATGGCCACGCGATTTCATGCAAGCCAGTCCAATGCGACGTCGAGCGAACCGGCCGAATGGGTCAGTGCCCCAGCGCTAATGCGATCCACGCCTGTCGCGGCGATCGCTCGAACCGTTTCCAGCGTCACACCTCCCGACGCTTCCAAATCCACTGTCTCCGCCAGGGCGTTGCGTATTTCGACCGCGCGACGCAATTCGCCCAAGCTCATGTTGTCCAAGAGCACGATGTCCGGTAATTCTGCCAAAACTGCCTGCAACTGATCCAACGAATCAATTTCCACCTCGACAATCATCTGCCGCCGTGGATCGTCGGCTGGAAAATTCTCCTGGATGAATTTTCGAGCCTGCCGAACGGCCGCCGCCGCCGAAAATCGTGCACCCACCCTCTCCCCTTGGGAGAGGGCCGGGGTGAGGGTGCTGGGCAATTTCACCGAACGGCTGATAGCAGGCGCTTCCTCAATCGCCAAATGGTTATCTTTAATCAGAACAGCATCGAACAGCCCCGTTCGATGGTTGTGCCCGCCCCCCTGTCGCACCGCATATTTTTCCAGTCGTCTCCAACCGGGCGTGGTCTTTCGAGTATCGTAAATTCGCGATTTCGTGCCTGCAACAGCTTCGACAAACCGATGTGTTAGCGTGGCAATTCCCGACAGCCGGCCAACAAAATTCAGAATTAATCGTTCTGCTGTTAGCAGGCTTCTTGCCGGTCCCTCAAGGATTCCCAGTTTAAATCCGGGCTCGACCTGCAGGCCATCGCCGACGATGTTGCCGTCAATGGTCGCCGGTTCAAACCGCAGGCGTTGATCCATCTCATCCAGCACGATTTTAACGGCGGGCAAGCCTGCAATTATGCCCGCCTGCCGTGCCACCAGCGCCGCCCGGCCCACACTTTCCATGGATACCAGACTGACCGTGGTCCAATCCTGGCCGCGATCCAAGTCCTCTAATACCGCAGCCCGAACCAACCGACGGCACTCGTCGGCAACCAGCTCATTCCACTCGGTTTGATGAAATTCCTTAGGCATTTCGCAGATGGAATCGTTGCTTCTGAACAGGCGACCAGATATACCCCCACGCCACTCCGCAGCATAATCAGATTTACTTCATTGCGAAAGAACCGTTCTCCGTGCTTTGACGCTATGCCGCCCGATCCACTTCCTCAATCCAACCATTGGCTGTTGCGCCGCGTCGATCAGGCATTGATCGCCGCGTGTTGTTTGTTCGGCCTTGTCGCGCTCGCAATGTACTGGACGGCGCATGGCGGCCTGCGCGGCCGGTTCATCGAAATCGACCATGCCGATAAACAGTCCGTCGATTTCAAGGTCGACGTAAACACCGCCGACTGGAGTGAAATCGTTGCAATTCCAGAGATCGGCCAAACGCTTGCCCAGCGAATTGTGGAATATCGCCGCCAGCACGGCCCATTTCAAGCAATTGAAGATTTGCGGCACGTTCGCGGCATTGGCCCGAAAACTCTGGAACGATTGAAAGTCTATTTGCTGCCTTTGAACCCACCCAACGTGGCCGCCAAATGACGACTGCTGCGTGCCACTGGCTTTGCCAGTGGCTGCCGCTGGGTGGCATGCTCTCGCGCAGCGTGAGCATGCTCTGTTCCGATTCCGCGGGTTGCCTTGCCAACGTACAATATACAAGCCACATTGATATTCCATGCAATTCCAGCTTACCAGTCCGTTTCAGCCGGCCGGCGATCAACCGCAGGCCATTGCTGCGCTCACGGAAGGGCTGAAAACAGGCCGCAAGCAACAGGTGCTGTTGGGCGTCACCGGTTCCGGCAAAACGTTCACTATGGCCAACGTGATTCAAAACGTACAGCGGCCAACGCTGGTCTTATCGCACAACAAGACGCTGGCGGCTCAACTTTACGGTGAATTCAAAGAGTTTTTTCCTCGAAATGCCGTCCATTATTTCGTCAGCTATTACGATTATTACCAGCCCGAAGCCTACATTCCGCAGCGTGATATTTACATCGAGAAAGACGCTTCGATCAATCAGGAAATCGACCGCTTGCGCCTGGCCACGACCAGTTCGCTGGTCAGCCGCCGCGACGTAGTCATAGTCGCCAGCGTTTCCTGCATTTACGGCTTGGGGTCGCCGGAAGATTATCGCAGCATGATGGTTGGCCTACGGGTCGGAGAGCAAACCGATCGCGATCACGTACTGCGGAAACTGGTCGACATCCATTACGAGCGCAACGACATTGAATTTACCCGCACGAAGTTTCGCGTCCGCGGCGATTGCGTCGAGGTCTGGCCCGCCTACGAGGAATACGCCTACCGCATTGAATTTTGGGGCGACGAAATCGAGAAGCTTTCGATTATCAATCCAACAAGCGGTGAAACCATCGATCGGCTGGAAACCATGTATATTTATCCGGCCAAACACTTCGTCATGCCGGAAGATCGCATTCATGCCGCGGTGGAAAGCATTAAAAAAGAACTCGAGGAACGGCTCGAAGAATTCAAAAACCACAACAAGCTGCTCGAAGCGCAGCGATTGGCCGCCCGTACTCGATTCGACATCGAAATGATGCAAGAGATGGGCTACTGCCCCGGCATTGAGAACTACAGCCGCCCGCTCTCCGGTCGCCCGCCGGGCAGCACGCCTGACACGTTGTACAATTTTTTCCCGGACGATTTTTTGCTATTTGTCGACGAATCGCACGCCACGGTGCCGCAGGTGCGGGCCATGTATGCAGGCGACTGGAGTCGCAAAAAAACCCTGGTCGAGCACGGCTTTCGCTTGCCTAGCGCGCTCGACAACCGCCCGCTCAAGTTCGACGAATGGGAAAGCAAGATTAACCAGGTGATCTATGTTTCCGCCACGCCCGGCCCCTACGAATTGGAAAAAACCGGCGGCGAATTCATTGAACAAGTGATCCGGCCAACCGGGTTATTGGATCCCGTAATCCAAGTTTCCCCTGCCCGTGGTCAAGTTCCGCATTTGCTGGAAGAGATTAGAAAGCGTGCCGCCGTCGGCGAGCGCACATTGGTTACCACTCTGACGAAGCGGCTGGCGGAAGATCTATCGTTCTACCTCGCAGAGCAAGGCGTCAAATGTAAATGGCTTCATAGCGAACTTGATGCCTTTGAGCGGGTGGAACTATTGCGCGACTTGCGTACCGGCCGCTTTGAAGCGCTGGTTGGCGTGAATCTCTTGCGTGAAGGGCTCGATTTGCCCGAAGTTTCGCTCGTGGCCATTCTCGATGCCGATAAGGAAGGCTTTCTGCGCAGTGAGACATCGCTTTTGCAAACCATCGGAAGGGCTGCGAGAAACGTGAATGCCACGGTAATCCTGTACGCCGACAGGGTAACCGACTCGATGCAAAACGCCATGGAAGAAACCCGCCGCCGCCGCACCATGCAGGAGGAATACAACCGCCAGCATGATATTACGCCGGTCACCATTCAAAAGGCCATCCGCGATGGCATTGAGGCGGAAGCCGCCGCCCATGCCCGAGCGAACGCAGCCGTCGGCCGAACCGATGAAGCCCAATACATCACCGAGGAATACATTGCCGAGCTCGAAGCAGAAATGTATGCCGCCGCCGAAGCATTGGAATTTGAACGGGCGGGCGTCATCCGCGACCGGATCACCAAGATGCGCGATTCGATGGGCAAAAAAATGGGCGAGGTCGATTTCCACGCTGAAGATAATGGTCAGGGTCGCGGCAAACGCCGCCGGCATGGCGGCCGCGTTCCCAGACCGAAAAAATTGAGCTGATTTTTCACCGCATCGTCCGCGGCGCCCACTGTCTTTCCGTCCGGCAAAGTTTACCGCATCGGCACCATCGGAACACGTCCGGAATGATCCCCGATGCCCTGAGAACCGCGCTAATCTTGCCGGCCCTTACAGTCCGAATCGAAAAATAGGCCTGCGCCGTACAGCTTACCACGAGCCACCTTCACATCGCCCGGGCCTGGATTTCGATATCTCAATACCGCCGGAGAGTTTGCTCATGAAGAACGCTTTGTCTTGGTTTCTGAACACCGTTGCGCTAAGGGCCGTGTTTTTGGGCGCATTAATTCCGGCCAATCTGCAGGCCGAAGATGCCCCTGGCCCCATCCGTGTTCAGAACGCTTCACGAGCTTCGGCGGTTACCCAAGCAAGCGCATCGACCAGCGCGCCGGTGATCTCACCAGGCGAAATTGCCGCGACGCCGGAAATGTGGTTCTACGAGCAAGCGATTCATCGCTACGACGATCCGAAGAACGCGGTCCGCGCCGCCGCCGAGTTCAAAGCCAACCAGCGCCGCGCCCGCATAGCGGCCATGGATTGGTACGGCTACTCAAATCTCCGACCGGCGTCGGGCATCGATCCCTTCGCCGGCCCATTAAGTCCGCAATGGATCGGCAATGGCTATTATCCCAACACGTGGGTTGCGCCCGCGCATACCACCACGGTTTGGGTGATCCCCGGCGTCGCAGGCGGATATTAACAAAATCGTCAATGCGTCGTCACTCAAAAGTTGGAGTGCTACCAGGGCTCGCTGGGCGCTGTTCAATACTAATGCGGATTGATGTCACGCAGTGCGCGTCAGCTTAACCGCCGTGCCATAGCACAGCACTTCGGTAGCACCCTGGCTGAATTCGGTCGCATCGTAGCGCACCGCAATCACGGCATCGGCCCCGATCTCGGCCGCATGTTGTTCCATCCGTTCGTAAGCGTGTTCACGGGCGGTCTCGCAGACGCCCGCAAACGATTCGATATTACCCCCCACGATTTGCTTGAGTCCACCGATAAATCCCTGCGCGATATTGGGCGATCGAACGACAATCCCCCGCACCAAACCCAAATACGAGCCCACTCGAAAGCCTTCGACTTCATTGCCTGTAGTGACGACCATAAAAACTCCTGGAATAAATGCGAGATTCGCTTGGCAGGACTTTGTAACAAATAAGTTTAGATTTTTTTTGAGCCCTGTGTGTCAGATTCCCGCGGTTAGCGTGTGTATGTTATAGGGAGTTCTCCACCCATAACACACGCCTATGAGCCCTTCCCCCGAAACCCGCCAGAGCTTGCTATTGCGACTGGCCGACCGCGCCGATCAAGCAGCCTGGCAAGAATTTGCAAAAATATACACACCCGTGGTCTATCGGCTGGCACTTCGCCGGGGCCTCCAACATGCAGACGCCGAAGATTTGTCGCAGCAGGTGCTCGCGGCCGTTGCCAAAGCCATCGATCGCTGGCAAACCGACCCGGCTCGGGCAAAATTTCGTACGTGGCTGCATCGCGTTTCCCAAAACTTCATCATCAATGCGTTAAATCGTGCTGCGCCAGATCGTGCCGCCGGCGGTTCAACCCTGTTGGCCGCTTTAGGCAACCAGGCCGCACAATCGCAGTCCGATTCCGATCTCGTGCGATTGGAAATTCGTCGCGAAGTTTTTCGCTGGGCCGCCGATCAAATTCGTCACGAATTTCGCTCCGCGACATGGGACGCTTTTTGGCGTACCGCCGTCGAGAACCAAACTGTCGAACAAGTTGCCAGCGAACTTGGCCTTTCGTGCGGCGCAATTTATGCCGCCCGCAGCCGCATCATGCGGCGGCTAAAAGAAAAAGTGTGCCAGTTTGACGACGAAGAAAATGGCGAATAAATGTCAACTTTCCGCCGCAGCAGTGTGTAATTTATTAAACAGGTAATGGCACTAGCATGAACGAACGTCAACAAATCTGCGATCCGGCGCGAATTGAAAGTTGCCTGGGCGATTCGCTCAGCGACGACGAGCGAGAAGCTTTCGAAGCTCATCTTGAAATCTGTCACGCTTGCCGCCAAGCACTGGAAGAACGTGCAGCAGCGGCCACGGATTGGAACGCAGCACGCGAATTCCTCAGTTCCGATGCCGAATCGCCAATTTATTCCGTCACTGGCCAGATCACAGATCGGCATTCTGCAGCCGATTCCGATTCGGACGAAAATTCTCAACGCGAGGCCGTCGATGGCGTGTTGGCAATTCTTGGCCCAACCGACGATCCACGTATGCTCGGCCGCTTAGGCCCTTATGAAATTGCCGGCGTGGTGGGCCGCGGCGGCATGGGTGTAGTGCTCAAAGCGCTCGATCCGGCCTTGAATCGGTACGTGGCCATGAAAGTGCTGGCTCCTCTATTGGCTACCAGCGGTGCTGCCCGTCAGCGATTTTCCCGCGAAGCGCGCGCGGCAGCCTCCGTCGTTCACGAAAATGTCGTCGCCATTCATGCCGTAGCCGACGCCGGTCCCCTCCCCTATTTCGTCATGCCTTATTTGCGCGGCTCGTCGCTACAAAAGCGGCTTGATGCCCATGGCCCTCTCGGCGTTTCTGAAATTCTGCGCGTTGCCGTGCAAATTGCCACCGGACTCTCGGCCGCGCATGCCCAAGGACTGGTTCACCGCGATATCAAGCCCGCCAACATCATGCTGGAAGATGGCGTCGAGCGACTGAAAATCACCGATTTTGGCTTGGCCCGCGCCGCCGACGATGCCAGCCTGACTCGCACCGGAGTGATCGCCGGCACACCGCAATTCATGTCGCCGGAACAAGCTCGCGGCGAACTTGTCGATTCCCGCAGTGATTTGTTCAGCATGGGAAGCGTGATGTATGCCATGTGCATTGGCTATCCGCCGTTCCGAGCTGAAACGAGTTACGGCACGCTTTCACGCATTTGCGAGGCCCAGCCGCTTCCAATTCGCCAGATCAATCCTGAAATTCCCCAGTGGCTGGTCGCGATCATCGAACAACTTCACCAAAAAAATCCCGACGAGCGTTTTCAAACAGCCCAGGAGGTGGCTCATTTGCTCCAACAATGCTTGGCGTATTTGCGGCAGCCCGATGCGGTTCCCTTGCCGTCGGCAGTTGTCGATTTGATCGCCAAAAATACTCTTCGAACTCCCATGCGGCGCGCCGCCTGGCATTCTGGACTCCCCCTCCACCACCTGCGGCGCGCCGCTTCAAATTTTGTATCCAGCCCCCATCGCAGAATTGCCGCAGCGGAGGCAATCGGTGTGATCGCAGTGGTCATTGTGGCTGTGATATTGTTTCAACTTGCCGGCGGCAGCCGACCTGCCGCAAAGTCGAACACTCCCAACCGCTTGGTTGTCACGGTTCCCATTGAGGCGCCATCGAGCACCGGACTGCTGCACGTTCCGACTCAAACGACCATCTGGGACGACGAGGTCGCCCGGCAGATTTCTCAATTGCAATCCGATATCAACCGGCTGGAAAGCCGCATATCCACGTTTGAAAATTCCACACAGGAGCGTAAGCCATGAAAGCCACCTCCGTCCATGTCGCATTGCTGGCTGTTTTTGTATACGGACTTTCGTCCGTAGCCTATCTTTACGGCCAGGCGAATGGCCGGCCGGTTCCCGCCCCTCCCGCGGCTGCTGCGCCCCCTTCCGCCGCGCCCGTTGCACCGACACCTTTTGTGTCCAGTGGGGAGTACGGTTCATCTGGCAATCTCGATCCGGAACTGCCTCAGGAGTACCGCACGATACGCATCGAACATGCCGATGCCTCCGTCTTGGCCAAGCAGCTCAAAGATCTCGTCCCTTATAGCACAGTGCTCGGCGATGCCCGAACAAATCAAATCATCATTCACGGACCTAAGGAGGTTATCGAAACGGTACTATCGCTCATTAAACAGCTCGACGTGCCCGATGCGGAAAATGTGCCGGGCGCCAAAAATTCCGGTTTCACATTCGGTGTTGCCAAGCCGGCAACGCCAATCGGACCTCCTACCGCCGGTGCAACCATCGGCGCTGGATTACCCAGTTGGAGAAAGGCATCAGAGGAATATTCCGATTGGTCTGCAGGCGATGAAAAGGAAATTCAACAGAAAGTCCTGCAGATGCTTCAAATGCTCAACGATCACCGAGCATTTCCCAGCGCCGACGGGGTGCAAGAGCTGAAGGGGCGGATCGATCACTTACTGAGCGAGCAAGCCCGGCGTGCCAATGAAGAAGCCCAGCGCGCCGACGAAAAAGCTCAATTGGCTAACCAACAAGCCCAAAAAGCTCGAGCACTCGGCGACGATGAGCAGCGGCTCGCAGCCGAACAGGCACGCCGTACGGCCGACGATGCTCGGCGCACCGCCGAACAAGCCCGGCGCACCATTGAGCAGCTTCAGCGTGCCCTGCAAACACCCCCAGGCAATGAGCACGCAAGTGATGATGCCCGGCGGGCAATGGAAGTTGACCAACGCATGGCCGCTCTGTCTCTTATCATTCGTCAATTGGAAGCCGCCGGTAATCCTACGGACAAACAAAAGGCCGAACTCGACAATGCCAAACAGCAACTCAAAGATCACCTTGCGACCCAATTCGACGAACGACAAAAGCAGGAGTCTGAGGAGCTTAAACAACTCCGCCAACGCCTGGATAATCTCGAAAAGGAAATTTCCAATCGCGCGCAAGAACGCGAGAAATTGATCGACCGTCGGTTCGACGAATTGACTACCTCCACTGACACGACGGATGCGGGTGTGATGACGGTCACGACCAAGAATCTTACCGTGAAGAATATCAACAGCGGTAAAGCCATTCAATTCAAAGTGGAAGCACCGGGGGCAATCACGATAACGCGGCCTTTGTCGCCGACGCCGCCAGTGCCTCCGACCCGCGCCGATGCGGCACGATCGGATTCGGATTAAACGCCGCCGCCAGCCGAAGCCGGCGACTCGAAAAACGATGATTTACACTCCATGTTGCCGCCGGCAGCTCCAGCGTCAGATAAAACCAAATGAGTTGAACCGCTGATTGGCTGCATTTTCGGCCTTGAGGGCTAAAAGCACGGCCCGAATTGCCCCTCCTCCCGTCGCCCAGGTTCCGTATAGAATTGACTGGGTAGATCTGTCGCCAAGGAGGTGTGCGATGAAGAGTCGATTATTTTCTGCTGCTGCGGTTACTTTCGCAGTGCTTTTGGTTGTGATGTCGCCAGTTTCGGCGAGCGCGCAAGTTGCGATCTGGCCCGGATCGGTTGTGGCTCCGTTTGTACATGTGCAGTGGAATGGCCGGCAGGTGCACGTTTGCGCTCCGTTTGTGAATTTAGTAGTCGATTTGCCGCGCTGCTGTGCAGCGCCGCCGAGTTGCTGCGAAGCGTGCGGAACCGGCGGAGCATACAGCCAATCCAACCGCGAATTGTACGGCCGGCCAACGCGCCAGCAGTTAGCAAGGTCCGCGAGTAAGCTGTTTGATTCGCTCGATCAATTCCAAACTGCCGATAGTTGGCGGAATTATTTAGCACTGTCGCCTGGCGAAACTTTATCAGCCGAAGCGGTTAACTACCCGTCGGACACTAGAGCGGTCGATAACCGTCTGCTCGCAGTCCTGAGGCGTTTCGATGCGACCAATCGACAAGCGGAATACCGTCAAATCACTGCCCTGCCCGAATTTCAGCAAACGCACACATTGCTGGCAAATTATTTGGCCCAACAGCCCCGTTCGCCGGATTCTAGAACCAAACCATTGAGCGTTATGTTGGCAAGCTCGTCGGCCTCTCCCGTCTCTCATGCTGCGCAGGCGGTAGACATCGCTCGGGTAGCTGTGGCACAGAACGCGCCGACCTCAAACGAGCAAACTGCGGGCGCACCAAAGCAAACCCATCCTACCATCGAAGAATTGCCGCCGCAGATTCAAAAAAGCGGAATCTGAATTGCCGTGATTTGGCGGCTGGCAGAGTAGCGAGCGTTTGCCGCGGTGAGCGGGACGCCAGCTGCCGAACCTTGCTTCCGGAGGTTCTGAGCAGGCCGGACGTCCAACATTCACCGCAACAAAACTGTCGAATCTAGCTGCACTTCACGGGCCTGTGAAATGCAGCAGTTCGTTCCTTGCCAGGCTCCGGACCATCTGAATCCATCAAATGGCACCGTAGCCCTGACTTAATAAGAAGCCTGGGGCCGCCCTCGGGGGAGTGAGGGAGGAGCGTTAGGCAACAACGGCAGCCCCAGGCATGGTTCCAATTACATCAACCTCGTTGATGAGCTGCCGAACGCCCGCCACGCGTCGGCAACATTGATTACACAATTGTTTTTCGTAGAATGTATACACGCGTCCTGTCAGCGTCACGACTCCCGCCTGGGCTTTCACTTCCAAGTACCGCAGCGCGGGGACGTGCTTAGCTTCTAGGAAACGAGTGACGCGGTCTTCGAGCGCGCGATCAGAATCTGGTATATGCGAGTTAAGCATGAGTTTCGTCCTTGGATCAATCCCTTTGGCGTAAGGCGACTCAGCTATCAGGCGGTCGTGCTTCACGTGCAATTGAATCAACATCCGTTCGCAAAAACTAAACACTGATTCAATTTGCTTGTCGCACTGGTGAGGATTCCGCCTGTCCTCGCTACCGATTGAATTTCCTGGCCGCGATCCTTTTTCTTTAATGATTTACTTATTGTTGTTTTTCTTATTCTTATGGGTGCCCCTATTTGCAATGCCCGTGCCAATCGAAAAGCAAGTTGCGCTTTTTGTCTTTAATGAGCGCGCTACTATCGAACTAAGTTTCGATATGGCAACCCGTTACTGGCTTTTAACTCTCAATAGATAAACTTTCCGCTGGCGGATTAAGTTTGTATTGGCGGGAAATACTGCCCGTAAAACTAGCTTGTTTTGCCCGCTTGGCGTGCAACATCCGTTGAAGAAATAGGATGATGTTAAACGGGGCGAGTATGCCGGTTTCGGAAACTTTTCGCATGAGCGCAACGGCATACTCCGCCACACACATAATTCAAAATTTCGCCGCGCCGACTTCGTTCTTGTTGTGCGCTAAAACGTTATGGTTGCACCCGCAAAGTTGTGCCGAGGACCTCGACTAAAAACGCCAGTTCGTCGGTGCGTTCGTCGATGGTCTTCAGCACGGGTTTGCCGCCGCCGTGGCCGGCATCGGTGTCGATGCGAATTAAGATTGGCGCAGGGCCCGCCTGGGCTGCTTGCAAAGCGGCTGTGAATTTGAAGCTGTGGACCGGCACGACTCGATCGTCGTGGTCGGCTGTCATCACCAAAGTTGCCGGATACTTTGTGCCGGGCTTGAGATTGTGCAGCGGCGAGTAGGCTAGCAGCGCTTTGAATTCTTCGAGATCTTCCGGCGAACCATAATCGCTGGTCCACTCCCAGCCACACGTAAATTTGTTGAAGCGTAGCATATCCATCACTCCCACACCGGCCAATGCGGCGCCAAACAAATCAGGCCGCTGCGTCAGGCACGCACCCACTAGCAAGCCGCCGTTGGAATGCCCGGCAATCGCCAGCTTGGGCGTGGAAGTGTAATGTTGATCGATCATCGATTGGGCGGCCGCAATAAAATCGTCGAACACATTTTGCTTTTTCAGCTTCATGCCGGCCTCGTGCCAAGCGCGACCATATTCTCCGCCGCCGCGTAGATTCGGCTCGGCGTAGATCCCTCCCATTTCCATCCAGACCAAATTTCCCACTGAAAAATGCGGCGTGAGCGAAATATTGAATCCGCCGTAGCCATACAGCAAAGTTGGATTTTGTCCGTTCCGCTCCAAGCCTTTTTTGGAACAGATGAACATCGGCACGCGGGTGCCGTCGCGACTGGTATAAAACTCTTGCCGCGTCTCGTAGTCGTCCGGATTGAAGTCGACATGCGAGCGGCGAAACAGCGAAACCTTATCGTCGTCTAATTGACACCGATAGACTGTTGGCGGCGCCGTGAAACCTACGAAGCTGAAAAATGTCTCCCGATCGGTTCGCCGACCGACAAATCCGTCGACCGTTCCCAAGCCGGGCAATTCGACATCGCGCACAAATTTGCCGTCCAGGCCATCCTCCTTCACAACGCTGTGCGCATCCTTCAAGTAAGTCAAAAATAATTGGTTGCCGACGATGCTTGCGTTTTCGATTACGTCGGTCGACTCGGGCACGACCGTTTGCCAATGTTCGCGTTCGGGGTGATCCAGATCAATGGCGATGATCCGTCGCAGCGGCGCATCCAAATCGGTCATGAACCAAAACAAGCTGCTGTCGTTGCCCAAATAGTCGTACTGGGCTTCGAACAAGTCGATTAGTTTTACGATCGGCGCATTCGGACTGTCGAGTCGCTGATAGTAAATGAGGTTTTTGGGTTCCGAGCTGTGCGCGATGCCGATCACCAGATACTTGCCGTCTTCGCTGGCGGCGCCTTGGAACTCCCATTCTTTTTTGTCGGGGCGGTCGTATACCAACTGATCGGCCGATTGGGGCGTACCGACGCGGTGGTAATACAGTTTTTGATAGTAATTGGTGTCGGTCAGCTTGGTGGCTTCATTCGGTTCGGCGTATCGCGAGTAGTAAAAGCCTTTGCTGTCGGCGGTCCAGGAAATTTCCGAGAACTTGCTCCACTTCAGTTCGTCGGGCAAATCTTTGCCGGAATCCACGCCACGCACATGCCAGACCTGCCAGTCGGACCCGGCCGTCGATAACGAGTAACCCAGCAGCTTGCCATCATCGCTGACGTTGTAGCTCTCCAGCGCAACAGTGCCGTCTTTGGACAGCGTGTTGGGATCGAGCAATTCGGTCGGAGCTGCATCGAGCGCCGCCATCCAATACAAGACGCTTTGGTTTTGTAGTCCGTCGTTATGCTGGTAGAAATATCGACCGGCGCGCTGCGTGACCAAACCGTAACGCTCGTAGTTTTGCAAAGCCGTCAGGCGTTTGCGGATGGTTTCGCGGGCGGGAATTTTATCGAGGAAAGCGCTGGTGAGTTTGTTTTCGGCGGTGATCCAGGCGCGAGTTTCGGCGCTGTCGGGGTCTTCCAGCCAGCGGTACGGATCGGCGACTTTTGTGCCGTGATAGTCGTCAACCTGATCGCCTTGACGGGCGGCCGGATAAATCAGCCGGGCATTGTCCTGTGATACATCGGTGGAATCCGTTTGTCCGATTGCTATGCTCGTCAGCAGCAAAAACATCATGCAGCAGCCAAGTGTCCGCCGAACATGGAATTCACAAGTAGATTTCATCGTTTTTTGCGCGGCTTGAATGGACTGCTGTTGTACTTAGCGGAAGGCCACTTTCGGCGGGACGACAATTACCGATCGAACGACTGGGCGACCGCATAATAACAACGCGGCAAGCGTGGATTGTCTGTTATGTCGGCTGCTGAAACAACCATTGGTATCGACGCGTCGGATTGAATCTAGGCCGATTGGTGTGGGCAGTATTATCCGACGGGCACTCACGTCTCACTCAGATAGCGTGGTTTCGAGACTGCCTCGCAGCGGCGGGCCAATCTTCAAACTTAGCTGCGCCTTCGGCGGCCCAGGCGATAGCCGGCCAGCGAAACCAGGCCGATTGCCAGGCTCATCAGCGAAGCAGGTTCGGGAACCGCCGAGTAAGTGTAGGTAACGCTAGCGCTGGCGGCGGCATTGGTAGCGAATTGCAGAAGCAGATTTCCGGCGCCGCTGCCTGTCGAAGTACCCTGTGCCTTGATGGGCAACGAAACGTTTCCAGATCCAGTGAAGGTGGCATAGTCAACGCTGCTGCCGGTTTCGCTGTCGGAATTGCTAAGGCCCGTGTATGACTTGCCCGAGGTACCGCCGAAATCGATCGTGCCGTCAAAGGCGGTTACATTGTCTGATGTGCTGGCTATAGGAAGCGAGATCACCAGGACGTTATTGCTAGGATCCTAGAGCGTAATCGTGGCCTGCAAATCCATGGTCACGGTGGCCGGCGCTGCATCCAAGCTTTCGAACTTGGCATTGCCTGACACCGAACCGTCGAGCGTGAATGAAATTCCGGTTAGCGTTTGCCCGGGAAAGAGCGAAGGATCCCACTGTGGGAGCGACAAGCTAGACGTCCAGTTCGTCGTAGCGGGACCGTATGACACGGGCCCATACGAAACAGTGGTGGCATGCACGACCGGCGCGCATAAGAACGCCGACAAAGCCAGCGCGGCGGCGATAAGCGATCTGCGTAACTTCAACATGTACGGCGGCCTAACGAGTGTAGTAGGATCTGTGCCGAAACAAAGCCTTCGGCCGCCTCTTCTCCCCCCGATAGACTAGTCAGAAACTACAAAAAACGCAAGGAATTTTAGGAAATTTATTCGAATGGGTATTTTTGGGGCCAGATTTGTCGCAGAAGCGGGCCATCGGTGCATTTGGGGTGATGCGCAGGAAGATGATAGTGGGCGGATGGCGCGGCAACCCCCGGGCGGAGGCCGGGGCTAAAGGGCGGGATGGAGTGGGAATCTGATTGGCGGTTCGACCCCCAGTAAGAAGCCGGGGCTAATTGCGCGCGCAAGAAATTGTGCGCGCAATAAAAAGCCCCGCGAGGCTATTGGGCCAAGCGGGGCCTGGGTATTCAAACCAGAATTACTTTTGGAATGGCAACTTTGCTGTGTGCGCTAGAAAGAGTGCACGAAGCAAGGTGCATTAACGGCGACCGCCGCCGCCGCCGTAACCGCCGCGGCCACCACCGCCGCCACCGCCACCGTATCCACCACCACCACGTCTGCCACCGCCACCACCGCCGCCGCCACGCTCTTCGCGGGGACGTGCTTCGTTGACGGTTAATGGACGGCCATCGTGTTCCTTTTCATGCAGGCCACGAATGGCTTCCTGAGCGGCGTTGTCGTCGCCCATTTCTACAAAGCCGAAACCCTTGCTGCGTCCTGTATCGCGGTCTTGCACGACCTGGGCGCTTTCGACATTTCCGAACTGTGTGAACAGTTCTTCTAAACTCTGACTGGTGACGTTGAAACTGAGATTACCAACATACAGGCGCTTACCCACGATAGAACTCCTTAGAAATTGGACCGACCCTAACAATTAGCTTTCCGGGTCGAACGAAAGGGACCAGAGTGGCCGGCCCGCCAAGTGGCGGAGGCGAAGTAACGGCAGCGGACCGCTTACCATAAGCGGGGCGCTACGAATTGCGTCGTTCCACGAACTAGGACTAATATGCCATTTTTCTTTGAAGAAGGAAAGGACGGGGTCGGGTTTCGAATGCCGAACCCGGAGAAATAGGGGAAAATGAGCAAGAAAGTACCGTCTGGGCAAAAAAAGCTGCCCAAAGAGCATGCCCTGGGCAGGGCCACGCCGACAAAGTGTGCGATTCCACAGGGGATTGGTTGAAAAGTGGATGGAAACCGATCAGCTTGTTTTCGGTAAAGGGTGCGGCGGAGCGAGTTTCCCGTTTTTCAGGTTGTCCAGTATTGGAAGAATTTGATCGGCCGGTATGGCGTAGGATGCGATGCGTCCGGCGCGCGCGATGTTGATGCCTAACGCCTTACCGGAAAGGTCGACCAGTGGTCCGCCGCAATCTTCGGGGCGGAGCGCCGAATCGTGCTGAATGACGTTGGGGAAATCAACAGCCCGACGGCTCATACCTCCGCTGGCTGCGTTCATTTCATCGGAGCGATTTTGGTGATGTTTGGGAGTCGTCAAGGTAACGGAAAATTGCATTTCGTGATCGCCCCGATTGATGCCCAACGAAATGCTGTCGCCCGGTTTGTGCCATTGAAGGGCTTCCACCAGCGCATCGCCAGAATCGATTGGTTTGTCGGCCAAGCGGGTAACGACGTCGTCGACTTGTAATCCAGCTTGCTGGGCAGGGCTGTGAGGCAAAATGGTTTTGATTTTTGCGCTGCCTCCGAATTGCTCCAGCTCGATCCCCAAGACGCCGCCAGGAGGAGGCACACTATGGCGCGGCAAACTAACCACGCCAAGAGCTCGCGGCAAATCGCCGGGCGAAGCCGTGGCGACTAGCTGGCCGACACGCGGCCCCGAGGCTTCCTCGGTCCATTGGACTGGTGTCAAATTATCGGCCTCGATTTTTAGCATCGCCAGATCGGAATGTGGATCGTATCCGACGATCTTGGCAGGCAGCTTTCGGTCGCTTAGACGGACGCTTACAGGATCGCGCAATTCGCTGTACTTGGTAAGAATCCATCCATCGCTATCGACCACCGTGCCGAGATCCGCTTCTTTACCGCCACATAAGATACGTACGGTCGCCCGATCGGCTGACGCGACCACACTGACATAAGCTTGCCTTACATCGGCGCCATCGCGCAATTTGCGATTTGGCAAGCGATCGGGTTGTTGTGCCCATGCGGCGCTAGCGAACAAAATAAGGTTGATGATCGCTAAAATGCCAATTTTATTTGTTCGCGAATTCATTTGGTTACGGAACGGCCCGATTGAATTGCCAAGAGGGCTTGTTCATTCTCGCTTTAACAGCGTTGCAGATAGTTCCATTTCTTGTCCGTCTCGAATTACGGCCAGCGTGACCTCATCGCCGACTTTATGTTTTCCTACAACGACTTGCATCGCCTCGATACTGTCGACCTTTTCGCCGGCAAGACGGGTGACGACATCGTCGATTTTCAGTCCGGCCTTTTCGGCAGCCCCGCCAGGTGAAACATTTGCCACCCGGCAACCATCGGGCGCAACTTGGCCGCTGAGGCCCAACATGGGGCCACCACGAGCGGGTTCACTTCCTGGCTCGCCAAGGGTCAGCCGGGACCACGAATTGCGAAAAGCATCGATGGGCACGTGATAATTGTCGCTCAAAGGATCATCGATGCTGCTATGAATGCCGATCACGCGACCCTGCCAATCGAACAGCGGTCCGCCGGAATCGCCGGCAATCAACGGGCAATCGGTCCAAATTGTGTCGGAGCTCGCTGAGATGACGCGGCCAGCGCGGACAGTCGGAGTATAGTTTTTTCTAAATCCGCCCGGATATCCAAGTGTGACACACCAGGCGCCCGGGTTGAGCGTGCTGGAGCGGCCCAGAGCGACGTGTGGCCAGGGACCCGGATCGATAATTTTGATCATTCCCGCATCGATTGACGGGAGGGCGCCAAGCGTTTTGGCGCGGAGCACTTTACCACTGGGCAGCACGACGTAAGCATTTTGTCCCGAGGCACCAGAGATGTGCCCGACGGTTAAGACAAATCCGTCGGCGGTAACGATGACACCGCTTCCTAAGCGTTCGCCAACTTCAACCCCAACCGTGGCTGGCAGACCTTTTTTCACTACGTCTTCGATGGCGACTTGAATTGACTCCAAATCGCTAACGGATTCGGGCGCGATTTTGGACAGTGCTGTGACTTTCGACAGCGCTGCTGTGGATTTCGTATCCGCCGTGTTTGACGAGCTACTAACCGTGGCGATTTGTGTGACCGGTTTGTCGGCGGTGCACTTTTTCTGGGCGGCGGTTTCTGGTGGCATTTCGCTGGAAACGGGTGTATTGGACACGGTCGCTATAGAACTTTGCAGAACTTCGGCGCGCGCCGAAGATAACGTCTTGAAAGTTGCGCACAAATTGAAAAGGCAGTCCTGGAGTTGGTAGAAGTTTGTTTGTCACAACGAACCTACCAACAGGAAAGGACTGCCAGATGGAGATTGTATCACAATCGGGAAGCGGCGAGAACTTTGAGGGTGTGATTCGGATTGAGGAAGGCAAGATTCGTTCGCATGTGGACCAGGTGGTTCGCGAGACGGTCGAGCAGACCCTGAATGGCTTGCTGCAGGCCGAAGCCGACGAGTTGTGCGGCGCCAAACGCTACGCTCGCTCGCCGGAACGGCTCGACACCCGGGCCGGGCATTACGACCGCAAATTGCAGACTCAAGCCGGCGAGGTGACGCTGTCGGTGCCGCGGCTACGGAATCTACCGTTCGAGACCGAGATCATTGAGCGGTATCGACGGCGAGAGTCGAGCGTGGAAGAAGCCTTGGTCCAGATGTACTTGGCTGGGGTCTCGGTACGGCGCGTGGAGGACATCACCGAGGCGCTGTGGGGCACACGGGTCAGCCCGAGCACCGTCAGCGAGCTGAACCAGAAGATTTACGCGCAGATCGAAGCCTGGCGCAACCGGCCGGTGGAAGGCGAACATGCCTATGTGTACTTGGACGGTATCTGGCTCAAGCGTAGTTGGGGCGGCGAGGTCAAGAACGTGGCGGTGCTGGTGGCCATCGGCGTGCGGAACGATGGCTATCGTGAGATTTTGGGCGTGGCCGAAGGCGCCAAGGAAGACACCCAGAGTTGGCGGAACTTTTTGCGGCATTTGAAGGAGCGTGGCCTGCGGGACGCGCGCCTCATCATCTCCGATAAGTGCCTCGGCCTGGTGGAAGCGGTGGCCGAGTTTTATCCTGAAGCGGCCTGGCAGCGGTGCCTGGTGCACTGGTATCGCAACGTGATGAGCGTGGTACCCAAGAGCAAGGTGAAGGAAGTGATGGCCATGCTCAAAGCGATTCATGCCCAGGAGGATCGTCAAGCGGCCCGTGACAAGGCACAGGCGGTGGTGGAGAAACTCGTGGCGTCTCGATTGAGCCAAGCAGCCACGATCGTGCGCGAGGGCGTGGAGGAAACACTTTCGTACATGTCCTTCCCGCGTGAGCACTGGATTCGCATCCGCACGAATAATGTGCTGGAGCGAATTATGCGTGAGATTCGCCGTCGCACACGCGTGGTGGGCAACTTCCCCGACGGGAAGAGTGCCGTGATGCTGGTGGCCGCTCGGCTACGTCACATCGCCGGCACCCGCTGGGGCCAGCGCGTATACCTCGACATGGAGCGGCTGCGTGAAGCGAAGCAAATCGCGGCCGAAGTAGCGATCGCGTAAACTGGCGAATTTTTTGTTCCCCCTCGGGGGAACAAACCCAAGAAAACCACCAGAAACCAACCCAGCTCCAGGACTAACCAAAATCAATTGTGCGCATCTTGACGGACACTACCGCGCCGAAGTGGATGGATCGCCCGAATGCATTCCTAGACATACCAGGAAGGCGAGGCGGACCAGGGCCTGAGGAGTGTGATTTCTATCGAGCATGGCAGGCTTACCCGTTTGAGACCCAATTGTATTTATGCGATTTCAATCTACAACCCATGTGGGCTAGTTCGCGGCGTTGACGAGTGCTTTAACAAGGGCTACGCATGCCGCGCAGTGAGAAACGCGACGATGATGCGCAAATGTGCGCAACAAAAAACCCCGCGGCGGTTGGCCGCGGGGCTTTTTGGAAAAATTGATCCGGCGATACCTACTCTCGCACTTTTGGTACTACCATCGGCTCCGAAAGCTTAACTACCGTGTTCGGAATGGGGACGGGTGTGACCTTTCGGATATGGTCGCCGGAAGAAACCGATGCCGCGGTAAAGCGAGCACCGGCTTATGATCCGTGATTGTAGGAGGCGTTTACCGGCGCCGAGATGCAATTGTGGTGCAAATCGGCGAAAGGATTCGCCTCCTACAAATTGGTTGTAATAATTGGCTGCTCTTAGTTTTTGGAATTGTTACATTCCAGTAGCCGCCGCTTTTTTACTCCTCACCCTGCCCTCTCCCACAAGGGGCGAGGAGGCGAAGCGTAATCGAGCGGTCGATTAAGATGGTCAAGCGTTCGTCCGTTAGTACCGGTTAGCTAAGCACATTACTGTGCGTACACATCCGGCCTATCAACCTGGTAGTCTTCCAGGGGACTTTCGCGGCACAAGGCCGCAACGAAACCTAATCTTGGAGCGGGCTTCACGCTTATATGCTTTCAGCGTTTATCCTTTCCGTTCATAGCTATCCAGCCGTGCCGCTAGCGCGACAACTGGTACACCAGAGGAACGTCCTTCAAAATCCTCTCGTACTAAAGAAGAATCTCCGCAAGTTTCGTGTGCCCACAGCAGATAGGGACCGACCTGTCTCACGACGGTCTGAACCCAGCTCACGTACCACTTTCATTGGCGAACAGCCAAACCCTTGGGAGCTTCTCCACCCCCAGGATGTGATGAGCCGACA
>Ga0182024_10005371_pt1 | contig 28772 bp, 26 predicted proteins | sample P32metaG_FD_120480 | JGI IMG/M metagenome (GOLD analysis project Ga0182024, IMG submission 120480) | Permafrost microbial communities from Stordalen Mire, Sweden - P3-2 metaG (Illumina Assembly) | ecosystem: Environmental > Terrestrial > Soil > Wetlands > Permafrost | place: Sweden: Stordalen...
GCGGGAAACCCTAAACTGGAAAACACCAGCGTATATTCTCGAAACGAGTGTTTCGACGACCCATTGAGGCCGCGTACACTATGTCTCCGGAACGTTTTGTAAAGGATCTCTTCGGACCGTACACAGACTGAATGGCGGAGAGGGTGGGATTTGAACCCACGGTACGGTTTCCCGCACGCTCGCTTTCGAGGCGAGTGCTTTCAACCGCTCAGCCACCTCTCCGCGGTCGTTTCTTCTTTCATCGTAACAGAGCCCATCATTCATGAGCAATTCTGAGACAGCACACTTGTTCGTATCGCATCGTTATGCGATGTCCCTCTAACCCAGGTCATTGTCAGCCACTAATCTAGCAGACGATGTTTCAGCGGTTGAGCATACTTGATTCTCAGGCTATAGTTCGCGCCATGTTCATGAAGGCCAAAGATGCAGCGTCGTTCGCGGGTCTCGCCGTAGTTGGCGCCGTCGCACTTCTGTTGGCGTTCGGGCCGTTGCTCGTCGAAAAAGGAGATGTAACCCTTCTCCACCTTGTGTGGGTTTCTTGCGCGCTCACGTTCGTTTCCGTCATCTTTTTCGGTGTCGAAAAATACCTAAACTCGAAAGATGAACAGGATCGCAGGAAAAAGGACGATGATCGGGACGTGATCCTCAAAAGGCTGTTGGAAGAACGGGAAAGAGGGAGCGCCGCACAACGTACGGTCACTCCGCAGAAAGCAGCGGACTTGGAACAAGCGCACACGCTCTATTCCGTTTTGGAAACGACGGAAAACAAGCCTCCGGCAGAGGCTGCGAACCTGATGCGAGAGGCACTGAAAGCGGCAGCAAGCAAGGCAACCACAAAACAGCTCTATGTTTGGGATGACATCACAGCGATGCTGCAGAGACGGATTACTGGCAACCAGAAAGACCGTGAAGACCTTCGGAAGGCCGCAGATTCGCTCGTTTGGTCAGCGCTCGAACTGCCGGAGAAGAACCGGCGATAACACAAACCTCAAGACGCAGAGTTGGGCGCTTGATACTTGACCACGACACTCGTCAACGCCGCAGCGCGAAAAAATCTTGCAACAACTTCACCGACTCTTCCCTCAGCACTCCGCCCACAAACGGGACCTGGTGGTTCAGCGCCGCGTGTGTCAACGCCGTAAAGCACGTACGCGCCGCCCCGCCCTTCGCATCATCCGCCCCAAAAACCAATCGCCCAATCCGCGCCTGCACCATCGCTCCCGCACACATGATGCACGGCTCCAGCGTCACGTATAGCGTGGTCTCCGCGAGCCGGTAATTTCCCAAGCGCTTCGCCGCCTCCCGCAACGCCACAATCTCCGCATGCGCCGTCGGATCGCAATCGCGGATCGTCCTATTCGCTCCGCGCGCAATAATCTCGCGGTTATACACAATCACCGCCCCGATTGGCACTTCGTCCGCCGCCGCGGCCGCCCGCGCTTCTTCCAGCGCTTCTTTCATGAATTCAATTTCAGGACTCATTGAAATGAGAGAGTAGCATTCACGGCGCGGCCGATCCTAGCCCAAGAATCGAGATTTCGCGTCAACCGCGATTCACTTTCGCAGGAACTCGGTCCTAGCTTGACATTCCGCCACTACCGCAAGAAACTTACTGCACGAACGATCGACGCAAAATATTTTTACAGGAATTTCGGCGCCAAGGAATCGTGCGTCTGGAAAACTATTGAATGGAACTTCGCAAAGATCCCATTACCGAAAGCTGGATCGCACTAGGTCAGCGCGAACTGCTTGTCGAGCCGGCCGACTGCCCGCTGGATGCGGAAGCCGTCGACAAGCTACCCGCCATTCTTTCCTATCCCGCTGAAGGCACCTGGCAGGTCCGCGTGATCGCGCATCCCGATCCCTTGTATCGCATCGAAGGCGAACCCGGCCGCTTCGCCGAAGGCATGTACGACAAAATGGGCGCCATCGGTGCCCACGAAGTGGTCATCGAAACCCGCCAACACGATAAGCGCATGTCGCAGTTTAGTGACGACGAAATCGATCGCGTATTATCCATCTGGGCCGCGCGTATCACCGATCTAAAAAAAGACTCCCGCTTCAAATATGTCAGCATTTTCAAAAATCAAGGTGCGCTCGCCGGCGAAGAATGGTCTCATGCCCACTCGCAGATTACCGCCACCATCTTTGTTCCGCGGCGCTTGAAATATGAGCTTTCTGCTTCCCACGAGTGGTACAAAGATAAAGAACGTTGCATTTTTTGCGACATGGTCCGCCAGGAGGAAAAGCTAGGTAAGCGCATCGTCGACGTGCAGGGCGATTATTACGCCTTATGCCCCTACGCTTCCCGTGTCCCATTCGAAACGTGGCTCATGCACCGCCGCCACAATCATCTCTTCGAGCAACCGCGCGCCGGTTCCAATCGCCGCCATCTTGCCGCGCTACTCGGCCGCGTTCTGCGTCGTCTCGAAAGAGTCGCCCCGGCTTTCCACATGGTGGTGCACACTTCGCCCAACACACGCAGCAAAAAGGGCGAACTTGCGGGATATTGGAAGACTCTCGCCGACGATTATCACTGGCACATTGAAATTTTGCCCATCGTCGAAACGCGCAGCAAGTCTTACAGCATCAAAGAAGTTTATTTTAACGCCGTGGTCCCGGAACACGCTGCGGAAAAGTTGCGCTCTATCGATCCGAATTCATGACTTCACCATCCAGAAAGATTTTTCGCCATCCGCAAAAGGGTGGAATCATCAGTACCCTGATCGGTTTGCTCTTTCTCGTGTTGCTCTGCGGCGCGCTGTATCTGGCGCGCGTCCCGCTATTGCGCTTGGCCGCCGAGTCCTGGATTGTCGACGAACCTGTTGATCACGCCGACGTTGTCATCGTCTTAAGCGACGACAATTTTTACGCCGATCGCGTTACCCGCGCCGCAGAATTGATGCGCGAAGGTCATGCTCCTATCGTGGTTGCCAGCGGCAGACGATTGCGCCCCTACGCGGGCATTGCGGAATTGATGCAACATGACTTGCTCGAGCGCGGGGTTCCCAAAGAAAAAATAATTGCTTTCCCGCAAGACGCCGACAACACGCGCGAAGAAGCCGAATCGCTCGTGCCTCTCGTCCAGCAAAAAAATTGGCGCACCATTATCGTCGTCACTTCCAACTATCACACGAGGCGCGCCAGATATATTTTCAAAAAAGTTTTTCCACAGGATATTGTCATCCATGTTGCCAGCGCCCGCGACGGCGACTTTGACCCCCAACAGTGGTGGCGGAAGCGTAAATCCTGGAAAGAGTTAACTCGCGAGGTGGCCGGCATGGCGGTGGCTATTTGGGAGCTCCGCGGATCCCGTGACGCTAAGACCATAGCGCAATCTCTTGTGGACCCCGCCGGACTAAAACCACAATTAGCAGTATAGCAGTTTTGGAAACACCCCACATTTGCCACCCCCCATTCCCCTTTACTCCCGCTAAGTCCTGTACTATCTTCATGATTCTAAGTCGCAGCTTCCGCCCAGCTGCGCGCGACTTCGAAAAAACAAACAAACCCTTCATCGAGGTGTTTTTTATGTGGAGAAAAGAAGATTCGAAGCCGCAAGGCTCGGCGGACGCTGTGGCCGCTCCAGGCATTGCTGTCGCCACTCCGGTTGCCACCACCGCCAAGCCCAATATTGTTCCCGTGACCAGCGCTCCGCTCGCACCTCAACCGCGTTCCGGCGCCAGCATCAGTCAGGGAATTAGAATCAAGGGCGAAGTTACCGGCAGCGAGGATCTTTATGTGGACGGCCAAGTTGAAGGCAAGCTCACGCTTTCCAACGGTAGCTTAACGATCGGACCCAACGGGACCGTAAAAGCAGACGTTGATGCGCGCGAAGTGTACGTTCGCGGACGCGTCGATGGCAATATCGTCGGCCACGACAAAATTCAACTGTCGAGCACCGGGGTGGTCTCTGGAGAAGTTCGCACCGAACGTCTGGCCATTGAAGAAGGCGCGGTCTTGCGCGGAAAAGTGGAAGCCGGCAAAGCGCCGGCGAAAAATACCGACACGCGCGCAGCCGCTGCCAAGGCTTCGTTCAGCACTGGTTCGGCGGCGGACTAAGCGATGAGCTTTCTCCATAAACTCGGTATCGGAACGGGCGCGGTCGCTTCGCGCTCCACCGCGAATCATGTTCCGGCCAATGGTGGCAAGTCGCACAACGGCAGCGGTAACAATGGCATTGTCGCGGCCGCGGGTTCCCCGCGCGCTCCGCAGATGCACGAGTCTTCGCGGGTATCCAACGGCTTGAAAGAATTTCTGTGGAATCTCGACGGCCTCGGCCGCGGCACCATGCTGGACCTTGGTCCGGCGTGGCAGACCACGCTGAGTTTTTTTATCGAACGCGGATTCCGCGTTACTTCCGAAGACATTCTCCGTGGCTGGAAAGAATTTCTGGTGGAAGAAGAAGCGCGTTTGCGCGATGTGGAAGGCGTGCGCGACACCATCGATATGACTTCCACCGGGCGCGCCGAGCGTTTTCTTGCCGCTAACTTACAATATCCAAAATCTTCGTTCGACGCCGTGCTGCTGTGGGATTTGCTCGATTATCTGGAGCCTGCGGCCGCCAAAATGGCGGTTGCGTGGATCACCGAATTGCTGCGGCCGGGCGGTGTGGTGCTCGCCATGTTCCACAGCAAAAAACCGGAAGGTTTCCAGCGCTACCGCGTGGCGGATTCGAGCACGTTGCAAGTAATTTCTGCGGCGGTAATTTGCCCGGCGCAAAAGGTCTACCAAAACCGCGAAATCCAGGATTTGTTTGCGCGTTACCGCACCAGCAAATCTTTCGTTGGGCGCGACCAGCTTCGCGAAACGCTGTTCATCAAGTAATTTCCATTCGCAAATGATTTCCAGAAATTATTCTCTTTAGAGAATAATTTTGTCTGAAAACGCTTCGCTAGCGCGAATTGCCGCAGTAAAAATACCGACAGAATTATTTTTTATTGGAGCGCTGCCACTCCTCGCAGGTGGCGCGCGGGAAAGATTAACTGTGTGTGCGGTGATGACGGTGGCGGCGGTGGCTGCTGCGATGCGCGTGGCGATCGTGCGCAGAAGCGGGATTATGGCGTTCTGTAGCAGGGCTGGCAGCGGGCAACGCGTTGGCGTGCGCGGATGCAGCACGCGGCGAAAACGATCCGAGACAAATCACGGCAACGATCAGCAGCAAGAATTTTGCAAAATATTTCATAAAAAGACTCCCCCGCAATTGCGAGAACTTGTAGCCATATTGAAGCATATTGCGCGAAATTTTCCGAGGAAAAATAAGGCCAGTGCTTCCAACCTGAACTCCGGGACAGGTGGGTGTGCGCCGAGGCGGGTCGATGATGGACCAAATCTTCGGTCGCGCTGCGCGCGTTGAGCAGTATCCACAACGACTGCCGCTGATGGGTGAAGCGGGCCGATTTGCGGGTGTTGGTTCGTTTCGCTATTTGCAACTTCATTTGTAACTGCGGGAGCCGACGGTGTCGAGGAGTTGTTCCCAGGTTTCTGGAGCGCTGAGAGGGATGTTGAGACTGTATTTGCCGATGTTGGGATCTTTGGGGACCAGGTCGTCGGGGCCGGGAGTGAGATCCGGCTGGCGGTTGCCGAGGAGAATGTTGCGTTCGCAGCTCGGGAAAAGCTCGGCGGCTTCATGGGCGGTGGCGACGCCGAGAACGATGGCGTGATAGCGAAGTGCGCGGTCGTAGAGTTTGGTGAGATCGCGAATGCATTTTTGCAGGCTGGCGCCGACGGCCAAGGACCACAGAACGCCGTGTTGGCGAAGCGCGAGTTTGCGGAGTTTGGCTTCGGCGACGAAACGCTGAATGTCTCGGTCGCTGGCTCCGGCGAAAAAGAAAAGTTCATCGAAGTCGCGCTGGCGAGCCATTTCCGCGTCGCGCGCGGGAAGGCCGGAATTTTGTACGAGTTCGCGGGGAGAGAGGCTGCGGAGCGGAACGGCTTCGACGCCGGTATCTTCGGCGAGACTGGCAAGAGCTTCCTGCGCAGCGGGTTGCGGCTGCGCGATGGGCATGCTGGTGAAACGGCCGAGGCGAAGGGTTTTTTCCGGGCGGAGATGAAAATAATCTTCGGGGAGAAAAACGGCGCAGCCGCCTTCACCGATGAAGGGATGAGTATGGCCCATTTTGCGGCGGGGATCGTCCATCTGGAGGCGCGTGCGGCTGGTGACCCAAACGGCGGGGACGGCGGAATGGTCGAGGCTGGCGCTGAACTCGTCAAAGCCAGAGAGACCTTTGCCGCGAAGGGGAACGAGGGAATCGACGGCAAGATAAAGGATGCAGGATGTCTGGCGCAGATGAGCTCCGGAAAATGCAGGAACCATTCTAGCGGAAGTGGGTCGGAGGCGTAGTGCCGGAGTGGGCGCGAGACGCGTTGCCGGTTGCGCTGCTCGGTGGAGCTAAAAATTTTGGAAAGGGGAGCCCCCTCCCCCGGGTTGTTTTGCGTAAGAGAAAATAAGGGACAGCACCGGCAATTGTTTATTGAAAGTGCGACTAAAGCAATTTTTGACGAATACACAAAACTGCAACGTCACCCACAAATCGTCATCATGATTGGATTTCCGGGGGATAAAGCCGGTCTGACGGATGGGAGGCTGCAGCGAAAAGCTGATCAAGTCTGGAATAAGTTTGCAGGAAATCCGATTTATGAAAACCTTTACTTACATTATTTGCATCATCCCCTGCTGTTGGTTTACACAGGTACGCCTAGCCCATTTTCGAAAGGTCTTCCGCCATGGGCAGACGCAAGATTTACCGTCCGCTATATGACCGGCTTTGTCTCGCAGCAGCCCAATTTGCTGGCACCAGAAGCTATTAGCCGTTATGGATATTGGTCTTGGGAAGATCGTGGAATTCCGACGGCAGCGGCTTATGAAGGCAAGGCCGAAGCTATAAACGTCGTGGCCGCCTGGCGGGGAGACTCTGCCAATAAGGTGCCCGCGTAAGGGCGACGCAATGGTCAAACCTTTAGCGAGGGATGGGCAAAGGCTCGAAAAATGGGCCCGCATTTTGCGCTTGCCGGTAGCTTTAATGAATGGTCGAACCCTAATGATCTTGACCTGTTAAAAAAAGAGGCCACCGCTTTTAAGGCGCTAGCGACGCGGCGGCGTGTGGAAAAAAAAGAAGCCTGCGCATTCGGATTGCGAATGCGCAGGCTTGGGTGAAGGCTGTGGCTGAGTTGCGGCCTGCTAAAGGATGCAGCCCGGCAGGGGATGCCTCCGGGCTACGCTGGCTGGCTAGAAGGTTAGGCGCAGGGAGAATTGCATGAACCTGCGTTCGTCGTTGTTGCCGCCGGTGGCCACGGTCCCGAGTCCACCTTTTTCCTCAATGATCTGGGTGGCTCCGCCGAACCCGTAGTTGTCTGTGGCGTTTACGTAGTAATTATGGTGGTTGAGCACGTCGAAACCCTCAGCGCGGAAAACGAGTCCGAGACGCTCGGTGAGTTTGAAGTCCTTCTGAACTGCGGCGTCAAGATTCCAAGCTCCAGGGCCGCGGAAAGCGTTGCGCGGGATCATGTTCGCTGGAAAGGGACCGAAGTCGTTGAGGCCGAGAGTGGTATTGAATGGTGCCCCATCCACGCCCGAAGCGGGAATAGCCAGAGCGGTGTATTGATTCGCTTGTCCTGGAACCTGCACCGGCGTCCCGACGTGGTATTGGGTAATCGGGGTTGCAGGCGTCAAACGGGGAATGACATAGCCGTTGAGTACATAACTGAGGTCATAATACGAGAATGGAGTTCCGGTGCGGGCGGTATATATGCCGGAAATATTCCAGCCTCCGAGAGCCTGGCCCAAGAAGCCGCGGTTACCCTTGAACCAAGGGGTCTGCCAGATGGGGGAGAGCACGAGACGATGGCGGATGTCATAGTCCGCGTTTCCGTAGTCGAGTTGCGGGTGGAGCGGGTTGGTGTAGCCGAGGGAGGCTTGCGTCTCGCTTCCGGAGAAGGTATCACTCAGATCGTCGAGAGCATGTGCCCAAGTATAGTTGGCGACCAAGCTCAGGCCGGTGTGGCGGAAATTGACGGTCTGTAACTTGACGTTAAGGGCGTTATAGGTGCTTACGCCGTTGCTTCCGCGGACGTTGATATTCGAGTACTGCTGATTAAGACGAGTGTAGCAGGCATTCAAGGTTGGGTTGGCAGGGTCAGAATAGGGACACTGAACGGCGGGAGCACCAATGACACCTGGCCCCGGAGCTAGTGTTGTAACTAAGGGTTGTCCAGCCCAGGCCTGGGCGCTGCCAATCAGGTTGAGGTTGGCTAGATCATACAAATGCACGCTGTGAGCACCGCTGTAGGAGACGGCCAGAATGGTGCTGGGCGCTAGTTGACGCTCCACGGCCAAGCTCCAAAATTGGGTCTGGGCAACATTGATATTATTAAGGTTATCGCGCAATTCAACCGGCGGAAGGCCAGACGGGGCCGTGGCAGAGAGTCCCAAGGGACCGAGGTCGTTGTTGGTGACAAAGTTTGTGCAATTGGTGACGATTCCGGAACCATTGGCGCCGCAAGCAGCGGTGACTACCGCGCTGGCGGGAGGATTGAAACTCTGATTGTAGGTTACGTTGCCGAAGTTGCGCTCGTAGCTGATGCCGGCTCCGCCGCGCACAGAGGTTCTGCCGTCGCCGAATACATCGTAGGCAAAGCCGACGCGAGGAGCTGGGGTGCCCCAGCGAGGTGACCAAGACTGGCCAACCGGACTATTCGGAGCGATCTGAACTTGACCGTTCTCGATGGTGCCAGGGAAAGGACCGGGTGCGTTATAAAAGTTTGAGTCCAAGCTCTGAATATCGTTGTGCTGGACGCCATAGTGCTCGTAACGCAGGCCGTAGTTGATCGTCAGCTTGCGATTGATCTTGAAGCTGTCTTGCGCGTAGGCGGCCCAGTCCTTGTAACGATAGCTACGGGCCGGAGAGGCCTGCGAGAGCGGCGGAGTGACTGTGCAAGCCGGAGTTACAATGAGGTTTCCGAAGGTGTCCCTGACGCAGGGCAACACGCCACCGTTGACTCTGGCGTCAAACTCCACAATGGGGCTGGCAAAAGCGCCAGTGCCGTCTTTGATGCCGCCTGCGTTTACCAGGGCGAGTAGAGAGTTTGACAGACCCGTGCCGAGAGCTTCGACGGCCTGTTGATAGGCCCCATAGGCTACGTTTAATTGAATATAGGTGAACTCACCGCCGAAGCGCATTGTATGGCGACCTTTGGTCCAAGCCAGGTCTTCCCCGAGCTGCAGGGTATTCTGTGGACCGCCGAAGGGTAGGCCTCCGTTGCCATCGGTGCTGTTCTGCAATCCGGGCAATTGAATGAGATCCCCGGTAACTGGGTCGTGCGATTGCCCGACATTGCCGTTCTGTAAATAGAGATTGGGAGTGTTGGTGAGAGCAGCGTTAAAGCTATTTGCAGTGTTAAAGCGCGTGAAACTGACCTTGGAATTGCTGAGTAAGTTGGAGCTGAGAGAGTGGTTGATGGAGAACAAGCCGCTATTGTCAAAGTTGGTGTCGCCGACGTTATATTGAGGGTAGGGCGAGTAACCGGCGCTCCCGTTAAAGTCGTTCTCGCTGTAACGTGCAAAGCGGAAGAACATCTGGGTCTTAGAGCTCAAGTTGTAGTCCACGCGCCCCAAGAGGTTGTAGGTATTTTGAGGTGTGCCTCCACCAGCGTTGAACGGCGCGCTAAAGTGCACAGTGTCAAAAACGGGCGTTGCAGCGGGGAGGGGGGTGGTGCCATTAATCATCGGAAGGCCGCCGCTTCCAAAAGCGCCCATCGCCGCCAATTGACCCGCAGTTACGGGCGAGCCGCTGCTGGGAGAGGCACCGGTACCAAATTTGGCAAAGTAGGCCTGGTCGTTGGCCGGCAGGAGGCTGATGAAGGCCGGGTCGAACACATCGGCAACCTGCGAAGAGGCGCTGCGCACTCGCACAAACTCCTCGAAGAACGAGGCGAAAAGCTTGTTCTTGATGATCGGGCCGCCAACGTTATAGCCAAAGTCATTGCGGACGTAGATGCCTTTGGGCGCCACGTCGGACCCAGCAAGAGCATTTTGTGCGTCATTGGCGTATGTGTTGGCGGTCAAGGCGGAAACGCGGTTGTATTCAAAAGCCGATCCATGAATGCTGTTGGTACCAGACTTGGTGTCAACGTTTACAACGCCACCGGAAGCACGGCCAAATTCGGCTCCGAAATTATTGGTGATGATACTGAACTCTTGAATGGAATCGGCGGGAATGATCTGGCCGATAGCGACGCCAAACACTGAAACGTTTTCGACGCCGTCCAGGAGGATTTCGGTGCCGGCTTCGCGCTGACCGTTAATGGCGTAGCCAACGCCACGATTCGACAAGCTCTGTCCGCTAGTCATGCTGTTATTTGTGTTATCACCGCTGCTGACGTTGCCGGAGAGGACCACGAAGTCGTAAGGATTGCGGTTCAAGCTGGGAAGGACGGCCAACTGTTCGGAGTCCACCAACTGCGAAAGCTCTTGGGTTTGGGTGTTGACTTCGGTGCCATAGGACGCGACCACTTCGACGGTGGTGGTGCTCGCGCCCACCTCAAGCGCGGCATTCACTGTGCTGGCGGTGCCCACGACGATTTCGACGGTGGTCTGAAAGGTTTTGAAGCTGGGGCTAGCAATCGTGATTTTGTATATGCCGGGATTGAGGCTTTGTATGGTGTATTGACCGATATCGCCGGAGGTGCCGGTGTATTCCGTCCCAGTTGCAGTGCTGGTGGCAGTGATCGTTGCGCCAATGACCGAACTGCCCGAACTATCTTTCACGGTCCCGGAGAGCGAACCGGTGTTGACCTGGGCGCTGGCGGTGGCAGCGAAGAAGGCGGTAAAAACAAATAAAACGAATAACATGCGTTTCATCGGACAGTCCCCCTCAGAATCGGGCGCGAGATGAGGCCCCAAAACCGAGTGGCACGCCAACCTCCAAATCTAAAGCATTTCTTTTCAATTATTTACAAATATAAATCAACCTAAATTTTCAGGTTTTCATACATGTGAGAGCGCAATCTACGAATATCTGGATTTTGTCAAATTTTTGTCAAGGAATTGTCGTGCCAAGAAACTGACACAAAAAATGCCGGCACACACGGAAGACGGTATGCCGGCGGAAATAAAAGATAATTCAGATCAACGGGCTAAAGCGTTTGCACGGTAGTGCAAGTTAGGGCTTGTCTGAGCTGCCGTTGCCCGACGTGTTCTGGGCGGACGGTTGATCGGCGTTTGTGGGCTTCATGGCGACGACCATGTAGGTCATGGTTTTCTGGTCGCCGTCCGCGACTTTCAGGTACATGCGATCCTTTTTGATTTTGAACTCAATTTCGTGACCCACGGGCAAAACTACGGGATGCTTCTTGTCCGTCGGGCGAATGTGATACTCCATCTCGTCGGACAGCACCATGTACTGCGGACAAAGTTTTTCGTCGGTGTTCACGTGCGTGATGCCGGCGGACGCCCACACAGCGCCGATCCCGGTAATACCCTTTTCCTTCGCGCCACAAGGAACGGCTTCCATCTTTTCGAGCATGGCGCGTTCCGGCGGATTCTTTTTCTTGCCGCCAGCGCTGGCGGGAACGGCGGCGACGAGCACAAGCGCTACAACGAGTGGAGTCTTAATGTTCATGATCCCTCCTTAGGGGAACTCTGGATCCAACATGGGAGCCGGGTTGGAATCGGAGCCGAGCTGGCGGCCGGGACAAAGCGAAAGCCGTGCGCGGTCACGCGAGAATTAAAATGCCAGTGGATTGGCGGCCCGATGAAGGTCACCAATCCACTCGGCGAATGCACTTACTGGTTGGGAGTGGTCGGCGTCTTCACCGTGGATTTGCTGGTTGTCGTGGTATTGGTTGCTGGCGTGCCGACATGTTGCTGGGACGAGGCTACGAAGGACTGCGGATTCTCTGACAAGTCCTTGCTCACGTCCGGGTGCTGTTTGAGGTAGTCGCGCAGCTCCGGATGATTGGACAAGTATTCGTCATTCTTGGCCAAGGAAGGATCCTTGGAGAGCTGTTTGGAGATGTCGGAATGGCCACCGAGGAATTCGCCGAACTGGCGATAGTTGGCTTCGTGGTCGCGGCCCATGCCGGTCCGGCCGTTTTCATGACGATCGTAGCTGGCTTCCTGGTGCATGAAGGAGTCGGGGTTTTGTTTGAGCTCACCGCTGACTGCGGGATGCTGTTGCAAATAGGTTTGCAGCGCAGGGTGAGTTTTAACGAATTGCGGGTCGTTTACGAGCGAAGGATTCTTGCGAACTTGCTCGGCGATTTCGCGATGGCTGTCGAGGAACTGATCGAATTGTGCGACTTCGCGGCGGTCGCCGCCACGGTCATCACGGTCGTCGCGATCCCGTAGGTCGTTGCGACGGTCGCCGTTGTTGGCGACGCGGTCGTTGTCGCGATCGCGATCGGCGTCATTGCGATTGTCCGTGTCACGATTACGATCCGCATCGCCGCGATTGTTGACATCGCGGTCCCGGTTCGCGTCCCGATCACGGTTGTCGGCGTCGCGGTTGCGGTCGGCGTCGCTGCGATTGTCGGCATCGCGATTGCGATCCGCGTCGCTGCGATTGCGATTGTCGTTATCGTTGCGGCTCGTGTTGGCGTTAGCGGCGTTGGTGTTAGCAGCGTTGGCTTGCCGGATGAAGATGTCAGGATTTTCCTGAATTTCGGTTTGGACTTGGGGATGATCCCGGAGGTAATCGCGCAGCCCAGGATGATCGTTCAGATAGTTCTGGTTGGTCAACAGCCAAGGATCTTTGCGAACTTGGTCGCTGACATCCCGGTGGCCAGCCATGTAGTCGTTAAAACTGTCGATCTCACGGCCAACGTGGCGATCGGCGACCTTATCTTCTTGGCGAAAGTTGTAAGCATTTACTTGTTTTATAAAAATATCCGGATTTTGCTGAATTTGGTTGCGAACTTCGGGATGGTCCTGCAGATAGTCCCGCAGCGGCGGATGATCCTTCAGATAATCTTGGTTGGTGAGGAGCCAAGCGTCTGAGCGAACGCGATCACCGACGTCGCGGTGCTCGTCAAGGAAGTGATTAAAACCCGCAATTCCTTGATCGCGGTCGCCGCCGCGGTCACGGTCGTCTTGTGCAGCGCGGTTATCCTGGGCAGGGAGAGGATAGGCTGAGGCGGTCGAACCAATCAAGAAGCAAGTTGATAGAGCTGATAGTGCCATCCAGTGCTGAGGATGTAGTGATTTGAGTTTCTTCATACAGCCTTCCTGGAGGTGAATGTGTCACCCGGGAGCTAAGATGCATCTGGTGTGCCAAATGGGTTCGCAAAAGCATTAAATTGGCTATTCAGCAAGTTGCAAGAAACGATTAACTGCAGGGAAGCAGGAGACAGAGTGCAAATTATACGGACGGCGGGAAAATCGTTATACGGGAAAGGCTTGACGTCGCGAATGCGCGCGCTGTAGCGCGTCTTAGAGAAGTTAAGAATCAAAAAAATGGGCCGCCATGCGGCGGCCCATTTTCCCGAAAGAGGCAGGAATTGCTGTATTACTTAATGAGAACCATGTAGCGCGACTTTAACTACTTCATCAACGAAGGAATCTCCGTTTGGAGTTCCCAGGCCGGTGACGTTATCCCAACCAGGTCCTGTGGTTAGCGAGGAGTCCGTACCAAAGGTAAATACGTCCCAACGAGTCGAGGCTGGGCTTTGGTACAAGGCGGAGATGAAGCCGTATGGCGGAGTATTCTCAAGCGGCTGTGCGAGGTATGGCGCGCTTTCGAATACCGGAGGATTGGGCGGATTGAGGACGATCCCATTGACGTTAAAGATCGATTCCAAGGGGGTGACGTTTACGTCCGTGATGGCTTTGGACGAAAGCTGATAAAGGATAGGAGCAGCTTGTCCGAGTGAGGCGCCGCCTTGCGCAGCGTAGGCCTGATTGGCAATGGCCCAAACTCCAGAAAACATGGGGCAGGATAGGCTGGTGCCACCGAAGACTTCGACGAATGTAGGATCGCCGGGAATACTGTCTGGGGTGACGATGATTTCGACGCCGGTTTGCGGGTCGGCGTCCATGGAGATGTCCGGCACTTGGCGGAATTTGCCATGCAATGACTTCTGGAATTTGGGTTTGGCGTAAACGACACTGGTGCCGCCTCCGGAGCCGCCGTTGAATCCGAAAAAGAGAGGAGGAATGACGGGCGGGTTAGGCGTGGGGTTGGCGATACGAGCAAAGTTGAGGCCCCAACCGGTTTGCAATTTGATGTTGTGGTGGGCGTCGAGGAAAGTGCTGGTGCCACCGACGGCGGTAACAAACGGAGAATCGGGATTGGCGTTCACCGAAACGGAATTGATGCCAAAGTCCGCGTTGTCCAAGGCAAGATTGTCGCCAGAGTCGCCAGTGGAGATTTGTTGAGAAATTCCCAACGCTGCGGCGATTTCGGAAATGCCGTTCTCAACAACGAGTTCAGAGGGCAAAAAGTCGACCAGCGCGATCTCCGAGATGCCAAAACTATTGGAGAGTACGTTGCCAAAACCATTTTCGACGGCGAAAAGATTTGCCAAGTCGAGGTTGGTGAAGGAGTTGTCCGCACCGAGCACCAAAACGATGTTAGCGCCGGGAGCCATGGCGTGTGCCCATTCGACGTCGAGGGTGGTTTCGAACTGCCAGTTACCGGCGATGCAACCGTTGGTCGCGGTGCAGGTTGCGGGGCCAGTCGGCGCGAAAATCTGGAAATTCGCGGGCGTGAGCGCGGGAAGCCCGTTGAGCTCGGAGAACAAATTGGCGTCGTCCACGATGGTGTTGGAGCCGAAGGCGTCAACGATGACAATGGTCTGACCGGTGCCATCAAAGCCTTCGTTGTAGACAGTATTCAGACCGTAGGCGTGTTGCAATTCAGCAGCGTCGTAGCCGCACGGGGGGAGATTTGGAGCGCCACTCGTGATGTCGGCTCCGTAACGGTTGCCGAAGTAGGTGGCGCTGGGGAAGCTGCCTGCGGTCGTGAAAGTGACGAGTTGCGGTGGACGAAGGCACTCCGCGCTGAAAAACAGACCGTCGGGGCCTACGGAGGTAAGGGGGGTTCCCTCGTAGGGGGCGGAAGTCTCTGGGTCGAGAGCGGCTTTCACGTGGGCCCGATAGTTGAGATCGCTGAGTCCCTGAACCGCGGCAACGAGCGGGGCGACTTCGCCAGGAACCGCAGGTTCGGTGGTGCTCATGCGGTGGACGGCACCATTGAGCATGACGCGGTTGATCTGCGTATTGAATGCGATTTGCGCATCGCTGATGGTCCCCCGAGCCATGACGTAATGATTATGCAGGTCAACCGAAGTGACCGCGATATTGTGAGAAGAGAGGAACGCGCGGACTGCCGCGACATCCTGGGTGCTAGGCGCGAATTGCTCCTTATATTCCTTCATGGTGAGGAAGTGATGATAATTCGGAGAGTTGGCGTCATATATTTGTTCCACTAAAGCGTCGAGAGCCGGTTTGTTGTGCTGATTGAGCCAGACGGTGATGGTGATGGACTTGGACTCGTCTTCGGGACCCATAACGATTGCATTTTGTGGAGCAGCAACTGCCGAACCGAGCGCGAAAGCAAGAACCACGAGGCAGAAACAAACTCGGCTGGCCAGCGGCACCAAACCGCGTGTTAAGCGGGCGTGCGTCGGGGCTGCTGCAGCTTCCAGCGGTAACTTAAAACTGGTGTTCTGTGAGGGCATGGCAGTTTCTCCTTTGCGTACTGGCCGGAGCAGTACTCCCGGGCTTGGGAATATTGAATGTCGGCTTCACTGTAGATTTAGAAACTTAGGAAGACTGATCATCGAGGCAAACAAGGCTCATCGCAGCTCCAGAATTTTGCGACCAACAGCACGAACGTTCTGGAGTTTGGACCTGGTCAGCGGATCGTTGGGGAGTAACGACCCTGAACTACCCGTCTACCGCGATTTTGCAGTCGGTAATCGCGTGGGATAATTACACCGTCGCATGGAAATGTCAACGAGGGATTTGTCTGTTAAATGTAAATTCGTGGGTCTGGAGCCAACACGGTCTCCTCGCATGACAACCTGCTGACGCGCGCTAACCTTCGGGCTTTCGCGAATGGGCCGAGTCACCTACTCTGTGTCTCAGTTTTGCGAGGAACTTATCGATGAAACCTAGTCGGGCATCCTACCAAGCTTTGTGTTTGATGAGTGGGCTTCTGGTTTTTTCCCCGTTTGCGTATGGACAAGAAGGCGCGAAGCAAGCGACGACCGTCGATTTGCTGGTGACCGGGGCAACGATCGTATCGATGGATGGGGACCGCCATGTAATGGAGAATGGTTTCGTGGCGGTGCGCGGCGACGAGATTATTGGGATTGGTAACGATATCGCGCAGAAATTTCCCAAGGGCGTTACGGCGAAAACGCGGATCGATGCTTCGGGGAAGCTGGTCATTCCTGGTTTGATCAATGGACACACGCATATACCCATGACGCTGATGCGTGGGCTGAAGGATGACGTAACGCTCGATGATTGGCTGCGGAAATCTATATTTCCGGCGGAGGCCCGCAACGTCACCGAGGATTATGTGCGGTGGGGCTCACGGCTGGCACTGGCGGAAATGATTCGCAGCGGGACCACGACTTTTGCGGATATGTATTATTTCGAAGACGCCGTAGCGGAGGAGACGAAAGCGGCGGGACTGCGCGGCGTACTTGGAGAAACATGGATCGATTTTCCGGCACCGGATAACAAAAACGAAGCGGAAATGGCCGCGTACACGGAAAAATTTATCAGCAAGTGGCAGGGTGATCCCTTGATTCACGCGGCGGTGGCTCCGCATTCGATTTATACCTGCTCGGAAAAGACTTTGCGTGATGCCGCGGCAATCGCGCGCAGATATCACGTACCGATCCTGATTCACCTGGCGGAAATGCGCAAAGAATTTGTGGATAGCCTGGAGAAAAACGGGACGACGCCGGTGCAATACCTGGAGAGGATCGAAGTTCTTGGCCCGGACGTGATTGCGGCGCACTGCATCTGGACGGACAACACGGATATGAAAATTCTTGCCGATCGGCAAGTGGGCTGCGTGCACAATCCCTCGAGCAACATGATGCTGGCCAGCGGGGTGGCGCCGGTGGTGGATCAGCGCGCGGCAGGCATGCGCGTAGGCCTGGGGACAGATGGGCCGGCGGGCAGTAACAATGATTTAAACATGATGGAAGAAATGGACCTCGCGGCGAAATTGCAAAAAACATATCGGGTTGATCCACGGGCGCTCGGAGCAAAAGGCGCGCTGGAGATGGCGACGATTGAAGGAGCGCGCGCTTTGCACATGGAGAAGGAGATCGGATCGCTCGAACCGGGGAAGAAAGCGGATTTTATCATTATTGGCTTGGACACGCCCAACGCCGTGCCTATGTACGATGTGTACTCGCAAATCGTTTATGCGCTAAAGGCAAGCGAAGTCGAAACGGTCGTTGTGGGCGGCAAATTATTGCTAAAGGACGGGCGTGTGTTGACGGTGGATGAGCGAGAAGCGATAGCGAAAGCGCGCGAGTATGGCAAGAAAGTAGCGGCTTCGCTGAAATAGGAATTCACCGTTGCCGCTCTAGCTCCACGCGACGCCTTGGGCCAGGTACGCGTTGTCCCAACAAACGAGAAGGTTCGCAAGAACTGGTCTAAACTAAAGTCGTTGGGTAAAACCGATGACCATTGATAATGCGCCTCTCGACATTGAATCACCTTCCTCGTCGCCGCGAACCCGCAGCCGTTCTTCCTGGTTTCTGGGAACACTGCTCGGAGTGGCGCTCACGGTGGTCTTGCTGGGGGCGGTAGTGTGGTTGTCGACGGGACTCGGATTACTGCATCTGCTGGGCGCCTTGCGTGGCGGAGAAACACAGATAGGCGTTGACCAGCCGACCGTGGTTCATCAGATCCAGCAACTGCAGCGACTGGAAACGGTCAGTTATACGATGGACAAAATTATTTCGGGAGAGCACGCGAATCCTTATCTGCCAAAATTTCTGGCGGGAGACCGCTTGCTGCTCGTGGTGCACGGAGAAGTAGTTGCCGGAATTAATTTGGCGGCGCTCCGACCTAGCGACGTTGAGGTGCGCGGACAAAAAGTATCGATCCACTTACCCGCAGCGGAAATATTCAGCACCCGGATCGACAGCGCGAAGACCAAGGTCTATTCGCGCGACACCGGTTTATTTTCCTCGCCCGATCCCAACCTGGAAAGCGAAGTGCGCGAAGAGGCCGAGCGCCAGTTGCAACAAGCGGCGCTGCAGGATGGAGTATTGAAGACTGCGGCCGAGAATGCTCGCAGCACCATCGCCGGGATGCTGCAGGGTTTTGGCTTTCACGAGGTCGACATCCACTGAAGGCGCCGCAGGAACTGGTCGTGGACGCGACATGACGCGATTCGCTATTCGGGTAAGACCTCGCCGCGAGTTTCTAGTGCGAAGGGAATTACGAGTAAGCCGAGGCCAAAGGCAATTGCGGTGAACGCTACGGGCTTGCCAAGCGTGCCCATGCCGCTGACCATGGCACCGACCGCGAAGTTGACGCCCGCGGCAAAAAAACGGCCAAACGAAGTGGTAAACGCGAAGGCCGTGGCGCGCACCGAAGTTCCGTATTGTTCGGGCAGCCACAAACTAAATACGGCAAAGTTACCGCCAAAAAATCCCAGAAAAAATAGAATCGTGATAAACGGATGAAGTCCTTGCGGTAAATAAAAAGCCCATGCAAAACTAAGCAGAATGCAGGCAGCCATGCCGAGGAAGTAAAATGCGAGCGTGCGTTTGCGCCCGAAGCGTTCCGCTAGCGGCGGGACGGCCAGACATCCGAGAATTGTCCCGAGCGAGAGTAAACCCATACCGAAAGATGAAATGCGAACGGCTTGCGGCTGCAGCATGCCGGCGCGCTTCGCCAAACTTATAATGGCGGTGGGCGCATAGACGGCGGCGGCCCACAAACCACAGATGGCGGCGGCAAGCAAGATGGTGTTCACGATGGTGCGACGCGTATAGGGAGCAGAAAAAATCTTCCGTAGGGACGAAGACTCACGCGCCGCCTTAGCTTTCTGTTGCCAGCGTACGGTTTCATTCACACTGAATAAAATCATGAACGCGACCACCACCGGCGTCAGCCCGCACCAAAACATAGCGCGCCAGCCATAGTGCGTGGCAACCGTGTAGTTCAGCGCCGACGCCAGAAAAAATCCCGCGTAATATCCAGTCTGCAGGTAGCCAGCGCCCATCTTGCGGCGATCCTCCGGCCAAGCCTCCGCGACATACGTGCCTGCCAGAGCCCATTCGCCGCCGATGCCAACGCCCGCCAGCAAACGAAACAAAGCAAGCTGCCAAACCGTTTGCGACAGTGCTGAAAGCCCGGTGAAGATCGCATACACGAAAATCGTGGCCGCGAGAATTCGCGTGCGACCAAACCGGTCGGCCAGGGGGCCCCAGACTAGCGAGAGTCCCCATCCCACCAAAAACAATGCAAAGAGGATGGATCCTGCGAATCCAATATTGCCCGGCGTGGCCTTATAACCCGACTTCGGTAACAGCTCTGTCAACGCTGGGCTCAGCACCAGCGCATAAATCACGGAGTCCATGCCGTCCAGCGTCCAGCCGGCCCACGCTCCCCAAAATCCGGTAATTTGCTGCCGCGAAAGTTTTGTGTGGGCAGCGGGAAGGCGGTGCGTCAGTGCATCGGTCGCCATAATTCTCCTATTCAGCAAGGCAGGATGTTGGGCGCGAGCAGGAGAATAACATGCCTGGTGACGCCTGCGGGGTACTGGTCACGAGCTCCGGTGTGGTTGGCAGGGTGCAGCGCAGGATGAGCGAAATTTTCCGAGAGCGAATGAAAGATGTGCTATGGGCTTTGAAACTTTGCTGCGACCGCGGGCTTCGTGACTTTGCCCATGGCGTTACGCGGCAGGGATTCGAGCACCAGCAATCGCGAGGGAATTTTGTGCGCGGCGAGAAATTCTTTGGCCCAGGAACGCAGTGAGTCCAGATCCAACTCGCCGCCTGCATTTAAGACTACCGCGGCGGCCACCCGTTCGCCCCATTCATGATCAGGCACACCGACGACGGCGCACTCAGCGATCGCCGGGTGCGCGCGCAAGGTCTCTTCAATCTCGAGGGCCGATATTTTATGACCGCCGGATTTGAGAATGTCCACGCACGTGCGGCCAAGGATGCGATACACGCCGTGCTCGACGATCGCGGTATCGCCGGTGCGAAACCAGCCATCGCGGAAAGCCTCGCGTGTGGCGTCGGGCTTGTCCCAATATTCCGCGAACACGCTCGGTCCGCGCACTTCGATCTCGCCCACGGTACCCGCTGGAACTTCGCTGCCGTCTTCTGCTACCAGCCGAACTTCAACGTTCGGCAGCGGGCATCCAACGCTGCCCGGCACGCGTTCGCCGTCGAGAGAATTAGAAAGTGCCATGCCAATCTCGGTCATTCCGTAGCGTTCGAGTAAAGTGTGCCCGCTGATCTCTTTCCAGCGCTGCAGCGTGCTGACCGGAAGGGCAGCTGAACCGGAAACCATGAGGCGCAATTTCGCGCAAGCTGCGCGGAATTGCGCTTGGCGTTCGCGCGAAGCAGCGTCGCAAACGGCGATTAACTTGGCGTAGATCGTTGGGACGGCCATGAAGAGGGTTAAGTCGCCGCTGGCGATGGCGTCCCAAACGGTTTGGGCATCGAAGCGCGGAAGCATGTGGCAGGTTGCGCCGGACCATAGCGCGCAGGCGACAACATTAATAATTCCGTGGACGTGGTGAAGCGGCAGGCACAGCAAAATGCGATCTTCGGGCGACCACTTCCAGGCTTCGACGAGTGTGGTGATTTGCGCTGCTATGTTTGCGTGTGTGGTAACCACGCCTTTGGGGCGGCTGGTGGTGCCGCTGGTGTACAGGATCATGGCGAGGCGGGCGGCGCGCACTTCAGGTAAGTCGGCGGGTGGACTGGCGTTGAGTGTGTCAAAGGCAAACGCGGGGATGCCGCGCGCGGCGCCGATCGGTGCAAGCAGCGCTTGTTGTGCGGAGTCAAACACGAGCGCCGCCGTCCCGGTATCTTCGATAAAGTATTCCAACTCTGTTTTTGTGGAGCTGAGTGGTAAAGGCACGGCCACTCCACCGGCGCGCCAAACTCCCCAGAGAGTTGCTACCCAGGAAAATCCCGGGGCCATCAGAAAGCCGACGCGTTGCTCATGCAAGTCTGGCTGACCCGCGAGCAAACCGGCGGCAATGCGTGTGGAGGCATCTAACAATTGTTTGTTGAGGAAGGTTCCCTGCGGATCGATGACCGCTGTGCGTTGAGCGTGCAGCTCTGCGCGACTCACTATGGGAAGGCGGGGCTCTTGGTTGAGCACTCGAGACTTCTCAGCCGCGCGCGTGTTCGGCGTGTTGCGCATGTTTTGTTGTGCGCGCTTCATAAATGGGGAATTTTCCAGCGAGCGTCGCCACTTGTTTGCGGACCGCTTGTTCTTTCGCGGTGTCGCCAATGGCGCTGAGGACGTCGGCGATCCATCCGCCGATGTCCTCCATTTCGGGTTCGCGCATGCCGCGCGTGGTGACGGAAGGACTGCCCAGGCGTATGCCGCCGCCCTTCATTGGAGGCAGGGGATCGAAAGGAATGGAATTTTTGTTCACTGTGATTCCTGCGCGATCCAAGGCTTTCTCCGCGTCCGTACCGGTAATTCCTCGCGAATGGACCTCCACCAGAAATAAATGATTGTCCGTGCCGCCGGTGACAATGCGAAAGCCGCGCTTGGCGAGGGCTGCTGCCAACGCTTTCGCGTTGCGTACGACTTGCTCTTGATACGATTTGAAAGGTAATTCCATCGCTTCCTTGAGGCAAACAGCTTTGGCGGCGATGGTGTGGACGAGTGGACCGCCTTGCGTGCCAGGGAAGGTGAGCTTGTCGATTTCTTTGGCGAAGGCTCCTTTGCTCAGCACCAAGCCGCCGCGCGGCCCGCGCAACGTCTTGTGCGTGGTCGTCGAAACGATATCCGCATGCGGCACGGGACTTGGATGCACGCCTGCAGCTACCAGTCCCGCAATGTGCGCCATGTCCACAAAAAATAGCGCGCCGACTGATTTCGCGGCTTTCGCGATGCGTTCGAAATCGATAATTCTGGCGTAGGCGCTGGCGCCCGCCACAATCATCTTCGGCTTGTGTTCCTGCGCCAACTTTTCAATTTCCTCGTAATCGATGCGTTCGTCTTCTTTGCGCACACCGTAGGCCACAAACTTGTACATACGCCCGGAAAAATTGAGTGGGTGTCCGTGCGTCAAGTGTCCGCCATGCGCCAGATTCATTCCCAGGACGGTGTCGCCGGGTTGTAGCGTGGCCATGTAAACCGCTACGTTCGCGGATGTTCCCGAATGTGCCTGGACGTTGGCGTGTTCCGCGCCGAATAATTCTTTCGCGCGATCGATGGCCAATTGCTCCACTTTGTCGGCGTACTCGCAACCGCCGTAATATCTTTTTCCGGGATAGCCCTCGGCGTACTTATTCGTGAAAATCGAGCCCATCGCCTCGAGAACCGCTTCCGAGACGAGATTTTCCGAAGGAATCAGCTCGAGTCCGGTTGCTTGGCGCGTGGCTTCTTCCCGCAACAAATCCGCAATTGCAGGATCCACTACGTCCAGCGTGCGATTCATTCGTTCGTTGGCAACCGTCGTTGTCATCTTTCACTCCGCAAAGTTCACCACTGCAAGCCGCCACGTAATGTTATCCAAGCGTGGGGCAAACCGCCAGCAAAGCAGCGGTGGTGAGCTGGTGCGGAAAATATTGGGTGAGTGGCAAAGCTCCTGTGAGTCTGTGGCGATTTTTATTCGGTAGCTATAGGACTGCGCTACGGTGCACTTACTTGGCGGTCACGATGTCGCGGATCCGATCGTATTGCTGTTGCGTCAGAACGCCCTTGCTGACCATGTCATGTTTTTCACTGTACGGGCGATGGTCCACGATTCTGCGCGCATCGCGGCCGGAAACTCCTGGTAGGGTCTCCAAGTCGCCGACGCTGGCGGAGTTTACGTCAATGGCCGAATGCCCGCTGCGCTCCCAACCTTCTTTTACACCTTGCGCCGCAGCTTCCGCATCTTCGGCCGCGGTCTTGGCGGCCTCGCCAATTTTGCGCCCCGCTTCCTGTAACGCCGGTTTGGCGTTCTCTGTCGCCTTGGCCACTTCCTCGCGCGTTTTTTCGTCGCGCTCTTTCTGTGCCGCCGCGTCGCTGCCGCCGGATTGAAAATATCCGCAGCCCGCCGTAACGGCGATCACCGCGGCTGCGAGGCAAACGCGCTGGGCCAGATTACTTCCACGCGCCGCCATCTTGCTTGTGACTTTAGTTCTCATGGCTGACTCCTGTATGTTCGATGCTCGCGATGGCCGATTTGGGGCGCGCGAAGTTTCCGGAGATACTGAATTAACGATGGTGAAGTCTCGTGGCTCAGGAAAATCGCAGGGATCTCGGGAGAATGGCGCGCAGCGTCACGCGCACTCGCGCGGATTGCTCTTGATCGCAGCGTTTAAATTATTCAAGGGACTGGCGTTGTTGGCGGTGGGCTTTGGCGCGCGTCATCTGCTCGGCCAAAACTTGTCCGCGAACGTCGAACATTGGCTGGATCTGCTGCGCATCGATCCGCACAACCATTATATTCACCGGCTGCTCGAGAAAATCGCCAACGTAGACGAGCACAAACTGAAACAGCTGCGCGCCGGCACGTTTTTGTACGCGACATTGTTTCTGATTGAAGGAACCGGCCTGGCGCTGCGTCAGCGCTGGGCCGAGTACGTCACCATCATTTCCACTAGCTCGCTGATCCCAATCGAAGTCTACGAAATCATGAAGCATTATTCGGCGGTGAAGGTGGCGTTCCTGCTGATCAATATCGCGGTGGTGGTATATTTAATTTTCGAGCTGCGCCGCAACAGAGTTTAGCGCCTAGCGCCGCGCCTTGCCCTGCGGGATGGACAGCCTGTTTCCGCGACACCGTCGAATTGCGTTGCGGCCTTCTATTTCCACACGGCCAAAATCGCGCCCATCACCAGGTAGCACACCAACTGGTAGCCGGTGTTGATTGCAAACAATTTCTTGCTTTGCCCGGCGAAGAGCACGCCCGTCAGTTGCACGGTGGCCACAAAACCCAGCCACACCGCAAATCCCAAAGTGATCCCGTACAGCACCGGCTGCGCGGTGGCAACTGGATGCCACACCACCTCTGAATGCCGGCTTAGCGCATTCAATATTTTCCCCAGAACCGCGGCGGTCAGCAGACTTCCGATGAAAGACGCGCCATAGGCCGGCCCCGCGCTCTTTCTCATTTCGTCCATTTTTGCCTTGTCGTTCATGTCGTAACCCATTTCTTTGACCCACGGCTTGGCGAACAACACCGGCGAATACCATAGGAATCCCAGGGCCATGGCGGCGATGGCGCAAACCAAGACCGCTAACAGATTCACATCCTCAATGCGCATACGTTCACCTCGGCTGAGAAATCGCGCACCAGCGTAGCGCGCCCGCGCGCATCCTATTCCCGGCCTGCGTGCTTGGCAACAGATTTATTCAGATTTATTCAGATTTATTCAGCGGATTTATGCAGCGGATTTGGGAGCGCATCGGCGAGTTTGCAGCGTGGAGCCGCAAGATTAAACTCATGTTTCTGAAAATTCGATGCGGTTCGTCTGCGAGATGAGACATATCTTCAGCCGTGCGGCACTACGTCGCGTCTCGTGGGCTGGATAAAACGCGCGAGCCCGCAAGCGTTATTCCCGCGCGGTTATCTGCCTTGCGCTTTCAATCCCTGCTCAAACACCTCACGCAATCCATCCAAAATATGCGCCGCAGCTTTCGGATTCTTGGTCTTGCTGAGTTCCGACCATACGACATTTCCGGTCTTGGTTTGCACCAGGGTCAAACGCGTGTAGCCATCGGGTGCGGCTTCGTCGCCGTCGGGCAGGATCGCACTACCATTGCCGCTCGCCCGCACGATGGCCGGTTTCATGCTCATGTTCGGGGGAGTATCGCTGGCGACGGCCTTCACGTACGCGCTGCCGGTGAAACGCAAAACCACATCCGCTTTTTTCTCGGAATCCACCACTTGCAAGTGACCCCACTTCGCCAGTTCCAGATACGCGTCATTTAAAAGCGTCGCATCGTTTGCCTGGTTGTCGATGTAGATGGTCTTGGCATCGAGCACCGCCATGGGCAGGACGGGGGCTTTCTTATTTGCCAAAATGGTCCCCGGAGTCAGTAACAAGACGAAGGTTGCGCAAATAATAGTGATAGCGCTTATTCTGCGAATTCCGCAAATGGACGTTGCGTTCGTTGCCGCTGTATCTCTCATGGAAAGATCCTCCGCGAGTAGAATTTTTCGCTAACCAGGAACTGCCGCGAGATTTCTCGTTGTAAGCCACGACTTTAAGCGTGGGACCTTGCCAGCGGAACTGTTCGCAAGCCGCGAAAACGGGCAACGGCCGAACACTGTAGGCGCGCCTGGCCGTATGGGCAGGTGAGGCGAATCTGCAAGGAACAGCATCGACGTTCGAGGCGCCCGGTAAGCGTCGATTACGCTACAATTCTGGTGATGCAGCGCAAAGTTTTCTGGATGTCATTTACCGCGCTCGGGCTCATCGCCGACCTGGCGCTGCCATTTTGGTGGGCGGTCGGTGCCACTCTGCCCGCGATCGTACTCGCGTGGTGGATCGCCTATCGTTCTGACTGGTTTTAGCGTTTTGCGGACTGTAGCGGAGGCCTGCGCGAGTTAGTGGTGAACGTAGAAATACGGAATGAGATAAAGCAGCCCGCCAAATAACAATAGCACTGCGCCGATTACTCCCAGCCAGATCAAGACAAAGGTCCGCTCATTGTGCCCTGGGGGAGGCGCGGTAATCCCTAGAATGAAGTGCACCCCGCGAAAGAAGCTGGCTAGTAAGTGGATCATAGTTAAAGATCCTTATCCGGATTAGTGTAGCGGTTTTGCGTCAGCGGCGGTTAAGTGTCCGGCGGCGCAACTTCTTCCGAGCCCCGGCAGTCCCGCGCATTCTGTTGGTTGCGCTGGACCTCACAGTTTTCGGCCTGCGCGATCGCAAAAAGAAAAATTAGCTACCGGCGTTCCGGCGTGATTGACATGACCTGGAGCGTCCGCTACGCTTTTGTGTTTGCGTCATGATAATTTTTGCGCAGGGAATGGGGCGATTTTCGCATGGCAGAAGAGAAGCTTCCGACGCGGGCCGAGGATTTTAGCGAATGGTACAACCAACTGGTGCTGAAGGCGCAGTTGGCGGACTACGCGCCGGTGCGCGGATGCATGGTGGTGCGGCCGTATGGGTGGGCGCTTTGGGAAAATATTACCGCGGCGCTGGATCGCAGATTCAAAGCCACGGGTCACCAGAATGTCGCGTTCCCCATGTTGATTCCGCGGAGTTTTATCGACAAGGAAAAGCATCACGTCGAGGGATTTTCGCCGGAGCTGGCGGTCGTTACGGTTGGTGGCGGGGAAGAACTTGCCGAGCCGCTGGTGATTCGTCCGACTTCCGAAACCATCATTGGACATATGTGGTCGAAGTGGATTCAGTCTTACCGGGATTTGCCGGTGTTGATGAATCAGTGGAACAGCGTGGTGCGCTGGGAATTGCGCACGAAATTGTTTTTACGCACGCTGGAATTTTATTGGCAGGAAGGACATACGGCGCACGCCACGCGCGAGGAAGCGGAGTTTGAAACGCGTCAGATGTTGGACATTTATACGGATTTTGCGGTGAATGATGCGGCGATTCCAGTGATTCCCGGCAAAAAATCTGACGCCGAAAAATTTGCCGGCGCGGATGTGACGTTTTCTATCGAAGCGATGATGGGCGATGGCAAAGCGTTGCAGGCGGGCACGTCACATTTTCTGGGGCAAAATTTTGCCCAGGCCTTCGAGGTGCGTTACCTCGATCAAAACGGCCAGCTGCAGCATTGTTGGACCACGTCCTGGGGGCTTTCGACGCGGTTCATTGGCGCGATCATCATGGTGCACGGGGACGATCAGGGGCTGGTAATGCCGCCGAAGCTGGCGCCAATTCAGGCAGTGATTGTGCCGATTTACAAGACGGATGAAGAAAAAGTTGGGGTTCTCGAAGCAGCGCGAAAATTGAATGCTGAATTGGTGAAAGCCGGCACCCGCGTGAAGCTCGACGAGCGCGAAGGGCAGAGCGCCGGCTGGAAATTTAACGATTGGGAAATGCGCGGCGTGCCGGTGCGTGTCGAGCTGGGGCCGAAAGATGTGGCCAAGCAGGCGGCGGTCTTGGCGCGGCGCGACAAGCCCGGTAGAGAAGGCAAGGTCAGCGCGCCACTGACGGATATGCCCGCAACGATTGAAAAACTGCTGGCCGAAATTCAGCAATCGTTGCATGACAAAGCGCTGGGCTTCCGCAAGAGCAATACCCACGACGCGAAAAATATCGAAGAGCTAAAGCGAGCGGTAGAAACCGGCTTTGCGCTGGCGTCGTGGTGCGGCAGCGGCGATTGCGAAGCGAAAATCAAGGAAGAGACTCGCGCAACGATGCGCTGCATCCCGCTCGAACAACAAGGCGCGGCGGGAGACTGCGTAGCTTGCGGCAAACCTGCCAAAGACCGCGCCATATTTGCGCGGGCCTACTAGCGCGGCGGCAACGGTCAAAAACAGCAGATCCCTAGATTCTCCGCTGCGGCCGGCGTGCTCGGCACATTCTTGACCGCCTTACGGCGGACGAGTAGCGGCGAGCACTACTAGCTACAAGCTAGGCCTTAGGCCCTTAGGACGGTTGCAATCACGCCACATCTATCGCCGGTGTTTATCGACAGCGCGGCGTGCCGATGCTAACGTAATTTGTGAATAGAGATTGCGTTGAGGCTTGTGGCAAGCATGCGGCACCGTGCCGCCTGGAGCGTACAAACTTGTTTTTTGACGGCAAATTGGAACTTCACCGGAGCGAGACGGTTCATGCGCAAGCGGGCAGTGCGCTATTGCGCGCAGGTGCGCGCCGCGGCGAACGCGGCGAAGGTCGGCTGAAGACCGTTCTGTTCCTGCTGTTCTTCGCGACGGCAATTTTTATTGGGTTCAAGACTCTGCCGGCGTATGTAGCGGAATATCAACTGGCCGATAAGATGCAGGAAACGGCCAGATTTGCGGTGGTGCAGCGGCAATCGGATGAGCAGGTTCGCGAAACGATCTTCAAAGTGATTCAAGATTTGAACATTCCGTGTAAAAAAGAAGACATTAAGGTGACAAGTTCAAGCAGCGGGGTGACCATTTCCGTGGATTACCGCGTCCCCGTCGATTTGATTGTTTATCAAACCGAGCTGCATTTTACGCCCAGTAGTGAGAATAAATCGCTCGTTTAGAGATTTCGCGAGCCGGCAGACGGGTTTCCGCCATACAACTGCGCGCCGCCCGCTCTCATCTTTCCTATTGCGGACTCCCAAGTGCTCTTCGTTTAGCGTACCTTTGTTAGTGCCGTCCGATTGCGAGAAGATAATGGCTGGGGGCTAAGTTTGCGCATTCGCATTCAAAAAGGTTTCTTCACGTCGCTTGTCGGCCTGACCATCCTCGCGGTGGTGCTCGCAATCTTTCTCACCAGCGTCGGCGTTTTTACCTATTACTACATCAAGTATTCGCACATGATTACGGCGCGGCTCTCCGGCCATGTGTTGCAGAACACCACACAGATTTTTTCCGCGCCGGAGATGATCGCGGTTGGGCAACCGGAGACGAAAGAGGCGCTGACCACGTACTTGACGCGCGTCGGCTACCGGCCGGAACACGATGACAACGCGCTCGGCCAATTCACGA
>Ga0182024_10005372_pt1 | contig 28771 bp, 22 predicted proteins | sample P32metaG_FD_120480 | JGI IMG/M metagenome (GOLD analysis project Ga0182024, IMG submission 120480) | Permafrost microbial communities from Stordalen Mire, Sweden - P3-2 metaG (Illumina Assembly) | ecosystem: Environmental > Terrestrial > Soil > Wetlands > Permafrost | place: Sweden: Stordalen...
CCGGCGCGGCAATCACCAGGTGATGATGCGCGGCACCTTCGCCAATATCCGCATCAAGAATCAGATGGTGCCCGGCGTCGAGGGCGGCTTCACCATCCACTATCCGTCCAAGCAGCGCATGACGATGTACGATGCGGCGATGCGCTACAAGTCCGAGAACGTGCCGCTGGTGATCTTCGCCGGCAAGGAATACGGCACCGGCTCGTCGCGCGATTGGGCCGCCAAGGGCACGATCCTGCTCGGCGTGCGCGCCGTGATCGCCCAGTCGTTCGAACGCATCCACCGCTCCAACCTGGTCGGCATGGGCGTGGTGCCGCTGGTGTTCGAGGAGGGCACGTCGTGGCAGACGCTGGGCCTCAAGGGAGACGAGCAGGTCACCATCCGCGGCCTGCACGGCGATCTCAAGCCGCATCAGCGGCTGCTGGCCGAGATCATCGCCTCCGACGGCGGATTGAAGCGCGTGCCCTTGATCTGCCGCATCGATACGGTCGATGAGCTCGACTACTACAAGAACGGCGGCATCCTGCAATACGTGCTGCGCCACCTCGCGGCGTAGCAGACTGACGGCCCGCCGCCGGCATAAATCCGGGGCGGGCTCGATCGGCGTTCCGAAAAGACCTTAACGCTCAATCTCCTCACCGCGAATTGAGTGGCGGGTGACTTCGCCCGGCGCTACCACGACTGTGGGCGACCAAACTGCCGACACTAGGCCAAGATGAGATCGCCAAGAGGGGTGCGCTGGGTGGAGATTGGAATGCTGCGTGGCCGCGTTGCGTCGGCGCCTCTGATTGCCGGTTTTTTGTTAGCGAGTTACGCCATCGCCGGCGCCGAGCCGCGGGCGCTGCTCGAACTGTTCACCAGCCAAGGCTGCTCGTCCTGCCCGGCGGCCGACAAGCTGCTCGGCGAGTTCGCGGCCGATCCCGCGCTGGTCGCCATCAGCGATCCGATCGACTATTGGGACTATCTTGGCTGGAAGGACACGCTCGCCAACCCGGCCCATTCGGCGCGGCAACGGGCCTATGCGCGCGCGCGCGGCGATCGGGAAGTCTACACGCCGCAAATCGTCGTCAACGGCGCCATGCACGTGCTGGGCAGCGACCGCTCGGCGATAGACCGCGTGATCGCCCAGACCGATCAAAAACCCGACGTCATGTCGTTGCCGGTGCTGTTGTCGATCGGCGGCAACAATTTGAACATCGACGTCCGCGCCACGGACAACGCCGGCAATGACGCCCATCCCGGCGGCGAGGTGTGGCTGTGTCCGCTGGCGCGCGCCGTGACCGTCGCCATCGGCCGCGGCGAAAACCACGGACGCACGATCACCTACCACAATGTGGTGCGGCGCTGGCTCAAGCTCGGCGACTTCGGCGGCACCGAGTCGACCTGGAGCGTTCCGTTCTCGGACATCCGAACCGACGAGATCGATGCCGCCGCCGTCATGGTGCAGGAAGGCACCCGCGACAAGCCGGGCATCGTGCTGGGCGCGGCGTTCACGCCGCTCGGACAGCAGACGACCGACGACCGCGGACGGCGGACGGAGAACAGGTGACGGACGCGCAACGCTGTTGGCGCGGTCGTTGCGTTTCGAATCGTCTGGACAACAAAGATCGGCGACGGCGGGGCCGCCACGCGTCGAGGCTTATGCGGTCAGCGCGGTTGAGCGCGGCGCCAACATAGCGGCGAAGCCGCGCCGTTGGCCTGCCATCCGGTGCGACCTCATAGTTTTCGCGCCTGTGGTCCGGGCGCGGTCGCCGGCGCTTTTGAGATCAAACAGATTTTCCGTAGGCAAAGCTTGCCAAGGTGAACGCGAAATGGGCGGCGGACATCCTGAGCCGTCCTCTCCGTCGCCTGTCGTCATTAAAAAAGAAAAGGCCGGCGACTGCCGGCCTGAAGGATTGGGGATTGAACCGTACGCGGAACTCTGGCCCGGTCCGCCCGCCCTCCGGGGGGCTGGGGGGCTGAGGAATCCGGAGAACGATCCGGACCGGGCCCTGAGGCAACGATCGAGTGTTTCGCAGTGCAGCTTGGCGCGTCATTGACGGAAATGGGGCTGTATTATGATTCGCCTAACGAACGCGTGATTCCGCCGGTCAAAACTGTCGCACCCCCGCGTGCACGATCGCATTTTGAGCCCGGCGAGGGCCGCGTTCCAGCGTCCGGCCATTGCCGAGCCGTACGGTATATTTGCCGCGGCGGCGCCTCTTGCCGTCGCCCGCATCTGGCGCGATCATGAAGCCCCTATGACAAAGGAGGCGCCGCATGGACATCGGCGAAATCGAACCGAGTACGTGGCGCGGGGGTGAGCTTCGCGCACCCGCCCCCGCAAGCGATGTCACCTTCAGCCGGCGCGAGCTTGACCGCATTCTCAGTCTCTACGGACGCATGGTTGCCGCCGGCGAATGGCGTGATTACGCAATCGATTTTCTGAAAGATCGCGCGGTGTTCTCGGTTTTCCGCCGCGCTTCGGAAATCCCCATCTACCGCATCGAGAAAAATCCGAAACTGGGCCGCCGCCAGGGCGCCTACAGCGTTATATCGGCGACCGGACATATCCTGCGCCGCGGCCACGAGCTCGACCGCGTGTTGCGCGCGCTCGATCCCTCGCTGCACCTGGTGACGGGCTAGAGCGCAATCGTTTCAGATTGAATCGATTGGCGCTCTAGCATTTTGATTGAGCATGATCTTTCGGAAAACCGGTTCCACTTTTCCGGATCATGCTCGAGACGTCGCTCACGGCGGCGCCGCGTCGCCGCTGCCGAGCGCGCGCTGCATCAGCACCGTATCGAGCCAGCGGCCGTGCTTGAAGCCGATGGATGCAAATACGCCGATGAGCCGAAAACCGGCCGCGGCATGGACCGCGACCGATGCGGTGTTCGCCGAGTCCCCGATCACGCCGACCATCTGCCGGAAGCCGAGCGCCTCGGCTTCGGCGACAAGACGCAGGAGCAGACGACGGCCGATGCCCCGGCGGTGCAACTCCGGCGCGATGTAGAGGGAATCCTCGACGCACCAGTCGTAGGCGCGACGCTCGCGGTAAGGCGCCGCGTAGGCGTAGCCGGCAACGATGCCGGCCCGCTCGGCGACAAGATAAGGATAGTTCCTCGCCAGCAGGGCCTGTTGGCGCCGTGCCATCTCGGCCTGGTCCGGCGGCTCGAGTTCAAAGGATGCCGTGCCATGGATGACGGCGTCGGCGTAGATCCGCGTGATCGCCGCAAGGTCCCCGGGGGTGGCGTCCCGGATGCTGATTTCGGTCATCGTAGCGATTTCATAGCAAAACGCCCCGGGGTTTTGGCCCGGGGCGTCAGAATCGCGGCGTCAGAATTGTGTCGCGGCGCTGGGTTCAGCGGCGGTCGCCGAACAGGCGCAGCAGCATCAGGAACAGGTTGATGAAGTCGAGATAGAGCGACAGCGCGCCCATCACCGCCTTGCGGCCGGCGACGGTGCCGTCATCCATCGCACTGTACATCTCCTTGATCCGCTGCGTGTCGTAAGCGGTCAACCCGACGAAGACGAGCACGCCGATCACCGAGATTGCGAAGTTCAAGGCGCCCGATCCTAGGAAGACATTCACCAAACTTGCAATGACGATACCTATCAGCCCCATGAACAGGAACGAGCCCATGCCGGTGAGATCGCGCTGCGTAGTGTAACCCCACAGGCTCATTGCTCCGAACGTCGCCGCCGATACGAAGAACACCTGCGTAATCGACTGTCCGGTGTAGGCGAGAAAGATCGATGCTAGCGAGACCCCGAGCAGAGCAGCATAGACGTAGAACAGCATCAGTGCCGTCCCCGCAGCGAGCCGGTTAATACCAAAGCTCAATACAAAGACGAGGCCGAGCGGTGCTAGCACCAGCACCCACATTAGCGGGCTAAGGAACACGGCCTGGCCGAAAGCAGTCAATCCAATGATGTGCCCACCTGACACTTGGATGGCGTCGCCGCCGGCAGCTTGATAGGTCAGCCAGGCAACGACGCCGGTCAGCGCCACGCCGGAAGCCATGTAGTTGTAGACGCGGATCATATGCGCGCGCAGACCCGCATCGATCGCGACCTGGTCCGTGCGATAGCCGCTTCGGGCGGTCGCAAGATTCCGATCAAAGTCGGACATGGATATACCCCTGGGTTTGCCCCGGCACCCGCCGGGTCTTGGCGTTCGGCGCTAAAGGCCGAATTCGCTTGGCGCTGAATCTAGTGCGAAAGCCTTGCGCGCGCCAGATGGGTGCGACGCCATAATTGCAATGGTTACAATTCGTTCACGGTTTCGGCCGCGGCACCGTTTCGTCAAAGATTTCGCAGCACTTCCGCCGGCTTGCGGCCGAGCGCCGCGAAGGTCCCGGTCAGGCCCAGAACGAGCGTCACCACAACCGCCGCCAGCGCTGTTCCAAGCGCCTCCCCGGCCACCCAGACGAAGGGAAATTCCATGACCCGGGTCACCACGAGGTCGGCGGCCAGCGTGCCCATGGCGACCCCGAACAGCACGGTGACGAGCGCAATGAAAAGATATTCGAGCGCATAGGCGGCAACCAGCCGCGGCCGCGTCGCGCCGTAGGTCTTCAGCACTACGGCGTCATAGATGCGGAAACGCTGGCCGGCGGCGAGCGCTCCGCCCAGCACCAAGGCGGCGGCGACCAGCGTCATGGTGCTGGCGCCGCCCAGCGCCAGCACCAGCTTGGCGATGATGCCGTCGAGCGTGTCGAGGGCGTCCTTGACGCGCACGGCGGTGACATTGGGAAAGGCGTCGGCGAGCGCCTTGATGAGGGCTGTCTCCTCGGCCGTGGTGCCGCCGTCGGCAAAGGTCAGCGTGGCGATGTCGCTGTGCGGCGCACCGCCGAAGGTGCCCGGCGAGAATACCAGGACGAAATTGATGCCGAGATTCTCCCAGTCGACGGCGCGCAGGTTGGCGATGCGGGCGCTGACATTGCGGCCGAGCACATTGACCGTGATGGTGTCGCCGATCTTGAGCTTCAAGTCTTGTGCCGTGCGGTTCTCAAGCGAGACCAGGGGCTCGCCGGCGTAGTCGGCGGGCCACCATTGGCCCGAGACGATGCGCGAGCCGGCGGGCACGTTGGATGCATAAGTGATGCCGCGGTCGCCGCGCAGCACCCATCGCGACTGCGCGGCCGGCTTGAGATCGTCCGCCTTGACGCCGTTCGCCGAAACGATCCGGCCGCGCAGCATCGGCACCCGTTCCAGCGTCGAACCCGGAGCCTGCGAATGCACGAAGGCGTCGAAGCGGTCGGCGTCCGCCGCGGGGATATCGAGGAAAAAGAATGACGGCGCCTTCTCGGGCAGCGCCGCAGTGAACTGGCGGTGCAGATTGCCGTCGATCTCGATCACGGTGACCAGCAGAGCAAGGCCGAGGCCGAGCGACAGCATGACCGAAGGCGTCAAGGCGCCCGGCCGGTGAATATTGGCGATGGCGAGCCGCAGCACGGTCGAGCGCGCGCGCGGCAGGCGGCACGCGCACCACATCGTGAGCATGGCGAGGAGGCGCAGCATCACGAATATCGCCGCCGCGGACGCGACGGCGATCGCGCCGATGCGCCGGTCGAAGGTGGTGTCGACGGCGAGCGCGGCCAGGATGGCGACCGTGATGGCGGCAGCGACGACGTAGCGCCGCCGCGGCCAGCGGCGCGCGGCGGCGACCTGATCGCGGAACAGCATCGACACCGACACGTCGTGCGCCCGACCGAGCGGCCACAGCGCGAAGGCCAGCGCCGTCAGGAGCCCATACGCGATCGACATCAGCAGCACGCCGGGATGCAACGACGGCGCCACCGGCAGCGGAATGACCGCGCCAAATCCCCAGCTGATCGCGAACGGCAGCGCCGCGCCGAGCGCCGCGCCCAGCACCGCAGCAAACAGTGCGACCAGCAGGATTTGCGAGCAGTAGATCGCGAACACGGCGTTGCCGGTTGCGCCGAGCGCTTTCAGGGTGCCGATGGCGTCGCGCTTGCGCGCCAGATGCGCCGCGACCGCATTGGCGACGCCGACGCCGCCGACCAAGAGCGTGGTCAGGCCGACCAGGGTGAGGAATTGGGTGAAGCGCTCGACATTGCGTTCGAGCTGGGGCGACGCCTTGGTGCGGGTGCGGATTTCCCAGCCGGCATCGGGGAACGCGGCCTGCGCGTTCTTTTCGAGCGCGGCGACAGCCTGATCGCTGTCGCCACGCGGCAGGCGCAGCCGGTATTGCCAGCGAATGAGACTGCCGGGCTGCAGCAGGCCGCTCGCCCGCAATGCGGCTTCGCTCAGCAGCAGGCGCGGACCAAGGCCGATGCCGCCGGCGAGCTTGTCGGGCTCGTTGGTCAGGCTGGCGCGCAGCTCGATTACGGCATTGCCGATGGTGATGCGGTCGCCGGTTCGCAGGTCGAGCCGCGTCAGCAGCGCCGGATCGACGGCGGCGCCGAATGCATCGCCTTGACGCGCGAACAAAGCCGTCAGCGGCATGGCCGGATCGGTGACGATAGAGCCGAACAGCGGATAGGCGTCATCGACCGCCTTGATCTCGACGAGGGTCGAACGGCCGTCGCCGGTACGCGCCATCGCCCGCGTCGTAGCGGCGACCGATACCGTGCCGTGGGCATCGAGAAAGGCCCGCTCGGCCTCGCTCGCCTCGCGCTGAATCAGCGAAAAAGCCAGATCGCCGCCGAGGATCAATTGCCCGGCGCCGGAAATGCCACCGTTGAGGCTCGCGGCGACCGAGCCGACGCCGGCGATAGCCAGCACGCCGAGCGCGATGCAGGCAATGAAAATGCCGAAGCCGCGCAAGCCGCCGCGCAAGTCGCGCCAGGCGAAACGCAATGCGATCCATCGCGTGGGCCGGGTGAGCGGCGCCAGCATCAAACGGGCTCCGGCATGACGCGCGCCAGCACCCAATGCGTCGGCGCAAAGACCAGGAGCGGCAGTCCGATCAACAGACCGGCCAGCCAGACCGCGGGCGGCACCCAGGTCTGCGCCGCAGAGTCGCTCAGCCCCCAGACATAATTGATGTTGACCGGAGTGAGACCCGGATGCGGCGCCGGCGGCGGCATCAAAAAGAAACAGACCAGCAGCAACGCCCAGGACAACACCGTCCACGGCCAGAACGCGCGCCGATCGTAGCCGATCTTCCAGACCAGATAGGCCAGCAGGAACGGCAGCCAGCCGTGAAACAGCGACAACAGCCGCAGGAACAACGAGTGGTCGGTCGCGAACATGTAGTCGGTTATGCCGGTCAGCGAGAAGCCGGCGATATGAAACAAAAGATCGATCACCCAGATCGCTTGCGGCACCATGATGCCGACGGCGCACATGGAGATCAGCAACGCATTCTCGGGCCAGATCGCGATCAAGGTGAGAATGAGCGCGGCGTCGCAAAAATACAGAAAGTTGGTTGGCCCGTAATAGGACCAATAAACCGGGATCAGCACCGCCATGAATGCGGTGTAGGCGAGCTTGAGCGCAAGCGGCACGTGGCGGGCCGTTTGCGTCATCGCGTGCCCGCCGTCGCCATCGCCGCGGCAGGGGCGATCTGGCCGGAATGCAGGTGCACCACGCGATCGCAGCGTGCGGCCAGTTCGGTATCGTGGGTAACCAGCACCAGCGTTGTGCCGCGCGTGCTGTGGCCGCGGAACAGAAGCTCGATGATCTCGCGTCCCGTTGTTTCGTCGAGGTTACCGGTCGGCTCGTCGGCGACCATGATGGCGGGATTGGGCGCGAGCGCGCGGGCGAGCGCGACGCGCTGCTGCTCGCCGCCGGAAAGTTCGGCCGGATAGTGATGCAGCCGCGCCTTGAGCCCGACCGCGGCAAGCTCGTGCTCGGCGCGGTCCAGCGCATCACGCTCGCCGGCGAATTCGAGCGGCACCGCGACGTTTTCCAGCGCCGTCATGGTCGGGATCAGGTGGAAGGCCTGAAAAACGATGCCGACATTCTTGCCGCGAAAGCGCGCCAGATCGTCTTCGCCGAGCCCTTGCAGTTGCTGGCCGGCAACGATCACGGAGCCGGCGTCCGGCTGTTCCAGGCCGGTCATCACCATCAAGAGCGTCGACTTGCCGGAACCGGACGGCCCGAGCAGGCCGACGGCCTCGCCGCGGCCTATATTGAGGTCGATGTCCTTGAGGATATGCACGCGCGCCGCGCCGCGGCCGAGCGACAGGTTGACGCCGCGCATGATGATGGCGTCGTTGCCGGAAGGATAGGTCGAAATGTCGTTCATGGCGCCGGCCGGCCCCTCCGTGGCCCCTGGCACCCCGGTATCCGGGGGAGGCCAGGGTGCGGGCTTATATGGGTGGCGGCGCGCGGCGGTCCAAATCGCGGGTGCGGCTGCCTGCAGCCTGGCGCTGATCGGCGGCACGAACGTGTCGGCTGCAGCCGCCGACGCGCCGATCATCATCGTCGCGCTCGGCGACTCTTTGACCGCGGGCTACGGGCTGCCGGACGACGACGGCTTCGTGCCGCGCCTGCAAGCGGCGCTGACCGCAAGCGGCGCGTCCGCCACCATCCGCGATGCCGGCGTCTCGGGCGACACCGCTTCGGATGGGCTGGCGCGGCTGGACTGGTCGGTGGCGCCGGGCACCGATGCGGTCATTCTCGAGCTTGGTGCCAACGACATGCTGCGCGGCATCGATCCCAAGGTCACGCGGGAAGCGCTCGACGGCATTTTGCGGCGCCTGACCGACCGTCACATCGCCGTCATGCTGTGCGGCATGCGCGCCGCGCCGAATCTCGGATCGGACTATGGCCAAGCCTTCGACCGGATCTACCCGGATCTTGCGGCCAAATACGGCGTTATGCTCTATCCGTTCTTCCTCGATGGCGTCGCCGCCGATCTCAGCCTGACGCAGCACGACGGCATGCATCCCAATGCCAAGGGCGTCAGCATCATCGTGGAGCGCATTTTGCCGCACGTCGAGGACCTTATCGCGCGCGTCCATGCGCCGCACCCGTCGTGAGGGTTGCACGGCACGCGCGTTCCCCCCATGCTGCGTAGGCTGCGATTCGCCAACCACGAGCCGCAGGTTGTCATGCCTCGCCTGTTCACCGCTCTGGAAATTCCGCCGCAAGTCGCCCAGTCGCTCGCCATGATGCGCGGCGGCCTGCCGGGCGCGCGCTGGATCGACCCGGAAAATTATCACCTCACGCTGCGTTTCATCGGCGACATCGACGACGCGCTGGCCCACGAAATTGCCGGCATGCTCGGCCGGGTGCGGCGCATGCCGTTCGAGCTCCGCCTCGACGGACTGTCGTCATTCGGCGGCCGCAAGCCGCGCGCACTGGTCGCCACGGCGGCCCCGGCGGCGACGCTGATGGAGCTGCAGGCCGAACATGAACGGCTGCTGCAGCGGCTCGGGCTCGAGCCCGAAGGGCGCAAATACACCCCGCATGTCACGCTGGCGCGGCTGCGCGATTCCTCGAGCCAGCAGGTCGCCGACTATCTGTCCGCCCGCGGCCATTATCGCTCGACGTCGATTCCGGTTTCCCGCTTCGTGCTGTACTCGTCGCGCGCCTCGGTCGGCGGCGGCCCCTACGTGGTCGAAGCGGAATATCCATTCGGCGCGGCGGAGCGCCGCTGGGCGTGATAATTCTCGCGCCGGGCAGGCCGCGACAGAGCGCGCGCTGACGTTGCGCCGTCCGAGTGTCAGGCCGTCACGAACCGGTCGTCGACCAGCTCGTCGAGCGCCTGTTTGACGTCGACGGTGCCCGGGATGACGCCCGCCTGCTGCAGCGCAAGGCCGGCTTGCAGGATGGAGTCGCGCTGCTCCGGCCCGACGCGGTTGAACGTCAGCTCGGTGCGTTCCTTGAGCTGGATGTCGACCACGGCGGCCGGCAGCTTGGTCACGTCCATGAACACGCGTTTTTCGTCGTCGTAATGGGCGAGGCAATATTTGCGTGCGTCCTCGTAGGTCGCCAGCACGCGCCGTGTCAGGTCGGGATACGATTTGAGAAAGTCTTCGCTGGCATTGAGGATGCCCCAGGTATTGGCGGCCTTGTTGCGATAGAACAGCCGCGCGCCGTCCTCGACCTCGGCCTGCGCCATCATCGGGTCGAGCCCGGCCCAGGCGTCGACGTCGCCGCGGATCAGCGCGGTCTTGCCGTCGGGATGCTGCAGCAGCACCTCGCTGATGTCGTGCTCGGTCAAGCCGACCGAGAGCAGCGCGCGGATCAGGAAGATGTGCGGATCGGTGCCGCGGGTCACCGCGACGCGCTTGCCCTTGAGGTCCTCGATTTCGTTGATCGGCGTGTCCTTGCGCGTGACCAACGCCGTCCATTCGGGGCGGGAAAAGACGTAGATCGACTTGATCGGATTGCCGTTGATCTTGCCGAGCAGCGCCGCGGAGCCCGCCGTCGAGCCGAAATCGATGGAGCCGGCATTGAGGAATTCCAGCGCCTTGTTGGAGCCCAGCGTCTGCACCCAGCGGATGCCGATGCCGTCCTTGTCGAATTCCTTTTCAAGCAGCCCCTGCGCCTTGAGCACCATGGAGACCGGGTTATAGGTCGCCCAGTCGATGCGGATTTCCTTGGGCTTGTCGGCGGCGCGCGCCAGTCGCGGCAAGCCGAGCGGCAACAAGCCGGCGCCGACGGCACTGGCCAGCAAACCACGACGTGACAGCATGACAACCTCCGGCATCAGGAAGAAGCAAGGGCGCGCTCAAGGCGGCGCAAAGTTTATTCTTTAGAGAAGCGCCATGGGGCCGTCAATTGGAAATGGATACTACATTTCGCCTATCGGATAGTAATATTTAACCCGACAGGGCGTCGCGGCCGTTTTGCCCGCTCGGCAACGTCACGAAGCGATCAATGACAGTGCGCGGCGGCTCGGCTATGCCAATGCCATGATGCTGGACAGCCAACGTTCGGCGCGCGTCGCGGTCGATCTCATCGACACGGCCGCGATCGTCGCCGATCTCAAGAGCCTGGCCGAGACCCATCCCGGGCGCGAACGCGAATTGCGCACCGCGGTGGCGCAGCGGCTGAAAGCGACGCTGACCGAGGCCCGTATCCGCGCCGAACAGCTGTTGCTCAAGGACCGCCACGGCCGGCGCTGCGCCGAGCGGCTGTGTCAGGTTCAGGACGAGATCATCCGCATCCTGTTCGAGTTCGCCTGCGACGAGCTGTACGTGCCGCAGGTGCCGTCCGAGGCCGAACGCATGGCGGTGATCGCCACCGGCGGCTACGGCCGCGGCTTGCTGGCGCCGGGTTCCGACATCGATCTGCTGTTTCTCCTGCCCTACAAGCAAACCGCCTGGGGCGAGCAGGTGGCGGAGGCGTTGCTCTACTGCCTGTGGGACATGGGACTGAAGGTCGGCCACGCCACGCGCTCGGTCAGCGAATGCATCCGCCAGGCCAAGGCGGACATGACCATCCGCACCGCGCTGCTCGAAGCGCGCTATCTGTTCGGCGACGACAAGCTGTACGATGAGCTGACGACGCGCTTCGACAAGGAAGTGGTGCAAGGCACCGCGCCGGAATTCGTCGCCGCCAAGCTGGCCGAGCGCGAGGAGCGCCATCGCCGCGCCGGACAATCGCGCTACCTGGTCGAGCCCAACGTCAAGGACGGCAAGGGCGGCCTGCGCGACCTGCATACGCTGTTCTGGATCGCCAAATACGTTTATCGCGTGCGCGAGCCCGAGGAGCTGATCAAACGCGGCGTGTTCGACCGCAACGAATACAAATTGTTCCGGCGCTGCGAGGACTTTCTATGGTCGGTCCGCTGCGACATGCACTTCCTGACCGGGCGGGCCGAGGAGCGGCTGTCATTCGACATCCAGCGCGATATCGCGGTGCGGCTCGGCTACACCGCACATCCGGGATTGCGCGACGTCGAGCGCTTCATGAAGCATTACTTCCTGATCGCCAAGGACGTCGGCGACCTCACCGCCATTCTGTGCGCCGGACTCGAGGAGCTGCAGGCCAAATCGGCCCCGGTGCTCAGCCGCGTCATCGCCCATCTGCGCCCGGCGCGAAGCCCGAAAAAACTGACCGGAACCGACGATTTCGTCATCGACAACAACCGCATCAACATCGCCCGCGCCAACGTGTTCGCCCGCGATCCGGTTAACCTGATCCGCCTGTTTTACCTGGCGCAGCGGCACAATCTGGCGATCCATCCCGAGGCCATGCGCGCCGTGACGCGCTCGCTCAAGCTGATCGACAAGCGCGTCCGCGAGGACGCCGAAGCGAACCGGCTGTTCTTCGCCATCCTGACCTCGAAGAACGACGCCGAGACCGTGCTGCGGCGCATGAACGAATCCGGCGTGCTCGGCGCATTCATCCACTCGTTCGGCCGCATCGTGGCGATGATGCAGTTCAACATGTATCACCATTACACGGTCGACGAGCATCTGCTGCGCTGCATCGGCGTGCTCAACGAGATCGAGCGCGGCGACAATCGCGACTTCGCGCTGGCCAGCGAGCTGATGCGCAGCATCCAGCCGCAGCACCGCGCTGTGCTTTATGCGGCGCTATTTCTGCACGACATCGCCAAGGGCCGCATCGAGGATCATTCGCTGGCCGGCACCCGCATCGCCCGCCGGCTGTGTCCGCGGCTGGGCATGACCGCGGCGGAGACCGAACTGGTCGCCTGGCTGGTCGAGGTGCACCTCGTCATGTCGACGGTGGCGCAGTCGCGCGACTTGTCCGATCGCAAGACCATCGAGAACTTCGCCGCCGTGGTGCAGACCTTGGAGAGGTTGAAGCTGCTGACGATCCTGACCACGGCCGACATCCGCGCGGTCGGACCCGGCGTGTGGAACGGCTGGAAGGCGCAGCTGTTGCGCACGCTGTACTACGAGACCGAACCGGTGCTCACCGGCGGCTTCTCCGAGGTCAATCGCGCCCAGCGCGTGGCCATGGCTCAGGCCGAATTCCGCGCCGAGATCAAGGATTGGCCGGAGCCGACGCTGCTCGCCTATGTCGAGCGCCTCTATCCGGCCTACTGGCTCAAGGTCGATCTGCCGCACAAGGTGGCGCATGCCCGCTTCGTCCACGCTACCGAAGCGGCCGGCAAGACGCTGGCGACCAGCGTCGGTTTCGACGCCGACCGCGGCGTCACCGAGCTCACCGTGTTCGCGCCCGACCATCCATGGCTGCTCTCGATCATCGCCGGCGCCTGCGCGCTGGCCGGCGCCAATATCGTCGACGCGCAGATCTACACCACGACCGACGGCCGCGCCCTCGATACCATTTCGGTGACGCGCGAGTTCGAGCATGACGAGGACGAGGCGCGCCGCGCCGCGCGGATCGGCGATTCGATCGAGAAGGCAGTGCGCGGCCAGCTCAAGCTGCCCGACGTGGTGGCCAAGCGCGCCCCGGCCAGGGGCCGGCTGAAGGCCTTCGCCATCGAGCCCGAGGTCACCATCAACAACCAGTGGTCCAACCGCTACACCGTGGTCGAAGTGACCGGCCTCGACCGGCCGGGTCTGCTCTACGAGCTGACGACGACGCTGTCCAAGCTCAACCTGAACATCGCCTCGGCCCATGTCGCGACCTTCGGCGAACGCGTCGTCGACGTGTTCTATGTCACCGATCTGCTGGGCGCCAAGGTCGCCGCGCCGACCCGCCAGACCGCCATCAAGCGGCCGTTGCTCGCGCTGTTCACGGCGCCCAGCGAACCAAAGCCGGCCAAGGAAGCCACCGCGGGGTAGGCTCGTTCTCCCCGCGCGCGGGGAGAAGGCTGGGGTGAGGGGCCTATCCGCTGGGCTCAAATCGCGGCCACGCCCCCTCACCCGCCGCGCTTCGCGCGGACGACCTCTCCCCCCGCGCGCGGGGAGAGGTGAATACAGTAACCGCCCCTTAAACCGCGTTCCTTACGGTGTCGGCGGACGGGCACGATCGTTTCCGAAACCATTATCCACTTTCGGGATCATGCCCTGAGCGCGGTTGCCGCGCCGGGGGCGGGATATGGCGTGGCGGCAGGGACGCAAGAGGAGCGGCGGCGCTAGCCTCGATCTTCGCATGCGCCCCGAGGACCGCACCGGCGGTTCGCCGAAGGCCCCCGCCGATACCGGTCGGCGCCGGCGCGACGCCGCGCCGCCGCGCAAGACCAGGAGACGAAAGCGTCGCGGCAAGAGCCGCCCCGGCTACGGCCGCATCGTCTACTGGGGTGCCGTGCTGGCGCTCTGGGCGGTGATCGCCGCCATCGTCACGGCGGTCTGGATCGGCATCCATCTGCCGCCCATTCAATCCCTGGAAATTCCCAAGCGGCCGCCGTCGGTGCTCATTGTCGGCGCCAACGGCGCAACGCTCGCTACCCGCGGCGAGATGGGCGGCGCCGCGGTGCCGCTGCGCGAACTGCCGGATTACCTGCCCAAGGCGTTCGTCGCCATCGAGGACCGCCGCTTCTACTGGCATCACGGCGTCGATCCGCTGGGCATCACACGCGCCCTGATCGCCGATGTACTGCACCGCGGCGCCTCGCAAGGCGGCTCGACGTTGACCCAGCAGCTTGCCAAGAATCTGTTCCTGACCCAGGAGCGCACCATCACCCGCAAGCTCCAGGAGATGGTGCTGGCGCTGTGGCTCGAGCACAAATTCAGCAAGGCGCAGATTCTCGAGCTGTATCTCAACCGGGTCTATTTCGGCTCCGGCGCCTACGGGGTCGAAGCGGCCGCGCAACGCTATTTCGGCAAGTCGGCGCGGCAGGTGACACTGGCCGAAGCGGCGATGCTGGCGGGTCTGGTGCAGTCGCCGTCGCGGCTCGCGCCGAATCGCAACCCCGACGGCGCCGAGCGCCGCGCCGCGCTGGTGGTCGCCGCCATGGCCGAACAGAACATGATCGGCGACGAGGCGGCCAAGCGCGCGCTGGCCGATCCGGCGCGCGCGGTAGGCCCGGCCGGCGCCGGCTCGGCCAATTATGTCGCCGACTGGGTCATGGATGCGGTCGACGATCTGGTCGGCCGGGTCGATCAGGATATCGTGGTCGAAACCTCGATCGATCCGGCGCTGCAGGGCGCGGCCGAGCAATCGCTGGTCGATGTGCTCAACCAGAAGGGCGACAAGCTCAATATCGGCCAGGGCGCCGTGGTCGCCATGTCGCCGGACGGCGTGGTGCGCGCCCTGGTCGGCGGCCGGAGCTATGCCGACAGCCAATTCAATCGCGCCATCGACGCCAAACGCCAGCCCGGCTCGGCCTTCAAGCCGTTCGTCTATCTGACCGCGCTCGAACACGGGCTGACGCCCGACACCGTCCGCGAGGATGCGCCGATCGCGGTGAAGGGCTGGAAGCCGGAGAATTTCGAGCATCAATATTTTGGGCCGGTGACGCTGACCCAGGCGCTGGCCAACTCGCTGAACACGGTTTCGGTGCGGCTGACCCTGGAAGTCGGCCCCGCCGCGGTGGCGCGCACCGCCTACCGGCTCGGCATCAATTCGCTGATCGAGCCCAACGCCTCGATTGCGCTGGGCACGTCGGAGGTCTCGGTGCTCGAAATGGTGTCGGCTTACGCCACGTTCGCCAATGGCGGCCTCGCCATCTCGCCGCATGTGGTCGAGCGCATCCGCGGCGCCGACGGCAAGACGCTTTATACGCGGTCCTCGCAAGCGCTCGGCCGCGTCGTCGATGCGCGCTACGTCGCCATGATGAACGCGATGATGCATGAGACCGTGGCCTCGGGCACGGCGCGCTCGGCGAGCCTGCCCGGCTGGCAGGCCGCCGGGAAGACCGGCACCACCGAGGATTTCCGCGATGCCTGGTTCATCGGCTACACCTCGCATCTCGTCACCGGCGTCTGGCTCGGCAACGACGATAATTCGCCGACCCGAAAAGCCGTCGGCGGCGGGTTGCCGGTCGAGATCTGGAGCCGGTTCATGCGGGCCGCCCACGCGGGCGTAGCGCCCTCCGCCCTGCCCGGTCTCGCCAATACATGGTACGGCGCACCGCCCGAAGCCGCCGACAGCCCGAGAGCGGCGCCCGGCGGCACCGCGCCGCCGAACAATGCGGGCGGCCTCGACTCCTGGTTGCTCGATAAGCTGTTCGGACGCCATTGAAGCTGTTGGCAATCTGAGGCGTTCCGGTTGATTGCCGGATGGCCGTTCTCTAGATTGCCGGGGCCGGTTTCCATGCGGCAATTCGCTGCGAATTGAGTTTGCAACGATGAGTTTGGCTATTCAGACCGGCGGGGAATTGGGCGTCGGCCCGCACGATCGGGCGTGGCCCCCGGCGGACGGCGCCTATCGGCCTCCGGCGCCGATCCCGCAGCCGAAGCAACTTGGCCTCCTCGGTCTGATTTCGACCCTCAAGCGCAATCCGCTCGAATGCTGGGCGCAGGAGCACTTTGCCAAGCCGATCGTGGCCGGCGGCCTGCCGTTCAAGCATGTCCTCCTGGTCAACGAGCCGCGCGCCATCCGCCGCGTCCTGCTCGACAATGCCACCAACTACAAAAAGGACCTCATTCAACGGCGCGTGCTGTCGGCCGGGCTCGGCGACGGCCTGCTGTCGGCCGAGAGCGAGCGCTGGCGCACGCAACGGCGCACCGTTGCGCCGGTATTCGCGCGCAAGACCATCATGGACTTCGCGCCCGCGATGCTCGGCGCCGCCGATGCCCTGACCGAGCGCTGGCAAAACAATGACGGCGCCACGCTGGACATCGCCGCGGAAATGACGCGGCTCACCCTCGACGTGCTCCAGCGCACCATCTTTTCCGACGGTCTCGGCCGCGACGCCGAGGAGTTTCGCAGCGCGATGGGGATCTACTTCAACACCATCGGCCGTATCGACCCGTTGGACCTGCTCGGGCTGCCGACGTCGATACCACGGTTTTCGCAATGGCGGGTCCGCTCGACCATGCGGTTTTTCGAATCGGCGATCGACGAGATCATCGCGACGCGCCGCCGGCGTTTCAACGAAAGCTCCGGCGATGGCGCGCATGATATTCTGACGTCGCTGCTGGCCGCGCTCGATCCCGAGACCGGCGAAGCGATGACCGAGGCCGAAGTCCGCTCGAATATCCTCACCTTCATCGCGGCGGGCCACGAGACCACGGCGAACACCATCAGCTGGTCGCTGTTTCTGCTGTCGCAGTCGCCGGAATGGCGGGCGCGCGTCGAGGCCGAGGCCGAGCGCGAGGTCGGCGGCCCGGTCGAAGGGCTGGCCGAACGGCTCGTCGAGACGCGCGCCGTCATCGACGAAGCGGTGCGGCTCTACCCGCCGATCGCCGCGATCAGCCGCGTCGCCATCGGCGCCGACGAGCTTGCCGGCGAGCGCGTCAAGCGCGGCACGATGGTCGTGATCGCCCCCTACGTGCTGCACCGCCACGCGTTGCACTGGCGCGATCCGAACGCCTTCGACCCGAACCGCTTCCTTGGCGCTGCGCGCGGCGCGATCGACCGCTACGCCTACATCCCGTTCGGCGCCGGCTTGCGGACCTGCATCGGCTCGGCCTTCGCGTTGCAAGAGGCCACGCTGGTGCTTGCCACCGTCATGAAGAACTTTTCTCTCCGGCTCGCTCCGGGCGCCGACATATGGCCGGTGCTGCGCGTCACCCTGCGGCCGGCGGCCGGCATGCCGATGACGATCACCCGAAAGTCGCGTTAGGCCTTCGACTCAGCGGCGCGCCAAGGCAGCCTTCATTGCTCGGGCACGGCGCTGTTTGGCGCCGGCATTCCAAACAGCAGTTTTGCCAGGAGCCGCGGCATCGCTCTGGCGTATCCGGGCGGCAGGCCGATCTCGTGAATGAGATGCCACGCCGCGGCTGGCGCGCCATGCTTCCTTATGAACCAGCGTATCCGCTCGTTGACCGCATAGGGAATCTCCTCGAATTTCTGTTCGGTCACGGCGAAATCGTCGCCGACCGCAATGCTTCCATCGTTGAGAAAGCTTCCGAATACGCCGCGCCGGTGCACGATTTTGTCGAACTCGACCAGATGCAGAATTTTCTTGCAGGGCTCGCAGTGAAACGTCAAGCGGATCAGCGCCGGGCCGATCCGCAGCACGGTGCCGGATGGCAATTCGTAGAGCGCGTCGTAATCGACGACGATGTTTTCACGGAGATCGCCGAGTTTCAGGCCGCACGCGGCGATGCCGGAGCGCGATGCGATCAGAACCTGGCGGAACGGCGCGCAGGACACGCCATCTCTGATGCCCTGCTGGTCGAACGCGATTGTGGTGACAGCTTCAAGGCCCGCCCCGTGCTTGCGTTTGACGTACAGATTTGTGACGGCCAAAGGTCTACTTCCCCCGATCGAGAGAAACAGCGCCCACGCCTGGACCGGGGATGCGGCGAAAGATGGGCGGGGCCGGGCGCGATGGCGCCGCAGGGTGCGCGCAACTGTCTCAGGCGCGGCCTTTTAGATGGTTTTCAGCCGAATTCGCACGGGATTCGACGGCTTGCCGTCGCCCGGTGCTGGCCGCAGACGACGGCTGCGCCGCGGCGACGGCGGTCCAGCCGAAGCCATCCTGGGATCATGTTCTCAATGAATTTACTGCGACGCGCTCGGCACCGACAGCCAGTCGCGAATGAGCGTCGCGCTTTGGCTCAGGCGCCGGGCAAAGCCATCGAGCGCGTCCGAGCTTCGCAGTTCCGCTGACGTTCGCAATTCCGCGGCCGTCTGCAATTCCGCGCTGATGTCGAAGCCGGGCGGGACATGGCCGCAGAACGGCGTGCCGTTGATGCGCGCCGATCGCTGGATCGGCGTCGCCTGCGCCGTCCTTCGCGGGTCATAGACTTCAAATGCCGCCATCATGCCACCGTCCTCATGCTCGAGGATATGGCAGTGAAACACGAAGGTGCCGATCTGCACAGGGTCGGTAAACGGGATGGCAATAAAAACCACGCCCGGAATCCCTTTGGCGTCGGTAGGCGGGATCGGGATGGTATCGTGCCAGACGTCAACGCCGTCCACCGATTGGGGATTGGCGAACTCGGGTATCTGATTGATCACGACGTGACCGGGATCCTGCACGGCCGTGGCGGCGGTCAGGCCGGGCGGCGCTCCGGCATCGCCGCCTCGCGCCAGGCGGAATTTGGTCTGATGGATATGAAAGTTGTGCAGCTCGTTGGTGGTGTTGACGAGCTCCCAGACCTCCACCGAACCAAGCGGCGCGCACAGATGCGGGACGGAGTCGGGCGCGCTCCCATGATCGAAAACGGCGGCAGCGATGGTGTGCGGCGATACGCTGGCATTGCCGTCGGCTGACCTGCCCAGGGCGTCGACAACCTCGCTGCCGATGCGAAAATCCGTGGCGGTCTGCGCGAACGTGATGCGCCGGCGATAATTTGGTCCGGGCATGGTGATGCAGTTGGCTGGCACGGCACCGACGGCGGCCTCGCCCGGCGCCGGAACCAGGGGCCGCATCGCCGCCGTGACGCTCGTCAGAGCGGACGTCGTGCTGCCCTTCATGACGACGTGAGCCAGGCTGATCGGCGGCCAAGGATCGCCGGCATAATTCGTCCTGTTGACGCTCGCCGCTTGGACGCCGCCGGTCTCGATGCCCTCGGTACGCAGCGTGAGCGAGACATCCGCGCCATGATTGGCGGTATTGGGCACCATGATCTCGGCGCGAGACGCCGGCATCAGCAAAATGCGCTTGAGCGTCAGCCCGGATTGGGTCTGGCTTTGGCCGGCGCTTGGAGCGCTGCCGGCCACCACGCCATCGAGCGTCAGGAGTTGCACGTCCTGAGGCGTGCCCGCGGCATCAGTCAAACTCAGCACGTAGGTGGCGGTCGCGCTCAAGTTCGCGATGCGCCAGATCTCGGCGCCGCCCGGCGCTATCGTGATGTCGGGTTCATACTGTCCGTTGACCGTGAACAGCCAGACCGTGTCGTGGGTCTTGTCGGCAATAGTCCCGTTCGCGCCGTAGATGCCGACGTGCCCGCAATAGCCGTAATTGGCGCCGCCGAGCATCTGAATTCCCGGATTCGACGCGCCTCGACAGGCTTGCGTGTCGAAGCTGTCGCCAATGATCCAGGCCGCTTGCTGTCCGGCACTGGCCGCCAGGTCAGGCGTCTTGCCGTGCGGTACCGAGAGCTGAATGTCGCGCAGCGCCAGATACCGCGATTTGACGTTCGCGGCGGCGCCCGCCGGATTCGTATTGGCGCTCCCGGACGGCGGGTCGATCGCTATGAGACCGGCTTGGCCGGCACGGATCTGGTCTCGGGCGGAGCCGTGCACGTGGGAATGGAACCAATACAGACCCGCCGGGTAGGGTTGCGGTCCGGGGCCGAATACACCGTTGACTGTTGCCGGGATGTCGATGCGGTAACGCTCGGTCTGCCCGGGCGACACGGTGTCGAATATGTAGTCGCCGGTCGGCGCGCAGGGCTCGTTCGGGCGCGGGCTGACCACCAGACCATGGGTATGCAGATTGATCAGGTTCTCCGGCGCCGACGCATCGAGCTGGTCGGTTAGGTCGATGCGAAGCGTGTCGCCGGCCGGCGCCTCGATGATGAACGGAGCGTAACGGTCCGTGCTTGGATCGGCATTGGTCGCATATCCCGGCAGTGTCACCGTGTAGGGACCCACATCCGGCCGGCTCGAATTCCGCACGATCAAATGCGCGGCGACGATCGCGCTTGCGGGCCCCAGCGGCACGCAGCCATTGGCAACATTGCCGACCGGGGGATTGGCGACCACGCCACTGCTGCTCGGGGCGACGGGCTGCTGCAGCTCGACTGCGACGGCGGGGCCCAGCATCGTTGCAAGCGTCGTAGTAAGCGTCGTTGCGCCCGTCGCCGCACTCGCGAAACAAACCGCAATCACCCTGCGGCGAAGTCCGGCCATGCGGCACCGTCTCGTTCGCTTGATTTCGGAGTCGAAATCGCCGTCAAATAGTATGCGGGCGGGGTCGATTGTGTCCACCAGATCTTGCTCCGCGGCGGGTCCCGCGCCGGTTTCACGATCGTCAATCCGGCGCCCGGCAGTCGCTTGTCGAGGAGGGCAATTCGCCCAGTCCGGCGGCCGATCCCGCACAGCCGCGTGATCCGGCCATCGAAGACGGAACATCTCAAAGAAGACAGTCGACCAATATCCCTCGCAAGGACGGGGTCGCCAACCAACCGGAATAACGCTAGTCGCTGCTTTATACTATTTTGTGTCGAATTTGGGCTCGGCTCCTGAACATTGTCGAACCGCCAAATACGCCGCCACAGCCAAAACCTGTCGTTACTGCCAAAACCCGTCGTTACTGCAATGTCCAGGTGAATGTGCTGGTCGCGGCCGGAACCTGCTCGCTGGTGAACCCCTCCAAGACCTCATTGGGCTGACAGGTGTAACCCGCCAGATTGATCCGGTCGAACGGCCCCGGATTCTGGACACAAAGCTGAGCGGCGCTGCCGGACCAAACCGTCTGTGGGTTTCCGGTCTGCTCGGCGAAATAGTAGAAATAACCTTGCGGGTAGGTTCCGATCGTCTCGCAATTGCCCGCCGTGACGATCCACCAGCCTTGCACCTCAAAACGCGTATCGCCCGGCGCAACCAGATTGGAAATCGCGATCGATGCCGACATGTTGCTCTGGTTGCAGACCTGAAACTGAAATGTCTGAGCCTGGGCGCGCGACGTGCCGGTGCAGAGCGTTGCCAAGGCGAAAAAAACAAAGATGATGCCGGATTTCGCCGCCCGCATTGCCAAGCTCCCCCTCGTTCAGCCGCGCCCGAACTTGATACGCTTTCTCTGTGATGACAAGGTGTTGGTTGCGCTTGGGCTTAACGCCAAACGTCGCGCGGCGGGCCGCATCGCCTGATCGGCCGCGTACACGTTATCGGTGTGCACCCGGGCAGATTCTGCGATGGGTTCAGTATCCGGAGCTTGGCTGGTAGCCCCTCGTCGGCGGCTGCTGCGAATGATGGTGAGCCGGGTGCTGATATGGCGCCTTGGCAGGAGCCGGCTCCAGAGGCGAAGCCGGAGCGGCCGGAACTGAGGCTGGCGCAGCAGCCGGCGCGTACGGCGTGGGCTGTGCCGGAGTGACCGCTGCCGCCGCCGGATCGGGTGGCGCCGATGTCGGTGGAGCCGGGGCCGGCGAAACCGTTACCGCCCCATTGGCCGGAGCCACCGCGCCCCCCGGAACAGAACCTGACGACGTGGATGCAGAAGCTGGCGCGGCCGCCGTGTTGGCTGGCACGGCAGGCGCTGGAGCGGGCCCGGTGTTGGCTGGCATGGCTGGAGCCGGCGTGCCCGCCGTGTTGGCCGGCACGGTCGGCACTGGAGCCGGCGCGGCCGCCGTGTTGGCTGGCACGGCCGGCACTGGAACCGGCGCGGCCGCCGTGTTGGCTGGCATGGCCGGCGCTGGAACCGGTGCGGCCGGCACCGGCGGGACGCTTGGAGGCGTTTGAGCGCGGGCCGGAGCGGCCGCCCCGCCCATCATGATCACGAAAGCCATGATGATCACGAAGGCCACGGACCGGCACCGGTTGCGTCGCCGTCCGACAATCCCCCAAGTCTTCCAGATGCTCACGGATCCCTCCACTTGCCGGCTAAATTGCCGAAAGACTGAAGCGACGAACTCTCTAGCACGGCGGGACGACAGCCGCGCGGTGATTTGTCGAGCGTGAATTGGCGATGATACGGCGCTCTTTCACTGCAAGCACCAAATTCTTCGGCGTGCAGCCAAAGCCTGATCGGTCTTCGCCCACTCGCCGATTGCGGACCGCCAGCGCATTAGATGGCCTTGCGCAGATCGTGATTCTTCACGGGCAGCGAGCGGATGCGTTTGCCCGTGGCGGCGAAGATCGCGTTGCATACGGCCGGCGCCAGCGGCGGCACCGGCGGCTCGCCGACGCCGCCCCAGAAATCGCTGCTCGGCACGATCACGCTTTCCACGACCGGCGCCTCGGCCATGCGCAGCATTTCGTAATCGTTGAAATTCGATTGCTGCGCGGCGCCGTCCTTGATGGTGATTTCGCCATAGAGCGCCGCGGTCAGCGCATAGACGATGGCGCCCTGCATCTGCATGTCGATCGACAGCGGATTGACGACATGGCCGCAGTTCAGTGCCGATATGACGCGATGCACGCGAACGCGGCCGTCGTTGACCGACAGTTCGACCACTTGGGCGCAATAGGAACCGCAGGCCGCATTGAGCGCGATGCCGCGGAACACCCCGGCCGGCAGCGGCGCACCCCAATCCGCTTTTCTTGCCGCGGCGTCCAGGACGGCAAGATTCTTGGGGCTGTCGGCAGCGAGCCGTCGCCGGAACAGATACGGGTCCATTTCCGCGGCGTGCGCCAATTCGTCGACGAAGCATTCCCGGTAAAAAGCGTTTTGCGTATAGTTGATGCCGCGCCAGGCGCCGAGCGGCACGTGGGTTTCACGCACCGCGACATCGACCAGGTAATTCGGCAGCCGGTAAGGCATCTCCTCGGCGAGGCCGCTGAGGAAACTCATGTCCATGATCGCCGGACCGAATTGCGGCACCAGCGACGCCACGAATGACGGCCCGGCGAGACGGATCGACAGCGCGATCGGCATGCCCTCGGCATCGAGGCCGGCGACGAGGCGCGCCATGCCGCACGGCCGGTACAGATCGTGCGCGATGTCCTGCTCACGGCTCCAGATGAGCTTGACCGGTTGCTCGACCTCCTTGGCGATCAGCACCGCTTGGCGCACGAAGTCCTGCACCGCATTGCGGCGGCCGAAGCCGCCGCCGAGCATCATAGCGTGGACCGTGACTTGGTCGTTCGCCACGCCGGCGGCCACCGCCGCGGTGACGAGCGTCGTCATGGCGTCCTGGGTGGGCGCCCAGACCTCGACCCGCTCGGCGGTGACATGCGCGGTGCAGGTCTGCGGCTCCATGGTGGCGTGGGCCAGGAACGGCACGGCGTAATCCGCCTCGACGCGGCGTGCCGCGATCGCCAGCGCGGCGGCGACGTCGCCGTCGGCGCGACCGACCTGGGCCTGCGAAGTCGATAAACCGTCGCGCACGAAATCCGCGATCCCGGCGCTCGAGGCCTCGCCGTTGCCGCAGTCATCCCAATCGACCTGCAGTGCCGCGGCGGCGCGCTGGGCCCGCCACCATGAATCGGCGATCACCGCAACCGCGTCCGGCAGCCGGACCAGGCGGCGCACGCCGTTGCAGCCCGCGATCGAACTCTGGTCGACCGCCTTGAGCCTGCCGCGGAAAATCGGACACTGCACGATGGCGGCGTACATCATGCCCGGCAGCCGCACGTCGATTGCATAGATCGTTTGTGCGGTGACCTTGTCGGGCACATCGAGACGGCGCTGCGGGGTGCCGGCGAGCGTCCAGGTCGCCGGGTCCTTCAACGCCACGTCGGCGGGCGGTTCCATCCGCGCCGCGTCTTGGGCGATGGCGCCGAAAGTTATGCTGCGGCCGCTCGCCGCGTGGCTGATGATGCTGTTTTGCGCCGCGCATTCCGCCGGCGCCACGTTCCAGCGCGCCGCCGCGGCGGCGATCAGCATCTGCCGCGCCGTGGCGCCGGCGCGCCGCAGATAATCCTGGGAGGAGGCAATCGATTGGCTGGCGCCGGTCGACATGTCGCCCCATAGCCGGCTCCGTCGTAGATTCTCCTGCGCCGCCACGAACGTGGTGCGGACTTTCGACCAATCGCAGTCGAGTTCCTCGGCGACCAGCATGGCCAGCGCCGTCATGGCGCCCTGGCCCATCTCGGCATGGGCGACGCGGATCGTCACCGCGTCGTCGGGCGCGATCATCAGCCAGCAGGTGACTTCGGCCGCAGCATCGCCGGCCTGCGCCCGGCTCGACCCAGGCGGCACCGCAAAGCGCAGCGCCAAGCCGCCGCCCGCGGCGCTGGCGCCGACCAGAAACGAACGGCGATCAAGTTCGCCGCCAGCCTTCATAAGTCCCCCTTTTCGCGCCGGATTGATGCCAGACTTTGCCGGCGTTTGCAGCGCGAAAAAACAGCCCTCGCTATGATAGGCAGGTTTGCCAGTCGCGGGAATCACAATTCGGGGAATTGCCGTTGGAGCACACCATGGATCAACAAAAGCCTACATTGGAACAGCGTTTAAGGACAATCGAGGACCGGCTGGACATCTACAACTTGATCGCGGGCCATCCGCCGAGCGCCGATACCGGCGCCGACTACTATGCGGAGGCGGTCTATACCGAGGACGGCGTGTTCGACCGCGGCCCCGGGCTGTCGAGCGCCAGCGGCAACAAGGCGCTCGGAGCGCAGCTCAAGAGCGACGGCCACCAGGCGGCGATCGCCGGAGGCCTCGCGCACTTTACCGGCCTACCGCACATCGCGCTCGACGGCGACCAGGCCGTCGTCACCTCATACCTGCAAATCCTCACCCCGAATAAAACCGGCGAGCCGATCGAAGTGCCCAACCACGGCGCGTCGCGCGGCTATCATATCCACCGGGTCGTCACCAACCGCTGGGAGCTCGTTCGTATGGCGGCAGGCTGGAAGATCAAGCGGCGCACCATCCGGCTGGTCGACGGCTCGGAGCCGTCACGCGAAATCCTGCGCGGGGCGCTGAAGGACTATGAGCCGCGAACATGAGCCCGGAGACACAAATGACGGCCCCTTCGACCTGGGAGCGGCTGCGACGCTCGCTGGTCAACTCGGCCGGCACCATCGTCTTCGGGATGGAAGATGGCACGGTCTCGATATTCGGCCTGATCTTCGGCGTCGCCGCCACGACGTCGAGCACCAAGACGGTCCTGATCGCCGGCGCTTCCGGTGCCATTGCGGCGGCCGTTTCGATGATGGCGGGGGCCTATCTCGACGTCGAGACGACCCGCGACGAGACCGATGCCAGGCGCGCGGCCGTGCAATCCGACTCGGTCCTCAATGTCGGCTATGCGACTCTGGCGCATCGCCTGGCCGACGCCGGTCTGACGCAAGAGCAATCCGCCGCGCTGGCCGCGGCCGTGAACGACAACCGCCCGGCGCTCAGCGGCCTTCTTCTGGCAATGCAGGACGTCGGGCACACGGCGCAAAATCCTTGGGAGCAAGCACTCTGGATGCTGATTGCAGACTTTCTGGCGGCGGCGGTGCCGATCCTGCCGTTTGTGCTCCTGCCGATCAACGCGGCGCGGATCGTCTCGGGCGCGGTCACCATCGTCCTTCTGGTCATCCTCGGCATCGGACGGGCCCGCATCGCAAAACGCGACGCCATACGGACGATGATGGAGACGGTCGGCGTCGGCGTTGCGGCGGCGCTGGCCGGCGTCGCAATCAGCGTGCTGATCGACCATGCTTTTTATGGGGCGACCTAGTAGAACGCGACCGTTGCCGACGGGTGGTTTGATGCTCTACAGCAGCTTGTCCTCCAGCCAATTCCACATCACGGCGGTGCCGAGCGAGAGATAGTCGCGCTGGCAATGCTGGGCGCCGCCTTCTTGCGACGTGAAGACGCGCAGCGTCTTGTCGACCGAGCCGCAGGCGTCGTAGAGCGCCTGCGCGTCGCGCAAGGGAATCTGCTCGTCGTCCTCGCCGTGCACCACCAGGAACGGGCAGCGCATGTGCTGCACCACGCCGTCGAGCCGGAACGGCTCGAGCTTCTTGAGCGCGGCGTCGAGCGAATCGACGCCGAGGATCCACATAATGTGGTGGCCGGGTACCGACATCGAGGCCGCAAAGCCGGCATCGATGCGCTTTTTCCAGGTGCCGTAGTAATCCCAGATCGCGCCCCAGGCGATGCAGGCGGCGAAACGGCGATCGAGCGCGGCGCAGCGCGGCGCGTAATAGCCACCGAGACTGATGGCGACGATGCCTATCTTGCCGGCATCGACGTCGTCGCGCTGCTCCAGGTAATCGAGGCAGGCGCTGCCGGCCTTCTCGTAGTCGTGGCGGAGCGGCATGCCGCGGAAGCGGATCGCCTCGCCGGTGCCGGGCCCGTCCATCACCAGCACGGCTATGCCGCGCCGCACCAGATCCGGCACGCCGCGCAGGAACTGGATTTGCTTGGTGATGTCGAGGCCGTCGAAGAACACCATGCAGGGGGTGCGCGCTGACCGCGCGTTCTGCGCTGGCACGAAGTAGCCGGGCAGCGTGTTGCCTTCGAACGGCACGCCGACGATCTCGATGCGGCTGCCGGACAGAGCGACGAACTGATGAAAGCAATCGACCGCCTTGCGATAGGCTTCCAGCGCATGCGCGTCCTTCGGCGTGCGGAACCGCTCGCCCATCTGATAATAGTGGCAGGCCCGCAAGTGGAACGAAGCCGCCGCCGCCGGATGCCGCTCGGCGGCAAACTGCTCGGCATGGCCGCGCACGACGTTGCCGACCGTGACGCAGGCGTCGAACCAAGCGTCGTCATCGTCGCCGCTTTTGCCCTCGAGCATGCGGCCGATGCGATGCAATTCGCTGATATCGACGCCGCCGAACGGCGCGGTGCCGAGCATGTTCACGAACGCCGCCGACCAGCGGTAGTTGCCCGGAAAGTACATGAAATATTTCGGCGCCTTGGACATTTTGCCCTCCGCAGTTTTTACCCGACCGTCATGGCCGGGCTTGTTCCAGCCGGCGAAGGCGCTCTCACGATTTACGCATCCCACGCCGGGGCGCGGCCGGCGGGATTGGCGATGCGGCCGTTCGGGCGATGGCGCGCTCCGATGCGGCGCATGTCGTCTTCGGTCAGCGCGAAATCGAACACGTCGATATTCTGGGCGATGCGCGCCGGATTCGACGAGCGCGGAATGGCGGCGATGATGTCCTGCGAAACGAGCCAGCGCAGCGCCACCTGCGCGAAGGTCTTGCCGGTGCGCCGCGCGATATCGGCCAGCACCGGATCGCCGTGCAGCGCGCCGCGCGCCAGCGGACAGTAGGCGGTGAACACCAGGCCGCGCTCGCGACACGCCGCGATCACCTTCGACTGGTCGAGGTACGGATGACACTCGGCCTGCAGCGTCACCAGCGGCTCGGGGCAGAGCTGGATCGCCTCGTCGAGCATAGCGATGTTGAAATTGGCGACGCCGATGTGGCGCGCCAGCCCGCGCCGCTTGGCCTTGGCCAGCGCCGCCATGGTCTCGGCAAGCGGCGTGTTCTTCTCCGGCCAATGCACTAGCAGCAGGTCGACGTAGCCGACGTCGAGCGCGGTGAGGCTGTGGTCGACCGAGCGGGCGAAATCGTCGGCATGCAGATTCTCGTGCGACACCTTGGTGCACAGGAAGATTTCTTCGCGCGCGATGCCGGAGGCGCGGATGCCTTCGCCGACGGCGTGCTCGGTGCCGTACTTTCGCGCTGTGTCGATATGCCGATAGCCGGCCTTCAGCGCGGCGACGATATGCTCGGCGCGGACGTCGCCTAGGCCGGAGGTGCCGAAGCCGATGGCCGGGATGGCGGCGCCATGGGCCTGGAGTTTGGGAGCGAACGGCATCGCCAGCATCCTAGAGCATCGCGCAGCAGCGCGTGCTATGTTTTAGCGGTTCTCGGAGGACACGACGATGCATGCGCCTGTAACAGAAAGATCGGGCTCGAAGCCGCGGCAGGAATTGATCGACGGGGCGTTCTTGCGCAACGCCTGGTACGTGGCGGCGTGGGCCGATGCGCTGGTCGACGGACAGCTCGTGCCCCGCACCGTCATGGACGAGCCCATCGTGCTCTTTCGCCAGGCCGACGGACGCGTGGCGGCCATCGAGGACCGCTGCCCGCATCGTTTCGCGCCGCTGCACATGGGCAAAGTCCTCGACGGCAATCGCATCCAGTGCCCCTATCACGGACTGGAATTCGACGGCTCCGGCGCCTGCGTGCGCAATCCGCATGGCGCCAAGAACATTCCGCCGCGGGCGCGGGTGAAAAGCTATTCCGTGGTCGAGAAGCACAAGGCGATCTGGATCTGGATGGGCGCGGCGCCGGCCGACGCGGCCAAGGTGCCGGACTTCGGCGTGCTCGACAACGTGCCGGAACTGCACGGCACCAAGCGCGACAG
>Ga0182024_10005373_pt1 | contig 28767 bp, 29 predicted proteins | sample P32metaG_FD_120480 | JGI IMG/M metagenome (GOLD analysis project Ga0182024, IMG submission 120480) | Permafrost microbial communities from Stordalen Mire, Sweden - P3-2 metaG (Illumina Assembly) | ecosystem: Environmental > Terrestrial > Soil > Wetlands > Permafrost | place: Sweden: Stordalen...
CTATAATTATCCGCAAGGCCGAGTGTCCGACCATCGCATCAATCTCACGCTCTACAAGCTGCCGCAGATTCTGGAAGGCGAGGCGCTCGGCGAAATCATCGACGCGCTGGTTGCCGAAAATCATGCGGCGCTGCTCGCGGCCGAGGAGACGAACTGATGCCGCCGGCCACTAACGCAGGTGTTGCCGTTGCGCCGCTCGGTGGTGCGAAACCGATGACCGTCGACCAAGCGCGGTGGTTCTGGGCGGCGGAATTTCGCGCTGCCGGCCTCGATTCTCCCGAACTCGATGCCCGGATTTTGGTCGGGCATGTGCTCTCGCTCGATCACGCCGGCTTGGTGGCGGCAAGCGCGCGCAACATGGCTCCCGGCGATGCAAGCGCGATCGCGACCTTGGCGCGACGCCGGCTGGCTCACGAACCGATCGCCCGTATTGTCGGCAGCAAGGAATTCTGGGGTCTGGGACTTACGGTCAACGCCGCGACTCTGGTGCCGCGGCCGGAGACCGAAACTGTCGTCGAGGCGGCACTCGCCGCCGCTGACGAGGCGCGCGCGGGGCCATTGCGTATCGCCGATCTGGGTACCGGCAGCGGCGCCATCCTGCTCGCGCTTTTGAGCGAGCTGCCGAATGCCTTCGGCGTCGGCACCGATACGGACCCCGGTGCACTGGTCATCGCGCGCGACAATGCTCGCGACCTGGGTTTGCTGCGCGCGGCCTATGTCGCCTGCGACATGGCGGCGGCGTTGCGTGGTCCATTCGACCTGATCGTCTCCAACCCGCCCTATGTCACGTCCGCGGACATCGCGGTCTTGCCACCGGAAGTGCGGTTATTCGACCCGATCCGCGCGCTCGACGGCGGCCCCGATGGTCTCGATTTTTATCGAGCGATTGCCGTGGCAGCGCCCGCGCTCCTGGCGGCGGACGGCGCGCTCGTCGTCGAGCTTGGCGCCGGCCAGGCGGGATCGGTCGCCGCTTTATTCGCGGCGGCGGGACTTGCACCCTCGGCGCCGCGACCCGATCTTAATGGCGTGCCGCGCGCCCTCGTTGCAAGAAAGCAACAATTAAATAGGCATGAAGCGCGAGCATTGGACCCCGGCAAATAAGCACTTGGAATGTACGCCGGAACCGACTAGGTTGCGGCCACGGAATCGGCCCGAGATGAGGATGCCGTGTTGCCCTGAATGCCTAAGAGCCTGACTGAAAGAGTTGGCTCCGAAAGGCCGGCAACGCAGGCCAGGCAGACAAGCGAAAGCTGGCAAGCGATAACTGGATAGCGAACGCCGGATTGGACGGCATACAGGATCGCCAGATTCAGAGCGCGAAAGTTCAAATCGTGAAGGTTAGGCCGAGACGTTATCACCGGTTCGGCAGGCATTGATGCGGATCAGATGCGCGCATGACAAGGCTTACTAACGCTGCGGGTAGTGCCGCGGACGAGGGCTGCTTGGCTGGGGCTTATGACGTGCACTGGGGAGCGTTTTTTCATTCCGCGCGCAGTCAGGCGGCGGTATTTGAGTGACGTTCGGTAACTATGAACAGATGCGGCGGCGCTGTTGCCGTCGTGCAAAACGGGGCTGGCGGACAGCAAACCATGAGAAACGGTCAGAATAATAAACGTATGCGCGGTCGTAATCGTAAGGGTGGCCATCATCACCAGAATCCGTTGTCGCGGATGTACGAGTCCAACGGGCCGGACGTAAAAATCCGGGGAACGGCCTCACACATTGCCGAAAAATACCTCCAGCTCGCCCGCGACGCGCAAAGCTCCGGAGATCCGATCGCCGCCGAAAATTACTATCAGCACGCCGAACATTATTTCCGTTTGATCGCCGCCGCGCAGGAACAGCTTCGCCAGAATCAGCCTTATTTTCAGCAGCAACAACCGGGCGGCGGAGTGGGCGGCAATATGGCCGACGACGGCTACGATGACGGCGATGATCAGCCGCAAGCGGGCGAGCCCTACGCGCCGCAATCGCAGCCGTTTTACCAGCGCGAGCCGCAACATAATCAGCATCAGCCGCAGCACTATCAGTCGCATCAACCGCAGCAGCACCAGCCGCAACAGCAGCCGCAGCAATTTCAACCGCGGCCGCAGCCGCAAGTGCCGGACAATGACGGCGATGTTGAACGGCTGCCGTCATTCATTACCGGCGGTCAGCCTCAGCAGCAGAACGCACCGCAACACGGCCAAGGCGCGAATGGCCAAGGCGGCGGCAATGGGCCGAACGGCTATGACGGTTCGCCGGACCGGTTTCCGTTGCACCGGCGGCGCCGTCGGCATCGCGGTGGCGGTCCGCGCGACTATGCGTCGGATCAGTCCGGCCCCGCCGACAATGATAGCGCGCCGCAGGCCGGCGCGGATTCGGTCGACGAGTAACCGCTCAGCTAATCCGAGGCTTTTCGCGTTCTCATTGATTTCTGGGCTGCCGACAAGGCGCCCCGAAGGGACGCAGCTATAGACCGCGCGGCGCCTTAGCCAACCGCACCAAGAGCCAGATCGGCACGACGATCACCGCTCCGAGCAGGAAATACCGCCACAACCAGCGTACTGCGTCGAAGCCCATATTCCAGACATGCTCGAGGAGCCGGCGGACCGATTCGAGGATGTTCCACGGGTCGAGGCCGATCGCGGCGAGAATGACGCCGACCAGGATCGACAGCAGAATAAGCCGGCCGACGACTGCGAGCGGCGGACCGCCGAAGAAACGCTGGACGTAATCGTGGGGTCTTCGGGATTCCAGGGATTCTTGGCTCATCGCGCTCTCCCGCTTGCGTCAATTAGGAACTTGTAAGGCCGCGCGCAAGCGGCCTGCCCACTGCCGGAGGGTCGCCCACCCGATGCCGCGCCGTTCCCCCGGCGGCATCGCGACAGCGTTGCCTCGGCTCGACAACTGGCGCTAAGTTGCGCCGCCCCACGCTTAGTATGGGACATCCCGAGGACTTTTCATGGCCAAGGTAGAAGACCTCGCGCCCGCAGTGCATGCGAGCCTGAACGACGATATCGGCGAGCAAACCCGGCTCCGCATGTATCGCATGCAGGTCGAGATTCGCGAGGCCGAGCAACGCGCATTCGATCTGTTCCTGCAGAACCTGGTGAAAGGTACGAGCCACCTCTCGCTCGGCCAGGAGGCGGTCGCCGCCGGCTGCGCCGCCGCCATGCAGCCCGGCGATCTTTCGTTCTGCACCTATCGCGGCCACGCCCACACGCTGGCGCGCGGCGTGGAATTCGAGAAAGTGCTGGGCGAACTGATGCAGCGCGACAACGGCCTGATGCGCGGCAAGGGCGGCTCGATGCATCTGACCTCCGTGGAGCACGGCGTGATGGGCTCCTATGCGATCATCGGCGCGCATTTGCCGATCGCTTGCGGCGCCGCGTGGCGCGCGCAGTACAAGGGCGACACTGACGTCTCGGTCTGTTTCTTCGGCGACGGCACCACCAATATCGGCGCCTTTCACGAGGCGTTGAATTTCGCCGCGGTGTGGAAGCTCCCCGTCATCTTCATCTGCGAGAACAATCTCTACATGGAATACACGCCGATCGGCGACGTGACCGCCGTCACGCATCCCGCTGCCGACCGCGCCGCGGCCTACGGCCTGCCGCGCATCGTCGTCGACGGCAACGATGCCGACGCCGTTTATCGCACCGCGCGCGAGGCCTATGGCAAGGCGCGCGCCGGCAACGGGCCTTCGCTGATTGAATGTATGACTTATCGCTACAGTGGTCATTCGCGCGCCGATCCGGCCAAATACCGGCCGGAGGGCGAGCTGGAAAAATGGAAAGAGCGCGATCCGATCAAGATCTATCGCGAACGGCTCAGGCAATTCGGCGTCGGCGAGGACATCATCGTCGGCATCGAGACCGACGTGAAGCGTCGCGTCGATGAAGCGACCGAAAAGTGCAAGGCGGCGCCGATGCCGCCGGCGGACATCCTCACCACCGACGTCTATGCCGACGGGGGCTTCGCATGGCGGAATTGACCTATCGCGACGCCGTCATCCGCGGCATCGCGCAGGAAATGTCGCGCGATCCCGATGTGGTGTTTCTCGGCGAGGACGTGGCGAAAGCTGGCGGTGTGTTCAAAGCCACCGTCGGACTTTACGAACAGTTCGGTCCGCTGCGCGTGCGCGACACGCCGATTTCCGAGCAGGCTATCCTCGGCGCCGCCATGGGCGCGGCGATGACCGGATTAAAGCCGATCGCCGAGATCATGTTCTCCGACTTTTTCGCCGTCTGCTTCGACTATATCGCCAACGAATTTCCCAAGAGCCGTTACATGTCCAACGGCCAGGTCAAATGTCCGCTGGTTGTACGCACCGGCAACGGCGGCGGCGCGCGGTTCGGCGCGCAGCATTCGCAGAGCGTCGAAAACTGGTGCATGATGATTCCCGGTCTGAAAGTCGTGGCGCCGTCGTCGCCGCGCGACGTCATCGGGCTGCTCGCCGCGGCGGTGCGCGATCCCGATCCGGTGATCTTTCTCGAGCACAAATCGCTTTATCCGACCAAGGGCGAAGTACCGGACGGCGAGATCGTCGACAGACTGGGCACCGCCAGCATCGTGCGACCCGGCAAGGACGCCACCATTATCGCGCTGGCGATGATGGTGCCGCGCGCAGTGGCCGCGGCCGACAAGCTCAAAGCCGAGCATGGCATAGACTGTGAAGTCGTCGACGTGCGCTCACTGGTGCCGCTCGACACGCAAACCATCCTCGGCTCGGTGGCGCGTACGCACCGGCTATTCACGGTCGAGGAGAATCCGCGGCTGTGCGGCTGGGGCGCCGAAATCGTCTCCATCGTCGCCGACGAGGCGTTCTACGATCTCGACGGGCCGCCGGTGCGGATCACGACTCCGCATATTCCGCTGCCGGCCGCCGATCTTCTGGAAGACATGGCGTTGCCGTCGGTCGACCGGATCGCCGAACGCGTGCGGCGCAGCCTTAGCTCGTAACGGACGGATGAGCCCGGATAGGCAAGACCATGGCCAATGAACCCAGCCGCGAAAATCCGAACGGACCGATCGGCACGGAAATCATCTTCGAGAATGATCAGGTGCGGGTGTGGGACATGCGCGTTCCCGCGCTCGGCAAGAAGGCGTGGCACCATCACACTATGGACTACGTCATCATCAATATTAGCGGCGGCAAGGCCGAGATTGAGAACGTGCAGCGCCAGTCATACATCGCCAATGACAAGGCCGGCGGCGTCATTTGGAAGGATGCCGGGGAGAAGCACGAGCTGCGCAATCTCACCGACGAGCCCTATCGCAACATCCTCGTCGAGCTGAAGACTGGAAAATAACGCCGCCCGGCGCGCCTAGGACAAGTAGGATCCGTATCATGGCCATGTATGACAATCTGCTCGCCAATGTTCCGACCGATCTGTGGATCGGCGGCCAATGGCGCAAATCTTCCGACGGCGGCCGGTTCGACGTGATCGATCCGGCGACTGAGAACAAAGTCGCGTCAGTCGCCAGCGCAACGGTCGACGACGCCAAGGCGGCGCTCGACGCGGCGCAGGCGGCGTTCCCGGGCTGGGCCGCCAAAAAGCCCCGCGAACGCGGTGAGATTTTACGCAAGTCCTACGAACTCATCATGCGCGACGCCGAGCGGCTGGCGAAGCTGATCACCATCGAGAACGGCAAGGCGTTGTCGGACTCGCGCGGCGAGGTCGCTTATGCCGCGGAGTTTTTCCGCTGGTATGCCGAGGAAGCGGTGCGCAATGTCGGCCAGAACTCGATCGCGCCCAGCTCGGGAGCGCATATCGTCGTCCAACACAAGCCGGCGGGCCTCGCCGTGCTGGTGACGCCGTGGAATTTCCCGGCGGCGATGGCGACACGCAAGATCGGTCCGGCGCTCGCCGCAGGCTGTCCGGTCGTGCTCAAGCCCGCCTCCGACACGCCGCTCACCATGCTCGCTTTGATGCCGATTCTGGAGGAAGCCGGCGTGCCGGCCGGTGTGGTCAACGTGATTCCGTCGCGCTCGTCGGGCAAGGTGGTGAGCGCGATGCTGCACGATCCGCGCGTGCGCGTCGTGTCGTTCACCGGATCGACCGAAGTCGGCCGCAAGCTGTTGCACGAAGCCGCCGACAACATTGTCAGGCCCGCGATGGAGCTCGGCGGCAACGCGCCGTTCATTGTGTTCGACGATGCCGACGTCGACGCGGCGATCGACGGTGCGATGATTGCGAAAATGCGCAACATGGGCGAAGCCTGCACTGCAGCCAACCGTTTCTATGTGCACGAGAAGGTCCACAACGAGTTCACTAAGAAGCTCACCGCCAAGATGGCGGGCTTGAAAATGGGCAACGGCCTCGACGACGGCGTTGCGCTCGGCCCGCTGGTCAACAAAGACGGCCTCGACAAGGTCATCGAACTGGTCGACGACGCGGTGAAGAAGGGCGCCAAAGTGCTGACCGGCGGCAAAGCGCCTGGCGGTCCCGGCTTTTTCTATCCGGCAACCGTGCTGGATAATGTGACTGATGACGCCAAAATGCTGAACGAGGAAATTTTCGGCCCGGTGGCCTCGATTCAAACCTTCAAATCCGATGACGAGGTCATCAAACGCGCCAACGACACCGAATATGGTCTGGTCGCTTATGTCTACACAAAGGATTTGAGTCGCGGCATGAGGGTTTCCGAGAAGCTTGAATTCGGCATGATCGGTCTCAACCGCGGCCTGGTCTCCGATCCGGCGGCGCCATTCGGCGGTGTCAAGCAATCCGGCCTCGGCCGCGAGGGCGCGCATGAAGGGCTGATGGAGTTTTTGGAGACGCAATACGTTTCGGTGACGTGGTGAGACGAACCGGCAGCGCATGTCTGAACCAGCCATGACGAAGGACGAAGTCGCCAACAAGCTGCGCGGCGCCTGGCGCTATGTCGGCACGCGCATCAATGGCGGCAATTGGGATCGCGGCGCCAATCCGAAAGGCATGATCTATTATGGCCCACATGGCGAGATGGCGGTGCAGATCGCGCCCGACGTCGAGCGCAAGCGGGCCGGTGCGGAGACGACGCCGGAGGAAGCGAAGGCCGCGCTGAAGGATTACATCGCCTATTTCGGCACTTACACCATTGACGAAAATGCCGGCACCGTGACGCATCATCGCCAAGACAGTCTGCAGCCGGGCGATAAAGACGATCTGGTGCGCCGTTATGAGTTCGCCGGCGATCGCCTGGTGCTGCGGCCGCCGAACTCGACGATGGAAGTCACGTGGGAACGCATCAAATAAAAGCCTCCGCCGCCGGTATCCAAAGCGGCTTAAATCCCGGCAAAGCAAATCATTCGGTGACGCGGTGAGTGAACAATCTCAATCGGCAGCCCAACGCCTGATCGGTTCATGGCGCTATGTCGGCTCGACGCTCGACGGCAAGACGCAAGGGGAGCGCGGCGCGAGCACCAAAGGCATCATCATCTACGACGTTCACGGTCACATGGCCTGTCAGGTCGCACCCGATCGCAATGTGTCGAGGGCCGGGAAGGAGCCGACCGGCGCAGAGGCGATAGCCGCACTCGCCGATCACATCGCCTATTTCGGTACCTATTCGGTCGACGAGCGCGCGAAGACGGTTACCCATCATCGCCAGGGCAGCGTGCAGCCCGGCGACGAAGGCGACGTGGTGCGCGGCTATGAATTCATCGGCGACCAGCTCATTCTGCGTCCCGTCGGCACGACACGGGAAGTGATATGGGAACGGATCAAGTGAGGCGGCGCCGATCATGGATGTCCTGATGCCGCAACTCGGCGAAACGGTCGCCGAAGGCAAGATCACCAAATGGTTCGTCTCAGCCGGCGCCTCGGTCAAGCCGGGCGATAATCTGTTCGAGATCGAGACCGACAAGGTGTCGATGGAAGTGCCGTCGACCACGACCGGCGTGCTTGCCGAGATCCGCGTCGTGGCGGGTGAAATCGCTCCGGTCGGTGCGGTGGTCGGTGTGATCTCGGATGGGTCCGGGGCTACGGCAAGTGCGCCGGCTGCGGCTGCGCCGCGCGCAGCGCCTGCACCGCCGGCGGCACAAGCGGTTTCGGCGCCTGCGGTGCCGGCCACATCCGCGCACCAGCAAACGCGTCAAGAATCGCGTCCCATCAAGCTCGACCCATTCTTTGAAGTCCGTACGCCGGAACGCAATTACGGGCCGGCGCGCTTGTCCGGCGGCGTGGCCGTCACGCCGCTGGCGCGGCGACTTGCTGGCGAGGCCGGCATCGACCTGTCGCGCCTGCGCGGCTCCGGCCCGCATGGCCGCATCGTAGCCAGCGACATCGCGGAAGCGCCGCGGCCGTCGCGCGCGCTTGCCGAGGGACCGGGCGCCGCCGAGATCAAGGCGCTCTACGCGCCCGACAGCTACGACGAAGTGCCGCTCGACGGCATGCGCCGCACCATCGCGACGCGGCTGACGCAGGCCGCAACCGTTCCGCATTTCTATCTTACCGCCGACATCGAGATCGACCGCCTCATCGCGCTGCGCGAAGAAGCCAACGCCGCGGCAGCCAAGGACAAAGCCGGCAAGCCGCTGTTCAAGCTCTCGCTCAACGATTTCGTTATCCGCGCCCTGGCGCTCGCTTTGCAGCGGGTGCCGGCGGCCAACGCGGTGTGGGCCGGCGATCGCATCCTCCGCTTCAGGCACTCGGATGTCGGCATCGCCGTCGCGCTCGATGGCGGCTTGATCACGCCGATCATCCGCGATGCCGAGACGAAGGCGCTGAGTGCAATTTCGGCGGAGATGAAAGATCTCGCGACCCGCGCCCGCGACAAGAAGCTGAAAGCCGCCGAGTACCAGGGCGGCTCGTCCGCGATCTCCAATCTCGGCATGCATCAGGTGCGCGAATTCACCGCCATCATCAATCCGCCGCATGCGACCATCCTGTCGGTCGGCGCGGCGCGGCGCCAAGCGGTAGAGAAGGCTGACGGCGGCGTTGGTTTCGTCAGCGTGCTCAGCGTAACGCTGGGCTGCGATCATCGCGTGGTCGACGGCGCACTTGGCGCCGAGCTTCTGGGCGCTATCAAAACCCTTCTCGAAATGCCGGTGAGCATGCTGGTGTGAGGATGAAGGATGGCCGCGACTAAGCCCGAGATCGTGCTGATAGGTCCGCTCAAGCCTCTGGTGGTACGGGGGCTCGAAGCCGTGTGCACGGTGCATAAGGCTGCTGAAGCGAAGGATCGGGAAGCCTTTCTCGCCGCGCATGCCGGTGTGCGGGCGATCGCCTGCAGCGCCACCACCGAGCAGATTCCCGGCGCGTTCATGGCGCGTTTTCCCAAACTGCAGATCGTGTCAAGCTTCGGCGTCGGGTACGACCATGTCGATGTCAAATATGCCGCCGCGCACGGCATCGTCGTCACCAACACGCCAAGCGTGCTCACCGAGGAAGTCGCCGACACCGCGCTTGGATTGCTGCTGTGTACGGCGCGCGAGTTTCCGCAGGCCGAGCGTTATGTCCGTGCTGGTAAATGGGTGCAGAAGGGCTATCCGCTCAGCAAAGCAACGCTGCGCAACCGTACCGTCGGCCTTGTCGGCATGGGCGCGATCGGCCAAGCGATCGCGCGGCGGCTAGATGCTTTCGGCGTGCCGGTCGTCTATCACACGCGGCGCTCACGGCCGGAACTCGCCTATCGGCATTATCCGAAGCTCATCGACATGGCGCGCGACGTCGACACGCTGTTGGTCATCGTGCCAGGTGGCGCGGCGACCGCGAATATGATCAATGCCGAGGTTCTGGATGCGCTGGGGCCGAATGGGATCCTGATAAACATGGCACGTGGTTCGGTGGTCGACGAGCCGGCCTTGATCCGGGCGCTCAAGGACAAGCGGATCATGGCGGCGGGGCTTGACGTCTATGTCAAAGAACCGGAAGTGCCGGCGGAACTCATCGCCATGGATCATGTGGTGCTGTTCCCCCATCTCGGTTCGGCGTCGGTGCATACGCGCGACAAGATGGATCAGCTCATCGTCGATAACATTGCGGCCTGGGCAGCGGGCAAACCGCCGCTGACGCCGGTGCCTGAGACGCCGTTCACGTCGTGGGGCGGTTGAGATCTCAATGATTGTCCATTACCGGCGCGCCGCCGCTTAGGACGAGTCGAAAGCAGTTGGGCATGAAGAGTTGTGGCGTGATCGTTGCCGGAGCTATCGCCGCGGGCCTGTGCGGCGGTGTCGGTTATGCGCAGAACGCGCAAAGCGGGGGCCAGAACGACGCACTGCCGCAATCCGCTCCGGCGCAACCTGCGCCTGCGCAAAACGGCTTGAGCGAAGCGGCCAATGCCATGATCGGCACCTGGGAATTCTCCAACGCCGATCATGACCGAATTTGCCACTTTACGTTCCGCACCGATGCGGCGACAGGCGGCTATAAGCTCGACGTCGACAAGACTTGTCCGAATTTGTTTCCCTCGACCGCCAATATGGTCGGCTGGTCGTTGGACAATTACGGCGATTTGCACCTGCTCGATGCGGGTGGCAAAGAGGTGGTGGACCTTAGCGAGGTCGAGGGCGGCATGTATGACGGGTTTACGCCGGAAGAAGGCCGCTACATTTTGCAGACTGCCGCCGCGGCGCCCATGCTCGCGGCGGCCGACATGGTCGGCGATTGGGCAATTGCCCGCGGCGCCGGCAAGCCAATCTGCGTGCTGACGCTGACCAACAATCCGGCCGGCGATGCCCTGGCGCTTACGGTCAAGCCGGGCTGCGATGCTTTCGTCACGGGCTTTGCGCCGAGCGCTTGGCGCATGGACGAGGGCGCCTTGGTCCTATACTCGGCGCACGGACGAAACTGGCAATTCGAGCAAAACGACGCCAAGACTTGGCAACGTGTGCCGGAAACGGCCAATCCGGTCCTGCTGCTGCGGCAGTGACGGATCGGAGCCCGCAATTCAGAGAAAATCGCACAGATCGTGGAATGAACAAAAGATATCAGGTCGTGATCGTCGGCGGAGGGCCTGTCGGCGTAGCGCTCGCTGTCGAGCTTGGCCAGCGCGGAATTTCCTGTGCGCTGGTGGAGCGCCGCACCGAACCGCAGCGCATCCCCAAAGGCCAGAATCTGACGCAGCGTTCGATGGAGCATTTCCATGCGTGGGGTGTCGCCGATCAAGTGCGCGCCGTGCGCATTCTGCCGCCCGACTTTCCGATGAGCGGCATCGTCGCCTATCACGACCTGAGCAACGAATACTGGTACGCCCCGCCGCTGCGCGAGATCGTCAATTCCTATTATTTCGAAGAGAACGAAAGACTGCCGCAATATCTCGTTGAAGACGTGCTGCGCCAACGATTGGCGCAGCTTGGCGCGGTGACGACCCGCTTCGGCTGGGCCGCCGAAAAAATCGAACAGGACGGCAGCGGCGTCCGCGTCACCGCCGTCGAACAGGGCGGCGCCGCGCGTGAAATCATCGAAGCCGATTACGTGGTCGGCTGCGACGGCGGCCATTCCCTTGTGCGGCGGCAACTCGGGATCGAACGCAGCGGTTCGGATTTCGACCAGCTCATGGTGCTGGCGCTGTTCCGTTCGCGCGACCTGCACGAGAAACTCAAGCGCTTTCCGCCGCGCTCGACCTATCGTGTGTTGAATCCCGATCTGCAAGGGTATTGGCAGTTCTTTGGCCGCGTCGACGTCGGCGAGAGCTGGTTCTTTCACTCGCCGGTGCCGGCCGATACCACGCAGGACAATTACGATTTCCTCGCGCTATTGCACAAAGCCGCGGGCTTCTCGTTTATCTGCGATTTCGACTATGTGGGGTTTTGGGATTTGCGTATCGCCGTCGCCGATCGCTACCAGGTGGGACGCGCGTTCATTGCCGGAGACGCCGCGCACTCGCACCCGCCTTATGGCGGTTACGGCCTCAACAACGGCCTGGATGACGTCGCCAATCTTGGCTGGAAGCTCGCGGCCAAGCTGCAGGGCTGGGGCGATGACGCTCTGTTGCAAAGCTATACCGCCGAGCGCCAGCCGATTTTTATGGAGACCGGCCGCGACTTTATCGGAGCCGGTATCCAGCGCGATCGGATATTCCTGGATCGCTACAGCCCAGATCGCGACCGTGTGGAATTCGAGAAAGCCTGGCGGGAGCACGAGGGCGCGGCAGCGCCGCGCGTGCTTACCTACGAGCCGCACTACGAGGGTTCGCCGATCGTCTTCGGGCCGCCCGGCAGCGCCAGCAGCGCCCGCGGCTCGCACACCTTCAAGGCGCGCGCGGGCCATCATCTCCCGCCGCAGCCGCTTTCATCCGGCCGCAACGTTTTCGAGGAATTGGGCCCGGATTTCACTTTGCTCGCCTTCGACGGCGAGGATCAGACCGTCGCGGCTTTTGAAAAGGCGGCGCGCAGCCTCGGGGTTCCGCTCAAAATCGTGTGCGACGGCTATCAAGGCGGCCGCACGGCTTACGAGGCGAAGCTGATGCTTATCCGGCCGGACCGCTATATTGCCTGGAGCGGAGACCGCACGCCGGCCGATGCGGCGGCCATCATCGCCCAGGCGGTCGGCCGGGCATAGTGCGGCCCGGCCAGATACGATTAAATGTCGTCAGGGACAGGGAAATGCAGCCAGCAGGAGTGATGCCATGACCAAACTTCCCACGCGCAAGCTCGGTTCGTCCGGAATCGAGACCTCGGCCATCGGGCTCGGCTGCATGTCGCTCTCCGGTGTCTATGGCGCCGCTAATGACGATGAAGGAGTTGCACTCATTCGCGAGGCGCTCGATCGTGGCGTCACCATGCTCGACACGTCGGACGCCTATGGCGCAGGCCACAATGAGGAACTCGTCGGCAAAGCCATCAAGGGACGCCGCAACGAGGTCGTGTTGGCGACAAAGTTCGGCAATCTCGGCGGGCGCGGCGGCAAGGTCGCCGACGGTCGGCCCGAATTCGTCGTCAGCTCATGCGAGGCCAGCCTCAAGCGCTTGGGCGTCGATGTGATCGATCTCTATTACCAGCACCGCATCGATCCGACAGTGCCGACCGAAGACACTGTGGGCGCGATGGCGAAGCTCGTCGAGCAGGGCAAGGTCCGCGCGCTGGGCTTGAGCGAGGCGAGCCCGCAAACCATTGGCCGCGGCCATGCGGTGCACAAGATCGCGGCGGTGCAAAACGAATACTCGTTGCTCTATCGCGCCGAGGGCGAAGAGACGCTGCGCACGACGCGTCAGCTCGGCATCGCTTTCGTCGCCTATTCGCCGCTGGGGCGCGGGCTGCTCACCGGTGCCGTCGAAGATCCGAAGACGCTAGCCGACAATGACGCACGCAAGCGGCACCCCCGCTTTGCCGCGGAAAATATCGGCCATAATCTCGGCCTGGTGCAAAAGGTCGCCGAACTGTCGCGCAAGAAAAACTGCACGCCCGGTCAGCTTGCGCTGGCGTGGTTGCTCGCCCAGGGTGAGGACATCGTGCCTATTCCCGGGACCAAGCATCAAGACCGGCTCATCGAAAATATCGGCGCGTTGTCGATCAAGCTCGGCGCCGGCGATCTGGCGCAGATTTCCGCCGCGATACCAGTCGGCGCCGTCGCCGGCTTGCGCTATCCCGAAGGTCAAATGAAGAGCGTTTACGTCTGAGCGCGATTGCGACAAGAATTGGTGCGCGGCAATGCCGTGCAGTGGCCAAGCGTCACGCAGATGACGCGCATAAAATGCGGGAGGTAGAATGTGGATCGCGCTGGTCATCACCCACGGGCTTTTGGCGTTTCTCCTGCTCGGCGCGATTAGCCATCAGGTTGTAAGTGTCTGGGCGCCGGTGCGCGCGGGAGCGACGAATTTCGTGGCGCGTTTTCGCGCCGTCGGCTCGGCGCATTACGTCAACGCCGTCATCGTGCTTTACCTGATCACGGCGACGATGGGCGGCATTCTCTATACCAACTACCGCATCTCGGCCCGCTTGATGATGGAAATGGGCCATTATTGGAAATCGGTCGGCGCCTTCGAACTGAAGGAACATCTCATCGCCGTCGGCTTGGCGGTGCTGCCGGCCTATTGGTATTTTTGGCAGCCGTCGTCCGATGCCGGCGATTTGCGTACGCGTAAATTGCTGACCACGTTGCTCGCCTTCATCATCTGGTGGGCGTTCCTCGCCGGTCATGTCGCCAATGATATTCGCGGCCTGGGCACCTGAGGCTTCGGCCATGAGCAACAGCCGGTTTGCCGTATTCGCCGTCACTTTCGCCGTGGTCTTTGCGGCCGTCTATTATTTCGCCGTCGACCACAATTGGGCGCTGTTCTCCTATGCGCCGGCGCTCGGCCAATGGACTTTGCTCACTCATACGGCGGGAGACGGCCCGATGATGTACTGGTACGGCTGGATCGCGACCTCGGCGATCGCCGGTGCGCTGGCCGGTCTTGTCGTCTGCTGGCTCCCGGGGAATCCCGGCAAGCACCTGTGGTCCGGACTGGCATGGCTGGTGCCGATATGCTCGATTGCCGCGATTGCGCACCTTCTCAGCGGATACTTCACACGATGATGCCCGGTGTGCAGCGGCAAAAGGCTTTGTGGCGCTTGGTATTGCTCGGGGTTGCGGTGCTCGGCAGCGTGACCGCGGCGCGCGCCGGCGGACAAATGACCTTTGGCGACAACACCAATACCAGCGCCAATGACGGACCGCCGTTTTTCGGCTTTGTGCGCGATACCGATGGCGCCGCCGTAGGCGATGCCAGGGTGACGGCTACCGTCAAAAGCGGCGGCGCGGTCGTCACCACCAGCAACAGCATCGGCGTGTACAAAGTCGCGGGCTTTGCCAAGAGCATCAACCCTGACGATATCGCTATTTCCTGTGCCAAAGATGGCTACAAGCAGGCCAATGTGGTGCGTCGTCCGAATGGGTCCGGCGACCTGAAGGACCCGATCGAAGTCGATTGCGTCTTGCAGAAAGAGTAGCCATGAGGCGGCCGCGTTGCGTTGTCGCCGCAATCGCGTTGGTGTTCGCCTGCATCCAGGCAGAGCCTTCCCTTGCGCAGACGCTGACCGGCACCGTCAGCTCCGTTGCGGAAGGGGCAATGGAAGGCGTTCTGGTCAGCGCGCAAAAAGTGGGCGCCCCCATCACCGTCACAGTTGTCAGTGACGCGCGGGGCCGCTTCCGGTTTCCGGACGGTCGATTGTCGCCCGGGCATTACACGCTGCGCATACGCGCCACCGGCTACGATCTCGCCGGCCCGAAGACGGTCGAGCTTGGCGCCGGGCCCGCCGACATCGCGATCAAACTCACCAAGACCGCCAATCTTGCCGCGCAGCTCACCAATACCGAGTGGCTGATGAGCATGCCCGGCACGGCGGAGCAGAAACTGCCGTTGATGGAGTGCATGAGCTGCCACACGCTGCAGCGGATCGTCCGTTCGACGTTCAATACCGAACAGTTCGTGCCTGTACTGGAACGCATGGCGCGCTACGCCAACAATACGATCCAGGCTCGAGTGCAGATGCGCGTCGCGCCGGTTAAAATCAATACCGCCGTTGTCGCCAAGCTCGCCGCCTTTCTGGCGACGATAAATCTCAGCAACGGACCGGTCTGGAATTATGAATTGAAAACGCTACCGCGGCCCAACGGCCGCGCTACCCATGTCGTCATTACCGAATACGATTTGCCGCGTCCGACGATCGCGCCGCACGATGTCCGCACCGACCGCGACGGCAATGTCTGGTATTCGGATTTCGTCGAGAATTTTCTCGGCGAACTCGATCCGGGGACCAGCGCGCTCAAGGAATATCCAATTCCGGTGCTTAAGCCAGGCTTTCCGACCGGCTCGCTCGACCTCGAACCGGACGCCGACGGCAATCTGTGGCTCGCCATGATGTTTCAGGCTGGGCTCGCCCGTTTCGATATGAAATCTAGGACCTTTCAGGTTTTCCCGGTCGACGGTGCCGCCAATGACAACGCCATGCAGCAGTCGATGGTGATGCCGCGGAGCGATGATGTCGACGGCAAGGTCTGGACCAATGACGTGGCGCGGCATGCGATCATGCGGGTCGATCTGAAGACCGGAAAATACCAGCGCATCGATCCATTCCAGTTTCTGCCAAAAGGTTCATCGCACGCCCCCTACGGCATGGCGGCGGACGCCAAGAACAATCTCTATTTCATGGATTTCGGCGACGAAAATATCGGCCGCATCGATGCCGCGACCGGCGCCGCCACGATTTTTCCGACGCCTACGGCGAATTCCCGACCGCGCCGCACCATGCTCGACGCCCAAGGCCGGCTGTGGTTCGCCGAATTTGCCGCCAACAAGCTGGCGATGTTCGACACCAAGGCGGAGACGTTCAAGGAGTGGGATGTCCCAACGTCTTATTCCTATCCGTACGATGTCTTTTCCGACAAGCACGGGGAATTATGGAGCGCCGGCATGGCGAGCGATCGCGTGCTGCGCTTCGATCCGCAAAGCGGCCGCTCCGTCGAATATCTGTTGCCGCGGCCGGCCAATATCAGGCGCGTCTTCGTCGACAATTCAACCGATCCGGTCACATTCTGGGCTGGCAACAATCACGGCGCCGAAATCTTGCGCCTCGAGCCTTTGGATTAGGTCTGTGGCGTTGACGCGCCACGCGAAATTACGGGAGCGATTTATGAACAGAGGTTTGATGCTCGTTGCGGCGCTCGTGACCGCTTTGCTCATTGCCAGTCGAGCCATCGTCATGGCGCAACAGCCGCCCGCGCCGTCACCGAACGCAGCGGACGCCGCGCCCGTGCCCTATGCGCTATCGATGGGCGATATGATGAACACCCTCGTGCAGCCGCGCCATGCCAAGCTCGGCTTGGCCGGCCGCGCCGAAAACTGGCCGCTGGCGACTTATGCGCTGGTCGAAATCCGGCAAGTTTTCGCCGGCATCAAAAAGGCGCAACCGCGGTTTGCCGGGTTGCCGGTGGCCGAGCTGGTTGACGCGGCAATAGGCCAGCCGCTCAACGCCGTCGAAGCCGCCATCAAACAGCAGGATGCGAAAAAATTCGTCGCAGCCTACGATCAGCTTACTCAGGGCTGCAACGCCTGCCATCAGGCGGTCGACCATCCGTTCGTGGTGATCAAAGTCCCCGACGCCTCGGCGTTCCCGAACCAGGATTTTAACGCACGACCCTAGAGCGTCCTGCTATTGTGCCGGCTCACGCCAACAGGTTGACCGGGATCACATGTCCATGCGCATCATCGGCATGATCGGCGTCACGCCGCCGTCGAGCGACGTCACTCTGCACGTTATCGAAGGCGGCCTGTCGCCGAATTACGTGACCGAAGCCGCCCGCGCTCACGAAGCGGCGGGGTTCGATCTGGTGCTGGTCGGCTATTCGTCTTCTTCCGCGGAAGGCTTTTTGGTGGCGCTGCACGCCGCCGGACAGACCAAACGGCTCGGCTATCTTATCGCGCACCGGCCCGGCTTCGTGGCGCCGAGTTTGATGGCGCGCAAGATCGCCACCTTCGATCATCTCACCGGCGGCCGGCTCGCCGTGCACATCATCACAGGCAAGACCGACGACGAGCAGCAAGGTGACGGCGATTTCACCCCGAAAGCGGAGCGCTACCGCCGCGCCGCGGAATATCTCCAATTGATGAAACTCGCTTGGGCGAACGACAAGCCATTCGATTTCGCGGGCGAGTTCTATCGCGTCAAGGGCGCGCATTCGGATGTGCACCCGCTGCAGAAGCCGCATCCGCCTTTGTTTTTCGGCGGCGCCTCCGATGGCGCGCTGGAAATGGGCGCGCGGCTTTGCGACGTCTATGCGATCTATGCCGAGCCGCTCGCTTCGACGCGCGAACGTATGCGGGAATTTCGCGCCCGCGCCGCGGCATCCGGACGGACGCCGAGCTTCAATGTCTCGGTTCGCCCGATCATCGCGGCGAGCGAAGGCGCTGCCTGGGACAAGGCCAACAAGATACTTGCGGCCATGACCGGCGAAGGCGGCAAGAAAGGCTGGAGCCGGCAAGAGGCGATGACCGGGCCGGTCGACAATGCCGGACGCCGGCTGATGAGCTTTGCGCTGGAAAGCGACGTTCATGACGAGCGGCTGTGGATGCCGATCACGCGCGCGACCGGCGCGCTCGGCAACACGTCGTGCCTGGTCGGCACCCCCGAGCAGGTCGCGGAAGCCATCCTGCGCTATTACCGGCTCGGCGTCGGCTCGTTTCTGATCCGCGGGTTCGATCCGCTCAACGACACTGTCGATTTCGGCCGCGAACTCATCCCGCGAATTAAGGCGGGTGCAGCCGAGATCGATCGCCTGCCGGCGGCGGGGTAGCTCGGGCCGCCTTGCGGCGCGGCCGGTAAGTCCCAATACTGAGCCGAGCAGGGTCCATCCGCGCAGTCGCGGCGGTGGCGGTAAGGTGGTGCGGTGGCGGTCAGGCGTCGCAACAGAACATTGAATTGGCGTGCGGCTCTTCTTCTCGCCGCGCTGATCGGCACTATAGGTCTGACGGCAAGCGGCGTAGCGCGCGCGCAAGGCTTTTTCGATTTCCTCTTTGGCGGATCGCAGCAGCAATCGCCGCCGCCGCCACAAAATCCGGAACTTCCGCCGCCGTCACCAGGAATCGGGCGCGTGGCGCCGGCGCCGCTCGGGCCGGAGCGCGTCAATGAAGGCGCCGGTTCGACCGGGCACACGGTTGCCTTCTGTGTAAGACTCTGCGACGGCCAGCACTTCCCGTTGGAGCAGATGGGCTCAACAACGCCGGTCGAGACCTGCCGCGCTATCTGCCCGAGCAGTCAGACCAAGGTGTTCTTCGGCGCCGAGATCGACGGCGCCAAGGCGAGCGACGGGACGCATTATACCGATCTCAAGACCGCCTTTCTGTATCGCAAGCAACTGTTCGCCAATTGCACCTGCAACGGTCGGGACGCTTTCGGGCTTGTGCCGCTCGACGCGAAGACCGATCCAACGCTGCGGCCCGGCGACGTCGTCTCGACCAAGGAGGGACTCGAAACCTATAGCGGCAAGACCGGCAATTCCTCGGCATTCACGCCGGTCAGTCCCGAAGCGCTCGGCCCGCAATTGAATTCCGTAGCGACGCCGCAAGAAAAGCCGCCCGTCGCCAATCCGCCGCATCGATAAGCGCAATGCAACACGGTCCGATCTCTTCCGACCGCGGCGCGCACGCGCCCTTGCCCGGCGTAAAGCTGTGGTTCCTCGACAGCGGCGGACCGGGAGTGCCGATCGTTCTGCTGCACCCCAACACCGCCACCTGCGCGGTTTGGGAAGAACAAATCGTGGGATTTTCGCGGACCGGATACCGCGTCATCGCCTTCGATCGGCGCGGTTGGGGCAACAGCGTGGCCGATCCGTCGTCGGGCGCGCAGCCTGGCAGCATCGCCGGCGATCTCGATGCATTGGTCGACCATCTCGCGCTTGACAGGTTTCACCTGGTCGGGGTCGCTGGCGGCGGCTTTGCCGCCTTGGATTATGCGGCCTGGCGGCCGGAGCGGTTGCGCGGTCTCGTCGTCGGCGCCAGCACCGGAGCGATCGCCGACAAGGAAATCGCGGATTTCATCGAAAGGATCGCCATTCCCGATATCAGGAAGCAATCGGCGCACTACCGCGAGCTCGGCCCCTCCTATCGCGGCGCCAATCCGGAAGGCACCAAGCGCTGGATCGAGATCGACGAGCATGCGCGTCAAGCGGGTGCCGGCTTCCAGCCGCAGCTCCGCACGCCAAATACATTGGCGAAAATTGCGACCATTCCAACCCCGATGCTCATCATTGCCGCCGATGCCGATCTGTTGGCGCCGCCGGCCTTGATGCGGATCTGGGCCGCGCACCTGAAAACCCACGAATGGGCCGTGATCCACGATGCCGGCCATGCCATGGCCTGGGAGCAGCCGGGCCGGTTCAACGATCTCGTGCTGGACTTTCTCGCGCGGCATTGAACGGGCCGAGGTGAACATGGCTGTCCCGCCCCTCTACATTCTCGTCAGAATATGGATCCACAGAGGTCTCGAGACGGAATTCGAGGCCTATGAGAGCAAAGTGTCGCGCATTATGGCGCGCTACGGCGGCATCATTGAGCGCGCTATTCGGACGTCGGAGGCGTCACAGGAAGGCTCAAATGAGCCCTTCGAGGTCCATGTGCTCAAGTTTCCAAGTCGGGACCTCTACGACGCGTACCTGGATGATACGGAGCGCCGTTCTTTGAGCGGTGAACGCGCGCGCATAGTCACAAACAGCGATATTCTCGTCGGAACGCCAGGGCCGGCTTATGGCCCCTGACGGCGGCCGGAGCGACGCTGGCGGGATTTGCACCGCATGCTAAAAAGCCAGGTACCGACATCACCTCATAACCCAGGTAGTAGCCCGCCCATGCCCAAACTCTACGAAGCGCTCGCAGAGGCGTTCCTTGCGGAGGGAGTCGACACGCAGTTCGTCCTGATGGGCGACGGCAACATGCACTGGTCCACCGCCTTCGCCAAACTGCCGGGCGTACATACCGTCCACGTCAGGCACGAGCACGTTACCGTCGCGGCGGCGACAGCCTACAACATAGCAACCGGCAAGCTCGCCGTTGCCTCGGTCACCTGCGGCCCTGGCGTGACCCAGTTGATGACGGCGCTGCCGGCCGCGGTTCGCGCCCGCCTGCCAATGGTGGTGTTTGCCGGCGAGTCGCCGATCAACGCCAAGTTCTACAACCAGTACATCGACCAGGCTCCGTTGGTGGCGGCGACCGGGGCGCGTTACATCGCCGCTCATAGCGTGCCGCGCATGATGGACTACGTTCGCGAGGCCTTCCACATCGCCAAGTACGAGCGGTGCCCGGTGGTGCTGGGCATTCCCTACGACCTGCAGAAGGTCGAATACATGGCCAATCAGCCCTACGAAACCTCGGCGATGTACCAGCCCAAGGTCGGGCGCATGCAGCCCGATCCCGAGCTCGTGGCCGAGGCCGTCGAGCGGCTGGCGGCGGCAAAGCGGCCGATCATCCTCGGTGGCCGCGGCGTGCTGTGGTCCGGGGCGCGAGACGCGGTGATCAAGCTCGCCGATCGCAGCGGCGCCTTGCTCTCCAATACGCTGCCCGCGCGCGGTCTCTTCCACAACCATCCGTTCGGACTCGGCACTACCGGCAGCTACTTCACGTCGTTGGGCAGAGAAATGTACGAAACCGCGGACGTCGTGCTCGCGGTCGGCACCAGCCTGTCCTACTATGTCGGCGGCGGGCACTATTGGGGAAAGGCCTGCAAGATCCAGCTGGACGATGCCCCGCGCGGCCTGCGCGATGGACAGAAAGCCGCCGATATCTACGTCAGATCGGATGCGGTCGCCGGCGTCGAGGCCATCCTTGCCGGGCTCGACAAGAAGCTGGGTGTCGGCAAACCGACGGCGGCGGCCATACGCTCGAAAGAGCTGGCGCATCGCATTGCGACCGAGCAGCCGGACTCGATGCCATTCGACATCGCGCCCGGGGTGCTCGATCCGCGTGAGGTGATCCGGGCCATCGACGCGGTCGTTCCAAAGGATTGGGACTGCGTCGTCGGCGGCGGCCATCAGGCCTATTTCAACACCCAGATGCGTGGGCGGCCGGCGGATCGCTACACGACGGTCCGTGAATTCGGCGCGGTCGGCAACGGCCTGTCGTATGCGCTCGGGGTCGCGGCGGCGCGCCGGCAGGGCCGCGAGGGCAAGATCGTGCTGTTCGAAGGCGACGGCGGGCTGTTGTTCCACATCCAGGAACTCGAGACGCTCAAGCGGTGCGGATTTCGCATCCTGATCTGCGCGATGAACGACGGCGGATACGGCTCGGAGTTTCACAAGCTGCGCGCCGACGGCCTCGACGATAGCCTGGCTGTGTTCGGCCGGCCCCCGCTCGAAAACATCGCACGCGGCTTTGGCCTCCGCGGCCACGAGATACGCGATGTGTCGGTCATCCCAAAGCTGTTCGCCGATTTCGCCGCGCAGGGTGAAAGCGAAATTTGGAACATCCAGATCTCAGATCAGGTCACGGCGCCGGTGATCCGCCAGACCATCAAGCGCGGCCACGGCAATATGTGATGCCGGAACCGGTCATGCCGGGATCGTTACTGATCGAGATGAATATTGTTGTCGCGGATCACCTGGCCCCAGCGCGCGATTTCGCTGCGTAGCAGCGCGTCAGCCGCCGCCGGCGAACGCTGTCCTGCGGGGAAGACGGAGACGTCCTGCGCCGCCCAGGCCTCGACGATCGCCGGATCGGCCACCGCCTTTTGCAGCGCCCCGTTGAGCGTGTCGATCATGGCCTCGGGCGTTCCCGCCGGAGCGAACATCGCTTGCCAGTAGACGACGTCCAGTTTGGGACCTAATACCGCGGGAAAACTTTCCGCATTGGGAAATTCCGGCAGCTTTTCTTTCGAGGTGACCCCGTATGCTTTCAATGCTCCGGTCGCAACTTGCTGCACGACCGATTGCGGGGTGGCGAAGAACAGGTCGATCTGCCCGCCCAATAAATCGGTCAGCGCCGGCGCGGCGCCGCGATAGGGAATTTGATCGAGCGGAACGCCCGCTTCCTGCGCAAACAGCGTAGTGGCAAGATGGCCGGTGGTGCCGTAGCCGGCGATTGCCGCTTTCAGCCGCTGTTGCTTCATCAAGGCGATCAGGTCCTTGAGCGTATTCGGCGCCAGCGTTTTGCGGCCGACCAGCACGAGAGGATTGCGGTTGATGAGCATCACCGGGACAAAGGCTTTAAGGGTATCGAACGGCAGCGATTTGTAGAGCGAGACGTTTGCTGCGATCTGCAGATTATGGACAAGCAGCGTGTAACCGTCCGGTGCCGCATGAGCGACCTTTTCGGCGCCGATGATCGCGCCGCCGCCGCCGATGTCTTCGACGATGAAGCTCTGTTTGAGCTGCGCAGAAACCGATTGCGCAACGATGCGGGCGGTCTCGTCGGTCGGTCCGCCGGCTGGGTAGGGGACGATCACGGCGACGGTGCGGCTTGGATATTGTTGCGCCAGTGCCTGCTGCGCCACGAGGACCAGGCCAAGCGCCGTCACCGCGCACGCGGCGAAACGATACCACATACATATCCTCCCTGTACCGCTTCTTGTTATGTCTTGTCTTACCTCTCCGGAATGATCGGCAACAAGAGGTACGGCTCTCGTCCGGGCGCAAAGTGCAACGTGTTGCGGGTCGCGACGATGCTGTCCGGCTGGTCGTCGGCATCGATGTGCAGAAACGGGCCGACGCCTTTCATCGGGTAAGGTGCGTTCGACAATCCAATGTCCTTGCCGTCCACTTCGTAGTCTCTGCCGCGGATATTGAGCGCCAGCCGGTAACCAGGCGGCACCACGATCGAGGTCGGCCAAATCTCGACGTCGAGTTCGACCGGCTCGCCGGGCTGCAGCGGCCATTCCACGTCGTGGGTATGCCAGGGCCGGTAGGGCAGCGATTTCGCCGGATCGAGCTTACGATGCGAGGCGCGCAGCCAGCCGAGTCCAATCGGCACGCGCGGATCGTTGGAACCGATGAAGGTGACCTCTTTGCCGGCGGGATCGAACAGGCGCAACGCCAAGAAAAGATCCGCATCAGTGGTCGGGGAAGACATCCACAATTTAGCGGCGACCGGACCGGTGATCTCGAAGCTCGTGTCGCGTGGTGGCGTGCGAAACGTCAGGCCGTCGCCCGTCGAGTCATAAGTAAGTGTGGTGGTCGTCGCTGTCGGCTCGTCCGGCGTCAGCGCCAATCCATCCGGCTGCAGGAAATATTCTGTCCATTGCGTGCGCGCGAGCGGCCATTCGGTCTCGCTGCGCAAGACAAATTTTTCGCCGGGATGCCTGACGTTCAGTGCAACGCGCGGCTGCCGCTCCCAGCCGGTATCCTCACCTTTGAGAAAATGACCGAAGAACCGCTTCTGCAAGGTCTCGCCGTAGTTGCTGTAGAAGTGCGTGAAATGTGTGTCGCCGTGCACCTCCAGCCATTTCTGCTTCGAGCCGGCGGCCAGATAGCCTTCGAAATTGCCGCGCGTGTGCAGCCCCATGCCGCCCCAATTGGCGGCAGAGAGCAACGGCGCCTCGATCTGCGAAAAATCGGCGGTGCGCGCGGCGTGATAATCGTCATAGAGCCGGCGTCGCTTTGCTTCGCCGGGCGAGTCGGCGCAATTCCTGGCGAGCTCGGCGGCGGAGAGCGTATCCGGGCCAGCAACCGTTTCGCCCGTCACCGCGCTTTTGGCGCCGCGGTCGCCGAGACCGTGCTGCACGCTGCTGACCTGGCGCGGATGCCAGCTGTTGAAAAAATCGCTGAGTATGCCGCCATGCCGGCACAGTTCGCGATAGTAATCCGACGAGCCTTCCCAGATGCACAAGGCGGCAAGATGCGGCGGCTTGAGCGCGCCGACCGTCCACTGATTCATGGCGTAATAGGAAATGCCGTTGATGCCGACTTTGCCGCTACTCCACGATTGCGTGCCGGCCCATTCGACACACTCGTAAAGATCCAGCGCTTCGCGCGGCGACCACACATCGAGGAACCCCGGCGAGCGCCCGGCGCCGCGCGAATCGACGCGCAGGCACACATAGCCGTCCGGCACCCATTTCTCCGGGTCGATCAGCTCCCAGTTCTGATACTTGTTGCTCGAGCCTTGCAGCACCTCGGGCGCCGATTTGATGAGCCGCGCCCAGTTTCCTTTGTAGGCCTCCTGAAACGCCAGTCCCTTGGCGTAAGGCCCATAGCTGAGGATGACCGGGTACTTGCCGTCCGCGACGGGACGAAACACGTCCGCGCGCAGCACGACGCCGTCGTCCATGGCGATCGGGGCGTCCCAATCGATCCGCATATTGTCGCGAATTTCGCTTTTCAGCATTTGAAGCATTCAAGCGGTACACGTGAAGCGATAAAGGCCATGAAGATCGATTTCACCGTCTGAGTGGCTCGGAATAATCTTTTCTAAGGTGATTGTAAGCGAGTCAGTCGACTCGACAAGCCTTTCTGCGGCGAGAATAATGGCGTGATATTGCCATTTCAAAAGCGCCACTGTCGCGCGCCCGGACAGCGGGCACTGGACTTGGAGGAGACGCCATGACAATGAAATCGCTCAGTCCCGCGCAGATGGAAGCGCGCGTCGCCCGCTTCAACAGGCTGCAAACCTATCAGACGCAAAATCTCGCCACGCAGGGCATCCCGCCCGGCGCAATGGAGAAGATCACCGCGCGCAAGGTCTATCCGGTGATGGCGCCGCCCGACTATCAGGGCCGCAGCGCCGGCGCCCCGGTGAAGGGGCCGCGCGGCCTGATTGTCACCATCGCCGAATGCGAGCCGGGCAACGGCCCCGGCCTGCACCGCCACCTCAACACGGTCGAGAATTTCATGTGCCTCTCCGGCCGCTTCGAGATTGCCTGGGGCGACGCAGGCGAGCATTCGCTGGTGCTTGAGCCGCTCGACATGATCTCGGTGCCGCGCGGCGAAAACCGCCGCTTCCGCAATATCTCCAACGAGACCGGCCGCCTTCTCGTTCTGATCGTGCCGGAGACCGACATGCAGGCCGATCCGATCTCCTACGATCCGTCGCTCGCCAAGGAGATCGAGACCGAATATGGCAAGAGCGCGCTCGAAGGCCTGCAGAAAGTCGGCTTCAAGTTCGAGGAACCGGCGCTGTCCTGATGGGTAAGCCCCGTTACGACGCATAGGCTCCGAACGCGCCGCGCAAGATGTCCCGCGACGGCTCCGAGCCATCGACCGGCCGTAGCGTGCGCCGTTTGATCTTCCATCCGGAGGAGGTGCGGACCAGGTCCCAGCGATTGGTCACCACGCGGTGGATATGATAGCCGCGCGAGGCGCCGTGGTTCGGCACTTCGATCTCCTCGCCGGATTTTTTCGGGGTGAGGATTTGGAGGTATGAAATCACCACCGCCGTGTCGCCGTCGACGGTGACGTGAGGTAGCCCGGTAAAATGGGCGAGCCCGCCGGCGATGGCGGCCTGATGGCCCGGGCTTTGAAGGAGAGCCCCCATGACCTTGTTACCCGTGGCGCCGGCAAGGCCGGGACCCCGATCGAATACGCCGTCCTCGGTATAAACGGCTTCGGCGTAGGCGGCGGCGCCGGTGTCGGCGCTCGGCGGATGGCCGGCAATGAGGTTATAGATTTCCAGCCGGTCCTCGATGGCACGAATACGCCGTTCCAGGCTGGTTTGTTGCTCGGCCATATTTGGTCCCCGAATTGTGGTTCACAGTGGCTATCGGGCTATACTATCATTCGGGTTAGAGCGATTTCGCAATTCTGTGCGGCGCCATAATTCGGCGGTGTCGCGTCGCGAAATCAGGGGGAATTCATGATGTCCGGCGGCGAACTCGATCGCCGTTCCTTCCTCGCGGGCGCGAGCGTCACCGGCGGTGGCTTGGCGCTCGGCTTTGCTATTCCTTTTGTCTCTCCTTCCGATGGACCGGCGCGTGCCGCGGGCCGTGGGTCCGACGTTACTTGCTGGGTGGTCATCGCGCCCGACAACACGGTGACGATCCGCGTCGCACACGTGGAAATGGGGCAGGGGGCCTTGACGGGGCTCGCCATGCTGGTCGCCGAAGAACTCGAATGCGACTGGGCGACGATCCAAACGGAATTCGTCTCGGCCACGGAAAATCTGCGCCGCAATCAGGCCTGGGGCGATACCTCGACCGGCGCGAGTCGCTCGATCGCGTCGTCGCAGGACTATTTGCGCCGCGCTGGTGCAACCGCGCGGGAAATGCTGATCGCCGCCGCGGCGGCGCGCTGGCGCGTGCCGGCGGAGCAATGCGCCGCGCAAACCAGCACGATTGTGCACACGCCGAGCGGGCGCATGCTGACGTTCGGCGCAGTGGCCCAAGCTGCGGCCAAAATCGAGCCGCCGGCCGACGTCAAGCTCAAACCGCCGCACGCCTGGAAGCTCATCGGTACGCCGCAGAAGCGTCTCGACGTCTTCGATAAAGTTACGGCACAGCCGGTCTATGCCGTCGACGTGCGGCTGCCGAATATGCTGTACGCCGCCATCGCGCAGTGCCCGGTGTTCGGTGGCGCGCTGAGGTCGGTCGATGAGGCTTCGATCGCCGGCATGCCGGGTGTGCGCGGCGTGGTGCGCATGCCCGATGCGGTTGCGGTGGTGGCCGATTCGTGGTGGCGGGCAAAGCGCGCCATCGACGTGTTGCGCGTCGCATGGGACGACCGCGGCAATCAGCAGGTCTCAAGCGCTTCGATTGCGCAGACGGTGCGCGCCGGGCTCGCTGCGGCCGCCGCGCAAGTTGGACGCGCCCACGGCGACGCCCCGACGGCGCTCAGCAGCGCCGTGCGGCAGATCGAAGCCGAATATGCAGTGCCGTTTCTGGCGCACGCGACCATGGAACCGCAGACCTGCACCGCCCATGTCACGCCGGAAGGCGTTGCGATCTGGGTACCGACCCAGGAACCGGCGACCGCACTGGCGACGGCTGCGATCGCGGCCGGCGTATCGAACGACAAGGTAACGGTGCATCAGATGATGCTCGGCGGCGGCTTCGGCCGGCGCGCGCCGATCCAGGAATACGTAGGCCAGGCCGTCGTCATCGCCAAGGAGTTCAGGGAGCCAGTCAAGCTCCTCTGGTCGCGCGAACAGGACGTCGCGCACGATCTCTATCGGCCCTGCGGCATGGCGCACCTTGTCGCTGGCCTCGACGCCGATGGCCTGCCGGTGGCGTGGACGATCCGCCTCGCGGGACCGTCATTTGTCGCGTCGCTGGTGCCGGGCTTCGGTTCCAACATCATCGATCGGACCTTCGTCAGCGGCCTGGCCGAGGAAATGCCCTACGACGTGCCTAATTATCTGGTCGATTACGTGATCTGCCCGACGCCGGTCCCGCTCGGGGTCTGGCGCGCGATCAACTATACGCAGAATGCTTTCTACAAGGAATGCTTCGTCGACGAGATGGCCCACGCCGCCGGCATCGATCCTTATCTCTACCGGCGCAAGCTGTTGAGCAAGAGCCCGAAGAACCTCGCGGTGCTCGACGCCGCGGCGAAGCGTGCCGATTGGGGCCGTCCGCTGCCGGCCGGCGTTTATCGCGGCATCGCGCTCAACGAGGCGTGCGGCAGCTACTGTGCGCAAGTTGTCGAGGCTTCGGTCGACGCCGGGATCGTACGCGTGCATCGCGTCGTGTCGGCGCTCGATCCAGGTCATGTGGTCAACCCGTTGTCGATCGAAATGCAGACGCAGGGTGCGATTGTCTACGCGTTGACCGCGGCATTGCACGGCGAGATCACCATCAAGAATGGCGCCGCCGAGCAATCTAACTTCGATACTTACGAAATGTTGCGGCTGGCCGACGTTCCCGTGGTCGAAACGGTGATCGTGCCGAGCGGCGATTTCTGGGGCGGCGTCGGTGAGCCGCCGGTGCCGCCGCTGGCGCCGGCGCTGTGCAATGCGGTATTCGCCGCCACCGGCAAACGCATCCGGTCGCTGCCGCTGAAGAATGAGGATTTGCGGCAAGCCATTTAAGCGAATTTGGCGCATAATCTGCGATCAATCGGAGGACGCGTCATGAGAGCTTGGTCGATGGCATTGCTTCCGCTGATCGCGATTTTCGCCGCGCCGCAAGCGCAAGCCCAGGTGTCGGTGGACGTCGCAAAAATCACCTGCCGACAGCTTCTTTTCGACAAGGTCATCAGCCCGAACAGCAAGTCCCTCGCGCTGTGGCTGAGCGGCTATTACAATGGCAAGCGCGGCAATACCGTCCTCGATATCGGCGAGCTGGCGAAAAAAGTCGACAAGGTCGAGGATTATTGCCGGATGAACGAGGACGTGACGGTGATGGATGCCGTCACCAAAGCACTTAGCCCAGGCCAGTAATCGCGCCGGCCAACCTCATCGGTCGCGCCGCGTGCTTCAAAAATTTTGCAGTGGCGCTTCAAAAATAACGCGTCGCCCTCGACCGGC
>Ga0182024_10005374_pt1 | contig 28762 bp, 20 predicted proteins | sample P32metaG_FD_120480 | JGI IMG/M metagenome (GOLD analysis project Ga0182024, IMG submission 120480) | Permafrost microbial communities from Stordalen Mire, Sweden - P3-2 metaG (Illumina Assembly) | ecosystem: Environmental > Terrestrial > Soil > Wetlands > Permafrost | place: Sweden: Stordalen...
GCAGCCTCGCCAGGCGCGACCCCAACGAGACTGTGCGAACATACCATGAGGGTTTTCCATAAACTCTCAAAATAGGAACTTTCTACTTTGGTGGGAATAGGAACTTTCTACTTTGGTCCGACATGTCCAGCCCGCCCAACCGCCGCAGGTTGCGATAGTAGTATACGGAGAGTATGCGATCATCCGCCAAGTTGCTCACGGCCGTGGCGCCGCTTGCGTTTGCGATTGCGGGACTCGCACAGCCGCTTCCGCCCGCCGAAGTTCGAATCGTTGCAGAAAAGGCCTACACGTTCGCCTATCCGCTGGTGCTGATGGAGTTGACGCGGCGCAACGCGATGGAATACCAGGTGCAGGGCTCGGCGGAAATGAATCGCTTCACCCACGTGCGGCAATTCCCGGACGATCGTTTTCACCAGGTAATCCGGCCCAACGCCGATACGCTCTACTCCTCGGCCTGGCTGGATCTGTTGCGGGAGCCGGTGCTCCTGCATGTGCAGGATACGCACGGCCGTTACTATCTCATGCAACTGATGGACGCCTGGACGGAAACCGTTTCGGTTTCCGGCAAGCGGACCAATGGGACGGGCGAAGGATGGTTCGCCATTGTCGGGCCGGCATGGCAGGGAACGCTGCCGCCGCGCGTCCAGCGAATCGATTGCCCCACGAACACCGCGTGGCTGCTGGGTCGAACGCAAACCAACGGGGTTGCGGATTATCCGGTGGTGCACGCTCTTCAGGACGGGTACACGTTAATGCCCCTCAGCCGCTATCCGGACGGACCCGCACCGTCCAAGCAGGCCGCGAAGCGCCCGGACATGACCGGATTCGTCCGGCCGCCGGAACAAGTGCAACGTTTGAGTCCGGTCGCCTTCTTCACCTTGTTCGCCGAACTGCTGGTGCAGAACCCGCCCCATGCCGGAGACGAACCGATGATGGCCGAATTGCGGAAAATCGGAATTACGCCGGGCAAGTTCGATCCGTCGCCACTGGGGCCGGAGGGTCGGAAGGCCATCGGCGACGGAGTGGCAGCGGTCACCGCGCGATTAAACTCTCTCGATGGACGAAGCGGCAAGCCCGGGCCAACCGGATGGACCGGCGGATCGAAACTCGTCGGCCGCTACGGAACCAGCTATGCAGTCCGCGCTTCGGTCGCGCGAAACGGCCTGGGCGCCAATCCTCCCGAAGATGCGACCTATCTGCATTGCCATCAGGATGACGCGGGACAACCGCTCGACGGGTCGCGCAGCTACCGGATTCATTTCGCGAAAAATGAAATCCCGCCCGTGAAGGCGTTCTGGTCGGTCACTGTTTACGACGAGCAGGGCTATTTCACGGCCAACGCGATCCATCGATTCGCGATCGGCGATCGCGATGCCTTGAAGTTCAACGCGGACGGGTCGCTGGACATTTATATTCAACACGAGTCGCCGGGATCCGGGAAGGAAAGCAACTGGCTGCCGGCGCCCGCGTCGATCTTCAATCTCAGTCTGCGGCTGTATTGGCCCGCGGACGACATTCTGGAGGGCCGCTGGACGCCGCCCATCGTCACTCGGGCGCGCTGAGGATCGCTCAACTGGTGCTGTGACCGGATGATTTGTTGGCAATTCAGCCCCATGCGTCAGCTTGGGGCTGCAATGGGAACCGCAACAGCCCCAAGCTTACGCATGGGGCTCCACGGCGCCTCGCCGTCCGCATGAAAACAAGCAATTCATCCGGTCGCAGCGAAGGCGAAAAGCTGGTTTACGTAAGTGAGGGCATAAAAATCGCCGGTTTCCGCATTGTACGTGAGCGCGTTGGTGACGGCGTCCGGAAGCTGATGCGTGCCCGTGATTTCCGCAGTGGCGGGGTCCAGCTCATAAACCATGCCACTGCACGCTCCGAAATAAATACTCCCGTTGAGAAGTCGCGGCGGCGAGAAGATTTTGGAGGCAGCGTAGAGTTTCTTCCTCACGACCCTCCGCTCCAGATCGAGCACGTAGAGGTACTTGTCGGTCGAGCCGATGTAGGCCGTGTCGTCCACAACCAGCGGAACTGTATAAATCGTATTGTCCGTCCGGACGGACCACACCTCCTTTCCTGTCTCGACGTCGACGATATAGACGCACCCGTCGGCACAACCGGTGACCAGATGCCCTCGCTTCCTGTCAAAAGCCGGAGCATGCCGGATCGAGCCTTTCGTCTCGAATCGCCACCGCAGCGCGCCGCTTCGGGCGTCGAACAGGAACATCTCGTTGTCATTGCTGCCGCAGGCCACTAACTGCCTCTCCGGCCAGTAGGCGGGGGAGGCATGGGTGTAGCGTTTAGTTAGGTGTTCCCAGACCTTCTCACCGCTTTCGATGTTAAGGGCGACGATGCTGCCGCGCTTCCCCTCGACCGCGAATTCCAACCCTATAAAGAGCAGACCAAGCTCGGGCGCCAGCGCGGGTGAGGAGCCTACCCAGTCCGCTCCAATAAAGCGCCACACCTCCGCACCGGTTTCAGCGTCGAGGCAATAAACATTCCCGTCATAGCTGCCAAAGTAGACCTTGCCGCCGTGGAGCGCCGGGGCCGACCAGAGATTCTTGTGTCCCCTGGCGTTGACCGTGAACTTCCACGCCACCGATCCGTCGTGGGCATGGAGGCACCAGAAAACGCCGCAGTCGCTGCCGAAGTAAACGCGCTGGCCATCGGTGGCCGGAAAGGATTTCGGAACGCGATGGAAGAAATTGGGGTCGGGCGCGGCGAACTGCCATTTATTTCTGAAGACGGCCGTCAGCGGCGGTTCCGATTTTTCGACAGAAAGACCGAACTGGGCGAGGCTGAACGGCGAACGAACCGGGATCCGGTGCTGCTCGCGCCAGGCTTCGCCTTTCGGCGAGTGGTAATCGATCAGCACGAAGGCGAGAGCGATTGTCTTCTTCTCTCCTTCAAGAACTACCCGAACTTTCTCCAGGCTGTTTCCCGAATTGAGAAGATCGTCGACAATCACGACTGGCGCATCGGTGAGCGTTCCTTCGATCAATCCGCCGGCGCCGTACGTCTTGCGCTCCTTGCGGACGATAAAGCCGTTGACCGGCGTGCCGCGCGCGGCCCCTTTCATCAGGATGGCGGTGAGAAGGGGAATGGCCGCGACCTCCATCGCCCCCACCTGGAATGGCATGGCATCCGCGCACGTTTCCCAGAACAGGCCAGCGATGGCGTCCAGAAGTTTTGCGTCCATGAACAGCCGCCGCAAGTCGATCAGCCAGCTATTGCTGCCGCCCTTAGGCGAAATCAGCCGCTGATTTTCCCCCCGCAGAATCGCGCGGTCGCGAATGGCCGATGCAACGACTTCCAGCGGCGTCGGTTGGGGCTTGGCCGGCTCTGGTGGGAGGAAAACGCAGTTCGCTCCCAGATGGCTGTGGGCAGCGGGCAATAAGTCAAAGATGTAATGGATACGCCACTCGTCGGATTCGTTGTAGGCTTCGTGATACTGCTTGTTGTCGAACCACCATAACTCGCCCTCCCGCATGCGCACCTGCTCGCCGCCGCTCATCAGCACGCTTCCTGCGGAACTATAGAGGACCAGGTGGAAGCGGTCGCGGATCAGATAATAGGAGCCCACGTCGATATGCCGGTCGACCCGCGATTTCGGTTTCAGGCGCACGATCGTGGCGCGCGACAATTGAGCGTTCATCTCCTTCGCGACGCCGGTCATAAAGGCCACGGCTTTGGGAAACAATGCCGATACCGCGGTGAGCTTGCTCTCCTGATTCTCATTCACGTTCAGATCGGGCCGGGCGACGGGTCCGCTGAGGAAAATCGTATTGGTGTCGCGCTGCACCCGTATCTTGTCCTGGCGGCTGGTATTGAGCAGCCAAGCCTGTTCCTGTGAGCGGACTTCTTCGAGCAACGGAGCGACGTCAATATTAGCGCGAAGGAGCTTGAAGTATTTCATCCTTATCGCGAAATAAACTTCTCGATGACGAATACGAAGTGCTGCCGCGACGTTCCGGCCGGTGTCGAAAGGGAAAAATCGATTTGTTTCGCATCTTCCACAGCGGCCTGGCTGTTGGGATCCGACGGTTGTAGCGAGTGGGCCTCAACAAGCTTACCCGCCGCGTTCACGATCCCGAATACGCAAACCGGCCGGACGGTCATGGCCGAAGTGTACGGAACCTGTCCGTGAACGCGCGAGAGTTTTGTCATTGGCGCCAGTTCGACGGACCGTCCTCTTGCCTTCATCTCATCCGTGGGGACAAACAAGCCCGGATCGGTCCCGGTAATTTCCTCCAGTTTCTCGACGGTCATTGTCGATACGACTCTGCCCCCCTCGGTAACGGTCACCGTTCGAGGCAGCGTGTGACTGCCGAGCTGAGGGGCGTTTGAGTAATCGTAAACGATGTAACGCCCGGGGACTTCCGAGTGCAGGATGAGCAACCCCGATTGTGGATCGATACACTCTTCCGATTCCTCCCACGCCCGCCCGAGCGCCGGAATCGCGGGCTTTTTCGCACTGGAGAGCAGGATGCAGGTCACCGGCGCGCCGTTAAATGCAGCGGTAGACGTTCGGATCGATTCGCGACTCGCGTAAGCATCCGACGGAAGCGGGTGGAGCAAGATCCCGCGCACTTCCTCCAGGCGGAGCGGAACGGCGCTCGCCGTCCCTTCGTTGTAGAGTTCCCCGTGCGAGGCAATCCCGGTAATGGAGTATCCGCCCGCGGCGTGCGCCGTCCAATGGAGTCCTTGACCCGGGACAAAAACGTCTTCCAGCTCCCAGGCGCCGTCAAAATCGGTTTGCCCGAGAGAATCCACCGCAAAACTGACCTTGAGATCGTACCCCTGCCCGTCGCTTCGCAACGAATAGTTGTTTCGAGCGCGAGCAAGGAGCTCAAGAGCGGCCTTTCGGGCTGTGGCCGTGTCGGCAGCCGGACTATGACCGGCCACCAGTTCCAGAGGATCACCCGGTACAGGTGCGATCCTCGGTGTTCTTTGGCCGAGGGACGCTCCAGCCCCGACGATTAAATACAACAGTCCTTTGGGTATCATTTGAGTTCACCTGTTACCCGCCATCACCGTCACCATCGCCACCGTCACCGCCATCTCCACCGTCGCCGCCGTCTCCACCGTCACCGCCATCTCCACCATCCCCGCCGTCACCCCCGTCGCCGACAAAACACACCGGGCCCGTCGATCCGGCGCCTTGGTACGAAAGCACCGGACCTTTCTGGGTTTGCATTCCGCCGACGCTGGCTGAAATCGATATGTCTCCGTTGCCGAGTCCGGAAGGAAGCACTAGGTTCACCTGATAAAGACCAGCTCCGGAAAGCCCGACGAATGCGGGTGTTACAGCGATGTTATTAATGTAAAGGCTGAGGGCGTTGTTAATCGGCGCCATACCGGAAAATGGCTTTCCAGCAGGGACTGCCGGAGTGGTTGGTCCAAACCCGACGCCGAAAATTTCAACCACGTCTCCTGCCTTGGCGGGCATCGTGGCATAGCCGACGCAGGTTCCCGTCGGTCCCAAGATATCGTAGCCTCCATTACCGTAGGCTCCGGAACCCGACCGCAGAATGATAGCAGCCACATGAAATGGGTCCAGCATCAGGAACGCCGGCGAATACTGGCTTAACGTGACGGTGGCGCTTGCCGTGCCCGCGCTGGTGGTCACGGCCACGGATACAGGGCCTGTCGCGGTGTCGTCCGGCGCTTGCAGGTTGATTTGCCCCGGACTCACCATGGAAAGGTACGCGGCTTTCCCGTTGACCATCACGCTGGTGCCACCTAGCGACGTGGGAAAATCGCCGTTCCAGACGACCATTCCGCTGGCCAGGTTGGTCCCGTAAATCGATACCCATTCGCCTGGCTGGATGATGTTTACCGTGCCGTAGACCGGAACGACGCCATTGTATTCAATGGTCGGCATCGTCGACTGGGTTGCCTGGGATGACGCCTGGGATGACGCCTGGGATATCGCGGGAGCTTTGGCCATCGCCAACCTGACGGCGTTGAGCAGGGGAGTGTCCGGCGCAGCCGCGAAAGCCTGTTGGGCCGTGAGGAGGTTCGGCATCGGATCGCGAATGTCGGTGCCGGCGTTGGTTGCCATGGCCATTGCGGAGCCCGTAACCGCCGCATAAAGCTGCCAGTGGCCGGCACGACGGCGATCGTTCGGATCGACTTTTCGCCCAGTGCTCACAAAAACACCTCGCGACATTCAACTCGGATTGGTACCACTCGTTGGGCCCTCCCGATTAACCAAGATCAGGATAGTTGTTCGAGGGCCAAACGTACATACCTGAACGGCAGTATTTCTTATATTCCCGGGACGGTAGTCGGCGGTGGGGGCTAGCGGGAAAGGCTGGTATTCGGAAACTTTTGGTGGACCTGGACGGGTTCGAACCGTCGACCTCTTCCATGCCATTTAAGAAATATCAATCACTTAGAGGCAGGAACACCAGAAACACCAGACTTAGCGTAGCACGACTTGGACGCCGGTGGACGCCACCGGGCGACTTTTTGGGCGTTTGGACTCCGCGAGGACTCCAGGACTCCAATGGGCACCCATTCTTATATTTAAACGATTGTTGTCACTTTCGGAAGACAACAAATAGAGCAGCTCCCAACCGCGCGCGCATGAAAAGCGCTCCACATGCCGGCCCGTTGCGTGTCCACCAGGGCGAGAGCTTCGAGGAAGCGCTCTCCGACGTCGAATCCGTCATCCGCTTCCACGTTGAGTCCTTCGGTTCGTCCGTGGCTTTTCCCACGGGCGTACGAAGTGTCGCGTCGCTCCGACGCTATCGGCAAACGGAGGAAGTGTTGCTGTCCCGGTTTCTCCGGTTACCCCTATTTCGTCGCTGCCCGGACTTCAAAATAATAAGCCGTGCCGGCCGCGCCGCCGGGGGTAGTGAAAATCATGCCTGATGCGTGAATCGAGTCACCAAAGTAGAGGGCGTACTTGCCGGGGGGAAGAGTGGCCTCGGGGACCAGACGGAACATGCCATTGCGCTCTACGACCGGCTCAGTGCGCACTGGAATGCCCTGCTCTCGTGGACGCCAGAGGCTGATGGGGACCTCCTGGTTATACTCAACGCCGAAGAGCGAGGGGTATAAATCGGGCCGAGGATTGACCGTGGCTGTTGCGATGTTGAACTGATATGCTTGCAGACTGCGAACGAATTCCAGTCTGGCGAGGTGAACTGACGCTATGTCAATGTTTTGCTGGTAGACCAGGATCTCTGAAGGGGCTGGTACAGCCGACTGCGGCGGGTTTCCACTGAAGCCGTCGACGGCGAAGCCATTTCCTCCGGTCCTAAGCCTCAATCCTACGACCACGCTGATCTTCGCGGGCGCGAGCGACTGGTACTGAGTGCCGTCGAACAGGAAACCACCATAACTCGCTGGTAAGCCCGACCCAGAAGCCGCCGGTCGGTTCCGGGGCTCGGTCTGCGGTTGCACAGAAGCGTCCGTCATCGCTTTCAGTACAGCCGAACTAACACCGCTCGTCTTCAGCGCAATGAGCGTGTCAGGTTCGGTGTCGAATTCGCAGGAAGACGCCTTGATTTTGGCGACAATGATCGACTCGTCTAATCCAGCCTGAGCCATCTTAATAACGTCGCCGTTTCGGAGGACGCTTCCTTTTGACCGGGCTTGGGCGGGCTCGTTGCCTGACACCGGGCGGGGTTCCTTTGCGACTGAGGGCTCCGGCGTCGCATCCATTTTGATCCATGTCGATCCATGGCCGTCAGTTATAGTGTTGCCTTGCAGGGTGCACTTGTTGACATTCTTGCCAATAACCAAAGATAGAGCGCCCCCGGAGAAGATCCTGAATGTGCCCTGGTAGCTCTTTCCGGCCTGGAGAAGTGAAAATGTTCCATCGGCATTTAGGGAGAGTCGATCATCCGGCACGTCGAACCTTTGGTATATGCCTGCCGCTGACGCGCGCCGCTCTTGAACCACCTGAAGAGAGTCCTGGCCGCATATCCGAAAGGCCGCACTAGCAAGCATCGCCATGACTATCAAATAGCCGCTTCTTTGCATCGAAGTTCACTCCTATTCAGGTTGTTAAAAAAGGAACAACCGGGGCCAGGTGCTTGGGCGTCCGCCATGTTGACGGAAAACCTCACAATTTCTAACTGGAATTTCCGAGTAGAAATACGATATCACAAGGAGGCTGGCAACGATGCCGCTGGCATGCGTTCCGATTGAGCCGCCGTTCCGATTGAGTCGACCGTCCTTCGTAGCGGCGAAGTGTTAGAATTCGATTGCTGGCGATAAAATCCCTTCTAACGACGAAAATGCCCAAGAAGCGGGGTCCCGCTGGCCCAGCGCCCCCACAAAGAAAAGAAGCCAGATCGAACAGTAGGCCTCGGCTAGTGCAGATCTCGGGACGGTTTTTGGTGCTTAAGTTCTTCTGTTTTACTGTACGACGGCTGGCTGTTTCTCGCCGACGCTGGCCAACCGCTCCTGAATCCGGCGTGTAAGTTCTTCTTGCCTGGTGAGCTGGATCTTCGTGTATTCCTCTGTCATCCGAACGGTGCTGTGGCCGGCGATCTTTGACGCCTCGATGCTCGAACCGCCCACCTCTTGCCGCCAAGTAATGTTGGCGCGTCGGAAGGAATGCGGACCGAGACCAGGAAAATCGCAGCCCTCGGCAACCGCCGCCTTCTTTAGTGCTTGCCGAACACCGGAATCCCACAGTGGGAGGCCGCTGTCGTCCGTGCGGACGAAGACCCACTTGTCCGGGTGTGCCTTGTCCGCAGCAGCCTTCACCCGGTAGCGATCAACCAGGTATCCCAACGTGAGCGGGCGCTTGCTGGTCTTCGACTTCGGATCGTCGATATCACCGCGCCAATTGCGCTGCGCGATGCGCAGGACGCCACTCTGGAGATCGACGTGGCACCACTTCAGGCCCAGGATTTCGGAGATTCGAGCGCCGGTGGCGATTGCAGTCTCAAGTACGAGCAGGTTGGGATCGCTCAGGCGGGCCAGCACTTTTACGGTTTCTGATTCCGTCAGAATCCGTTCGGGCCTCACACTCCACTTCTCTCCGATCTTCACGCGGGACATCGGGTTGCGCCGCCCCTCCGGCCAATAGCCCCATTCCTCCGCTTTGGTGTAAATACCGGACATGATTCCCCGCAGGTCGTTCATCATGTGCCACGATTCGCAGGTCTCAAAGAGCCACTGCTGGACCTCATCCGGATTTATCTCGCGCAACCGCCGGTCGCCCCATCGCGGAACGATGCGCTGCTCCAGGTGCAGGATATATTTCAGACGCGTCGGTTTCGCCAGCAGGAAGCGCCCGGCAACCTGCGCCTCAACGTGCGCGGCCCTGTATTTTTCGACCATCTTGCTGAACAGCGCCAGCCCGTCCGCGACCTTCTCTTGCATGGAGGGCTTGTTGATCGTGGCCAGGAATTTGTCGCGCTCGACTTCCGCCTCTTTCTTCGAAAGCCGGGTCTCACCCTTGCTCGGACCGATGGCGTGGAACCTCCGGATGGCCTTCGTCGCGCCATCCTTACATAGGACATCCTCCCAATACCGGAAATACCAGTAGGTGCCTCCGCGATCCGTTCGCTCGTGAACGCTGGGGTGCTGAATCCGAATTTTCAATTGCAAGCCTCCAGTCAGCGACTGGAGGTTACCTTCGTTCAAAAGCATCAAGCAAGTCCAACAAATAGAATAGATTAGAGAGATTTCGCCTACGATTGAAAGTCAAATTGAATGAAATACGATTTCTCCCGGGCTCTCTCCTGCTGTAAAAACCCGACAAACCCGACAATTGGGGCTTAAGCCACTGATTCCACATGTCCGTGTCATGTCGGGTTGCCCGGATTTCCCGACAAATAACCCGACAAGACACCCGACATGGGTGCATCACTCGGCATCCTCATCGCCATCCGACGCCTCAGGCAGGACGGTGCTCCGCCAAAAATGCAGGACATCCTTGGACGAGCCGCCAATGCTTCGCCGGACCGTGAGCACATGGCGCTTCTCATCAAGCGACGCGAGCAGTTTCTTCTCGCGAAGGCGCTTCTTCAGGGTCTGCTCGGAAACCGTGAGGATTTCCCCAACATCGCGGCCCATAAGTTGTGCCACCCGGTACGCTGCAGTCGGCTCCAAATAGAGGTCATCATCTGCCACCCATCCGATGCATTCCCCAAGCGGCGACCATACGCCGGTTCCGTCGCGCCTCCAGCCGCAGGCGCCAGGCGACCGGTCCGGCTGGCAGCCGTCGCGTGATTCGAGATGTGCCCGACCGGAAGCGAGTCCTGAGCGTAGCAGCGCCAGGAATCGCGCAGTAGGCTCTGTTGCTGCCTGGTGCTTGGCCTGTGCGCCCGCTGCCTCTCGAAGTGCATCCCAGCAACGACTGGCTAGGCGGCCGCGTTCGACCTGGTCGATAGCCCCGGACGCCACGCTGAACTCCAGATACAATTCGAAGGCCGCCTGCAGATTCGCGACAATGTCGGGCGTGCGAGCGTGTGCCGCGTTGCGCAACGCGTTATCGCGATGCTCAGCGACCTTACGGTCGAACATTGCCGTCAGCCCCTCGTAGTCGCCGGCGAACCATCGCACGAAACCGCTCATGGCTCCGGCGTAGAGACCTGCTCCCGCATCGTTCTGGCACTCGGTCAGCCTGTCTGGCGCGATAGTGCCCTTAGGTAGCTCCAGGATCAGCAGCCGCGCCCGAACCGATTGACCGCGCGGGATTTCTTCTCCAGTAGAGAGGATCAAGGCTCGGGGCGGTTTTGGTTCACGCAATTTGGCGGTGGAATCCAAACGGCTGCGGCCAGCATGGTTCCCGGCGGCGCGGAACACTCTGTCCGCCGCCGCATGATATCGCGCAACGTCAGTGCCACTGCCCTGCGGCGCGAAGTCGTCAATCACGAACAGCGCATCCTTCGCGTAAAACGCTTGAGCTTCGAGCGCATTCCCGGTTGACGACCACGCACCCGGTAGGTTCATGCGGTTCATGCCGGCGCCAAAATGCTGCTGGTGCAAAGCGGCCAACTCGCTCTTGAACGCGCCGGTTTCTCCCGCCAGGTGTATAGCGAAATCGGCCTCCCCTCGCACCGCGCGGCACGTTGCCGCCAGCAATGGGAAACTGATTGCTGGCGGTCCAAGTTCTAGCAGCTTAAGACTGGCCTTAGCCGCGCGCGCAAGCATATCCGGCAGCGCTGGGGGTAGAAATTCGTATCTGCGCATCGAACCCGAGAGCCGCACTTTGACGCCGGGCACCATGCCGACGCCGCCGATTGCACCACCAGCTTGTAAGTAGACCCACTGGCCGTCTAACTTGCGCCAACCGGTATGTGTGTAGATACATCGCTCCTCAGCGGTGATCGAGAGCGCCTGAATCGCGGTCCGCGCATAGTCCCTTTGGTTAGGAAAGGTGATTGCGGACGAGCCCATTCGCTCGATCGGCCAATCCATACTGGCGAATTCCATGGCCGCGATTGTGAAATTGAATTTACGGCCCATCAGTTCGGCGGCGACCTCGAATTCGCGGCTCGTTTCGACGCCGTCGTCCAACCGGATGTTGGCGGTGATCGCCGCCTGGTAGTTCGTCAACTGGACTTGCGTCATGCGCTCGCCCTTCGTTGTCACGCGAAATAACCCCCCAGGCATCGACCGGAACTGGGGCGGAAGCACAACTTCCAGGCGGGCACCGGACGCCGAGGCTTCGAACAGTTCGAGTACCTTATGCGGCCCCCAGACGACCAGCAAATCGTCGATTCCGTTCACGCCACAGTCTTCGGGCAGATTGACGAAATCCACGTTAGCGTGTCGCGTCGCCAGCTCCCGGCAGATTCCTTTCCTGGCCCACTTCACGCTGTCGTTGGTGTGAACGTTCGCATCGAAAATGATGAAGACCTTCCGGCCATTCCACTCGATGCGGTTCAGGTCGGTGATAGGACCTTTGACGTCAAGCCGTTCTCCCTTTGGGCCGCCGGTTTTGCCGATCGTGCCACGCCAGTTCCAGACGCCTGCTATCGCGATCGGAATGAATCGAGGAGATTCTGTCTCATGGGAGGCGAGACGGCAGAGAGCGAGCGCTTTCTTCTCCCCTTCAACCAGAACGATCGGAATCTGGGCATCAGCGAGTTGCTCCAGCGTGACGCCGGGCGGAATGAAGAGCCGATTTGCGCCGTTCGGCGGCCCCAGGTACTTTCCTTGCGGCTTAGGTTTGCCGTCCTTGCCTGCTGTCCAGTCTGGATTGTCACGCCTTATGCGGTAATTGAAGGCTGAAACATCGCCGGGCCAGTAGTACGGAAAGATGACTCCCGCGCAATCACGCTTCCCTTTCTGGCCGACAATCTCCCGGCCCTCGTACTGATCGACGCGGCGAAGCATGGCGGCATCAGCAATCTCCCGCGTGATCCACGACGTTGCTAGCGTTGCGTAGTCATCTTCAGTCAGCGGCTTGCCCCAGGACGGAGCTGTCCGCACTGACAAACACTCGGATCTCCACGGCGTGGTCCCGTTTCCGATCTCGACTTGGCGCGCGGAGGAGCCGCCCGTGGCCTCAGACACCATCGCGGTCGCTCCCGGATTGCTGCCGATCGCGGCGTTTTGGCGTCCGGCCTGAGGGCTCAAGCTCTTCAGGAATGTCTAATCGAAGCGCGCGGGCCACCGCCAAGGTCATTGCTCGCGCCTGGGACGACTCGTGGGCTTCGCCCGTGTTACCGGCGATACGGACGCTGGCCCAAAAGCCACCATTCTCCGCGGCACGTAGCGAGTATTCCTGAGGCGCCGCTTGCTCTAACAGGCGGAAGGCGTCCTCCAGCTTCTTGGCGGGCTGAAAGCGCCAACGAGGCTGCCAGCGCCGGTCGCCCATCATGAAGCGGTCGGGGCCGACGCTCCAGCCCATGACACGCTCCGCCAAAATCGCCGTGAGCTGGTCATTGGTCATCGTGCAGCTCCGTTCGTCTTCGCGAAAGACGCAGCGGACGCCGACACATTGGCGCGGCCGTCCAGGTAAGCCTGGAGGTCTGCCTCGGAGATCCTTATCGTGCGAGTGCTAATGCGCGATGCGCGGAGTTCACCATCGGCGACCAGCTTTCGGACTGTTGACCGCGCACACTGGAGTTTCGCACTCACCTGCGCAACCGAAAGTAATTTTGAAACCGGCATATCCCTCTGCTCGATTTCGATTCTAAGGAGGGGTGCGCACGGTCAGAGCGTTGCCCGATCAATGATTTCGCCGCGAATGAGGTACTTGACGGGCGGAATCGGTCAGGAGCGGTTTGACCGTTTTGCTCGGAGGAAATCGTTGAAAAGATGGAGCAAAAGCTCGGCGATTTTGACCGTTCTTGCCCGTTGCTTTATTGCGGATGTGACCGTTTTTTTACGATCTGACGCGATAAAGGATATTCCTTCGCAGCTCTGATCCGATCGAGGCAGCTCTTGGTGTCGTCGCGCCCGGCCTCCAGTTCGAAGTCGACTCGCAGCCGCTTCTTCACGGTGGGATCTCTCATGATCTCGGCGTTCCTGAGAGTTCGGAAGCGTTCCTGGCCAATAACTTCATGTACGCGGGCGTCACGATCGGAAAGACTGCCAGACTTGGTCGCACGTGGTGTGTTGTTGCCGTTCACGACCGGAATGATCGTCTCGATGACCGACTGGATCGCCGCGAGGCGCAACGCGGCCCTGTCACTGGGCAGGTCATTCGCCAACTCACGCATTGCGAGAGTAAGAGTCTGCTGGCCATCCTGATCTGCCGACTCGGCGTCGCTGGCATCAATTAAGTCTTTTGAAACCAGCGCCGTTCGGACGTCGGCTGTAGCTGGCGATCTGAGGATGGTCAGATCCAGCGAACTTCCGAGCTGTCGATCCGCGGTAGCGAACAGACAGCGTTGCCAATCCTCGGTACGCTCCTCGTCATAGCTCTTCTTCAGAAACTTGGAAACCCATTTCACGATCTGATCGGTAAGTTCCGGGTCGGCGACGGCTTTCGTTCCCAGGACAACGCCAAGAATACCGACGGCGTCGGAACAAAACGCCGCCGGCAATTCATCAATTACAACTCCGCGACCAGACTGCCGCCGGAGACCTTTCTTCAGGGCCTCGATCGCTTCCGCTGTGAGGAGACCAGCCTCCGCTCCGAAGCCCAAGATTGCCGCCGTGTGAAAGTCCTGTTGTGCGCCCTCCCGAGTGGCCGCTTCGCTAACGAGTGAAGCAAGTTCGCCATCGTTCTCACGAAGTAACCATGCCGCAAATGCCCTGCTGAGTTCCGTCCGGCCGTCTTCGGACGCACGTCTTCGGAGATCGGCACGTGCGTCCGCCAGCAGGAAATCCGATGTAGCGCTCACAGAAACCATCGTCCCTTTCCAATGCGCCCCAGCATCACGTCCGGGTTCCACCGGTCCGTGAGGGACAGGTGGCCGAGTGCATTTGCGATCAGATCGGAGTACTGAATGGTCACCGGGACGGACGCCGGGAGAAACGTACGCCAGGAATGGCAAGCGAACGTGAACACCTGCCTGGTGAGATAGGTCATGTCAGTGAACGTAGAATCCCGGTGCAGACTCAAGAAGAGCGGGCGTGGCGTTCCGTCTTCCGGCCGCTTGACCTCGCGCGAACCTGTCAGCGAAAGCAGGACTTCCCGTTTCCCAAGCTCCAAGTAACGGCCTCGCTCCGGCGCGTACACTCCTTTGGTGCGCTTTGTCTCATAGTCAAATGCGCCGGTCTGAGTACGATCGAAGAGGATGTACGGGTGCTGGTCGTTCAATTGAACGAATGCGTAGTCGACGTCGTAATCCCCGAGCTCGCTCAAGAGCGCTTTGATCGATTGAACCTCTTGCCCGCTGAATCGCTTGAACCTCGTGTGAAATACCAGGCGAACATGATCCTTCGGCTGCCAATTCATGTCCTGGCGAACCTTCAGAATTGCTGCTCGAAGCGTTTCGAGTAGGGCGGGCTGGTACTCATCCATCGAAACCACCTTTGACGAGTTCGACAGATGGTAGTTACCGTCTCCGCTGAATATAGTGGTAATGCCGACGAATCGCTCGCGATCCCCGAGGCGGCCTTCCCCAATGTTTGCGCTGCCAAGTCCGATGACGAGTTCATGCGCGATGGGCGGATTTGCTTTGAGAAGCCATGGGATGCCATTCAGCTTGGCGTAGCTCGCGAGGGCCATGTTGTTGAGCACGTAGATCAGCTCCTTGTCCGATCTGCGCGTGGTCTCGATTTCGAACTCCTGCACGGGAATCTGAAGAGTCTGAAAACTCGCCTTGCACGCGAAATATGGATTGGCTTTGGGAGCCAGATCGTGGAAGGGTTCTTCAATCTGAACGAGGGCCAGGTCAAATCTCTGACCCGAGCCATGCTTCTCAAGGGCCTGCTGGCAAGCCTTTTTGTAGGAATCGACCGAGCTGTTCTCCGCGAGGAAAAATTCGTATTGGATATCCTGCAGAGCATACTTTCGGCGAAAGCCTTTCTCGAAGTAGTTTGCTTGAGGCTTGGCTGGCCGGCTTCGATCGCGCGGCGGCGGTGGCGGTTTAATACCCTGGTCGAACTTGTGGAGGAACTGCTCCACTTGGCCTTTCATCGATTGCTGGCACACTACGCAGATTCTGGGCTGGTTTGGCGTGAAAACCTGGGCGGTGTACGGACCATGCTCCGTTAGGCCCCTATCGTGCCACGTGTCCGTCTTCGAACCGGTCGGGTTGAAAATATAAACAGGTCGTGGCGCAGGTTCCAGGCGCGGGAATAGCGCATTGGCACTGTCGAGCAATGGGCCGAACGTGAACGGAACGCCGGGCGCCATCTCGTGCTGCTGACTTCCCAAGAAAGCGACAGTCTTCTTGATGCGATCAAGCCGCGTGGGGCCGTGCCTCAGGGCCGCGCGTTTGCTTTCGAGAAGTTCGGCGATTTTCGGCGCGCGCTCCGCGAACACGTGCTGAAGACAGGTGCCGAACGCACGCTTCTCGGGCCAGACTTCACTCGCGTCGACGCTTTCGATGGAATCGCGGCAATCCGTCAACCGAAGTCTTGAGCCGTCTCTCGATTTGACGCAACCGAGCAGTTCGAGAGAGTGTGCGATCCGTACGTCGTCGCTGGGCACTCGCCGGCCGACATAGAATCCGTCAAGGGACATCCCGTCCTGGATCAGTTCCTTGGCCGTCCGGTCAATTAGGCGGGTGGTGCGAACGTCTGCAACGGCGGCAATGAATGGTTCCTGTTTGAAGAAATATACGGGGCGGATCGCTACTTCGTAGAGAAGTCGAACGCCAAGCCAGTCGTGCGACGAATTCGAATCAAGCTGACGAAGGAGATCGTCACGAGCTATGAATTTCATTGGTTCGTAGTTCAAGACGGTGCGTCCCATTCCTGCGAGATAGGTCAGCAGCGCGTTTCGAACCAGCGCTGCGACCAATCCAAGATGCTGCTTTAGCTGAATCGTCCGCGGTTGCCCGATGACAGCCGCCCCCTCGGAAACTGCAACAGCCAGTATGGTGTCGGCCCCATCTCGACGGAAGACGTAAGTGCCATTGTGCTGGCGTCGAAGCTCCTTGAGAACTTGTTCTCCATCCGGGCCGTACGGTAGACAGCCGACGTTGATCTCGACATCATCGAAACGGACGGGCGAAAAATTCAAAACACGGTTCGCGGCTGGGGTGCGCGAATTTTCCATCTCTTCTGCTTCCAAACAATTGTTCAACATTTTGTTTGACGAGCAGCGACCTGCCATGCTATAAAACACTAAGAGCATTGATCACTACGTGACCCTTTGCTGCGTGCAGCCCCTGGCCTCGCAAACCGTGGCTTCACGAAACGCATACTGATGTGTCGGGCCGCTCAACGGCGGCCCTTGTCGGTTGCTGCTACTCTCTCCTTTTTCTAGGGATTTGTTACCCAAAACGTCAACGAAGACAATTCGGGAAAACCGCAGCTTACATTATAATCGAGTACAGTGAACTGTGCTACCAAAAATTTAGCTCACTGAACTGTGCTATAAAAAGGCTGATGGCCGCAGCGATGGAAAGCTTTTCGACGGGTGAGGCAGTCCGTATCACGGGCGTTTCCTTCCGCAACATTGATTACTGGGCAAGAACAAAGTTCATCGTGCCGAGTATTGCGGACGCCAAGGGCACCGGCACGGAACGTAAGTATTCCTTCTCTGACCTGCTTGCGTTGCGAGTCGCGAGAGAATTGCGGGAAGCGGGCATCTCAACACAATCGCTCCGCCGAATCGTGGAGTTTCTGCGAACCCGAAGGAGTTTGACGAATCCACTCACGGAGTGCCACCTGATCGTCACCGGCTCCGATGTCCAGGTGGCGACCAGCCCCGAGAAGATAATGAGCGCTCTCCTGAGGCCAGGTCAGACTTCCTTCGCGTTCGTGTTCGATCTCGCGCGAACCGTGGAGGAGATGAAGGAGGAGATACAGACCAGCGAGCGGAAGCCTCCCGCTCGTGCGTCGGTCCTCCAAAGCGCTCGCAGCCGGGTAGGGCGACGCGCGGGCTAAGACCCCACGGGTTCGATTTCTTCATAGACTTACGGGCAACAGGTCAGGCCGAGTTGGAAGATGTGCGCGTCTGCGGCGCCCCAGTTCCAAGGAGCCTTGACTATAAACTACTTGTTGTTTATAGTCAGACCATGAACATACCGCCATGGACAACGCTCGATCAGGCTGTCGAGCGGTCCAAATCAGAGATTCTTGGAGACATTGCCGAAGGGATTGTCCCGGCGACTTGTGCGTCTTACAGTGAGTTGCACGACTACGTCGACGCCAACGGATACGGCGGAGCATTCGAGCATGATTTCGACAACGAAGAGACGGATTTCTGGAACGCCGTTCAAGATGCCGTTGACGCTTGGATTAAAACCGGCGGGTTGAATTCGTGAGGATCATCCCCTGTCCGCGCTGTGGGCACAACCTTACCGCTGACCAAATCCGCACCTTATGGGGACGCTTCCGTGCTTCCTTGCGCAGGACCGAGACCCCTGGACCGGGCCGACCTCGAACCAAGCCTCGCTGTGCGTGCGGTGCCATGACGGTTGACCGGGCCGAAAAACGAAACCACAAGTGCTAGGCATTCAGCCCTTGTATCGGATCTGAACTGCCCGTGTCCCCATCCGGCGTAAGATAGTGTTTTCCGTAACGAGAGTACCGGACTGCGGTAATGGGGCCGCGCTGTAAGACCAGAAGCAGTTTTGTGATTGGGACAACGTAGAGATGGATCGCCTTGCACCAGAGCGCCGCAGTTGGAACATGAGTCGTATCCGCGGTCGCGATACGGTTCCGGAGAAGCGTGTGCGCTCCTTGCTCCATCGTCAGGGGTTTCGTTTCTCTCTGCACCGCCAGGACTTGCCTGGCAAGCCGGACATCGTGCTACCTGCGCGGCACGCGGTGGTCTTCGTGCACGGGTGCTTTTGGCACCAGCATGAGGGTTGCCGGAATGCCTCCATGCCCAGCACGAGGCGTCCGTTTTGGGAAGCAAAGCTCAACGGCAATGTGGTACGTGATGGACGCATCGGCGAAGAGCTCCGGTCACTGGGGTGGCGGGTCATAACGGTGTGGGAGTGTGAACTGGCCGATGAAGATCGTGTGGCTCGGCGGCTGGCGCAAGCGCTCACTAAAGGACGGCACACGTGAGTGGTGCTATCCCCATCGTTGATCTCTTCGCTGGACCGGGAGGGCTCGGCGAAGGATTCGCATCATGCACGACAGATGGGCAGCAAGCATCGTTTCAAGTGCGCCTATCCATTGAGATGGACCCGGACGCGCACACGACGCTGGAGCTGCGGAGCTTTTTTCGACAATTTCCGAAAGGCGCGGCTCCTGACGAGTACTATCAACGGTTGCGCGGGACCATCACCACGGAGGGACTCTTCGCGCAGCACCCCGTGCAGGCGGCCCATGCGCGCACAGAAGCGTGGCTTGCGGAACTGGGCAAGGTGCCAACAAAGGAGTTGCACGAGCGCATCCGGCAAGCATTAGGAGGTAGTTCCCAGTGGGTCTTGTGTGGCGGGCCACCGTGCCAAGCGTACTCGATTGTGGGGCGTTCTCGTCGCGGAGGAATTGATGATGACGATAAGCGCCTGTACTTGTACCGTGAGTACCTGAGGATTCTTGCCGAGCACGAGCCGTCCGTGTTCATCATGGAAAACGTCAAGGGACTGCTCTCCTCGCGGGTAGCAGGGAGCGGCTTGTTCGCGCAGATCCTCGCCGATCTGCATGCGCCAGGGGCGTCTGTGGGGCACAAACGGAGTACGGCGCAGTATCGCGTGCTCTCGCTGGTCCAAGCGCCTCAGCGGTTCGACTCGACAGGGAATCCGCAGTTCGACCCGCAGGAGTTTGTCATCCGCAGCGAACAGTACGGCGTGCCGCAAACGCGACACCGCGTGATCCTGCTTGGGGTGCGGGAGGACTTGTGGCAGCGCGGCGCGGCAATTCTCACTCCTGCGTCGCGCGAAGTCCCTGTGTCGCAGGTCCTGCACGGCTTGCCGAAACTACGCAGTGGACTCTCTCGCACGACGGACGGCCCGGACGAGTGGCGAGCGACGCTACACGAAGTAATAAGTTCCGGCCTGCTCAAGACCCTTCCCAACGGTCACTATGCCGACGTGCGACGCACGGTGATCGACGGGCTTGACGCCGTGCGAAATTATCGTGCGGATCGCGGCGGCGAGTTCGTGCCGTGCCAAGCCAGCATCGGGTACCGCCCCGACTGGTTCTTGGATTCCCGCATTGGGGGCGTCGTCAATCATGCGTCGCGGCCCCACATGGCGTCTGACTTGCATAGGTACTTGTTCGCGACCGCCTACGCGAAGGTGGTCGGGCGATCGCCCGAGCTGCGCGATTTTCCGGTGTCCCTGCTTCCACAACATCGGAACGTGACTGAGGTGGGTAAAGAGCTGTACTTCGATGATCGTTTTCGCGTCCAGATAGCGGACCGTCCTTCCACAACCATCACCTGTCACATCGCCAAAGATGGGCACTACTATCTGCACTATGACCCGTCGCAGTGTCGCAGCCTGACTGTGCGGGAAGCCGCGCGCGTCCAGACGTTCCCGGACAATTACTTATTCTGTGGGACGCGCACCGCGCAGTATCGCCAGGTCGGCAACGCGGTGCCGCCACTGCTCGCGCAACAAATCGCACAGGTCGTCCAAGGAATTCTCCGGCCCGGCGCGCGCCAGCGACAAGGTGTCCGAGCGCCACTCGGCACCCAATTCACGCGCGATGAACCGTCACTAACAACAGCTCGATAACGACCGGGAAATTAGAAGTCGTGATTTCGCTTAATGCCGCAGATTTCCTGCCCTTGTCCTAACTGCAATGGTCGCTGCTCCGTGCACGTGGTGCAGCGGCCATCACGTTCGGCATACGATATGGATTGTGTCGGGGTCACCACAAAGCGCCGAGCCGCCCAGTGAGAGCGCGGAAATCTGTCTGCCCCCGTCCGCCTCCGACCTCTTGGAATCCATGCGTGCGCTCGGGTACTCCTTTGAGGCCGCACTCGCAGACCTGATCGACAACAGTCTTTCGGCTGATGCGCACTCAGTTGAGGTGCACTTCTCGCCCTACGAGTCCCCTTACGTCGTGATTCTCGACGATGGCTGCGGCATGACGCCCGAGGAAACAACCGCCGCGATGCGTCACGGGAGCCGTGATCCGCGACTGGGGCGAGACGCGCAGGACCTCGGACGGTTCGGCCTCGGCCTGAAGACCGCATCGCTCTCCCAGTGCCGGCGCCTGACGGTGGTCTCGCTCAAGCACGGAGTGTTGAGTGCTCGTCGGTGGGACCTTGATCATGTCGCTCGGCGGCAGGATTGGATGCTCCTCCAACTTAACGACGCCGAAGTCAGCATCCTGCCGTTGGTTGACGAACTCCGGGCGCAGGGGCATGGGACGGTCGTGCTCTGGCAAGACTTCGATCGGCTTGCTGCCAGCGAACGCTCCCTTGAGCGCGCATTGGGTGATCGCATGGATCTGGCGCGGGACCATCTCTCCCTGGTCTTCCACCGGTTTCTCCATCCGCCGCTTGGCACGAAGCCGGTTGCGATGAGCATCAACCGCAACCCATTGGGGTCCGTCGATCCATTTCTCATGGCACACAAAGCCACCCAAGCGCTGCCGATAGAGGATTTTGTTGTGGACGGCGAGCGCGTGATTGTTGCACCGTTTATTCTCCCGCACCTCTCGAAGCTGAGCGCGTCGGACCTTCAGCTTGCCGGTGGAGAAGACGGCCTGCGCCGCAATCAGGGATTCTACATCTACCGGAACAGGCGGCTCATTAGCTGGGGCTCGTGGTTTCGCCTCGTACGCCAAGAGGAGCTGACGAAGCTTGCGCGCGTGCAGGTGGACATCTCCAATCGTCTGGATCATTTGTGGCAACTCGACATCAAGAAGTCCACAACGTATCCGCCGGCAGCGCTGCGCGAAGGACTCAAGCAGATCATTCATCGCATTACTGAGGGCAGCCGCCGCGTGTACACCTACCGGGGGAGGAAATCCTCCGATGCGATCACGCACACGTGGGACCGGACCGTGGTACGCGATGGCATCTCCTACACGATCAACCGCAAACACCCGCTCGTTGCGGCAGTGGAGTCCAGTATCGGCGACGACGACCTGCCCCTGTTTGCGGCACTGCTCCGTGTCTTGGAGCAGACGCTGCCGTTCGATGCGCTGTACGCAGACTTGGCGTCGGAACTGCGTCCCGCAACAGAGCCACCCGTGGAGGATGCGCGAACAACATTGCTCACGCTCGCGCAGCGTCTCCTCGAGGTGCTCGGTGGGCGGGAGACGGAGGAGGGAAAGCGATTCCTCTCTGCGTTGCCGTCCATTGAACCCTTTAGCGGTGCGGCCGAAGAATCGCGGGCGATAGCAAGGACTCTCAACTCATGACTAGTGATAATTTTCGGTCCCTGGAGCGGACCATTGTCGTATCGCTCCCCAATGATCGCCCACCGACCGAGCAAGAAATCAGGGACCTCGCGATGCGTCTGCGCTCGGTCTTCCCCGTCGCTGACGAGGAGTTTGATGCGCTCTTGCGGCAGTTGCACGCGAAATTATCTATCGAGATGGACACGGGCACTGCACTCGTCGCGGAACACGCACCGTGGCTCAGTGCGCTCAAGCCGAGCATCGATCCATTCTACTGGGACCGGTTCTACAAGTTTCTCCAAAAGAAAGACTGGCCACCACGAGTGGTGTCCACGCTCGACCGTGTGACCGACGACATCCTCGATCTGGTCGGGAATCCCACGCAAATTACGCCGTGGAAGCGCCGTGGGCTCGTCGTGGGTGACGTACAGTCCGGCAAAACCGCGACGTACACCGCACTCTGCTGCAAAGCAGGCGATGTCGGATACCGCCTGATTATTCTCTTGACCGGCACCCTGGAGAGTTTGCGCCGCCAGACCCAAGAGCGACTTGATGAGGGGTTCGTCGGCCTTGATAGCTCGGGCGAACTTCGTAAGATCCGCAGCCGGGCAGCGATCGGCGTCGGCCTGATCGATGGACGAAAAGACGCTGGCGTGTTCACGTCTCGCGAGCACGATTTTAAGAAAGCACTCTTGAACGCGCTCGGGTTCCGTCTGGACAGCTTCAAAATCCCTGTCCTCGTTGTCGTGAAGAAGAACAAGAAGATCCTGGAGCACCTGGAACGATGGCTCACCGAGTTCAACGCCGGGGCCGGAGGGTTCATCGACGCTCCCGTCCTCGTCATTGACGATGAGGCCGACAGCGCCAGCGTTAACACGCGCTCGGCAGCCGAAGACCCGACCGCCATCAACACTCGCATCCGTGCGCTCCTTCGCTTGTTCACGCACTCAAGCTACGTCGGGTTTACGGCGACACCGTTCGCGAACGTCTTTATCGATCCCGACAACGTCGATGACATGCTCGGGAGCGACCTGTTCCCGCGCGACTTCATCTACAGTCTCGAAGCGCCCACGAACTACATGGGGCCGCAAGCCGTGTTCGGCGAGGAGCCAAAGGTCAACATGCTGCGCGGCATCGAGGACGCCGATGCGATCTTCCCGCCAAAGCACAAGAACACCCTCATCGTCGACGACCTCCCGCGCACGCTCCTTGACGCGGCTCGGGCGTTTCTGCTCTCCAATACCATCCGTGATCTTCGCGGGGAAGGACCGACTCACCGTTCCATGCTCGTCAACGTGAGTGCGTGGACGAACGTCCAGGAACAAGTGCGCACGCTCCTGCACTCGTGGCTCTCCCAGGTGCAGCAGGACATTCGCAACTACAGCCAACTCCCGCCGACGGAGGCGCTTAAGAACGAGACGATTGCTGCACTCCACGCGACTTGGCAGGCAGAGTATGACGGCTTGGGCATCCCCTGGGGTTCGGTGCAGACCGCGCTCGTTGCCGGTGCGCTCCCCGTTGTGATTCAGGCCGTGAACCAACGCACGGGCGCGGCAAGCCTTGATTATTCAAAGCATCGGGAGAACGGGTTGCGTGTGATTGCGATCGGCGGGAACAGCCTCTCGCGCGGCTTGACCCTTGAAGGACTCAGCACAAGCTACTTCTTCAGGAACTCGCAGATGTACGACACGCTTCTGCAGATGGGTCGTTGGTTTGGATACCGTGACGGGTACGCTGATTTGTGTCGGCTCTGGCTAACGGATGATGCTGTGCACTGGTACGCGTACATCAGCATGGCAACAGAGGAATTGCGTTCGGAGTTCAAGCGCATGCGTGCACAGGATCGAACTCCCCAGGACTTCGGTCTCAAGGTGCGCGCCCACCCCGACGCCCTGATGGTCACGGCGCGCAACAAAATGCGCAACTCCCAGACTGTGGAGCGCGTGATCTCGATGCGGGGACAAAGCCCCGAAACCGCCCGCCTGCGCAGCAACGAGAACATTATCCGCGCAAATAGAATCACGGTCGAGCGGTTCATCACGTCACTGCGCGACGAGGGCTTCGAACAGACAGCATCCGGGCTGGGGAATCCGTTCTGGCGCGCGGTGCCGAATCACTTGATCGCGCAATTGCTGCGGGGCTTCGACGTCCACCCGCTCAATATCTCGTTTCAAGCAGCAGACCTCGCCAATTTCATCGAAAGCACCACCGAAGAACGCCTACAGCGCTGGGACATCGTCTTCCCCCAAGGAGAAGGAACGCTTGACGACGTGGCAGGCGTCGCCGTGAAGCGCAATAAGCGCAAAGTGCGCGTCGACGAAAACAGCGTCCTTGTCTCCGGACGCAGCGCCAGGGTCGCGTCACGCGGCATCGAACGCGAAGGCATGGAACCCGACCTCGTGGAACGGATCACGCGGCAATTCAAAGACAAACCGGAGAACAAGACCAAGAGTGTGCCGGACAGCGTGTACCGCGTCGCGCGCACGCGGCCCCTCCTCCTGATCCACGTGATCGAAGCGAAAGCGGAGGCGGGCGAGAAGCAACCACCCGACGGGTTGATCGCGCTGGGCCTGAGCTTCCCCGACTTCAACGACGATGACGTCGCGCGGCGCGTCAAGTACCGAGTGAACCTCGTCGAGTTGCGCGCCATGCTCGAAAACGAAATCGATGAAGACATCGACGAGACAGACGACGATGACGAGAGTTGAGGAACTCTGGCGGGAGATCGCCACACAGTCAAGTCGGACAGGGCTCTTCCGTCGCATTGACGAAACGCACCCGCTCGACCTATACGCAGGCATTGATCACCACGGCAAGCGTGTCTTGCTGCTCGTGACCAAAGACACGCCACCAATTCTTCCCCCGCCTGGCATCGTCGAAGTCGCGTGCAACCAGCGCGACGACCAGGAATGGGCGATCATTGTCCAACTGGCGCGACCGGATTTCGACGAGCTCTTCGGACGACTCTGCCAAGACCTCATCGACAGCACGCGCGAAGCAATACCCGAGCAGGGCGGTGATATCCTCTTGCGACGCTTGGGACGCTGGCGCAGATTACTAGAAGTCGGTCATCGCCGGACACTTTCCGAGGCTGAACTGCGTGGGCTCATCGGTGAACTCTGGTTCCTGCAGACCGTCGCACTGCCGCGTGTCGGCGCGGATGCCGCCGTGAAAGGATGGCTGGGCCCACTCGCGGCACCCCACGACTTCCTCCTGGATGCCTCGCTCGTCGAGATCAAGACGTGCGTCCCAGGGAGCGACGACGTTACGATTGCCTCACTCCAACAGCTGGACGGTGCAGGAGAACCGTTGTACTTGGGTGTTGTCCGCCTCGCGCCAGCCACAAGCACGACACCAGATGCGTTCACCACAGCAGGGCTCGTCACGCGAATCCGTCAAAATATCGAGGCGAGCCAAGCAGCGAGTACGGAATTCGATTTGCGTTTGGCCGAGACAGGATACGCGGACGGCGAGGAATACGCCCGCGCCTGGTATCACGTCTCCGGCATACGATACTTTCACGTGCGCGCCGACTTCCCGCGACTGATCCCCGCCGGAGTGCCCGCCGGCATTCGCGAGGTGACGTACACCGTCGACCTCCGCTCGTGCGCGGCGTTCGAGAGTGATTTCTCAACGAGGCAAGCATAATGGAACTAAACGAGTTTCGGGAGGAATTTCTTGATCAAGTGCGAGCGCGCGCGAGTGCGGGCGAGAATTTCACGCACGCGGAATTCGTCGAGGTATGCGCGGACCTCCTTGGTGACGCAGAAGAGCTAGCTGATTTTGAGGCGTGCTACTACCGTGGCACGGGTTCTCGGAACCGGTCTCTGGGCGTCGACGGTTTCGCGATGGATGACCTTGATGGGTCGATCCGCTTGGTGATTGGGGAATACGGCGGCGAAGCAGAACCCAGTACGTTAACGCAAACCACCGCGAAGGCGTGCTTCTCACGGTTGCTCGCGTTCTGTGATGACGCACTCAGCGGTCGATTGCATAGGGAGCTTGAGGAGAGCGCACCGGGATACTCGCTCGCACTCACGTTATACGAACGTCGCAAGAGCATTACGCGCATTCGCCTGTACTTGGTCACCGACGGCGTCCTCAGCACGCGCGTACGTGACTGGCCCGAGGGTGACGTCGCCGGGATTCCGACCGAGTCGCACATCTGGGACATCAATCGATTTCACCAGGTCCAGGAGAGCAAGTCCGGGCGTGACGAGCTGGAGGTAGACTTCACCGCTGTGGTCCCTGGTGGTTTGCCATGCCTGCATGCGAGTGTCCCGTCCGACGCGTACGGCGCATACCTGTGCGTTATCCCTGGGAACGTGCTCGCAGAGATTTACGACCGTTTCGGGAGTCGGTTGCTGGAGGGGAACGTCCGGTCATTTCTTGGTGCGCGCGGACGAACCAACAAAGCAATACGCAAGACCGTGTCGATTGAACCCACCATGTTCTTTGCGTATAACAACGGTATCGCGGCAACCGCATCGGCCGCCACCGTACGTGCTGACGCGAGTGGCTTACGCTTAACGCATGTCACGGATCTCCAAATTGTGAATGGTGGCCAAACGACAGCTACGCTCGCCGGCGCAATGACCGATAAGGAGAGTGGCCTTGCTCAGACCTTTGTGCAGATGAAATTGTCCGTGCTTCCGGCAGAGACCTCGGGAAAGTACATTCCGCTCATCGCGCGCTACGCCAACAGTCAGAACAGGGTGAGCGACGCAGACTTCTTCTCGAACCACGAGTTTCACCGGCGCATGGAGCAGATCGCCAAAGCGTTGCGCGCGCCCGCCGTCGGTGGCGCACAGTATGGGACCCATTGGTTGTACGAACGAGCGCGTGGGCAGTACGTAAACGAGCAGTCGCGCCTCACTGCTGCCCAGCGCAACCAGTTCCTCCTTCAGAACCCACGAAAGCAGCTGATCACGAAGACCGACTTGGCCAAGTACGAGAACGCGTGGCGATTCCTCCCGCATGTCGTCAGCCAAGGAGCGCAGAAGAATTTCATCAACTTCAGTAACTATGCGTCGGCGGAATGGGAGAAAACCCCTGACCAGTTCAATGAGGAGTTCTACAAGCGCATCGTGGTCAAAGCGCTGCTCTTCCGTCGCACGGAAGAGCTCGTTGGCAAACAATCCTGGTACCAGGGCGGGTATCGCGCTAACATCGTGGCCTACACGATCGCCAAACTCGCGAACCTCGTCCAGTTCGACGGCATCGGCAAACTGCTCGACTTCAAAGCGCTCTGGAACCGACAAAGCCTAACGCCCGCGATCGAACAACAACTTCTCGTGATCGCCGAGCGCATGTTCGCGATCATCGTCGCGCCCGAAGGAGGATTTCAAAACGTCACAGAATGGTGCAAGAAAGAACTCTGCTGGCAACGCGCCCGCGACACCAAAATCACCCTCCTGCGCGAACTCGGGAGCGAACTCACCGCACGAGAAGAAGAACAGATCACGAAGAAGGAGGCGCAAGTACAGCAAATTGCCCTGACCGGCATACAAATACAAACCCTCGTCGTCGAACTCGGGCCTGCATACTGGCGAGCACTCCAAGCATGGGCACGACAACGACAACTCCTCAGCCCAACCGACGACTCATTCGTCGCTGTGGCGGCCGGTATGCCAAAGAGACTCCCGACGGAAAAGCAATGTGCCAGGCTTGTCGAAATCAAAACGCGAATCGAAGAAGAGGGCTTTCAAGCCGGTTGAGACTCGGGCACAGCGGGCGCACACCTAGTAGGGAGTGGCTGCTGATCCTATGTGAATTGCGTCACGATTTGCCTTCGCCCTTCCTTCGTGCAGCTGTGATCCTTCTTGACGCACCACGACGGAGCTAATTTCGTGGACATTCTTCGTTCTAGGTAACGTGCTAATGCTGCGGGCCTATTTGCGAAACCGCAACGCCTGCGAAAGACCACTTAGTTGGAAGGCGACAGGGGTTATAGAAACGCTGCGCGGCCGACTTTTTTCGGGAGCGGTAACGGCCAACCGAAGAGGCAGAAGTGATCGAAGGCCCAGAGGCAGATCAGCGGAATCGACTGGTTCAGGGCGCACACGTACTCCATCGTCCACGGACAGCCGCCGTTGAACCACGGCACCAGGTATGCCGTCGCCGTCACGAGCCAACTGCCCGGGGCGGTCACCGGGAATGTGATCGCCTCCTGCGCGTTGGTGAAGCTTCGGTAAGTCGATCCCCAGGACAGGGCCTCCATCTTCAGGCGGTCGAGTCCCGAGCCTGATTGAGTCAGATACTGCGACGGGAGATTAACGGCGCGATTCAGGCGCCCACCCTGCGGGTATGGGACATCCGCCGTGTAGTAGCACGTCGAGAAGTTCACGTCGTAGGGCCACAGCAGCTCGAATTTCGCGCCGGAGGAGGCTGCGAGCACGGTGGTCCGGATGGAATCGATGTGGCTCGTGATCAAGCTGGCGAGGAAGTTCGTGTCCGCCGATGCGTTGACGGTCGGATCGTCATCCTGGGTGTAGAACGCGGCAAGTGCCCTGCCGAGCGCGGTTTGTGCCGCCTGCGCCGTGTAGGCGTCGTAGTAGGCCATTCCGCCACCACTGCACGTCCCCGTCCCGCCAACGTAGTTACCGTTTCCGCTTGTGCCGTTGAGGGTGAAGTGGGTCGCGTCGGTGACGGTAATCGTCTGATCCCCGTTCGCCGCCGTGTTGCCTTGGATGCCGGCGAGGATCGCGCTCTGGCCCGTGGACAGGCCGTGCGGGCTGACTGTGCCGATCGAAACCGGCGAAGTCCAACTGGCGAACCCCACCGGGAGGTTCTGGACGGCGCTGAAGAACCACCAGAGGAACTCGCCGAACTGAAGCCATGGCGTCAGACCGGCGGTACTCATGATCCCCGCGACCTGCACATAGCAGGAGGCGAGATACGGCGTCACAGTCGACGGATTGAACGTGCATTGCGTGGTCTGGAGGTCGATGAGGGTCGCGTCTCC
>Ga0182024_10005375_pt1 | contig 28762 bp, 23 predicted proteins | sample P32metaG_FD_120480 | JGI IMG/M metagenome (GOLD analysis project Ga0182024, IMG submission 120480) | Permafrost microbial communities from Stordalen Mire, Sweden - P3-2 metaG (Illumina Assembly) | ecosystem: Environmental > Terrestrial > Soil > Wetlands > Permafrost | place: Sweden: Stordalen...
CCAGTCGCACTATCCCGCCAAAGTCATCGGTGCAGACCAGCGCAACGATGTGGCGCTCGTCAAAATCGATCCCAAAGGCAAAAATCTCATCGCCCTCACGCTAGGCGATTCCTCCAACTTGCAAGTTGGCCAAAAAGTTCTCGCCATCGGCAATCCCTTTGGTTTTCAATCCACGCTGACCACTGGCGTAGTCAGCGCCCTCGGCCGCACCGTGCAAACCAGCCAGACCACTTTCATCGATGAAGCCATCCAGACCGATGCCGCCATCAATCGCGGCAATTCCGGCGGGCCGCTTATCAATTCCCGTGGCGAAGTGATCGGCATCAACTCCGCGATCTACACGCCAAGCGGCACCACCGCGGGCATCGGCTTCGCCATCCCCATCAACACGGCAAAAAATATCGCCCACGATTTGATGACTGACGGCCGCGTGCACACCGCGTTCCTCGGCGTCGAAACACTTCCCATCGGCGGATATCTTGCCGGCGCGCTGGATTTGCCGGTGCAGGATGGCTTGCTCGTAGAGACCGTTACTCCGAACGGGCCAGCCGCCAAGGGCGGCATTCGCGGCGGCGATCGCGGCGCGCAAGCTGGCATGCGCCGCATTTACATCGGTGGAGACATTATCACCGCCATCGACGGTCAAAAAATCGCCAATCAGTTCGACGTAAATATCCTGCTCAATCACAAACGCCCTGGCGACACCGTCACCATCACCGTGTATCGCGGCGGCAAAAAGTTAGAGCTGCCGGTAACTCTCGCCGAGCGCCCTGGCAATCAGTAGACATTTTCGAATGCTCGAGCAGTCAGGCATTTCACGCTTAAGTCGCGATCGCCGCGCGATGTCTGGCGCGCTCCTCGCCGCTTAGCGCGAACCACCCCTCCGCCAAATCTCTGACGCGCTCCAATTCCCTCTGCATCTCCGCGTGCTTCGTTTCCATCATCGCCGCAGTCGCGTCCTGCGGCACATAAATTGGCGCGGCAAAAATCATCACCGCGCGCGCGAACGGCGCCGGCAGCAAAAAATGATCCCAGGTCTTCTCAAACGTTTTCCCGCGATCCACTCCGATATGAAAGACCATGATCGGGCATCCGCTCTTGCGCGCCAGCATCACCGGCCCCGGCTTTGCCACGTAACGCGGTCCGCGCGGTCCATCAATCGTAAACGCACAATCTCGCCCCTCGCTTAGCCGTCGCGCCATCACCGCCAGTCCGCGCAGTCCCCCGCGCGAAGAACTTCCCTGCGCGGTTCCAAATCCCAGCCACTCAATCACTTTGCGCGTCCACTGGCCATCGAACGCCGTGGTGTTCATCACCACCACGCCGTGATTTCGTCTCCACCAGACCACCGGAATAATCACGCGATGCCAAAACGCCCAGATGCATTGCTTCTTTTGCGCATACACACGCTCTGCATGCTGCCAACCCAGCACTTCATACCGCAGCGTCGGGCCCAGCGCGCAAATCATGCTATACACCACCGCGGCAATCAGCGGAATCTGCACGCGCCGTCGCCACGGCAGCTCCGGCAGCCGCGTGTCGTAATGCGTGTTGACCGATTCCGTTTCTGTCTTGCTATTGCCCGCTGCTTCCAGGTTCGTCATCGCTGTATAGTATAAGCGGTATGTTTTGTGATGCGGCATTCACGCCAACCGGCAGCAACTCTCGCGCCACGATCTTTTTCGTCCCAAGCGATGACCACTCTATTTAACTTTACCTGCCGAAGTTCGCTGCATCCCTTCTCCTGCCGTCCGAGTGCAGCCACAACTCTCTTCGCCATCGTCATGGTGGCATTTAGTATTTTTTTATCGCCTTCCCTTCCCGCTCATCCGCGCGGCAAATCCTCCGCCGCCGATGACGCTCCACCCGCCGACACCATCGGCCCCATTGAAGGCGACTCCATCGCCGTTTCCGGTCCCATGAGCGTGGAAGTAGTTCACGGTCAGGTAAAAACTATTTTGCGCAGCGGCAGCGACATTAAAGTCAAAGCTGGCGTCGCACACATCGACCTTGTTGAAGGCGGCACCATCACTATCTGCGGCCCAGCGCACTTCTCCGTACTCAAAACCGCCGGCGCCCTCACCGTTGCCCTCGACACCGGCACGATCCACATCCGCATTCAGCGCGCACCGGCCATCACCATCTTCACCGCACAAATCAAGGCCCAGCCACTCTCCATTGGTGATGACGTGGAAGATCTTCTCGTCGGATTCGACTCTCCCGGGGTAATGTGCATCCGCGCCAACCGCGGCGCCATTCGCCTCGAGCAGCAACTCACCGGGCAGAGCGTCCTTGTCCCACAGTCCGGCGACGTCCTGCTCACCAACGGCCAGCTCGATACTCTCAACAACAGCAACGGCCGCTGCGCCTGTGAATTGTTAACTGCAAAAATCCCCGTGGACCCACGCACAGAAATAAGCCAGTTGGCCACCACGGAAGATATTCGCAAGAAAAGTTTCGACGCCAAACCGATCGTCCCGGCGCCAGTGGAAAAACCCGCGCCCAAGGAAGAGCCCATCTATGAGGTGATCGTACCCCCGCTCGTCTACAACGCCAGCGCCAAAGTCCCGTCCGACATCGATCCCAGCATGATCGTTCTCGTTCGCCGCGTCCGCGTACGGCCCACGGTAATTTTCCAGGGCCGCGTGTCAGACGAGCAGCCAATACCGACGCTAGCCGCCTCCGCGACTTCACCACCCGCAGCACAATCGCCGAAACTCCAGCCCGTCCCGCCCAAGCCTGCGTCGCCATCCGTCATCGACCGCGTTCGTACGTACTTTCATAACCTGTGGTCCAAGAAATCCTGACGTCGTTAAAGCCCCGGCACGGTACTCACTACCGCAGATTCCTCGATTCTCGCGTAGCTCGTTGGTAACTATTTCGCCGCCTCCTCTACGCCCGTTCCTCTTCTTGCATATTTCGCTTCTATAATTTCCAATACACTATCGCATTCAGATTCGATCTGTCGGCAGATTGCCGGCGCCGAGGGCCATCATCCGAAATCACACAGATCATTTTGGGTTTGTTTTCGCTGCAACCCACGCTTCGATGAACACGCAGCCGACACGAACGTTGTGCCTTCTCGTAATATTCCTGCTCCTCGGCATGGCCGGATGCGGCTCTTCCAATCCCACCACCGTGACGCTTAGCGTAACCATTTCTCCTAAGCGCGGCGGCCTCACCGAATCGCAAACCCTGCCTCTCACCGCCTCCGTCATAAACGATATGGCGCCTGGAGGCGTAACCTGGTCAGTCTCCGGCGGGGGATCTTTATCGAACACCGCCTCCACCGCCACCCTCTACACGGCACCGAACTCTCCAGGCGTTGTCACCATCACCGCCACCAGTATCGCCGACCCTTCCAAAACCGCCTCTGCCATCATCGGCGTCACCGATCTACTTGGCGTCTTCACTTATCACAACGATCTCTCTCGCGACGGTACGAACTCGCAGGAATATGCACTGACTACGGCAACGGTAACTAGCACCACTTTCGGAAAACTGTTTTCCTGTCCAGTCGACGGCGCCATCTACGCCCAGCCACTCTGGGTCGCCAATCTAACCATCGCCGGCGCCCAACACAATGCCGTCTTCGTCGCCACCACCCACGACACCGTCTACGCCTTCGATGCCGACGCTTCGCCGTGCCAAACTCTCTGGTCCAAGAGCCTTCTCCCCGCCGGCGAAACCTGGGTCGACTGGAACGACGTCGACACCGGCGACCTTCAGCCAGACATTGGCATCATTGGCACTCCCGTCATCGATCCCGCCTCACACAAAATCTATGTCGTGGCGAAAAGTAAAATCAGCGGCACGAGCTGCACTCCCGCCGCCAGTTGTCACCATCGCCTCCACGCTCTCAGCTTGCTCGACGGTTCCGAATCCGTCGCCGCCACCGACATCACCTCCGCCATCACCGTCACCGGCACCGGCGACGGCTCCTCCGGCGGCCTCGTCCCATTCGACCCGCTGCGCGAAAACGAGCGCTCTGGCTTAGTTTTATCGAACGGTATCGTCTATGTGGCTTGGGCTTCTCACGGGGACATCACTCCGTATCACGGCTGGGTCATCGGCTTCGATAAATCCACATTGCAGCGCGTCGCCACTTTCAACGCTAATCCCAACGGCGATCACTCCGGCATCTGGATGGCTGGCGGCGCTCCCTCCGCGGACTCCTCCGGCAACTTGTACTTCCTCACCGGCAATGGCACCTTCGACGCCAACACCGGCGGCTCCGACTACGGCGACAGCACTGTAAAACTCAGCACCGCTGCGGGCTTGTCCGTCGCAGGCTATTTTTCTCCCGCGGACCAAGCCATCCTCAGCGCCGACGACACCGACCACGGCTCCGGCGGCGCTGCCATTCTCCTCGACCAGCCAGCCGGCAGCCCGCATCAACACTTATTAATTGGCGGAGGCAAAGAAGGCAGTCTCTTCCTGCTCGATCGCGACAATCTCGGCGGCTACGGCGGAAATGCCAATCCGCCCGACTCCAACGTGGTGCAAAAATTCTCCCTCGGCAATCAAATCTTCGCCACCGCCGCCTTTTGGAACAACACGCTGTTCCTCGCCGGCTGGGGCGGCCCACTGCAATCCTTCTCCTTTAACACCAACGCAGGGACCTTCACCGCCCCTGCATCCTCGCAGTCCACAAACATCTTCAGCCGCTTCGGTGCCACCCCTTCGGTCTCCTCACGCGGCACTTCCAACGGCATCGTCTGGGCTCTCGATTTCAGCCAGTACTGCACGCAACAAGCCCCCGGCTGCGGCCCCGTAATCGTCCACGCCTACGACGCCACCAACCTCGCCACCGAACTCTGGAACAGCGCCGCCACCGCAGGCAACGCCGTAAAATTTACCGTCCCCACCGTCGCCAACGGCAAAGTCTACGTCGGCACCCGTGGCAACATACCGGCGCCGCCGCCTCCTCGACCACCACCCCGGGCGAACTGGACGCCTTCGGCATCCTGCCTAACTAATTCTGTACTTTTCACCGCCAACGCGGTAGCGAACCGACGCATCGTCCGATGACTCCCGCATGCCGAGAAATCACTCCAACGTCAACCATCTAAGGGGCTTCGAGATCCTGTTCTCGGCTGCGACGTGTTGAATTCGAGTTTCGTGACCCCATACTTTTCCTCGACGCTCCGCCTCGTCGCTTTCTCAGGCGCTCTGCAAATGTACCGCCTTAGTACTACCGTAGTACTCGGTGTGCCATTGCGAACAGCAATAAATCACCGCTAGAGGTAGGCTTTTTTACGAGTTAAGCACCACCATGTCCGTGCGGTTTTGCTCGCGGAGAGAACTTGGCTCTGAGGCCCGATGAAAGGCACGATGACCGCACCTATTCTGTCCCCAACAATACTGCTGATTGAAAATGATCCGGCCGCCGCCGATAAAATTCGCATGGCGCTCGCTGCTACGGGCGGTGGTTCGTTCGCAGTGGAATGGGTTCGCCAACTTTCCGAGGGTCTTGAGCGCCTGCGCAAAGGAGGAATTGATGCGGTCTTACTCGAATTATCCCTGCCCGATAGTCACGGCATCGAGACATTCGACAAGCTGTTCCTCGCCGCGCCCGATGTCCCGATTTTGATCCTCGGCAACGGTAACGAGGCTCTAGCGAAAGAAGCGGTAGGGCACGGAGCGCAGGACTATCTCCTGGCGGGTCACCTCGATAGTTATTCCCTGCCGCGTGCACTGCGCAATGCAATCGAACGCAAAGCCGCAGAGGACACCTTGTACGTAGAAAAGGAACGCGCCGTGGTCACCCTCAACTCGATTGGTGACGCCGTTCTCTGCACGGACATTTCCGGCAATATCACCTATCTCAATCTCGTTGCAGAGAAGATGACCGGTTGGCCGCGCGAAGAAGCTACTGGCAAACCCTTAGCCGAAGTCTTCCGCATTATTGACGGCGCTACGCGCAAGACGGCTCAAGACCCCATGGAGATGGCCGTCGAGCAAAATAGGACCGTCGGACTGACAGTGAACTGCGTCCTCATCCGACGCGACGGATTTGAATCCGCCATTGAGGATTCCGCTGCGCCGATCCACGACCGGGCAGGTCGGGTCACCGGAGCTGTGATTGTTTTCCACGATGTGAGTGCCGCGCGGGCCATGTCGGTCCAAATGACGCACTCCGCGCAGCATGATGTTGTCACGAATCTGCCCAATCGTCTGTTGTTCAGCGACCGGATCACTCAGTCGATTGCCCTGGCTCACCGCCAGAACAGACCGATTGCCGTGATCTTTCTGGATTTGGATCACTTCAAATACATTAACGATTCGCTGGGACATGCTATCGGGGACGCGCTTCTTCAGTCCATTTCAAAACGATTGCTGACAAGCGTGCGCGCCTCCGACACGGTCAGCCGCCAGGGAGGAGATGAGTTCCTGATCCTGCTCTCGGAGATCGCTTATCCGGAAGATGCGGCTAGGAGCGCAAGAAAACTACTTCGTTCGCTCACCGCACCCCACTCTATCGGGGGCCAAGATCTGCGGATAGATGGCAGCATCGGTATCAGCGTCTACCCAGGAGACGGTGAGGATGCCGAGACGCTAATCAAGAATGCGGACATGGCGATGTATCACGCCAAGGAAAGAGGCCGCAACAATTTCCAGTTCTTCAAGCCGGATATGAATCTAAGGGCGGTGGAGCGGCAATCCCTAGAAGGCAGCTTGCGCTGCGCTCTCGAGCGAGAAGAGTTCTTGTTGCATTATCAACCGAAGGTCGATCTCATCACGGGTGAGATCACGGGAGTCGAAGCGTTGATACGCTGGCAGCAGCGTGATCGAGGACTCGTCCCTCCCTCCGAGTTTGTGCCCATCGCCGAGGATTGTGGCCTAATTGTCCAGATCGGCCGTTGGGTGCTGCGCGAAACATGCAGGCAGGCGCGCGAATGGCAAGACTCGGGTCTGCTGTTCAGGCGGGTTTCCGTCAATGTCTCCGCAGCAGAGTTCCGCGACATGGATTTTATCGAAGGTGTCCGGACGATACTCTTGGAAACTGGCTTGGAAGCGCAGTATCTGGACCTCGAGCTCACGGAAGGCGTCCTGATGGACGATGTTGTATCCACGGCCGAGGTACTCCGAGAGCTCAAAACGATGGGGGTACACCTTGCGATAGATGACTTCGGCACAGGCTATTCCAGCCTTAGCTATCTTCAGCAGTTTCCCATTGATTTCTTGAAAATTGACAAGTCTTTCGTCCACCGGATCACGGGCGATCCCTATGATTCAGCAATCGTGAGTTCCATAATTGATATGGGCAAGAACCTCAAGCAGCGGGTGATTGCCGAGGGCATCGAAACGCAGGAACAGCTCGCGTTCCTTCAGACCCAGCACTGTGCAGAAGGACAAGGCTACCTCTTCAGCAGGCCCCTGGCGGCCGGCCAGTTTGCCCATTTACTACAGCTAGGCCTAACAGAGACTGTCGTCCACTGAGGGGCCGAACCTCGCCTCCGCGGAGCCTGCAAGACCGTACGCCGAACTCCGCTCCGTGTGGGCACAGCGCTATCCACAGATGCCCGGCATCCCGCGGGCCGGAGTAGAATCGCCCTGGCCACACGTGCCCCGAGGACCCATGCGTTACATTCCAATGCGTGGCGTATCGCCCGTGTGTTTACTGGAGCGCCCGCGCCAGGCCATCCTCCGTCCGCGGAACCACGACCAGATGCACGTGGCTCGCTTGGTGGGAAACGCCAAGTTTCATCAGTTCAATTTCTCCGCTACGTTGCGCATCGCCCCAAATACCTGCTCCGTCCATTTTCCATTCCCTAACCACGCGACTCGGCCTTCGCGGTCCAGCACCACCACATAGGCATCCTCTGGTCCAGAAAACTTAACCAGCTTTTTCCACTCGTCCTCCTTTTCAAAAATTGGCAAGAAATGTTCCCGCATTTCGGGCGCTGTCCCGTTGCGAATGGAGCGCGTAACCATTCCCCGCATCATTCGCGGCACGGACTCTAGCACCGGCATCTGGTAGTGCGCCATGTTGTTGGCTTCCGCAAACACTGCGACATGTTGGCCCCATTCCCCGGTCTGTAGCTTCGAACCCTTCGAAAATCCCATCACCAGGATCGTGACTCGCCCACGCACATCCGCCGGTAGCAAAATATCCTTTCCCACGAACGTCTGCCCCTTGGTAACGGGGATCTCCGCCCTCTCCAAGCTTACCTGCCCTGACGCGGCGCCCCTCATCGTCAACGTCACTGCCGACATCGTCATCACTGCTGCTAGCATCGCGACAAATCGCACGGCCCCTCTTCGCAGGAACTCGTTATCTACAACACTTACCAACACGCCCTCCTATAACCCAGCAGAATCAACACTCGTCCCGAAAAGCGTGGCGACCCAAAGGCGCACTTTGCCTCTAACCATCACATAGAAAAAGGCTTAAGTGGAATTCTAGGTGCGGCGCTCAAACCGCTTCGCGCGCCATTTCGCGCACTACATACCCTCGTAATTCGGGCCGCCGCCGCCCTCCGGCACTACCCAATCGATAATTTGATAGGGGTCGGCGATATCGCAGGTTTTACAGTGGACGCAATTGGCGGCGTTGATTTTCAGTTTTGCGCCGTCGCCATCCTTGGCCATCTCATAGACCGCCGCCGGGCAAAAATACTGGCAAGGATTGCCGTACTCCAAGACGCACTTCGTCGCGCAAACATTCAGATCGCGCACCAGCAGATGCGACGGCTGATCGTCATCGTGCCGCGTCCCGGAATGATAGACGTCCGTGAGTCGATCGAAAGTCAGGACGCCATCGCCCTTGAAACGTTGCGGCTTTTCGCCAGCGGCTTCTTCGCGCGCTTTTTCTGGGTTGAGTTTTTTGTAGTGCGTATAGCCGGCGCGCGCACGCAGCGGATCGATCAGTCCGCGCCCGCCGCTGATTTGTTGCAGCGCGGTTTGCACGAAACCGCCCAGCATGCCGTGCTGGAAAGACTGGTGAAAATTGCGCACCTGCCACAACTCTTTTTTGATGTAGCTCTGCTCGATTTTTTTCGGAAACGCGGCCAGCATTTTCGACGAAGTGTCGCCGGCTTTCAGCGCCTGCAAAATTGTTTCCGCGGCGAGCATCCCGCTTTTCATCGCCAGGTGAATGCCCTTGAGCCGCTGCGAATCCAGAAAACTTCCAGAATCGCCGATAATCAATCCGCCGTCGAGATAATTGCGCGGCATGGCATACCATCCGCCGTACGGCAACGATTTCGCGCCGTAGCGCACCATCTTGCCGCTTTCAAGAATTTTCGCGAGGTGTGGATGCGTTTTCCATTTCTGAAACGCGGCGTGCGGATCAAATTCAGAATCGGCGTATTCGAGAGCAACCACGAGCCCGATGGAGAGACGATTGTTCGAGAGGCCATAGATCCAACCGCCACCGTACATGTCGGTGGACAGCGGCCAGCCCAGTGTGTGTGCTACGTAACCGGGCGCCACTCTTCCCGGCTGAATGTCCCACAATTCTTTTATGCCAATGCCGTAGCTTTGCGGATTCAAATTCTCGAGTTTCTTTTTTTCGACAAGGGTTTTGGTGAGCGACCCGCGCGGGCCTTCCGCCAGCACCGTGACCTTGGCACGCAGTTCGTAACCGGCCGTGAAATTATCTTTGTGCTTGCCGTGTTTATCGATGCCCTTATCTTCGGTGATGACGCCGGCGATGCCGTTGCCCTCATAAATCAAATCACGCCCGCCAAATTGCGTAAAAAGATTCACGCCTGCGGCTTCGACGAGGCCACCGAGCCATTTCGTAAATTTATTCAGCGAAACAACATAATTCCCGGTATTCACAAATGGCGGCGGAGTAATGGGCGCGCGAAACGCAGATTTTTTTGTGAACAGCAGCGCGGCGGAATCGGTGACCGGAGTATCGAGCGGAGCGGTCTTCGCAAAATCGGGGACCAGTTCCGCGAGCGCCTTGGGATTCATGATCGCGCCGGAAAGCTGGTGCGCGCCAATTTCGCGACCCTTCTCCAACACATAAATATTTTCCGCGAAAAGTTCCGGCAGCGCTCCGGAAGCGTTGTGCGCTTTGATCAAATTCGCCAGATGCAGCGCACACGAAAGCCCCGCCGGCCCGGCGCCAACGATCAAAACATCCGCTTCAAGTTGTTCTCTTTGTGCCGACACGGGCAATATTGTATCAGAGCGCTAACTGAGAACGGCTTACGGAAGCAGCACGAAATTGGAAACATATCGGAGTGGTTTCCGGCATATGATTAAAATAATCGTAACTTAGGAAATCGGGATCAATTTGAACACAAACGCAATCATCAGTATTGCGCTCTGCTTGGTTGCGCCGATATCGGTGACGGCTGTCGTGTTGAGTGCTCCGCGGGGTGAGCTATGGTTCGCGCCGTTCGTCGTCGCATGCCTGCTATGTCCGTTAGCGGCGGCCTTTTTCGGCCACTCAGCGAAGCGCGAACTCAGAGGAAATGGCGCCGCGGGGAGCGGGGAATCTGCGATGGCCGCGGCGGGGCTCACGATCGGGTATCTGGAACTCGCACTACTGGGATTCATTACGCTGGGCAGCATACACCACCCTTCGCGAATGGTGGCGTTTGAAGCCATTGCGGTAAGTTCACTGAGAACTGTAAATTTCGCAGCGCATGCTTATGCAAAAGCGCATCCACAAGTGGGTTTTCCCAACTCGCTTCAAGATTTGGACTCCCAAAGTTTGCAGCCAAGACAAGACTGGCAAATTGATCCTGTGCTGGCGAGCGGAACGAAATTGCACTATCGATTTACGTATGTACCGAGGAACCGCGGCGGAGCCGTGAACGCATATCAAATATTTGCAGACCCACTTGACGCGAAAGATCGAGACGCACGGCATTTTTTCACCGATCAATCCGCATCGATTCGCTGGTCCAAAGGTGCACCGGCGAACGAATCGAGCGCACCCCTTTAACGAAAACGCCGCTTCTCTAGATCGCGATGGCGCTTCAACTACTTCGCTTTTTCCAAAGCTTCGGTGAGGGCGGGCATGATTTCGAAGATGTCGCCGACGATGCCGTAGTCGGCGATTTCGAAGATGGGGGCGTTTTGGTCTTTGCTGATGGCGACGATGGTGCGGGCGCCTTTCATGCCGACGACGTGCTGGATGGCGCCGCTGATGCCGAGCGCCAAATATAATTTTGGCGCTACGGTTTGGCCGGAGCTGCCGATTTGACGTTCCATCGGCAGCCAGCCTTCGTCGCAGATGGGACGGGAAGCGGCGATTTCTCCGCCGATGGCTTTGGCGAGAGCTTCCGCTTGCGGAATATTTTCTGGAGCTTTGATGCCGCGGCCGACGCTAACGATGATGGGAGCTTGCGTTAAATCTACGGCGGATTTTGCTTCTTTGAAAAGATCGAGCGGCTTGGTGCGGATTTGTTCTGGTTTTATTTCCACCGTGATTTTATTTATTGGCGCTTTTCCATTGGCGAGCGGCTTCAGCAAATCGGCGCGGAAGGCTCCGGATTGGAAGGAGGCGAACCACGGTGCGTCGCCCCGGAAAGTGACGTCGGCCGCGGTTTTGCCTTGAAACATCTGGCGGACGAAGATTAATTTGCCGGATTCGATGCGGTGGCCGATACAGTCGCCGATCATACCTTTGCCGAGCATGGCGGCTAGTTTGGGAGCGAAGTCGCGGACTTGGTAGGTGTGGGGGGACAGGACCAGATCTGGATTAGTTTGTTCGATGACTTGTTTGAGAGCGATGCAGTAGCCGTCTGGTGTGTAGGATTCGAGATGGTCGTTTTCTACTTGGAAGACTTCGGCTACGTCTTTCGTGGCTAATTCATCGGCGAACGGACCGACCCCTTTGCCGATCACTAAAGCGCTAACCGTGCTATTTGTTTCTCCGGCGATTTGTTGTGCGGCGGCCAGGGTTTCGAAGCTGGCGTTGTTCCATTTACCTTGGCGTTGTTCGGTGATTACCAGGATTTTCATTTTTTTGTCTTCCTGCTGCTTCGCGAGCGAATTTTGTTTTGTTGCAATCGTGCACAGGCTGAAGCCACTTCCAGTTAAGAGCCTTTTAGATTACGCGGGCTTCGAATTTTAGTTTTTCTACTAATTTTGTTGCTACATCTTTGGCGCTGCCGGTTAGGAATTCGGTTTTCTTGGTTTTTGTGGGAACGTAGATTTTTTCGATTTTTTGGGTGGGGCTAGCGGCAACGCCTAAGGATTCCCTGGTGATTATCGCGATTTCTTTTTTCTTGGCGGCCATGATGCCTTTTAGTGTGGCGTAGCGGACTTTGTTGATGCCAGATTGAATGCTCAGAACGGCGGGCAGCGGGCATTCGATGTGCTGGAACCAGCCGGCTTCGAGTTCGCGCTTTAGCTTCATGCGGCCATCGGCGACTTCGATTTGCATGATGATGGTGGCGTGGGGGAGATCTAAAACTCCGGCGAGCAGCACACCGGTTTGGCCGAAGCCGTGGTCGTCGCTTTGCAGGCCAGTGAGAACCAGGTCTACTTGTTCTTTTTTAACGGCGGCAGCTAGCGCGCTGGCGGTGGCCAGCGGGTCGAGTTGCGCGAATTGATCGTCAGCGATATGGATGCCGCGGTCGGCGCCCTTGGCTAGCGCTTCCTTGATGGTTTGCTTGACGCGTTCAGGGCCCATGCTGAGGGCGATGACTTCTCCGCCGTGTTTTTCTTTCAGGCGGAGGGCTTCTTCGAGGGCGTAGCTGTCCGGCTCGTTCATTTCGAAGCCGATGTCCGATTCCTTGATCCAGTTTCCGGTGATGGAGAGCGGGGCATCTTTGGCCGGAACTTGCTTGATGCAGACGATGATATTCACGAGGAGATTTCCTTACTGAACATTTTTGCCGAGCTGGGGCGCAGCATGCTGCGCCCCTACAAAGGCTTTGCGCGTTCCTTGCGCGAGGGTTTGCGCAACCGCCATGCAGATTTGCAGATACTAACAAATGTTAGCTACTAATGCTATTCGTCGCGCAGCGATGAACTCTTGGCGGCCAAGACAAATGCTGGGTTCACTGGCCTGCCCAACGCTTGAAAATCAGGGCGGCATTGGTGCCGCCGAAGCCAAAGGAATTGGAGAGCGCGTATTCGACGTGGGCTTTACGAGCGACGTTGGGAATGTAGTCGAGGTCGCACTCGGGATCGGGCGTTTCGAGATTGATGGTGGGCGGCAGAATTTGATCGCGCAATGCGAGCACGCTGATGCCGGCTTCGAGGCCGCCGGCGCCGCCGAGCAGATGGCCGGTCATGGACTTGGTGGAACTGATGGGAACGTCTTTGGCGCGTTCGCCGAAAACGCGCTTGAGAGCGCGGGTTTCGATGACATCGCCGAGAGGCGTGGAAGTGCCATGCGCGTTCACATAGCTGATATCTTCAGGCTTGAGCTTGGCGTCTTTGATGGCGGCGCGCATGACGCGAAACGCACCATCGCCATTTTCCGCAGGCTGCGTAATGTGGAAAGCATCGCCGGACATTCCGTATCCGACGATTTCAGCAAGGATGTTGGCACCGCGCTTTTGTGCGTGTTCGAGAGATTCCAAAATTACGATGCCGGCGCCTTCGCCGACGACGAAACCGTCGCGCTGCGAATCAAAAGGACGGCTGGCGTGCGCGGGATCGTCATTGCGGGTGGAGAGCGCTTTCATGCTGGCAAAACCGCCAACGCCCATGGGCGTAATCGTCGCTTCGGTGCCGCCGCAAATCATCATTTCCGCGGCGCCGCGTTCGATGATCTTAAAGGAGTCGCCTATGGCGTGAGCGGAAGCGGAGCAAGCGGTGGCGGTGGCAGAGTTCGGGCCTTTCGCGCCGTAGCGAATGGAAATGTGGCCAGAAGCAAGATTCACGATAGCGCTGGGGATGAAGAAGGGAGAAATTCTGCTAGGGCCGCCGTTGACAAGTTTCCAGTGTTCGCGTTCGATGATATCGAAACCGCCGATGCCAGAGGAGACGTACACGCCGACTTCATCGAGATCGGATTGGTCGGGGGTCCATTTGGCGGATTTGACGGCGAAATCGGCGCCGGCGAGGGCGATTTGGATGAAGCGCCCCATTTTTTTCAGTTCTTTTTTTTCGATCCACTGAAAAGGATCGAAGTTTTTCACTTCGCCGGCGATGCGGCAATCGAATCCGGCGGCATCAAAGAGGGTGATGGGCGCAACCCCGCTTTTACCGGCGAGGAGGTTTTTCCAAGTTTCCTCTGTGCCGATACCCAATGCGCAGACTAGTCCAACGCCCGTGACAACTACGCGGCGAGTCAACGTTACGTGCTCCCCTGTGACTGCGGAAAAATTTTCTGAAAAGTTTGCTGCTTACTTTCCTTTGGAGTGCTTGTCGATGTATTCGACGGCATCCTTGACCGTGGTCATTTTTTCAGCGTCTTCGTCCGGCACCTCAATGCCGAAGGCTTCTTCGAAGGCCATCACCAATTCTACCTGATCGAGCGAATCAGCTCCCAGGTCGTCCACAAAAGACGCCGTGGGAGTGACTTCGGCTTCATCGACGCCGAGTTGTTCGACGATAATTTGTTTCACGCGCTCTTCCGTACTGGCCATGCCATTTCCTCCGCGATTCTGCAATCGCCCGATCTGTTGAAGTGGTGCTGAAAATCGACCTGGTAATCAAACTGTGCTGCTTCTTGCTTTGCAAAAATCCTGGCAGCTCATTGACGGCCGCCTTGTACCCGGCACAGCCGGGACCGAGTAGATCTACTTGCTGTTCTCTAGGCCCTAAGCATTCTAGACAGGGCTTGACGCAAGGTCAACTTTTGGGTTGGAGCACGGGCTACCTAGGCGAACACTTCGGCAGTTCGGCTGCGAGCCAGCTATCCGGGACACCGCTATCCGGGACAGCTGCGCGGAGCAACTCCCCCTTGTGGAACACATCGAAAGTTTCGTCCTCTTTCTTCACCACCTCCCATCGTCGCTCGCCATCGTATTTCAAGGATGCCTTCGTAGATCACGTTGCGATTCTAGGGACTTACGCCAAATACATGCCGCCGTTTACGTCAAGGACGTGGCCGGTGATGTAGGCGGCTTCGTCGCTAGCGAGGAAGACGATGGCGGCGGCAACGTCGCGAGTGGTACCCATGCGGCCCAGCGGAATGCGCTTTTTCAAGTCTTCTTTTACTTCAGCGCTGAGGACATCGGTCATAGGGGTTTCGATAAAGCCGGGAGCAACAGCGTTGACGGTGACATTTCGCGAAGCGATTTCGACGGCGATGGCTTTGGTGAGGCCGATAAGACCCGCCTTGCTGGCTACGTAGTTGGCTTGGCCGGCGTTGCCCATTTGCGCGACGACCGAAGCGATGTTGATGATGCGGCCAGCGCGCGCGCGCATCATGATGGCCAGGGCTTGCTGGATGCAGAGATGGGCGCCGGTCAGATTGGTGCGGAGCACGGCTTCCCAATCGTCGGGTTTCATGCGGAGGGCCAGGCCGTCTTTGGTGATGGCGGCGTTGTTGACGAGAATGTCGAGGCGCGCGAATTTTTCGGTGACCTGCTTGAATGCAGATTTGATCTGGTCGGGGTCGGCTACATCGAGCTTTATGGCTAAGGCTTGGCCGCCTGCGGATTCGATTTCTGAGACCAGGGAAGCGAGTTTTTCTTCGTTGCGCGCGGCTACGGCCACTTTTGCGCCGGCTTCCGAGAGGGCGCGGGCGGTGTCGCGGCCGATGCCTTGGGAGGCGCCGGTGATCAGGGCTACTTTGTCTTTTAGGCTAAACATTCGCTCTCACCGCTTACTAGTTGCCGCGCTGAGGCGCAGCGTGCTGCGCCTCTGTGCTCGCGGCCAAATATCGCAGGGCTTACGACCTGCTGCGCTTACCGAGATGGTGTCCGGACTCTACACCGCGCGCAGGTAAGAGCGCTTGTGCTACCGGAACCGTCAGGCGGCGTCGGAACGGGCGCCGGCTACCTTTTCCATGGTGGCGGCCAGGCTCTTTTCGTCTTCTACGTTTAACGTGGCTACCGAGCGCTCGATTTGGCGCAGCAAGCCAGTTAAGACGCGGCCGGGACCTACTTCTACGAAAGTGTTTACGCCTTCGTCGATGAGCGTACGCATGGATTCTTCCCACCGGACGGGCATGGAGACCTGGCGGATTAAAGCTTCGCGGGCTTCTTCACCGCTGGTTTCGGTGTCAGCGTCGACGTTGGTGATCAGCGGGACACGCAAATCACTGAAGGTGAGTTTTCTGAGGTCGGCGGCAAGCTTTTCCTGCGCGGGCATCATGAGCGCGGAGTGGAAGGGCGCAGAGACCGCCAGCATGACGGCGCGCTTGGCGCCAAGCTGCGAGGCGATTTCCACGGCACGCTTCACGGCGCCGGCATTTCCGGAGATTACGGTTTGCTCTGGAGAATTTAAGTTTGCCGGGGCGCAAACTTCATTTTCCGCGGCGCGTTTGCAGGCGTCGGCGACCACTGCCGGAGAAAGGCCCATGATGGCGGCCATGGCGCCCTGGCCGGCAGGTACCGCTTCCTGCATGTATTTGCCGCGCTGGCGAACAACTTGCACGGCGTCAGAAAATTTTATGGAGCCCGCAGCGACCAGCGCGGAATATTCACCGAGGCTGTGACCAGCTACAAAATCCGGAGTGAGGCCGCGTTCCGCAACGACGCGGTAGATTGCGACAGAGCAGGTAAGAATGGCCGGCTGGGTGTTGGCAGTTTGCTTCAAATCCTCTTCGCTGCCCTCAAAACACATCTTGGAAATGGAGAAGCCGAGAGCGTGATCGGCTTCTTCAAAGACCGTGCGAGCGGAGGGATACTTGTCCGCCAGCTCTTTGCCCATACCGGGGTATTGCGAAGCTTGCCCTGGAAATACAAATGCAACTTTGCCCATAAGGTATTCTTTCTCGTGAACCGTCAGGCCAGATCGCCTGCGCCGGAGAGCTCCAGTTCGATTTTTTCGTTTGAGCGCGCCCGGGCAAGGCCCGCAGCGACGCGAATAGCGTTTTTGACAGCGTTGGCGTTGGAACGGCCGTGACCGATGACACAAACACCACGCACGCCGAGAAGTGGCGCACCGCCGTACTCGGTGTAGTCGATGGTTTTTTTCAGTCCCTTGAAGGCACCTTGCGAAAGAACCGCGCCGACCTGGGAAACCAAAGTGCTTTTTAAAGACTTCTTAAGTAAATCGAAGATCGAGACAGCAAGGCCTTCGCAAATTTTAAGGGCCACATTGCCGATAAATCCATCGCAAACGATTACGTCAACATCACCGGAAAAAAGATCCCCGCCTTCAACGTTGCCGACAAACTGCACGGGGCTTTTTTTGAGGCGCGTGTAGACTTCGCGGGTAAGTTCATTACCCTTCATTTCTTCCGAACCCACGGAAAGCAGACCGACGCGGGGGCGGCGATGGCCGAAGGTGGCGCGATAATAAACTTCACCCATAACCGCGAATTGCACGAGATGTTCGGGGCGCGAATCGACGTTGGCGCCGACATCGAGAAGCACGGAGACGCCGCCTTTGGCGTTGGGAAACGGAGCGGCGAGAGCGACACGGTCCACGGATTCGAGAGTGCCCAGCAAAAATTTTGCGACCGTCATCACGGCACCAGTGTTGCCGGCGCTGACTAGGCCATCGGCTTTGGCTTCGCGAACCAGGCGAGCGGCGACGTGCACAGAGCTGTCTTTTTTCTTGCGGAAAGCCTGGACCGGATGATCTTCCATGGTGATCACTTCGCTGGCCGGAATGACTTCGATGGGTAGATTGGCGGGAGCGTGCTTGGAAAGCTCCGCGCGCACGGCCGCGGGCTGACCGACGAGCAAGACGCGAACGCCCAGCTCGCGTGCGGCCAGCACACTGCCTTCTACTTCCGGGCGAGGCGCGTGGTCTCCGCCCATGGCGTCAACAGCGATGGTGATCATGGATGAAATCTGCCTGCAGGCTAAAAAACAGCGAGCTTACGCCGACTCTTTTACAGCTTTGCCCTTGTAATAGCCGCAATGGGGACAAGCTTGATGGGGCTGCTTGGCCTCATGGCAGTGGGGACATTTGCCGATCGCCGGTTTAGTGAGAAAATCGTGAGCGCGACGGGTGCTGGTTCTACGTTTCGAGTGCCTTCGTTTCGGGTTAGGCATAGCAGTACTCCTCATTCCCGCTCAAAAAGAGCGGCTCAGATCGGGCGCGGTCGCCCGGAAATTATTGTTTCTTCAGCCAGTCCTGCTTCAGTCGCGCGAGCGGGGCCAATCGCGGGTCCGATGCGTGGGTTTCACAGCGGCACTCTTCATGGTTCAAGTTCGCACCACAATTTGCGCAGAGTCCCCGGCAGTCGCTTTGGCAGATGACTTTCATGGGTAGCGCCAGCAGCACCTGCTCACGCAGAACATCCGCCAGGAACAGACCTTCTCCTTCAAAAAAACCAATTTCGGATTCGTCTTCCTTGAGCCGTTCCTCTTCCGGCTTGCTCTGCTTGGGCAGCGGAGTGTACGAAAGATCGAAAGAACGGCTGACATCTTCGAGAACCGGATCGAGGCAGCGGGCACAAGACAGCTCGATTTTGGTTTCCAACTGACCGTAGATTCGGATATCGCCGTCGTGCAGTTCGGCCGTGGCGTTTACTTCCAGCGGCTCGACCTGCTTAATTTCTGACGAGTGATAATCAATGCTGCCGAGCGCGTAACTTTTGTGAATCGGCAGTTTGCGGACGGCCAGATCCTTGACGTCAAGGAACATGTCTTCAGCGCCTCCGGCGCGTACGCTCATGTCTTAACATTATTGAGTCGCGGGGGCTGCAAGTCAAGAAACCGGGAGGAGAAGCGGGGGAAGAATTGTCGGTTAAGGCAAGAAGCCTTACTAGCACGCGGGGTTTTGGAGGTGAAGCGCTATGGGCAGCCGGTGGACGGAAGTTCGGCGAGACGCTTGGCGGCGGCAGAGTTGCCGCGTTTGGCAGCGGCTTCCAGCAAAACACGAGCTTGATCGCAGTTTTTGACGACGCCGTCGCCGGCAATGTAGCGGTTGGCGAGCACAAGTTCCGCGGCGGCGTCGCCATTTTGCACGGCGATCCAAAGCGAAGAGATATCTCGCGGGGGAGCTTTGGGTTTGCCGGAGGCGGCGTCGCGCGTGCTGTCACGCGCACTTGGTTGTGTTTGCGGAGTGAAATCCTGGGGACTGCGTTGCGGCGGTTGTGAGTGCGCTGGCTCTTGCGGCGTGACATTTGGAGCGGAATCTGAGGAATCTTGAGTTGAATTTTGTGGGGCGACATTGGCGACTTCGCTCGAGCGCGAGTCGCCGCTGATTTTTTCGCCGATGGCGATTAGGGATTCGCCAACATTTCTGCGATAGGCGATCCCGGCGAAGGCGGCGGCGGCTCCGCAGATGGCGGCGAGCGCGAGGATCATGGCGAGGCGGGAACGCGACACACCGGTGGATAGCGGAGCGGAAAAATTTGGCTGGGTGAAAGACTCGCCGAGAGACAGTTGTCCGCGAAGAGGCTGGGCATTTCTGAAGGTTGGCGCTTCGGCGCGGGTGGCCGGAGGAGTTAGGAACGAGGGTGGAGGTTGATTGGGCGGCGGTGCTGATTCAGCGGCACCAGAAGCGGGGCCGCTCTGCGGAGGCGCGCTGAAGGCGTTCGGCGCAGGCGGTGGTGCCGCGGGGGCTGGCGGTGGCATCAGGGCGGCGAGCATTTTTTCTGGGGAAGTTTCTGGCTTAGGTTTTTCGGCGGGCGCAGTGTCTTCGCGCATGGCGCGGCGCCACTCCTCGCGCGTGGCGAGGCGGGGAGTATCGTAGGTGAGCGAGGGGAGGTTGGCGGAGGGCAGCAATTTTTCGGCGACGGACATGGGGACGTTGGAGGCAGGGGCCGGCGCGGTTTCGCGCGTAGCGGAGACGGTGGCGGGCTGTGGGGCAACAGGTGAGGACGCCACGGCGGATGGCGCTGGAGTGGCTGCACGTGCCGCTGGAAAGGCCTCAGGTGGCATGGCTGAAGCTGAGGAGGGAACGGGGGCAGCGGGAATTGTGGCTGGCGGAGCAGATGCGGGGATGCCTGGCGGCGAAATTTCTTCGGCCTGATGAGCCGCATCGAGTTCAGCTTGCGGACCGGGAACAAAGGGCGGCGGAACCTCGACGACCGCGGACGAGGGTTGCACAGGCGCAGGCCCATCCATCTCTATTTCCGTGAGCCAGCTGCGCAAAGTCTGCCGGGCTTTGGGGGAGAGTTCGGCGAAGCTGAGACCACCGGATTTTCCGGAGGCGTCGCTCCAAATGATTGAAGCTTCGCCTTCGATGCGACGTGACGGATCGATGGTCATCCCGAAGTGCAACTGGTGGCCGGCTATAACGGGATTCATCAAGAAAAAACGCATGCCGCCCTCAGCGACATTTTTGATCATGCCGCCATTGTCGGTTCCAAACTCGATGTACACGAGTCGCGAGGGTTTGCCTCTGGGGTTGCTGCGTCTTTCAGCGATTTTTGTGGCTGTCATGCTCACTCTGACCTTGGACTAACTTTATAGTACCGCTGGTTGCGTCAAAAAGTGCCGATGCGACGAATTTAGTGGTTAAGACCGGCTGAGATGAAGCGGCGGATGGGAGCTCGGGCGTGAAATTTTTGGGTTCTAGTACTCGAGAGCCAATGGTCGGAATTCGTGAGTATAAACAATAAACATTTTATTTACTATCACTTATGAACACTTGCGGAAAAGTTGGACGGTGGTCCTGCACGTGCGCTTTAGGTTCGCGGCCCGAACTTAACACAGGAGACTTCTGAATGCGTTTTCGCCTGGTTCTATCGCTAACTACTTTATTTATGGCGTGTTTCACGATTGCCGTGTGGTCGATGCCGCCGTTGCCAGAGTCGGACGGCGATGACGCCGGGACGCGCTCTCCAGAGCAGCACGCACGCCCTACACCGATTCCCTGATACCGCACAAAGGAGGCCGGGAGTAAAATCTAAGGTATGATGGGGACAACGGCAACGCCGATCCAGTAGGGATCGTCCTCTCAATCGATTTCGCTTGGTAACGTCGCTTCGAACCCAGAGGCCCATCGATGCGCACTACCCTGAGACTTGTCTTGCCACTGATTGTGAGCGTGGCGGTGGTGTCTCTGCTCTTCGCCGGTTATCAAGTGCGAACGCAGCGACGGATGTTGCGAAGCGACTTGTCGCGTCGTGCGGAAATCCTCGGAGACAGCCTACAGGAAAGTGTCGAACAAATTCTCGACCATGGAAAAGATCGCGACCTACAGCGGTTGGTGGATCGCTTCGGTCAGCGCGAGCACCTGAAGGGCGTGGCGATTTACGATCCTGCGGGGGCGGTAGTTACCATAACGCCGGGACTGCCGGCCAGGTACCGTACGCGTCCGTGGGTCGCCGCGTCGGCGTCGCAACAGGAAACGGGCGTCGGGGATTTTCTGACCGATGAGCCCGTTCACATTTACGCATTGACGGTGCATCGCAACGACCTACCCGCTGGAACGCTGGCGGTTTTCCACGACACGACGTATATCGACGAACAAGTTTCCCGCACGCTGCGGGATTCGCTGCTGAACGCCACCGTACAAACCGTGCTGATTGCCGGCCTCGCCTTGGTGCTGGTGCGTTGGACGCTGACCGGACCTCTGACGAAAACGGCGGCATGGTTGCGCACTTTGCGCACCGGATCCACAGTTTCCGCGGCAAAGTTGCCGCAGGGACCGCTGTTCGACCAGATCCATAAAGAAGTGACGCATCTCGCGCGAGATTTGAAGGACGCGCGGGCTACGGCGGTGGAGGAAGCGCGGCTGCGCGATTCAAATGCGTCGCTGTGGACGGCGGAACGTTTGCGGGTGAGCCTGAGTAGCAAATTGAAAGACAAACCGCTGTTTGTGGTAGCAAATCGCGAACCGTATATACACGTTTATGATGCGAAAGATAAATCGATTCAGGTGGTGGTGCCCGCGAGCGGACTAGTCACGGCGCTCGAACCGGTGCTGCTGGCATGCGACGGAACATGGGTAGCCCACGGTTCGGGCAGCGCGGACCGCGAGACGGTGGATGCGCATGACCACTTGCGCGTGCCGCCGGATCATCCAACCTACACGCTGCGGCGCGTGTGGCTCAGCGAGGAAGAAGAAAAAGGCTACTATGAGGGATTCGCGAACGAAGGCTTGTGGCCGCTGTGCCACATCGCGCATACGCGACCCATTTTCCGGCCGCAGGACTGGCAACATTACCAGCAGGCAAACCGGCGCTTTGCCGATGCGGTACTCGAGGAAATGCAGGGCACGGAATCACCCATTGTGCTGGTGCAGGACTACCACTTCGCGCTGCTGCCCCGCATGATCAAGGAAGCGCGGCCGGACGCGCGCGTGGCGATTTTCTGGCACATCCCGTGGCCGAACCCGGAAGTATTTGGAATCTGCCCGTATCAGCGGGAACTGGTGGATGGCTTGCTCGGCGCGGACCTCGTGGGATTCCACACGCAATCGCTGTGCAACAATTTTCTGGAAACGGTGGACCGCGCGGTGGAAGCCTTGACGGAGTGGGACCGTTTCGCGGTCAACCGGCAAGGGCACGTGACGTTGGTGCGGCCGTACCCGATCAGCGTGGCGTTTCAAGAGCCGACGTTGGCGGTCAACGAAGCGCGCAATTCTGGCGAGGAACGCGCGGCGCTTTGCGCGGAACTCGGAATAGAAGCTTCGCTGATTGGCGTTGGCGTGGATCGCGTGGATTACACCAAAGGAATCCTGGAGCGCTTTCGGGGGATCGAACGATTTCTGGAAATGAATCCTGCGTATCAACGACGTTTTTCGTTCATCCAGATTGGAGCGCCGAGCCGAACGGACATTGAGCGCTACCGGCAATTTCTGGATGAGGTGACGTTTGAAGCGGATCGCATTAACGCGCGATTTCAGGCGGGCCGCTGGAAACCCATTGTGTTGCTCAAGGAACATCACAGTCATGACCGAATTTCACACTACTACCGCGGATCTTCGTTTTGCATGGTGACTTCACTGCATGACGGAATGAACCTGGTGGCGAAAGAGTATGTGGCCTCGCGCGATGATAATCGCGGCGTGTTGATCCTTAGCACCTTCGCGGGGGCGGCGCTCGAGCTGACCGATTCGTTACTAGTGAATCCCTATGATGTGCAGCAACTCGCCGATGCAATTTTGCGCGCGCTCACCATGCCCGAAGAGCAGCAGGCGGAGCGTATGCTGCGGATGCGCCAGACTGTCCGCGAACATAATATTTATCGTTGGGCGGCCAATCTGCTGTCGGATCTGACAGACATTCGCATTGATGCGCCCGAGCGGGCCGCGGAGCCTGTGCCAACGCGGGAAGAGACCGGGCTCAGCGCGCGCGCCTGATTTCACTTTCTTGTTTCATTACACGCAAAGCTGCTCCGTTCTGTTCCACCAGCGCGGCCATACCCGACGTTCAGAGATGTTACTATCGCAAAGGAAGCACAAAACCGAGGAGAGCAGCTCATGAAGTGGACACCAGGCGGCGAGAGCCAGGATATTGAAGATCGCCGCGACGAATCTGGCGGAGATGGTGGCGGCGGGTTTCAGTTTGGCGGGTTGCACATCGGAATCGGCGGCGCGATTGTTTTGCTGATCCTCAGTTTTGTTTTCAGAACAAACTTTTTCGCGCTCCTGGGCGGCGGATCCGGCGGCCCGGCCCCCGCGGCAGTGAGCCGGCCGAATCCGGCGCGCGATGAAGCGGAAAAACCGCTGGTACAATTTGTTTCATTTGTATTGGACGATACACAAAAAACCTGGGCGACGCTGCTGCCGCAACAAACAGGCAAACCGTATCGCCACGCAAAGCTAGTGTTGTACCGAGGATATACGCAGTCCGGATGCGGGAACGCACAGTCGGCTACCGGACCTTTCTATTGCCCGGAAGATGAGAAGGTTTATATCGACTTGGGTTTTTTTGACGAGCTGCGACAGCGGTTCGGCGCACCGGGAGAGTTCGCGCAAGCTTACGTGGTGGCGCATGAGCTTGGGCATCACGTGCAGAAGATTTTGGGGATCGAGCAGAAAGTGTCCCAATTGCAGGAGAACGATCCGCGCGAGCGAAATCCGCTGTCGGTACGGCTCGAATTGCAGGCTGACTGTTTTGCAGGCATTTGGGCGCATTCGACCCAAGAGCGGCAGCTACTCGAACAGACGGATATTGAGTCAGCGCTCGGAGCAGCTTCTGCCGTGGGCGACGACCGGCTGCAGAGGATGTCGACGGGGCATGTCAGTCCAGAAACCTTCACGCACGGCAGTTCTCAGCAGCGCATGAGCTGGTTCCGCAAGGGATATCAAACGGGATCAGTCGCTGCTTGCAATACGTTCGCCACGCAGTAGTTTCGCTGCGCTAATTTGCTACCCACCAAAACGTTCTTGATGCTGGCGCAGCAGGAATTGATCCGTCATTCCTGCGATGTAGTCGCACACCACGACGTGGCGTGGCGTGGAGTGCGCCAATTCCTCATATTGCGCCGGCATGGGACTCGCGGAGCGTAGATAAAATTCGAATAATTCGCTAAGACATTGCACGGAGCGGTCGCGATCCTCGGTGATCGCCGGATGATTGTAGATGTGGGAAAACAGGAAGCGTTTGAGTTGAGCATTGCCGCGAGCCGCCGTCTCGCTGAAACCGGCAAGTCTTTTTGGGGCACGGCGAATATCATGGGGGCTCACGGCCCCGAATTTCGTAACGCGAGATTGCGTGGATTCAATCAGGTCCGTGGCCAGGGAATCCAGCACGCGTTTCAGCGCCTCGTTAAATTTAAGTTTGTCGATTTTGTGACCGTCCAATTTGGATGAATGGGTCACCGGATGCGCAGCTTCCACGTGAGCGTAGGCTTCGTCAAAAAGTGGAACTTCCCTGCGCAATACCGTCACGTCGAGCAGTTCGGCCTCGCGGGCGTCGTCGAGGTCGGCGGTGTTGTAGGCGATTTCATCGACGCAGTCGATAAGTTGGGCTTCCAGAGGTGGACGAAGCTCCAGTAAAAATTCCGCGAGTTCCGGAAATTGCGCCGTCGGATAGTCTCGGGAATGTTTGACGATACCTTCGCGCACTTCGAAGGTAAGATTCAGTCCAGGAAAATCGAGATAGCGCTGTTCGAAGTGGTCGACGATGCGGAGGGCGTGCAAATTATGATTGAAAATGCCGCCATGCGCGCGCATCAATTCGTCGAGTTTGCGTTCGCCGGCGTGGCCGAAAGGCGGATGACCAATATCGTGGACCAGCGCTAGCGCTTCGGCGAGCTCGGTGTTGGCGCCCAGCGCCTGCGCGACAGTGCGCGCAATCTGCGAAACTTCGATGGTATGCGTCAAGCGATTGCGAAAATGGTCGGAATAACGCGTGGTAAATACTTGCGTCTTGGCTTCCAGACGCCGGAAGGCTCTCGAATGAATGATGCGATCGCGATCACGCGCATATTCGCTGCGATAGCGATGCTCGGGTTCTGGGAATCGGCGGCCACACGAATGTTCCGCGTTCATGGCCCAACCGGCCGGCGATAGAGAAGTTTCCGCGAGAGATTTTGCGGGTGGGACGAACATTCCTATTGTCCGCCTTTGTAAGATACGCTTTCGGATGCTGGCTGGCGTCAGAGTTTTACGGAGCGGCCTGCAGCCTGATCAAGACTTTGGAGAGACGCGTGCCAATCCCTTGTCGGCTTCGTCCGCGATGGGCGTGTCGGGATGGTCCTTTTTCACTTGCTGGTACAGGGTGATGGCCTCCTGCGGATTGGATTTTTGCAACAGCGCCGCAAGATCTAGCTGGACCGTGGGCTTGGGCACCAGCACGGCGGATTTACCTGCCAAGCCGCGCAAAATCTTGATGGCCTCATCGGTCTTACCGGTCCGCGTATCGATCACGGAAGTTTGGTATTGCGCCATGGCGGCTAATTCCTTGTCGCTGCTATTGCTGATTTTCTTCAACTCTTCCAGCGCCTGATTGGCCTTTTCCATATTTTCGTAACACAACGCCGTATAGTAACGCGCCAGCTTACCGGGATTGGTGCTGGAATATTTGTCGGCGACGGCCAGAAATTTAGGCGCAGCCGCGGTAGCGCGCGCGGGCTCATCAGGATATGTGGTGAGCGTCGGATCAGCACCCTGTTCTGGCGAGCCGGCGAGCGGCGAATTATAAACTTTCATGGCCGCATCGAGTGCAATATTGGCCTGCGCGGTCTGCCGGTCAATATAAAGTTTCCAGCCGCCGTAGACACACACGACCAGGAGGACCGCCACGACCACGGCCATGGCAAGCTGCGCGTGCGAATAGACGGCCTCCGCGCCATGCTCGAAAGTTTCCTTAATTTTGTCCTGCTTCAATTCTCTGCGTGAAATATGCTCAGTCACAACGCTCTCCTGAAGTGTTTGGTCATACTAGCATAGCAAGCCGGACAGGCCATCTGCACGCGATAAGCCGCGACCTGAGGCAGCGCGCATACTGGTCAATTAAGTTGGGTGGGTCAAGAAAGGTGTTCATACTCGGACTTGGCCTCCTTTAACACGGGAACATCCGCTTCGGCATCTTTCCACAGCCGGAAGAACTCGTCGTACGCCGCTTTGGCCTTGTCGCGATCGCCGGACAACCGGTAAGCGCGTGCCAATCCCAGATAAGTGAGGGCGCCAATCGATTCGCCAACGACGATGCCGGGATGATCGAGTATTTTTTGAAACTCTGCCGCCGCCGGCTCTCCCTGATGGGCTGCGAGGAAAGCCTGGCCGCGCACATACACGGGGTACAGATTGGTTGAGAAGGTACTATTTTCCGGGACGCCCAGATCGTAGGATGAGGCGACTTGCAGGATCTCGAGCGCTGCGATCCCGTTGTTCGAGTTATTGAGCAAAATTTGCGCGCGCAACGTGGGAAGATAATTGAGTTGTACCATGGTGTCGCGGGGAAAGCGCGAAGCCAGATCTTCACCAAGAGACTGCGCTTTAGCAGAGTCGCCAGCGATGGCTAGCGCCAGCGCTGCGACATATTGCGCATCTCGTCCGTTGGAAAGCTGCAGCGTCGCTGCGGCGCGCTGTCGCGCGTCGGAGGTCAGCCCGCAGGAAGCTTCGGAAAGAGCGGCGGCAGCTTCGATGCGCGCGCCCGTTTCTTTTTCCTCAGCGCGCAGCGCTGAAGCAACGGCCAGCGCATAGGAAGCGCGCGCTTTGGCAAAATCACCGGAGCGAGCTGCCACTTCGGCTTCCAGATAAAGCATGATATTTTCCTTCCCGGGCTTACCGGTCGACCAAGCCAGTTGCTGCGCCATGGTGGCGTCGTCATGCTGCAAGAAACTAAGCTGATAGAGAAGGAAGTGCAGCACCGGACTGTCCAGATGTTTAGCCACTGCTTCGTCGGCGGTGGCGCGCGATTCTCCGAACTGATTCAGTTGCATTTGTGCGTCGGCAAGATTGGAAAAATTGACTCCGTCGGAGGGGGCTAGCCGCATGGCCTCGCGAAATTCCGCGAGCGATTTATCGTATTGGCCGAGCGCTTGATATACCACCCCGAGATTCGTGTGCGACACGCGTTCGCGCGGGTAGGTTTGTGCCCAAAGCTCGTATACTTCGCGCGCCTTTTCGAGTTCACCGGTAACGAAATGATAGTAATGCGATTCGATGTAGAACTTTTCCCACTCGCTCACATGAGCGCGCAACTCATAGGATTTCTCGGTATTTTCTTCCGCAAGGTTCTTTTCGCCCAGATTCGAGTAGCAGGTGCCGAGAAGACCATACGCCATGGCGAATTGGGGGTCGATGCGCGTGGCACGTTCAAACAGCGGTACCGCCGCTTGATAATCTCCCTTACCCATCATGATGGTGCGGCCCAGGCTGTAGGCCTGCAGGGCTTCGAGCGACGGTGTAGTGGCTTCCTCAATGGGCGTGTCTAATTTTTTGATCGTCTTTAGCGACTCGCCAAGCCTTTCGCGCAGTTTTGTAGTCGCTTCGTCCAGCGCTTTCAAGACATGTTCTTTGCTGTCGGCGGTCACTTGCTGCTGCGCCAGCGAATCGCCAGTCTGGCAATTTACGGCATTGACGCCGATCACGTACTGGCTGCCCAGGCTCGAAATGGTTCCGCTGAGGTAGGCTTTGCTGCCGGTGCGGCGGCACAAGTCGCGCGCAATTTCCGGGGTGAGCTTCTTGTCCGGCGGCTGTCCCATCAACGCCAAGGTTTGCTGGATGCGCTGCTCGGAAACAAAGTTTAAGAACGGAGACTGCTGCAACTGCGCGCTGAGCCCTTGGCGCAACGTGTCGTCGAAAACTGCGTCTCCCGTTTTATTGTTAAAATCCGCGACAACGATGGTGTCTGATTCCCCCAGCGCGTGAGCCGGCCGCGTTTTATAAAACCAGCCACCGATCAGCAGCGCGAGAAGAAGCGCGGCGAACCCCAGTGCGGGCCACTTATAACGCGAGACGGCGGGAGTGGCACGGGACGAGGGCGTTAGCAAGCTGGTTACCGTGTGGCCGGATTCCAAACCGCGCTTCAGCGTTTCTAAATCATTGCAAACCTGCGCGGCGCTTTGGTAGCGCTTGGCAATATCTTTTTCGAGCGCCTTGTTGATGACCGCTTCGAGTTCGGGCGTAATCTCTGGATTGATGTTGCGGATCGCGGCAGGAGCCTTCGTGAGCACCGCTTCAATAATTACGCCGCCCGTGTTGCCGCTGAACGCCTGGCGTCCAGTCGCCATTTCATAGAGCAAAAGCCCGAGGCTAAACACATCGGTGCGGGTGTCCAAATCATCGCCGCGGATTTGTTCGGGAGACATGTACGACGGCGTGCCGCTGATTACGCCGACGATCGACAAGGATTCCTGGGCGGCCTCTTGCGCGGCGGCATTCGCCACGCCCTTGCGCACCAGTTTGGCCAGGCCAAAATCCA
>Ga0182024_10005376_pt1 | contig 28760 bp, 35 predicted proteins | sample P32metaG_FD_120480 | JGI IMG/M metagenome (GOLD analysis project Ga0182024, IMG submission 120480) | Permafrost microbial communities from Stordalen Mire, Sweden - P3-2 metaG (Illumina Assembly) | ecosystem: Environmental > Terrestrial > Soil > Wetlands > Permafrost | place: Sweden: Stordalen...
ACCAGCTAATGTCCAAACGCCGTGTTGCGGTATTTACCGCCTCTAACTGCAAGCTTCTGACAATGCCCGATCCTAGCGCTTATGTAGGCGTTACGGGTGCGGTTGTTGACCCAGACTTGTCTGCCGTTCAAGGCGAAAAGCCGCATTACTGGAAGCTTTGTCCCGATGGGACAATAGTCCCTATGGACAGCTCCGAGAGGGCTGCCAGAGACGCATTGATCGATGAGACGCCCCCTACCCCTCAAGTGATGGAGCGTGTCGTCTACAAGGACAAAGAGGTGGTTATAGACCGCCCTGTTAATGTGTATGTCGATAGAATTGTCGAAACAGTCAAAGAAGTAATAAAGGAAGTGGCAGCAGAACCCATTGTTATTACTAAGGAAATTGAGCGTATTGTCTATAAAGATGCTCCGCTAACAGATGATAGTATAAGGTTTGTTGACCGTATTAAAGTCGTCGAAAGACTGCCTAATTGGGTAATCCCATCCCTGGTAGCTTCCGCCGTGGCAGTTATAGGGCTGCTACTAAGTAAATTAATCTAAAAAAAGAAGGAATAGAATATGTTTAAATCTACAGATATGGACCCAGCTCGCAAAGCCGGGAAAAAGAAAGCACTAGAAGATCTCCGTAGTATGGCTATGGGTGAAATGAAGGGCGGACTCGAAGACGCCGTTAAATCCAAAGGAATGAAGAAAGTTACCGTTGGTAGCGATTCCCAGGAAGGACTTGAGCACGGCCTTAAGAAAGCCCAGGATCTTGTCGCCAATCCTGAGAAACTTGCCGACCCAGCTAATGAAGACTCTATTGACGACATCAATCCGTCTAAAGAAGCTACCACGCTTAAAGAAGCTCATGACGAAACCCCTGAGCATCAGGCTGAAGACGAAGTTCAGGATACTAAGGACGAAAACGAACCTGAGAATCTCCATGAACATGGCTTCAAACACACCCCTCCAGGTGCGTCTGACGAGCATATGGGTAGCGACGAAGACGAGATCAATGAACATGCCTCCAAGATGGATGCTCACGAACTCGACGCTCTTATTGCCACGCTTCAGAAGCACAGGTCTGAGAAGGCGTAATAGATGGCAACCACCATTGGTTACACCACATCTACACTAATTGAGTCCATCATCCGTAAAGGGATGCTTCCTACTAGTAACAAAACGTTCCTAGAGGCGGACTTTCTTGCGTTTGCCAATGAGGAGATGCAAATTGGCATCGTTCCCTCAATCTTGCAGGTGCATGAGCAGTATTTTGTGTGGGTGGACCAAGTGCCTCTGGTGGGCAACGATTGTGAGCTTACGTTCCCTAACGTAAACAACGACTTCCCTCCCGACTACAATTATCGACATGAGCCTTATCCTGCTGATCAAAGCTATCTTTATACTTCAGTCTTAGAAACCCCGCCTCAAACGCACAGTTATCCTATTCCTTACCGTGCAATTGGGATGCGCTTACGAGACTTATTCTACAAAGATGACAGCGGCACTCTGCGCAAACTTACGCAGATTTCTGAAGAAGATCAGGCTTATTATCAGAATAGCGGTGGAAATCGTTGGATTGCCTTCTACTTCCAAGGCAACGACGTTATCCTTGTTCCTAGCATTAATACTGACATCAGTGGGCACTTGTTGTTCTATTACTTCCTGCGTCCCAATCAGCTTGTAGATGAAACCCGTGCTGGTATTATTGCCAGCAGCGTGAAGTTGCGTGCCAAGATCAGTGGTATTGTGTTTGGATCAAGCATTGCAACTATTACGGCGACTGCGCATGGATACGCCACTGGCGACTACGTTCGTCTCTACAACACCAACTCGTCTCCGCGTATCCACGGGGTATTCCAAATCACCGTTATTGATGCGAACACCTTCACCATTCCCTACACCGTTCATAGTGGCAATGCCATCAACTACAACTTCACTACGAGCGCTGCTAATGCCTCTCAAGGTGCTACTTATACCAATAACGGTCAAACGTTCACGGTTCTCGTACCAGCAACCGCCAGCACTACTTTGGTTATGTCTAGCACTGGGATGCCACTGACATCAGGAACGTTAACCTTGGTTACCGGCACTGGCGATCCCACTATCACTTTCTCCGCATACAACAATGGCACCGCAGGCTATGCCAAGCGCGGCACTGTGACGCTTACCGCGCCGGTTCCTGCAAACCTCGCAATCAACACGCTTGCCGACTTCATTGAAGCAAAAAGCGGCAATAAAACCAAGAACTTCGATGTTAAGATTTACTCTATCAATCAACTCGCTGGCACCATGCAGTTTGATCCTGATCAACTGCCGGACGACCTGCTTGCTGGCGACTATGTGAACACACAGAACGAAGCGATTGTCCCCCAAATTCCAACCGAACTTCAGCCAATGCTAGCTCAGCGCGTCGTAAGCCGTTGTATGGAAGCTCTCGGCGATACTCAAGGCCTCACCAACTCCAACACGAAGCTTGCTGAAATGGAACAGAAGCTTTTCAATCTCATCTCTAATCGTGGCGAAGGCACTCCTAAGAAGATCAATAACCGCCGCAGCATTCTTAAGTATAGCAGAATCTACTTCCGTCGCGGAATAAGTTAAGGAGCCTATGTCAACCGTACTTAACCTTAAACTACAAGGCCTCCAAACCTTCCCCAACCAGCTTGCTTCTGTACCAGAAGGCAGCCTCTTTCAAGCCGACAACGTGGTAGTTGACCGTGACGGCATTGTAGAACCGCGTCGAGGCCTTGGCCTCTACGGTACACTAGGAAGCGATGACACTGCTACTATGAGCCAGCTACTCACCTATCAAACGGGCATCTTGGGTCATATTGCAGATACACTCTGTTATGATAATGGCAGCGGTGTTTTTACGCCGTTTTCGGGTAGCTACACTGAAGTAACTCCAGGACTTCGTATTAAGGGTATTGAACAAAATGGTAATTTCTACTTCACCACTAACAACGGGATTCAAAAAATAAGTGCAACTTCTACTGCAGGCTTTACATCAGCTCCTAATTATATTACGCAATCAGGCGGTGTTCAAGCGATTGATAACGCTGTTTATCTTGATTACAGTCAGAATGGATTTTTTGCTGCTAATAGTGTGGTTGCTTATCGCACTGTTTGGGGTTTTCAAGATGTAAATCAGAATGTTATCCTAGGAACGCCAAGTGCTCCAAGTGTGATCGAAAATCCAGTTGGGCCGTTTCTTATCGCCGCATTCAACGAACTGTTGGCACAAATCGACGCTTCTACGGTGATTGGCGGTACGGCAACAAACTTTTGGGCCACTCTTAATCTCCCCTTCAACGCTTCTTATTCAGACATCTATACGGCATTAATCGACCTGTCAGAAGCTCTTGATACCGACTTAGGTGGCATTGTGTACGCAGGCGCTACCTATAATATTACGTCTTCTACCCCCGGCAATCCCACCGTACTTAATGTAACTCCTAATGACGACTTAATTATTGGTCAAGAAGTTATTATTAGCGGCAGCAACAGCGTTCCTTCGATTGATGGTACCTATAACATCATCGCCGCCACTTCTACCACTATTACAATTAACGTTGCCACGACCACCGGTCCTACTACTGGTACTGTTACCGTTAATAGCGTTTCAACTCCTTATACGACTGCTCCATTTCCTGCTTCACCTGTGTCGCTTGATATTGCAAATCTCACGGCATTTCTCACCGCAATTTCTACACAACTTGGAAGCGTCCAAAACTACGGACCTATTACTAATACGGCAGCTAGCCCTACAGTATTGACAATTGGTCCTAATAATCTGAGCATTGGAAGTCAAATTATTATCAGTGGCTCAAACAGCACGCCTCCTATTAATGGAACTTACTACGTTGCCGCTCAACCTTCTTCAACCACTATTGAGATCTCGACTTCTCCAACACTAACTCCTCTGGTAAACTGCTCTGGCGCAGGTACTACTGGATTTATAGTTACCCCAGGCTTTTCTTTTGCTCTGCCACAAAACACTAATATTGTTGATGTTCGTATCGGCATCCCTTTGCCACAGCCCGGAAGCATTCCTCCTATTAGCACATATAGCTTCTATCAAGTCTACCGTACAGATGTAGTTACTGCAGGTGACAATGTTGCCCTGAGCGACGCTAGCCCAGGCGACGAAATGCGTCTGGTATATGAAGGCAACCCTACCCAAGCTGAAATTAATCAAGGCTTTGTTGTTTATCAGGATGTCGTTCCCGATAGCTTTCGCGATGCGGGCATCAATCTTTATACTAACGAAAACTCAGGTGTCGGCATTTTGCAGGAAAATAACCCTCCTCCGATGTCTTCGGATATTACGGCATTTAAAAGCAGCGCGTTCTTTTCCAACACTTCAACACTACAAAATCTCACTACTGAACTACTTAGCGTTCTTGCTATGGTAAGTGGTGTAAGCACGTTTAACATCACTAACGGAACCACAACCTCTACCTACACTTTTGTAAGCGGTGTACAACAAGTACAATCTGCCACCGCCACAAATGCAACAGGACTTGGTGGTAAGTACTGGACTTTCTATTCTGCTGGCAATGTTACAGGCTACTATGTGTGGTATAACACCGGCACAAGCATGGACCCGGCTCCTGCCGGGCTTACTGGCATCGAGGTCGATGTTGCTTCTGGTGCATCTGCAACAAATGTGGCATTGGCAACAGCGAAGGCTTTGTCTCAGGTGTACGATGTGAGTGGAGTGTCGCCTTCATCGACCACATTCTCCATGACTCTTGCAAACCCAGGATACGCCACTCCCGCCGCTAATGGCACCACTAGCTTCACGTTCAACACTCCTTCTCCTGTTGGAGCTGGTGAAAATGCCGCAGCACAGCAAGTACTCATCTCGAATACAGGCTCTCCTGGTGTGGATATCGACACCACCGCAAGGAGTCTGGTGCACGTCATCAACTCCAATCCTGCAGAACTTGTATATGCTTTCTATATCTCAGGTGCATCTACAGTACCAGGAACGATTTATCTGCAAGCTAAAAACTTTACTGATCCCAAGTTCTATCTTTATGCTGATAGCGAAGCTACCGCCGCCGAGTTTAGCCCCACATTGCAGGTGCCCTTTACTGGCGATCTTACTATCGGATCTCCTATTATCACCAACGTATCTCCTATTGCAGGAGGCACCGCGCCAGCAGGCTTCATTACCGGTGGTAGTGTATATGTAACAGGCACTACAGTTCCACTCACTATTGCATCTCCAGTTACCTCAAACACAATAACCCTAACCACTAACTCTACTGTCGACATGACTGGAGTTAACTTTCTCTACGGCATTCCTGCTAATAGCGATAACGAAGTTTGCCCTAATCGCGTATTTTATAGTGTGTATCTGCAGCCTGAAGCAGTTCCTCTTCTAAACTATTTCGATGTGGGTTTAAAGAGCCGTCCTATCCTGCGCATCATTCCTCTTCGTGAAAGCTTATTCATCTTCAAAAGTGATAGCATTTGGCGTCTCACTGGCGACAGTAGCATTACAGGATTCACTCTTAATCTTTTTGACAGCAGCACCAATATTCTAGCTCCCGATACTGCAGTAGTGCTGAACAATCAAATCTATCTCTATTCGCAACAAGGTGTTGCCGTGGTAAGCGAAACTGGCGTCTCGATTATTTCTCGTCCCATTGAGAACGTTCTTATTCAACTTCGCCAGGTTCCTGGTGTTGGACAAACTGCATTTGGTGTTACCTATGAAGCTGACAGAGCTTTTCTTCTCTTCATGCCAACAGTAATAACCGATACCATTGCAACTCAGTGTTATAGATACAACACGTTTACACAAGCGTGGACTAGATTTGTTATAACGAATAGCTGTGGCATAGTAAAGCCCAATCAAGACGTGCTCTATCTAGGTAGCGCTATTAATGAAGTGGAACAAGAGCGTAAGAACTTCGAGCGACAAGACTACGCAGACCGCGAATACTTCACCGACATCGTTGCAAATAGCTACAATACGACAGCACTGACCCTGAACGTCGGCAGCATTGCAAATGTAGGAGTCGGCGATTCCCTCGTCCAAACACAATATGTTACCATCTCCGAGCTTACGCGCCTGCTACAGAAACTCGACATGGACACTCTTATCGCCGATTCTACTTATCTGACAAGCCTGGCAGTTATTCCAGGTGGAGATATGTATCTGGCACTACAAAACTTGGCGGCGAAACTTGACCATGATTTAGGTGGCACTACATACACCACCGCATTTGCCACGGCTGCCCCCACGGACACGTTCACCCTCCAGCAAGCTGGGTTTAATGCTATTGTAGCAGCACTTAACGCAGATAGCAGAGTAAAGCAGAAGAACTATCTTACTAGCACTGAAACTGTTGTTTATGATAGTAATGTTACTACTTTAAACCTGAACACCGGACTTATTACTATCTACAACGAGGTGCCGTTCATTAGCGGTGACGTGAGCGTATTTAAGGCGATTCCGACAACCATCATGACGGTTCCTCAGACATTTAGCAATCCTAGTTTATTGCGTCATGTTAGAGAAGGAACGTTCATCTTCGAAAGCAGCGATTTTATTGGCGGCATTATTAGCTATGCATCTGACCTGCGTCCTGAGTTTGATCCCCCTATTCCGTTTGGTGGGGATGGAGATGGTGTATTTGGTGAGTTCGACTGGGGAGGTTTAGCCTCAAACACGACTTGGGGAGGCTTAGGTACAAGTGCGCCTGTACGTACCTTAATTCCTCCACAAAAGCAACGTTGTCGTTGGATTAAAGGCCAGTTCGAAAGTACTTGGGCATGGAGCAAATTCTCGCTCTACGGCATCACTTTGGTCTGCGAAGAAACCTCTCCGAGGGCATATAAATAATATGGCGCAAATCCCAGCGTTGAAGCGTATCAGTAAAGAGGATTTTCCCAAACAATACCAGGACTTAATTGGACAGTTGGCTGATCCTATCAATCTCACATTTGAAGCTATTCTAGCCGCTTTGGTTACTAGCTTGAACTTTGCGAATTTGGCTTGGCAATATAAGCAGTTCACCAACGTAGTTGTAGATGCCAAGGGTAATCCTACAACTGGTCTATCTTTGACTATTATGACTACAGGAACGCCTTTAGGTACTCTTGTGTTGCAGGCTACCGATAATACCGTTCCTGGGACTCCGGTAACGGCAGCCCCGTTTATTACGTACACCCTTAATGCAGGCACACTAACTGTCAACAATATCACAGGGTTAGTAGCAGGTCATAATTACACCCTCAACGTGGCTATTGTAGCCTAATCGATTTAACAGATGATATATAAGGAGATCCGTCAATGGCCACCGTTGCAAATCAAAACGAAGACACTTCCGGCACTACATCTCCTATAAGCACCTCAGGAGGCCAGCCAACGGGTTCGGGCAATTCTGCTGCCGGATCTACCTATTTCAGCCCCTCGGGCGGTGGTGCCCAAGGTGGAGCGGCTAAGCCCACCTCTAGCGGTAGCTTCCAGAACATCAGTGCCCTGCTTAATGCCAACAAAGGCAGCAACCTTGGCAGCAATATTGCCAACCAATACGAGAACCAGGCTAATCAGAATACCGCCTCTGCCCAAAACACCGAAAATAGCTACGACACTGCGGCTAATAATGCTGCACAAGCCTACGGTGGCGGAGGCAGCGGTGCAAGTGTCAGTGACACCGACACGGCCAACGCTAATGCAAACATCAACAATGTAGTCAACGGATCGCCTGGTGGTACTTCTACCACTCCCAATTACACTCCCGTTACCGCAGCCACTGCGGGTAGCCCAAGCAATGCTACAGCAACTCAAACTGAATTTGGTAACCAACTTAATGCAAGTTTCAATGCTCCTGCAGCCAACTACTCCACGCAGCAAAATCAAGCGCAGCAACTACAACAAACTGCTCAGGCTGCTAATACAGCAACTGGGCAGCAAGCGCTGCTTCAGCAATATATTGCTCCCGCACAATACACTGCAGGTGAAAGTAATGTAGACCAACTTCTGCTTCAAAGCGACCCTAAACAGCAGGCTCAGATTGCAGCGCTTCGTCAATATGGTAACCAGCAAGCGCAGGGCATAAACAACATTCAAAATGCTACAAATGCGACAGGAGCCGCCTACCAGGGTCAGGCTGCTGCGATTAATGCTAATGCAAACAACGCACTAACTAATGCCTATGGCGGAGTTTTAACTGGACTGCAAACAGGAGCGACAAACGCAAATACTAATTTTGGAACTTCTGCAACCGGACAGGCGCTTGCAGATTATCAATCTGGAAACCTCACTGCCGCTGATTTGGCAGCGTTGGGCGGCGGAACCTATAATGCAAAAGCCGACTACGGCCTAACCCCACAACAAATGGCTTCTGCAGGAATAACTCCCACCGCTCAAATGACAGCTACAGCTTCCAATTTTGCAACGACTCCACAAGCCAATCAACTTGCGTATTATCAATCACTTGCGGGGCTTGGTGGTACAAATCAAACTGCCGCCTATAATAATGCTGCAACTACTGCGGGCTATGTGCCTGGACAAGCAGGGGCCTATGCTTCTTATTTGGCAACTCCGGCTACCGTAAATGCTAGTGGTGCGGCTAACGCCGTAGCAACGCAACAGGCTGATTACCAAGCTGCTATGCAGGCTGCTGCAAACCAAACGTACCAAAATGCTTTGTCCCAAGGTGGAAACGAAAGTATGGCAGATCAGATAGCTGCTCTTGCACAAGCACAGGGCGCTGTTAATACCCAGTATGGGCAAACCAATCCAATAGCTTCAAAAAAAGTAGGTCCTTAATATGGCAGACGCATCAAGTGTAGTATCAGACGCAGGGACAGGTGCCGCTCTAGGGGCAGCGGGAGGTCCCGTCGGCTCTCTTATTGGTGGTGGTGTTGGCGCTCTTGGAGGGCTTGCCGGATTATTATTGTCACAACCAGATTCTACTGCCGCCAATAATCAACTTCAGAGTAATCTTGCAGGTTCGCAGGGTATTGTCGCTCCTACGGCACAGCAGCTGCAAGTGGCACTTCAAAACTATTCTCAAGTTGGAAATATTAATCCTGCACTTCAAACTACTGTCAGTCAAAATAATAGTGCACTTAATAACTACCAAACCGACCCTCGTTTAGTTGCGGCTCAAATGCAACAACTTCAAACCTTGCAGCGCCTCGGTTCGACTGGTATTTCTCCTGAACAAAAGGCCCAGCTAAATGTGCTTAATAATCAAGTTAACGCATCTGACCAAGCTCGTAATCAGAGTTTGCTTGCTGCGAATGCCCAACGAGGTATGGGCGGGGCCGGCGCCACCTTAGCAGCTCAGCTGCAAAGTAGCCAACAAGCCTCTAATCAACAAGCTCAACAAAGCGATGCGCTAGCATCTACCGCCTATCAAAACGCTCTCCAAGCCACTAGCCAAGCTGGTGGACTTGCGCAACAAATGCAACAAGCTCAATACGGACAAGCTGCAAATACCGCCGCTCAGCAGAATGCAATTAACCAGTTTAACGCTGCCAATGCTCAACAAGTTCAGGGTCAAAATGTTGGCGCTCAAAACCAAGCACAATACTACAATGTTGGAACTGCTCAGCAAATTGCCAATCAGAATACTGGTGTTGTCAATCAACAAGCACTGTACAACTCTCAGGCGCAAAACCAAGCAGAAACTGATGCACTTGCAAGACAAAGCGGCATCAATAACGCAGGAACTGCGGTTGCTTCGAATGATATGGGTCAGGCTAACCAAATTGCAACTACGGCTACAGGAGCCGGTAGTGCCATTGGAAACGGACTTGCTGCATATATCAATGGACCTGCTACCACACCTCCTCCTACGACTAACAGCGCACAACAGACTTATAATAACAGTCAGAACCAAGGCTCGCAAACTAATCTCACCATGCCTGCATTTGGATCTTAAGGAATAACAATGCCAACACCCGACTGGAAAGATCTCCTCAGCAAGATTCAACAGCAAGATAATGAAGTTGCCACTCCTGGTCCTCAGGAAATGGACCCCTCCTATGCACAAGCATACGAACCTGCTCTTCAAAATGAAGCCATTTCTAACCAAGTGATGCAGCCTCAGTCTGGAGCTTCTGCTGCTGATTCTGCTAAGGTGTTAGAAAATGCTCCAATCACCGATGCAGACGTTCAAGAAGCTCTTGCCAATGCCAACGAACCCGCTGCCAATCCTCGTTTTGCCGCTGAACCAGCTTCGGCTGCCAGCGGAGACGCAAAACTTGATGCGCTACTAAAAGACGCCAATACCCCAGCTCATAGACAGCTTACACCTGAAGAAATTTCTGCGAGCGGCGAGGATGTCACTAAAACTCTTCCTGCGGCTGAAGAAGCTACGGAAACGATGACCAATCCTAATGTGCTCGATAAAGCACTTGAACCTGTTGTAGACAAAGCCAAAGCGCTTGCTCCTGAAGCTGAAGAAGGCTTTTGGAAGAAGGTTGCAAGGAAAGCTCCTGACTTATTTAAAGAGCTGCTTGGTGACGAGGCTGGAGCCTCGGCTGCTGAAGTAAATAGCGCTGCTCGCGCTGGCATCAACACCGCAAAAGAAGTCGCTGGTAAAGCTCTTGGAACTGCAGGAGAAATTGCTGCGTCCCCCGCTGGACAGCTTGCCGGTAAGGCTATTGGCGGCGCTGCAACAGCTGCGCAACTGCTTGAAGCTCCGACTAACGAAGCAATGCCCAATAACGCATTTCAAAAGAATGCTGATGAAATTCCCGGTGCCATCCCAGGAAAAGACGGCTCCCCACAAATTTACGGTCCTCCTGCCACTCCTGAAAACATGGCCGGTGGCCCTGCGACTCCTCCTCCGGCAACTGCTCCTGCTATTGCCGCTAAGGACGAAGATGAAGAGGAAGAAACTCCTGTTGCCGCAGCTAAAGCTGCTGTGAATTCTGGAAAGTCTCCGGCCTCTATTGCCGCTGCTGCTAAACCAGCGGGAGCGCCAGCGACCATGGACCCAAGAGAAGCTGCGCTAATTGCAGCTCAACAAGCACAGGCTCAGGCAGCTACAAATAATGCTATTGGGCGTGCTGGCAACGATTTAGGCGCTGCTCTTGGTAGCAGGCACACGTTCCAGCCTCTCAAAGCCAACAACAGTGCTTATGATGAGATGGATAAACAAGCCGCTCAGAATGTCCAAAATCAAAAAGACCTAGCTTCACAGGCTCAGCTCCGCACTGAAACTGATCTCCAGAAGGAAACTCTTAAGAACGCTCAAACGAAGAATGATCCTAATAGCGATGTAAGTGCTCTCTCCCGTGCTATTGCAAAGAAGAGTCTTGCTGCTATTGGTGGCAATCCCAATATTATCACGGACACCACCTCCGCCGCTTCCATTGAAAAAATCATGCCTGGCATTGAACACATGGCAGCTAATTACAACGCTGCCGAAGCTCGTAAGCTTGTCCTGGCTCAAAAGACACAGGATAACGGCGACAAGCAAAATGAAGCGCAAATGCAAAAATGGCGCACAATGAATGACTTCCAAACTGCACGTAGCTCCACTACCGCAGGTGCTGCGTATAACCGCATCGCAAACGCGGATGCTCTTGATAACCTTCTTGATGCCGGTGCTAATGGCAAACTTTCTAATGAACAAGTTCACGAGATGGCAACGATTCAAAGCCGTCTTGCCGCCGGTGGAGCTGCATCACAAAGCGGTACTGCAGGCTTTAACCAAGGAACTCTTAAAGGCATGGGCTCTAAAGCCTATGAATTTGTTACCGGTTTGCCTGGTAACGCCATCACTCCCGAAATGATTGCAATGAATAGGCAGTCGGCTGACGCCGAGCGTAAAGCTGGACAAGCAACGCTAGTGCAATCTCTTGCCGATAACACGCAGTCTAAGCTTCTCACCGATCCTCGTAGCGGCGTAAAAAACGAATCTGAAGTGAGACAGAAGCTAGCTGGACTTGGCGTAAGCGGTCCTGGAATTGAATATATTGTTAATTCTATTAAGAGCGGTAATAAAATCACCCCTGCTGACACTAAGAAACTATTCCCTAAACCAGAGCAAGCCGCAAAACCTGCTGCGGCCGCTACACAGAATGCGCCTGCAGATAAAGTTAAAGTTAAAAATCCTAATGGGCAAACTGGCATGATTCCGAAAGCGCAACTTGCTGCAGCTCTTCAACAAGGATACACTGAGGTTCAATAATGGCAAACGACGGTATTGATTTTCAACCTATTGATTTTGAACCTGATACGGCGTCTCCAGCAGGCGAGCCTGGAATGCCCGAAAGCTTTGTTCGTGGTTTTGCGAACGGCTCTACATTGGGTGCGGCCCCTAAGCTAACAGGTGCCGCTGAAGCTGGATTAGATACGCTTGAGGGTAAAAATAAAAATCTTAATGATATCGTGGCCGCTTATAAAAAACACCGTGACGAGAGCGAAGCTAACTACGACGCTGCTGAAAAGGCCAATCCCATGACAACGCTTGCTGGTAATGCTGCAAGCTTTCTCAATCCTTACAATCCCCTTATGAAAATTGGCGGAGTTGCAGGCGAAGCCACTACAGCTCTTGGTAAGGGCTATGAAGCTCTTAAAGGCGGCGCTGCTCTTGGCGGTGCTGCTGGAGTTCTAGGTAGCCGCTCTGATACCCTTGGTGGAGTCGCATCAGACGCTCTACAAGGCGCTGCAGTGGGTGGTGCGCTGGGTGCGGCTGGCTCAGCTATAGGACAAGGTGTTAAGGGCGCTCTAAGCCAAGGTAAAGCTTCTGGTATTGGTAGTAAGCTCATGGAAGCCCGTGCAGCCGGACAAGAAGGGGTTCCTCTCCTCACTAAAGGAGATTTTGAATCTGTGGGTGCTGGTAATCTCGCTAAAGGACAAGAAATTGCAGATCAATTGGCAGAACAGAAACAAACCGCCGGACAATTCAGAGGAAACGAAATTCAACAGGCTACGGCTCAGGGTAAGACGCTTAATGCAAAAGGCGACATGAGCGACATCATTACTAATACACTTGCCAATCCTGCTAATGCAAGTGATCCTAGCGTTCAAAGTGCCCTCAAACTTGTCGAAGAAATTCATAATGCAGGAGATATGACTCCTGAAGTAGCACAAAGTTATAAAGGCCGTCTAGAGGACATGCTTGACTTTAAGAAGAATGGTGGTGTACAGGTCGGCGGTGCGGCTGATAAAATGATAAATGACGCCAGAGACTCTCTTGCAGGTAAAATTAACAACGAAGTTCTTTCTCCCTCCGGGCGAATGGCAAGCGCTGATTATGGCGGCATTGCAAATTTGCAGAACATGTCTGGTGGAGACATTGCCAATAAATATAAGAGCTTAGTTGAGGCTGCTGCAGACAAAGGCAGCATGACCAACCAAAAGAATTTAAGTGATTTCATTGATACAGTTAGAACCGGCTTAGGCGATGATTATGCCGATCAACTCGAACAAGGCATTAACAAAGCGGGTAGCCGCTATCAAACTGCTCAAGCCGCCGCTGCCTATGATCCCATGGCACACAACATTATCAGCAAAGTTATGGGTAGTGTGTTGTCAGCTCCCCTTAAAATTGCCAACGTTGAGGGCATTGCCGAACGTGGCATCTCAACTGGCCTAAATGAAATTATGCAGCAGCAACCCGCTGCCATCCGCAAGGTAGTAGAGGTGCTGCAGAGCAGTGCTAGCAAGAGCGCTCAGATGCTAGGAAAAGCTCTTGATAAAGCTAATAGCACTAACGATGGCTATAAGCGTAAAGCATTGCTGTTCGCAATCACGCAAAATCCTTCGTATAGAGATATGCTTGGACTTGATGACGACAAAACTAAACCCAAGAGCAATCAATAGGGAGCTGTGCGACAGTATGGACAACACTAAAGAGCAAATCAACCACATTGTAGAGAAAGTCCACGATATGGACATTACGCTCACTAAAATCAGCGCTACGCTGGATAAGAACACAGAATCGCTTATCGAACATAGTGCTCGCACTACAGTGGCAGAGAAGCGCCTGGCTATTGTTGAGCATCATGTGCTGTTCGTTAATGCGTTCGTGAAGATTGGTAGTGTTGGATTTGGTGCAGTTGCCGCTATAGCTACAATTTATGTTGCTCTACATGAGAGCGGCATCATTCACTTTTAATAGGCTTACGTGGCCAATGGCTGCGATCGATGGCGGCGATAAGCTCGTCTTCCACAGTTTCTTTAACTCGGTCAGCTTCACGAAAGTCTTCGATAGCATCTAGTTTGTCTCTTGCCATCGCAAGTGCATACTGATCGCGATTACGGCTGTTGTTGCGATCTGTGCAGGTCTTGCGCTGCTTCTTTGTTTTGTTGACAATAGCACCTTCGTGTTTAAAGTCTGCTCCATTAAACTCACGGCTGAAACGGTCAAGCCACTCAGCTTCTTCGTAATTCAGCTTATCGATATAATCGTAGTCAACAATCTCTTTACGGATACGTTTCTGGGTTTTACTAACAATTCCGTATAGGCGTCTTTTTGGTGGGGGCGAATCTTTTTTGTCCATCCGTGGTGAATCTCTTTCTATTCTTAACTCGTGCAATTTTCCATTTGCGACGATAGGTTGCTATTCTTAATGCAAAAGCTTTGGCAAATACCCCTTCTGTTGGGTAATGCATTCTTACAAGGGCAAACCGCGCGTAAAATACAGCGCGGCTTACTGGAGAAAGGGAGAAGAAGTAATAGAGCGCATAGGCATGGGCGACGTTCTTTATCTCGCGCCCTTCGCGGACTTTCTTTAGATTGAACGCCGCGAGCCATTCGTCGATGTCGTCTTCAATAGAAATTCCATCGAGGCCGACAAGGGAACGCGCTAATCGTTTAGACAGGTCGTACACATAATCCGAGTTAGCCAGATTCCTATAACGTAGTAGCAACTGCAACTCTTCATCACTATAATCCTTATTAAAAAGGGTTGCTTGTTCTTCCGTTAAGAATTCTCGTCTAGTGGGGCGTGAGAAGGTGGCTCTCAATTGACCACTTTCTTAACTGCAAATGCCAGGAGGAGGGTCGTTGCAACTCCACCAAAAAACCATCCGTATTTCTTCCACTCTGCCTGATTTTGTGAAGCAGTAAGGGCATCTGAAAGCTGCGAATTAGTAGTACGGTAGCTGGTAAGACGTTCTGCGTCGATGTCGGCATTGTTTTTGTAAATGGTGAGATTGTTAGTTTGAAGCTGCACAATGTCTTCTTCGTAGGTGAGCTTCTGGTCGGTGAGACGAAGATTTTGCTCTTCGAGGGGAGAAAAGAGAAACCCCGCCGCCGGAGCGGGGTCTCCCCTATTTAGGTACTGTACGGCGAAGGCGTTTGAGGACATAAGCAGAATAAGCAGTCCGGCGATGTATTTCATTTTACTGTCCTTCTTTTTTATTCCAATAATCAACTGCTTGATCTGGGGTCAAATTGGTAGCCGTTGGTGCTGGAGGTGGAACGATGGTGGGAACCACTTGTTCTTGCGCTGCAAGAGCCGCATCCGTCTTTTCGCCAGCGACAGTTTTGGTAAGAGCTTCTTTTTCACGTTTGAGATTGCCAAACCAAACAAAACCGCCTGCAAACAGAAGGACAACTAGTCCGACGATAAAACCGGTCATTGTACGTTCTCCAGGTTATTGTATTGAAGATCAACCTTTTGTACGTTGCCAGAAGGTGGCATGTCGCTGATGGCATCAAAGTACTTAGCTTCAGCTTCAGCCCGGAGACGGATGGCCTTACCGTAAGCGATGCCATCCTTAGGAAGAAGGCTTGCAACGTCTAAGGAAACAATTCCGTCGTTAAAGTGCTGTTGGGTCGCATCTTCAGCGTCAAGCCAGATTTGCTTAAGTTCACCAATCTGGAATTCCTTAAGATCCACACCGGCGCGTTGTGCGATGTAAGCATTCATGCGCTGCGTGTAGCGGTTAATCATAGTGAGGAGAGAGGTCATATGAGCACCGTAACCTTGCACACCACCGGCATAATCATGATACATGAGTACGCTGCGGTCAGTCATGAAGCGTTTCACTCCGTGAGCGTGAATCATAGCACCCATAGAGGCTGCAAGACCAACGTCCACCGTGTAGACAGGGGCGGTGACGCCTTCAATCGCACTAATCACCTTAGCACCACCGAGCACACTTCCTCCTGGACTATCGATAATAAGATAGATAGGAGTCGTGGGATCTTTCTTAGAAAGGCTATAGATAGCTTTCACGGTGTCGGCACAGTCGCCAACTTCACCAAAAAGAAGCACAGCACGATCAGCCGGAACGTCTAGTTGAATAATGGTCTTGGTAGAAGCTGAAGCATTCACAGTTGGTTGCGTAGCTTCCAACGTAGCGGTTGCGACAGTCTTTTCGGTATTAGTGGGAGCGGCTTTCACTGCAGACACAATAGCCGTAAGGCCAATAGCTAGAATAGCTACAATAATAAAACGTTTAAGCATTTACTTAGTTTCCTTTTGGGGGTTAGAGTCATCATCCAGCTCAACTTCTCCGGTTTTTTCGTCGAGTTTGAACTTGGATATTTCGTTCATTTTATAAAAGACGGTTGCAATAACATAAAGGGTGATTGCTGCTGTGGATGCCGCTATGCCTCTATCTGCATAGTATATCATGCCTACGGAACCAACTGCAACTAAAAAAGAAACAAAACACATTAAAAGTGTAATAGAGGCTTGTTTGGTAGTTGGGTTGTAGGCCATCGGCAGGTTGAAGCCGCGATCTGGGTTGTAACTAAAGAACTTTTTTAGTGCGTTTAACATTTACTTTACTTCCTTACTAGTTTATGTTCTATGAGGACTTCTGGTCCTTTTTCTAAATACTTAAAGGTTAACCCTTTAACTCGTCTAAGATTTGTACGCTCTACGTCTGTTATAGCTTTAACAATCGTGTTAGGTTTAACGCCGAGTAATTGAGCCGCATCCAATACAGATTCATATTGAGTTCCTTCTGAATCGATAACTCTACTAAAGTTGTGTCTTGTGTACATAAGCGGAGGAACAAGGATCGCATATTGCGACCAATCTTCTTCCTTAAAAAAAGTATTTGCAGGTTTACCAAAATCTCTGTGAAACAAAGCACTTGCATCATTATAGGCTACTGCAGCCTCAATTTCTGAGTCATAGATTCCCAAGTAGATTTTTTCCCCATTAAAGTTTATCTGAGAAATCCATTTGTTGGGATTATCAGTTTTAGCCGATACACCTTTAAATTTACTAGTTTTTTTTCTGTCAGGAGAAAAGAGATTCTTAGCGTTTTCATTTCTTGTACAAATTCTTAAATTTATTTTTCTATTATCAAGAGTATTATTATTTATGTGATCTACTTCTAATTTAGGATCTTTAACTCCCATAAGTCGACGGTGTAAAAATTCTGGGGAGGGCGGAACCCCTCTTTCCCCATGGTTAGCTCTTTTTGCATAGTGTGTGTCTGTGGCGTGCCAGCGATAGGTGTTAAGCTCTTCGGCGTCTTCATCGTCGACTAATGTAAAAAGTCCTCTGGTGAGTTCAAGGCGTTTTGGCATCTTCTTTTGCTTTCGTCTTGGCTTTTTCCTTAACTTGCTTCTTAATGTCTCGTCGAATTGCATTTTGTATTTTTGTAACTGCGCTATGGCACGGTTTACAAAGTACACGAAAGCCCTCGATATCACAGAATAGGCGATCAATAAAACCATCCCAGGAATCAAATCCTTCGAGCGGCACCACTGTAACTAGGTGATCTACCTGGACATTCTTTCTGTTTGTTACAACATCGCATTTTGCGCACTTATACTTGCCCCGTTCAACCCGTGCAGCGTTCATTGCTTGATACCTGGGCGGCCAACGGTAGCTTGACCGGCGTAGCGAACTTACGGCGAATGCCTTCTTAATCGAGTCTATAGCCATTCTATTTCAGTTTCCTAAATTTGCAGTTGTTGCACACCGTGAGCTGCTTCACTCCGAGCGAAGTAGTATTGAGATGCCCCGTGCCACATGCGCTACAAAGAATAGGAGCATCTTCAGTAAATTCAACAGCTTCTCGGGCGATCTCTTCAAGAGTTTCAATTTCTTTTGTGTCCTTCTGCAGTTTCTTCACTTCTCTCTGTAATGAACGAATTTGACTCTTCATCATCCGGTTCTCTCCGCGCAAAAACTCAACTTCCGACTTTTCCTTCTGTTTGCTCATCCGTGCTGCCAAAAGCTCCTTTGTTACGATTACTTGGAGTTAATTCTGCTTCTACTGGTATAAAATGGGATATTGCGACTGGAATGATTTGAACGACTGTACAGGGTAATTGTAACACACTTTGTTGTGTTTGGTAAAGGGGTAAATTTATAAGAGGGACAATAATCTCTCCGCGATAACTACGGTCAATAATACCGACGTTATTTGCCAGAGTCTTTCCCATTTTGGTAATTGAACTTCTACCGACAAGCTGAAAATAATAACCGTGAGGAGGGCTAACACATACACCAGTACCATAGAACTCAACTCCCCAATCATTTGTTTTAATGTGGTTAATGAGGGTTAGATCATATCCGCTGTCACTAGCTCTATGTTTTACAGGGGGTTTTGCAACTTTAGACAGCAGTTGGTAACGAAATTCTCCGTCAGCACCTTTTGCCGTCAATCCGCCGCTACCGTAGCTTTTAGTGCACCAGGAGAAGGCGTTATGGCGACGTTCCTTTGATCCGAAGCTAGTTAAATTATACACGCTCATTACGGCGTCTATCGCAGAAGGCCCCTCAAAGGTCGCATAGCGGCCAGAGACCTTAGTTGTAGGCACAGCATTGCTAAAGGCAATGAATTGCTCTAGAAAGGCGTCTGGGACGCCTAATAGGGTAAATTTAAGAGGAACACTACCTTTAGGGGAAGTGAGATAAGACACCTGCTCAAATACACCCGCTAGCCACGTAGACAAGTGCCTGCCGTAATAAACGCCTGTGGGCCAGGTAAGTTTCTCTGTCGTCTTACCTGCAAACAGCCCGGCTTCATATACCTTAAGAAATTCTTGTGATACTCCGGCCACGCTAATCTGCTTCCAGATCAGATTCAGAAAAATCGGCTACAGCCTGCAATCCAGAGGCAGAAATCATTACAACTTTGTAGCGGGGGGAATCAGGACCGATAAATTCATCCACTGATCTAACTCGACCAAAAGCACCTTCATAGAATCCAGGCTTTATGATTTTAACTCTGGTATTAAATTTATATTTCATACTTCTTCTCCTCTCGCTTCTTGAAATCCTAAACGTTCACCAACAATATCAAGCGTTTCGTGCAATATATAAAGATCACCAATCAATGTGCGGTCAACATCTGCAATTGGGATTTTTGCTTTGTCGAGTATTTGCAGCAGTATACTGATTGCGTCGTTAAGAATGCGAGCGCTGTAACGGCTATTGAACTCGCACATGATCTCCTCACGATCATCGCCGGTGATAGCGGTGGTGCTGTCGAGCGCCTGGTAACTGAAATATGCATGGTTTAATTCGTGAATTATCGTAGTAAGAGACAGTTCTTGCTGCTTCAGCACAATAATCTTTAGCTGCGGAAACGTAAGTCCCACATCATCCGCACCGCTCCCCTTTGGGAACTTTTTTAAAACTTTTATGGTCCAGGTTTCACCTAAGATCGTGCGTTTGAATTTCATATGTTACCCCGTCACATTTGCACGAAGGGTTTCGCGCTTGTCTTTAGAGAGAAGGTTGGAGCGCCCGCGAGTTTCTTTTCCACATTTCACGCAGCAATATCTTTGGAATTTTGAAACTGCCGTATAAGCATAACCATTACGCTTGAAACTCTTTGAGCCGCAGTTGCATACGATCTCTTCACTGTTATTGTACACGTTAAAGTCGGGCAAATTCGTCGCCCAACCTTGGAGTTTTTGATACAATTCTTCGAGGCTAAGCACGTCGAGTTTGTTGTATTCTTCCATCTCTCGGAAAGCCTTCTTGTTCCCCTTGAGACATTCGGCCCAAAGCTCAAATCCGGGAAACGATTTGTGTTCTGACTTCTTATGCTTCTTACAAAGAAGGTTCGTCATGTAAGCGAGCTTGTTAGATGTGAACCCGAATTTTGCGCGGGCAATTTGAAGAACGTCAATGTGCTTGAAAGATGAATAAGGTTTCATTCCATGGGCAACCATGCGTGCATTAATTTTACGCACGTCAAATTTTTTCCCGTTTTGGGTAAGAATAATATCGGCCTCGTTTAGGCACTGCCAAAGATTCTTTAGTAGACGCTTATCGTTAGTGATATCTTTTTCGTTGCGCTGGTCATCGTACATTATTTCGTTATCGGGTGCGCCAAGCCAATGGCAGCTGAAGCTTAGCAAGTGCCAGTCTTGTTTCACTTGGTTTAGCCCCAGGTTCTGATCCCATAGCCCCCATAAAAAACCCAAAATGGGAGCAGTTTCAACGTCCAAGGTAAGAATTTTAACGGGACTTTTACACTTATATAACTTCATTTTTATTTTTTCCTTCTAGAAACTATCGATATTCGCCGCTAAGCGTTTTATCCAGGATTTAAATTGTTCTGTAGACCTTATTTTCTTTGAGTAGTTACATTCTCCACAACAAGGAACCACATTCTCTACAGTATATCCAAGCTCATTCACGGTTCTATCGAGTCCATTATACGTAAAAATCCCAAGTTTTTTCCATTCCTCACTAAACGAGCGGGAATCTGCGCCTATTACTTGGGACGGAGAGGCTTTACAGTAAAAACAGTCTTGAACCACAAGAGCTCTAAACTTTTCTTTTGGGATGTCAAACACCAAGTTTCTTCCTTTGGCCCCATATTTATACTGACGGTATAGACGATTAAACCCTGATTCTCCTGGTGCCTTCCTTTGCTCCGTTCTTCCGGTTGGCCTACTCATAACTTCTACTCTAAGACAGCCACAAGACTTTGAAATTCCCTTCTTAAGATTCCCCGCCATCACTCGGGTTTCTTTTCCGCAAACACAAATGCAATCCCATAACGTCGGCTTAAATTTACGCTTTTTTGTTTCTTCTTCAGAGCTCCGTTTCAGCACTGTGAGTCTTCCAAAAACCTTCCCTTTGAGATTATCGAAACCTCCGCGCTCGCAACCGCAAGTTTTTGCTATTTTTAAATTCGATCGGCTAATATGGACACATTTTCCACATTCGCAGAGGCATTCCCAATAAATAGTTTTATGCTTTATATGAGCAAAAAGTTCTTTAGAGGATTGTCCTATAACTGTCAACTTGCCGAATTTCTGTCCGGTTAACTCGATAATCTTACCCATCAACCTTGCCCTTTTCTTTTACGATGCGCTTATGCTTTTCTAGCTGCAGTTTTAGAACTCCGCAGCGGTCTTCCATATCTTCCAATAAACGGGCAACGCTCGTGTATATACGATAGGGCTTAAGCAGACGAATTGTCTTTTCAATAACAGGCACTACGGCGCTTAGATCGTGATCTACAATCTTAGCAAACTTATATTTCTTGGCGTCAAACGTTGCCATTGAGTTTATTCCTAAGCATCCCTACAATCTTAAACAACCTATGAAGCTCTGGATGGAAGTCGTCTCCGTCCCAATCACACGCTTCATCCAAATCGTAAGACTTAAGCGTCTCTTTCAACTCATGCTCGAAATGAATAAGTGCTGCTGCATTAGATGGGAATAAGGGATTATCCCTACTGCTACCCTTTACTGCCCCCATTATCGACGAGCCGCCCCACCACTTGAATGCTCGAAGTTGTCAGACGGCTTCGGATCGCCTTCCGTAACGCAGGCCATTAATGACAGGAGCACCATCAGACACGCCAACCACTTCACGATAATCATAGAATTTCCTCAACTCGTTAATATGTTTAATCACATCTTCGCTATAACCAAACTCATCTCCAAGATAGAACAGTGCTACTATAATTGGGACGAAAGAACCTACACAGTATTCTACCACAGAAAGCCTGGCATTGTCCAGTCCTCTTTGCCTTACAAAGTCGATTACTATAGGTCTGTGTATTTCGTAGGTATTTAAATCTATCCTCAAAATCGTTTTCCCAGCCGTTTGCTGATCTTTTCGATTTCTTCTACAGCTTCCTGAGTTTGCTTCTTCAGTGTCTCAATACGCTTTTCTGCTTTTTCTTTCTCTTCCCTTGCAATGGCGTCGCTACCGATAACATTAAGCTCTTCTACAAAACACCACGTTTTAAAGTAGCTAGGGCCATTGTGATTAACAGACCTTTCGTAGGTACTACCAGGACCGAAATAAATGCCGCCTTCGATTCGATGTCCACTATGGTATCTAAGTTGTCCACTTTTGTAGGCAATTCTAATTGTCTTTAAAGCGTCTTGTATTGTCTTTTGGCTTTGATAGAATACAGGAAGCTCTTCAAAAGCATCTTTAGGTCTCACAGGCTCATCCTTTTTAAAAAAGCTCATACAACATCATCCCATTGATTTTCCCATGACCCCATTTGGGAACCAACGAAGTCTCCAATCTTCATATTTAACCGCTCAGGCGGCAGCATCCCAAGGGTTTCAAGCGAAGCTAGAACGGCTTCTGCTAATTTTTTATTATCATAATTAAATTCGCCTACATCGTAATAAAAATGAAAAACTTGTTGTATTTTTAAAATCGCTTCTTGTCTAGTCATTTAAACCCCAAAAGATTGATTACAGCCGCAGCTACGCTTAGCAGCAGGGTTGTTATAAGTAAACCCTTTACCGTTTAAACCGCCCTCGTAGTCCACAGTTACGTCTGAGAGATAAAGCCAGCTCTTGGGGTCAACAATATAGGCAAACCCCCACACAGAAAAAGTACGATCATTTGGAGAGGCTTCTTTGGTCCATGACATTTCGTAACTATATTGTGCGCATCCACCCCCTTTAACTGCGATTCGCAGGGCCTTATCCATGGGCTTATGTCTTAAAATTTCTATGGCAGCATTTTCTGTGAATGTCATAAAACACCTCTTTTATTTAGCTTGGCAATCATAGCTTTAGCTTTTTCTTCTAAATGGGTCAGTTTAATATTATAAGGCTTATCCCAACGTCGGTGCACGGGAGGTCTTTTAATCTTGGCAAAATATAACCGCACGCAAATTCGAGCTTGTCGGTGCTTAAGTTTTAAATAGGGTTGTAACAGGATTATTGCTTTTATAGCTTGTCGGGACGTCAACATCCATTCATAACAGGTGTTCCAATTTTCTCGTCCCGCCTTGGTTCCCCAATTTCTAGTTCTAACTTTTCCACCAAATTCGCGCTCAAAAACTTCTAAAGCTTCTCTTTTGGTATTACAAACTGCCAATTTTATAGTAAAACGTTTACTTTTTGCCATAGAACAAATTGTAATGGTTCCCTCTCCATCTACAAAACCTGCCATCCAAGCGTAAAGTAATCCCTTTTCTTCTGACGTTTCCCAACGATGTTCATTTGGAAAATATGTAGTTTTCATGCCGATTGTTCCTCCATTTCTTCTTTCGGTTTCCTTGTTCGTTTAACTTTTTCTGGATGTGGGATACCGAGCGTGTCTGCTAGTTTACACTTAATTTGATAATTTTTCAAGTGAAATTTTGTAAACTGTTCCATCTCTATGACAGTATTGAAGATTAGCAATGTTTTGTAAAGCTTCTCAAATAGCTTCTCTACGTGATGATCACCCTTCCAATGATCCTGAAGCCTGAGGTTTTCGTCCTTATCGAAGTAAACAAAGATCTTATCCCCTTGCTCAAACTCTTCCCCATCAAGCGCGTCTAGCACCTTCTGCTCGTTTGCACGCTCTGGGTTTAGCACGCTCTCTGTCACTGTCTTCTTGCTGCTCCAGCGAGTGATGTCCTTAAGGTAATAAATCTCTTTAATGTAGTTGTTATAAAGCTTTACAAGCTCGTCCTTCTTATCGTTTAAGAGGCAGTTAATAACTTCATTAATGAATTCTTTAAGTGCCTTCTCTTTCATAGAGGCTTTTAGCGCACTGCCCTTTACTTTAACTTTCTTGCCGTCAAAGAGAATGTAATTTTTCGTTTTAATGACGACGACGCTTTTATAATAACCGTCATCTTCAAATCTAATCTTCTCTGGGAAGAGGGCATTGATTGCGTCCAATATCTCTTGACGAACTTCCTCACTTAAATCATCACCATCTAAACTAATCGAAATACTGTCTGTGTCCCCATTAACGATAGTGAAGCCATTCTCAACTGCCCAATCAATGCTAGTTTGCAGTATCTTACGACCCTGGCGCGTGACAAAAGCCGCATTAAACGGGGAGTTAAAGTTAAGTCCCTGACTTCCCATCATTCCATAGGCGCTATTAATAATAATCTTTTGAGCTTCACTCAAGTCTTTGTAATAGCGGTCGCCCGTTTCCTTTGCAAGCTTTTTGTTGCGGAGACGTTCATTGGTGAAGTAGTCAACCATATTTAAGAAGTTACGGTCAGGGTCCTTGTATTTATCATGCACTTCGTATTGCAACATAATGCTAGGGTAAAGAGACGCCACGTCAACCTTAAATACGTTCTTATAGATACCTGGATTACCAATGCTAATAGCACCTTCAAATGCAGTTGCTTCTGTAGTCTTGGGGACGCTTTTACCTTGCTGAAGATAAGACCGTACAAGGAACGCATTAATCTGGCTACCGCTAGCGCTGTACATCATTGCAGTAAAGGACTTGGGGATGGATGGTGTCAGATAGAAATATGCAGGGATCATTAGATCATAAAGCGCAAGCGCGTCGTCTGCGTCATGCTCGGCATACTTCTTAATCTTTACCCATTCTTCTGGGTTCTTGTAGGTGTCTCTAATTGTCCCTGCGTCATAGAACTGTCGGTCCTTAACTTCAAGACCTTCAAACGCTACAATTGCTTTGAGTGCGTAACTTGGGTATTTTCGAGCATAGTCATACTTGTAGGCAACAAACATTGTATCAACAATCTCTCTGCCATAGATTGAGCAACGGTTGTATTCATAGAACTGACTACCGTCTTTGCGGTACTTAGACGTATAGCTACTAAACTTAATAGCGCTATCATCTCGACCCAAATTAAGCTCGGTATTGGCCTTCTTGGCACAGAAGTTTAGGTAACCTAAGTCATAGCCATAAATATTATGTCCCAGGATAATCGAGGGATCAACTTCTCTTACCCATTCACACCAAGCGTCAAACATCCCAGCCTCAGTTGCATACTCATCATATGAAAAAAGCTTTCGGATAACGGTTTCGCCACAACGGAAGGTGTTACTTATAAGCAACACTTTGGATGCCGCATTGTGCTCAAGTCCGGTAGACTCGATGTCAAATGACAATGAACTTACCGAAGGAACTTTCATTCCTTTATAATAGGTAAACCCATAGTACATCATGGCAGCTTCTTTGTCATCTGACACACCATAGAGATCGGGGTAACGCTTCTTATCGGTATAATAAGAACGCTTATTCGTATAAGTCTTTATCCACTGATAGTGGAGGTTGCCTTCAAGCTTAGTGAAAGATGGGTCATATTGCTTGTCTCCAAGCAACCAGAAGCGGTTAGGCTTAACTTCGGTGGTGATAGCGCCGTTCTCATGCTCAAAAAATAGAGTAAGCTTGTTGCCGTCAATCTCACAGCTAACAATACGTTCGAGTTTGTTCTTACCAAAAATCAGAGCTTCGTTTGACACAATTCTGCTCCTACTGGAGTCGTAATAAGCTTAATAATATGCTTCTTAGTGAGTGCCGAAAATGACACTAGATCGTTGCCGACAAAACGATAGCGGCAATCAACAACCGCTTCGCCTTTATCTAAGCACTTTTCTAATTCGCGCACCAGTGCGGTATGATCACCATCAAGCCAATTAATACGAGTGTATAGCACATCAGCCGGAACCACATCATAACGTGTAATGTTTGTTTTTTTATTCACAAACTCTCCCTTTAGATTAAAAAACAAATTAGTTCATGTCATCCTTTTTCGGTTTGTTAACATCCGAAAGCTGATGAACCTCCGCTGGCTTCTCTTCATAAATCGTAATCTCATCTACGCTCTCAAGTCGAATAGCGGTAGTAGGACGATTGTATGTCGGTCCAATATAAACAAATTCTTCATCCATGTCAAGTAGAAAGCCAAGATAAACAAGTGGAGTTGCGGTGTCTTCGTCGGTAATGTAAGAGCTTGTCCGCACCACTACCTCTTCACCACCAAACATTTCAAGGAGCTTGTTTTTTGCCACAACCACAGTTTCGTCACTCATGCCCAGCTCCCAGCTTCGTCAGTTTGTTTCTCTTGTGCTTTTTCAGCTCTAATGCGATCAAGCGCTTCAACCTCATCATGGTCAAGCGGATAGGTAATGTTACCCGTGAGCCCATCAAAACCGCAGTCGGCGCTCATAAGTTGTCCCATGCGGTCTTTAACCGTGCTGATGGTCATGAAGCGATCATTCTCTGGAGAACGAGGACTAAAACCAGGGCGAGACAAAGTAATGACAACGGAACAGGCTTGCTCAATCGCCGATGCGCCTTTAATCTTGCGCATCGAAAGCAACGGTTCGCTGGGGTCACCCGAGACTTTCTGTGTTTGCAGAAGCAATACGACACAAGTTTCTGTTTCATTTGCCAAGTCCTTTAATTGTTGTGCGATAAGAGCGCTGCTAGCTGTAGAGTCACTAAAAGGGCTTGCAATGCACTCCAAGTAATCAAGCACCAACAGGCGAATTTTCTTTCCGGTTGCCTGTTCTTGATCGAGGACCATAGCCTTAATATCAGGAACAGTGAGACCAGATTTAAAACAAAAGGTAACATTTTTATATTCCTTATTAAGGATGTCGTTTAGCCGCTGTGCTTCCGCCCCACCGTTACGATAAATCTTAAAGATTTCCTCTTTACTGAGGCGAGTGTGTTTTTGAATGAGACGAATGTATACCAAAGGCAGGCCCATATCCATGGAATAAAATTGAGCATTGATACCTGTGTTTGAAACGTTGTTTAGAATCTCGTAGCTAACAGTTGTTTTGCCCGCACTTGGCCCTGCCAAGAGTCCAACCAGCATAGAGGTAGTTAGCATTACTTTGTCATCAAGAACCTTAATGCCAGTCTTGATAGTGTTCTCGTCGATTTCGCGAGCGAACTTAAAGAACTTGTCACTAACTGCGGAAAGCTGTACGAGGTCTTTGTGTTCGTCGTGGCGACATTTATGTGCGCCCAAACTGGTGCAGTATCCGTGTACCCAGCTCTCTGGGTCACGGCAGGTAAAAATACCCCCCTTCCAGTTTGGACCATATACGCTAGTGATAACGGTGTTCCAAATCTCTCTATCGGCAAATCGTTCTGAATTATTACGCCGGGCTTGTAATTCTGCAACACCTTTGAGAAGTCGATAGGTGTGCTCTTTTTCAAATCCCTGACTGCGGTAGTAAGCGGCCAGTGTGATGAGGGCATTATTACGTTCGCCATCTCCGAAAGCTCCGTTCTGAAGAAACCAACGACAATTAGACATCCCGCGCGGCTTGTTTGCGGTCGTGATGCGACCTAGGTCAACGGCAGGACGCTCTTCTTCCTTGTACGTCTCAGAAAGCCCTACAAACTCTTCTGACGGAGTATAGAAGGTTAGCTCATCAGTTGCTGCCGAAACTCCGCTGAGGGTTGCTGCACGCTGTTTGATGACATCTGTAGAAAGACTTCCAAGTTCGTCAAGGGTAAGGGGGTATTTGTATAGTCCAGAAGACTGGTGCTTGGTATAAAAGGCTCGTACAATTCGTGAAGGATTGCTAACGACACGGTCATAAGTGGTGAGGCCATCGGCAAACCTGCTTGTTAGATTTTTAAACTGTTTAACACCGATGCGATAGTTCATTTCAACTTCAATAGCATATCCCTTAGAGCCACTAAATCCAGTGCGGATCGCATTGGCCGGAACGCCTTGGGCTTGCAGACGGTCGCACACCTCAAGAGCATCTCTGCGTGCAAGGTCTGGGTTGTCCTTGCTATCAAAGTCCCAGATTAGTCTCGTCGTGCTGACATCGACTATCCCGGCGACTGTGCCCTTTTCTTGAAACTGTTTAAACTGTTCGTCGTTATACTCGAAGATAGAAACGTAATAGTCTGCGTTCTTATCGGTCATGTATTGACCGAGATCTTCCTCAATAGAAACAAGAATGCCCTTGTCTCGAAGACCAGCACAAATTCTCCGAAAAAATGCCATACCACTCCTTAAAAAAAACCCGGCTTATGGTAGCCGGAAACCTAATCGTTTCGGAGGGAGGGCCGATTAACGCCCCTGGAGAAACTTTAGTTTCAATTACTCTTTGTCGTAAGCTTCGATATCATTGATAACGAAAGGAATCTTTGAGGCCCGCTCCTTCATACTATTAGCAACTTCTTCGCTAATCTTATTGGCACGAAGAAGCTCGTCAGGAAGCGTGTGTGGATTGACAAGATTAAGAAAAGTGTTCTTAACCGGCACACCGTTCACGGTGATGGAAACTCCTTGTCCAAGCTTGATGTACGGAGGTTTGCCGTCCTTCGCCTTGACTACGGAACCAATTTTATAGCGTTTCGCCATTTGATGCTTCTTTCTGCAGCGGAGCTGCTTCTGGGTTTAGTACATTATCCTCTGATGCAGTCTGCAAGTCAACAGGATTCTCTTCGAGGGCTTTTTCGGTGGGCGACTTGTTCATCACTGCGCCATACTTTTCTACCCCAAGGAGGAGCAAAGCAAATTTGCTTTCATCGACCGCTTGCGCAAGAAGTGCCGCAGAGGCTTCAATGTCATAAGAGAATTCTGGTGGCTTATCGTGCAGGGGATATTCAATAGCAGCCATCCAAGCACGCCGCAGTTGATTAGCACTCATTTCTTTAATCTTCTTGCGGAACTGTTGAATGCCCGT